>Ga0247803_1000663_pt1 | contig 18306 bp, 15 predicted proteins | sample UWRJL014104B1_FD_180928 | JGI IMG/M metagenome (GOLD analysis project Ga0247803, IMG submission 180928) | Plant litter microbial communities from Arlington Agricultural Research Station in Wisconsin, United States - UWRJ-L014-104B-1 | ecosystem: Environmental > Terrestrial > Plant litter >...
CTTACTCGCCAGAGTCGTCCTCGAAGCAGAGACCCTTGGAACTTCCGTGTCCAGTGAAGAGGAGGATGTCCGGATTATGTTCGTCCAGTGCGCTGGTGATATCTCGAACGCGACAACTGGGCATGTCGCGTATCTCGAACATGTCTCGGAATCTTGTTTGCCGCAATGCTTGATATAGCTCGCGTCGTTCCTCGCCGACGCGTAGACGAGACGAGTCTTTGGCGTCGGCAGAGACTACGAGGATGACTAGGGGCTTTGATAGTTCCATGAGAAGGAGGGTAAGTTTTGGTGTGGTCAGGTCCTGCGGTGAATAGCTTCGCAAGATGTCCCAGAGAGCGTCGGTCGCTATGTCCACGTCCGGTGCTTCACGGCTGATGGCTTCGAGTCGTTCTCGAGCAAATTGGAGCAGTTGTTCGGAAACATTGGGAGGCTCTCCACTGCTGAGCACAGGCTCCCACCGTAGAACACACGCGCTCTCCGCTATCAGGAAAAGAGCTACATGCCCAGGATTCCCGAGCATTTTGATAGACTTCAGGATCCTGGAGACCTGGCCGCTAGTCTCTTGGCTTGTGATGGTTAAATCGGCCGGAAGTGAGTGCGGTAGCCCGTGTTCGGCGAGGGTCTTATTGATGGCAGTGCGAGCTTCCGATTTCGTCTTCGCAACGGTAGACGAAGGGTCTCTCGTCTGCGCAAGCTCATAGACACCAGTGAACTGGCCGAGCTCAACGAGCCAGCTCTCAGTGATGTGGTTGTATCGGAGATTGCCTAGGATCCCGGCCCCAGCCATTGTCGCGTTTGTCGGCGCCTAATTGCCTTGACGGATGGGGATGCGCTGTAATGTGTGAACTTAAGAGGAGAGTGGATGTAAGCTGCAGCAGAAAAGAAAGGCTGAAGCGTGATTAGTCAGTCAACCTCGTATTGCCTCTCGAGTGGTAATTGCTTTTTTTTGTGTGACTACATTCGGAAAGATGTGACACCCTTAATGATACGCGTAAGTGCGACGAGAGAGCCAGTAAAGCACTTTTGAGAGTGTCAGTATCGGAGGCGAAGTCAAATGCGATGCCGACCTTCCAACTCAGTTGTTGCCAGCCGTAATAGAATGTTACTCTGCTCGGGGTCTGAAAGCCAGCCTGCTTGGTATGGGCGAGGCTATTGAGCCTGAATGTATCAGCGCCCTTATATTGGCCGCTAGGAAAACGGAGAACGAAGTCATCAATGCCGTTGCGACAGATATGTCCAATATTGCCGATGTGAGTACGACGATCACGCTATGAAAAAACCACTCATCCGAATGCTAGGCTCACTCCGCTCTAACGGCGCAACACCAGCTTCCTGACACTCTCTACTGTGTTGCTGGAGGAACTACGAACGAGCTTGGGTACATGCTCGATGTCGAACCCGAGGTCTTCATGCGTTGCATGAACAACAATTCATACTCGAGTCTGCTCCCCGCTCAAAGTATACTCAAGTCATGTGTGGAAGATGATAAGACAGTATCGCAACCCCCAACTCCACAGTACCGGCGCATCATCTTTGTAAATAGCTCGGCGTCACTCATACCGCTTCCTGGGTACACGGCATACAACTGTGAGTTGAACGTCTACGGCGAGGAACCACAAGAACAAGCCTGAGCTCCTAAAACGGCTAGAAGGCACCACCGGCGGGCTGAAGGATCTAGAAAAGACTGGGAAGTTTCCCTACGCGTCGAAGATTGCACCTGAAATTGTGGCAGCTATCGAACAGGGTGACTTTGCAGTCATGGATGCACGCTTCGAACCTCAGTTTTGTTGGGCTACTGCAATTGGAGCAAGCCCAAAGCGAGGATGGGGGATCTGGGATACACCGTTCGCGTTGCTAGCAAGCCTTATGATGCCCTTCATGAGAAACGACTGGGCCAAGTTGACCAGGGGAGATGCGGTACGTGAGAAGTAGCGAACTAGAAGGACTCCAGTAGTGGGCTACTGACAATACACTCGAAAAGAATCAAAACAAAACGGGCGAGCTTTCCGAACAGCGTGATTGCAAATTAAGCAGTACCAAGGACCTCACATCCCGCCTATCTAACACAAAACACCAAAAACGAGCATCTATCGCTCTGGGTATCCCAAATTCACTTGCAGCAATACAAAAAGTGCCCAAAAGCCAAGGGCCCGCCACCCCTTCGCAGCCAACCCGACGAACATAAGAAAGTAAACAAGTGTAAAGCGATCGTAAGTCTAGCCACCCAAATAAGCGTGTATTATATACAAGATACACCTGCGTCGTCATGCTCGTTCAGTCCGGTGTATCCGACCCCGAAGAGCTAAAGTACGACTGATCGATCCTGAGGATCCACTCAATCTTCTCGCGTTCGGAGCGTGCGCGGAAGATATATGTGTTCGAGCGCGCGAACACGGCCCACACGGTATCGCCCATGCCCACGCCAGTAGCACCACTCGCGCCCGAACCAGTGAGCAATCGAGCGATTTGCGGGGAGTGGTCGACCCGCGCATTGGTCAAATTGATCGCGTTGAGCTCATCGCCTTCCGCCGAGTAAATGTGCAGATAGGGCTTGCGCAACTCGACGAAGCGCCGAATCCATTTTGTATTTGTAGGGTCCGGCGTAAGGAGGTAAGATGACTTGAGTAGGTCCGGGTTCTTGGGTACGAAGCGGACGGTTGCGACAAGCGACGGAGACGACCGTGATCGATCTGGTGAGGGAGAGGGGGGACCAGGGGCGAAAGCAGCACCGTTGGCAGGAGGCTCGAGGTTTGCAGGGTTCAATATAATTTCTGCGGGTACTTTCTTCGTTTTCCAAAGATCGATCATTCGCGTGAGAAGCTCTTTCTGCCGATCGTCGGGAGACCCAGAAAAGGAGGCAGCAGGGAAGGTCGTTAGAGCACGCGAGGAAAGGACAGAGCGCGCAGTCTCTATTTCGCTGATGCGCTGCTTGCGCTTCTGTAGAGAGATGTAGTCTCGAATAAGGGATACGCCGCGCGGTGTCCACCCACTCAGGTTCTCCTCCCCTTTGATGTAGTCGTGCTTTGTGTTCATCCTCCACAGATCGGTCGCGCGTTTTACACTTGTAGGACGGATGGCGAGGCTAAAGATGCCAACCGTGGAATGGATGACGCGCTGAGGCGTGAAGAAGCTCGAGAAGTTGAACAGCGAGGTTTGTCGGATATATGCGCGTGACCGTATGTGGAGGGATAGTTCAAGAGAGAAGATCATGGGCTCGACGAGTTTGGCGGACGTTACGTTGAAGTGGAGGGCCGCTTGTACGCGGTACTTGTCGGGTGTTGCACGGTCGAGGAGAAGCGAGTTGTGCACAGAGGAGTCCCACTGGCCGATGAAGGTTACGTTCGTTGTACCGTCGGCATTGGACTTTACGACGGGTGCGGAGACGAGCTTCACCGGAACTTCCCGCACGGGACTGCTATCGAGACCGAGGGATTTGCCGGACCCGTCGATGAGGCGGATGCGTCCGACTCGCATCGAAGTCACGTCCTTCCATTGCAGCGTCTCGCCACATGTATGTGTAAGGTTGACAACGACGCGACGTTGGAGGCCTTGATGGAGCTGATATACGCCGGCGTCCATGACGCTACTTTGAACGACATCGACCGGTTGGTAGGTGCCATCTTCTGATATCTCCTGGACCTGTATCCGCGAAAAGATGTCATGTGTGTCTTCCGTGTAGAATTCCGACTCCGGCAGACGTGCTTTGCGCCGCTTTTGTTCTGGTCTCGGCGCAGAGTCTCGCATATCATCCCAACTTAGCAGTTTGTCAAGATGCATCGACGTGACCTTGGCAAAGATGGAGACTCGCAGAAAGGTGGTGTGCGGGCTCGGATAGGGAAGGCTCATGCTGTGTACACTCTCGAAGCGCACAGGTCCCTCATCAAAGTCGTCGATCATCTGCGTGGTGGTCGCACCACTCTCGTCCGAGATGCCAGGTAGAAAGAGCTGGGCATGCACCTGACTTCCCTCTCGTTCTGGGAAGCCTACGAGGTCGTGCATCACAACGTTGAACTTTAGGGTAGTTGAAGGGGCTTCTGCGGACGAAGGTTCCAGTGCCAGTCGAATGATACCGACCACGTTTGTGGTGTATGGCGATATCACATCCAGATGGTAGTCCTGTACCCGGGATTGAAAGACGGCCGCCAGCGGAACGTCGACGTCACCTATGCGCGAAAATTCGGGCATGCATGGCTCGTTGAAAGGGTTCTCTAGACTGAAGTGCTGCAGATACTCTGGGCGGTCCATGTACTGGTGCACTTGATGCATCATCCGCACCCGAAAGCGTAGCTTTTGAAGCGACCAGAGATGGACAACGCTATTCTTGAAGTCCACCACGCGAACGCCAACGCAGGGTTTCGGCGTACTGTCGAGAAAGTCGTCGTCTTCTCCCGGAATCCCGTTGAGCACCAGGTCGTACGAGGACGGAACATTATGGCCGACGTCAACGATGCAGAATTGGAACACAACGTTCTTGTCCATCTGCTGGCTCATGACTTGAGCTTCCTTCAGAGTAGCCGCATTCTGTAGGACGGTCTCTGCCATGGCGACGTACTTGCGCTGTCGCCAGAGACGAACAACATCTTTGGCTAGTTCAAGCTGCTTCTCATTCGGCCCTGTTGCGACGTCCCCGGTGATCTCGGGTTCGGGTGGCGGTTCGTGTCCAAGCTCTTTCAGTTGACGGTGGAACGCTTGTTTTTGTTCTTGAAGTTGCTTCTGCATCTCTTCTTGGGCAGCCCGGAGACTGTCTTCCATCTTCACTTTTTGCGATCTGATGTCTTCTACATCAACGTCGCCTTCTTGGGCAGACGCTAGCTTCGCCCTGTACTCTTCTCTTTGCTGCTCTAAGGACTCTTGCATGCCTTCTCGGACCTGTCGTAGATTATCGTCCTCGTCGCCCTGCAGCGGGGTCGAAGGCATTGTCAAGGCGGTGTCCAAGGAGAAATTGTCGAGAGTACCGTTGGAGGCATACTTTTCGCGGACAGGGTACGAGCTCACAGACTCCATGTCTTCCTCGGTCTCGTAAATGCGGCTTTCGGGTCGAGCTCTCCGCGTGGCGCGCAGTTTCTGGAGATCTTCGAAGATGTTGTCAAACTCCTCGTCAGATAAGGAAGCCAGCTTTTGGTCGGATCCCAGTAGTGCAGTCACTGCTTCTCTCCTCGCAAAAGACCAGTCGGAATCTCGTCCACGGTGGAAGAAAGCGGGAGAGGCAGCACGTGGACTGTCTGAGTCAAAGTCGGAATTGCTAACGCTAACGGTGCTGTAGGATCTGCCATGTCCAGGTCGCGGCGACGGGGAATTAAGCTGGCTCGCCGCTATCGAGTGGCGGAGTAGACTGGTGCCGACGACTTCAGCACGTTCTGCACGCGCCTCTTGCGGATTGTTGAATCGGAAGATGTGAAAGTCGCCTAGGATGATGCGGAAGCCGCTTCTTAGTCGCTTGGGTTTGTCGATACGGATGCCGTTAACCATGACACCGGCGTTCTCCCTCGGGGCCACGGTCACTGCTCCGTCGATGTTTTCGAATATGCAATGCTCTCGCATGATTTGCGTGCCGGTGAGTCGGATATCGGCAGTCTGGCCCTCGCTATCGACATTGCCGATAGTAGTGGTCCCAGGCTTCAGATTGTACACGAGACACTCGGCGAGCAGCGGGTCGTCACTCAGATTGACCAAATGCGGCATCTTCTTAGGAGTCGACAAGCCAACGGAGCCCTTTTCGATGGTGATGCCCAATTCTTCTAAGGCGGCCTCGCGCTCCTTGTGGATTCCCTCCGTCTTTAGCAGCTTCTCTTCCCATGTTTGATTGATCTCCGCGTACAGCTTCTCGGACTGGTTGAGCTGTTCCACAATCTCGGCTTTGGTGACTTTCTTGATGGTTCCGTCCGGTTGCGCAATCGAGACGATTTGCTTTTCCAGCGGCGTGTCTGGGGCATACTGTTCCTCCATCATGCCCGGCGAGCCACTTCCGCTAAGCTTGGAGCGAAGCTGAGCCAACTCTTCTTTGAGCTCCCTGATCATGCGCGCGTTGGGGTCTTCGTTGACGACAGCATGATTCTTGATGCGCTTGGCGGAGTCGGCATAGCGCAGCGTGGACAGCGTCTCTTCGAAGTTGATGTCGGCGGGGGAGATGGCAGCAATCATGGCAGTCAAACTGTTGCCTCCGAGCGAGTCCTTCAGCAGCCATGTCAAGATGGAGTCTCGATATGGCACTTGCGTCTTCTTCTTGCCCGTAGACAGATCGGCGAGCGCGGCAATGACACGACCGAGGGTAGAGAGCGATCTGTTGATCTCAGCACCTTCCTTCAGCCGCGCGCCTGTCGCTCCCGTAGACGTCGCTCGTTCGGAACCTGCTAAATCCACGAGACTGATCTTGGCCACCTTCTCGCCACTCATGCCCATGTCGACGTCGTGGCGCTTCTGGGTCAGGGTCAGGGTGAAGACGGCGTGCGATCGCGACGAGGTCTCGTTCATGTTGGTCGCAGCCACGGTGCGGGCCTTGTTTCCCTCGTCCATCAGATGCTCGATCTCGGAAAAGGAGCGCACCACCAGCTTGGCCAGATCCTCGACGTACGGACCCGTGGACGGATGCTCGCGCACCCTCAAGTTCCCCTTGGTGGACGGATTCAGTAGATCGCGCACACGCTCGTTGTAGATTTCCAAGTACGAGACTTCGACGGTGCAGCTCAGATTCTTGTCCTTCTGCAACTCGGTGATCTTCTCGAACATTTCCTGGCAGATCTTGGGGATGATGCCGTACTCCTGGCCGTACCCCATCATCGAGTACGACTTTCCCGAGCCCGTCTGACCATAGGCAAAGATGCAGTTGTTGTACCCGTCGAAGGCATTCTTGAGCAGCGGCTTTCCGAGGTCCTCGTGTAGATTGTCCTGGCCGGCATAGTTTGGGGCGGCGCGGTCAAAGGACCAGTAGGACCTGTCGAAGGCAAACGTCTTGGAGCCGTCCATGGCGGCTTTGGCGGCCTTGCCGTTGACAGCGATGCCCGCGGGGGGTGTGAGGACCGTCTGGTCGCCGTTCATGGACACGATGCATTTTGCGTTGCGGTCGTTTTCTGCACCAGTCAGCGCCTTGCAATAGCAGTCGTCGGACTGTCCCACCTCTGCTGTTGAATGGCCGGCACCGCACCACCACCTTGATGTTTCCCCCTCCTGACGCCATGATGCCGGGCTGTTGTGTGTGTATGTGTGTACTCGGGGGAGCACGGGGATGGCTTCGGGGAAGGGCAGGGCAGCAGTTACGGACGCGCGCGCGGTTCGGGAGGCCGCATGGCACGACGAGGCTGCTCTCGTTGGTGTATGGGGCTCAGGAGGCGGCGGATGGGGGGGTTGTTGTTGAATCGGCCATCTTTCGAGATTACATACATGTTAAACGCGACGGCGTGAACCCCTGCACCCCGGTCGTGGGCACGTGCGGACGAGGACCCTGGCTGCCGGGAACGGCGTTTGGCGTCGCAGCCGCAAAAGAAACTTTTGACGTGTCGGCATTCCTCTCGAGCTTTGAAACACGATACATTCGACACGTGCACCTGCACCTGTACCTGCATACCACACGAGGAATCCATGTCGGCGCCAGACATGTTCGCGCCGCCCGTCAACCGCGCCATGAAGGTGCTGGACCGCGCCTTTTTCCAGAAGACGATTTCGACCGCCGCTGCCCGCATCTTCAACCCCAAGGACATCTCGCGCTGCCGCACCGAGCTGGACCGCAGCCACGACACCCTCAAGAACCGCCTTATGCCCGTGCGGACCGACCCGGACGAGGTGCGCGCGCAAAAGGGCGGAAAGTGCCTGCTGCTGCGCCCAGAGATCGTCCCAAGCGGTACGATGCGCCCCCCATGCGACTGCGAGAAATGCTGAGTCTGAACACCAGGCAGATAGGAATACGTGGAGCGCGAAGCTGCAGGAGCTCGAGCAGCAGGGCACCGTCGGCGTCATCCCGTACCAGCTGCAGCTCGACTACGACAGCTTCACTTATGCCGAGATCACGGCCGCCATCATCCCCCCGCCGGAGACGGCCAGCGACGACGAGCTGCCGACGGGCTTCACGCAGACGGGCCACGTCGCCCACCTGAACCTCCGCGAGCGCTACCTGCCGTACAAGCACCTGATCGGGGAGGTCCTGGCCGACAAGGCGCCCCTGATCCGCACTGTCATCAACAAGCTCGACGACGTCGGCACCGAGAACGCATACCGCACCTTCCAGTACGAGGTCCTGCACGGCCCGGACGACATGAATGTCACCGTCAGCGAGCAGGGCTGCACCTTCAAGTTTGACTTCGCCAAGGTCTATTGGAACACGCGCCTGCATACCGAGCACGAGAGATTGTGCGACCTGTTCCACGAGGGGGATGCCATCTGTGACGTTATGGCGGGCGTGGGTCCCTTCGCTGTCCCAGCAGGCAAGAGGAAGTGCTTCGTCTACGCCAACGACCTCAACCCAGAAAGCTTCAACTGCCTCGTGGCCAACATAAAGACCAACAAAGTAGGAGACTTTGTGCGCCCCTTCAACGCCGACGGCCATGCCTTCATTCGCAGCAGCGCTGCTGACCTCCTCAACACCCCGCACTCGATCCCCATCTACCCCAAAACCAAGAAGCCTTCCCGGACCGACCCTAAACCCGTCGAGGCCCCGACACCACTGAAGACGCTCGTGCAGCCGCGCACATTCGCCCACTACGTCATGAACCTCCCCGCCTCCGCCATCACCTTCCTCCCCTCCTTCGTTGGCCTGTACACGCGCATTCCCGACCTCCCGGCCTCCGAGATCCGCAAGCTCTTCACCCCGCACACCGACACGCAGCTGCCCATGATCCACGTGCACTGCTTCAGCACCAAGAGCGACGACAACGTGGCCGAGGCAAAGAGCATATGCGCCGAAATCAGTCGACAATTGGGACACGAAATCACGCCCGAGACACCGGATGTGAGGATATACGATGTGCGGGATGTCGCGCCAAAGAAGCGCATGTTTTGTGCGAGCTTCAGGCTGCCGGAGGAAGTAGCTTTTAGGGAGGTGTGAAGCTGGAGGGTCCGCCTAATGGCATGGATATATCGGTATAAGCAGGGGTGGATATCGGGTCCCGCAACGTATGCTAAACTATTCGAGCGCAGGGGGCGTCCCGAGAAGGCATAGAGACTGATACGGATTTGAGCCGACACCCTTGCAGTAGTTATGCTGCACTAATGGCGATGCAGCTTAGGGGTTTGTTCTACAAAGGCCCATATTTACTCCGTTAGACACTTTCAAGCAAAAGCCGTCATCGACTTTTACATTGATGTATATCTACCTCCCACTGTGCAGCGTTGTTCGCCTCAAGTGGGCACTGTGATGGCGCAAACTCCTTACTCTACTAGATATAGAAAGCGTTCATCAGCCGGATGTCTCTCAGAACAGATCCCTCACTCATCCCCATTTCACACTCTCCGTATCTCCACCCCAGCCATCATCCTCTTTATCCTTCATGTTCGCCCTTCCGCCCCCACTCTTCCTCCACCCTCTTCCCCTCCCCTTCTCCTTCGCACCCCCATCCCTCGAATGTCGCTCCACCCACTCCGTCGTCCTCTTCCTACCCACCACCTCCGTTCTATCCTCTCCCTCTCCCCCCCTCGCCTTCTCCTTCTCCTCCTCCTTCTCTTTCTCCGCAAGCTTCATCCGCAGCTTAAGCAAGCCATCAACAAGCGCATCTTGCGGGAGTTTCTGGAGCTGGACCTTGGTCGCCGATGGCTTGAGCTGCGGGTATGGCGACACGCTGTCGATGGGAAGAACGGGTCGCTCCGGGATGGGTATGTCGAGCAGACTTTTTAGAACGGGACGCGAGCGGTATTTGAAGCGGAAGACTGCGTACTGCATGAAGATTAGTTAGGTTCCAAAGGAAGGAGCGTGGTATGAAGGCAATGCTCACCGGCTTATCAAGCGAATCAACGTACTCCGGCCGTCCTACATAATGCTCATACTTCGTCCCCTTGCCAGCGCGTACCTGATGCTGCACACCCTTCTCCTCTGCCTTCTTCTTGCTGATGCTGTGCAGCGGTTCTGCGGGAAGAGTGGCTTCGTGAGCACCAGAGAGTTGGTTTCGGTTCTCCGAGGGCGGCGGTGGGAATTGCCAGTGCGGCTTGGGTGTCACATCGGCGGCGGTAGAGGGCGGCCAGTTCTGGTGGTTGCGGGATAGGCGGGGCTTTCGGGTTGTAGGTTTGCGGTCTGAAGTCTGCCAGTCGTTCTCTGCTTGATGGGTATCGTGGTCGGGCTTGGTGCGGCTAGTGGTCCAGCCGTTCGCTGTAGCGGTGAGATCTTTGCCTAAGGTGCCCCAGTCAATATCAATGTTCTTCCTTCCATCTTTCGTGCCACCTTGATCCTTGGAGTCCTCATCTCTACCCCAGTCATTCATATCTTGGGACCAGTCATTACTCGTGCCCCTGTCTTTTCCATTTGCCGCTCGATGGTAAACCTCTGGATCACTCGACTCATCGTTCACCGTGACAATGGTCTTCGTGGTCTTGGGTCGATGGTCGTTGTCAATCCAGCCATGCGACTTACCGTGGGCACAAGCCGAGGACGGTCGTCTGCTCTTCGAGTCTTGACCTTCCCAGCCAGCGGTCGCGTCGAATTTCTGTTTCAACTCTGGGAAGACGGCCGTATAGTCCATGAACGGTCCCGGTGCACCCTCCTGGTCAAATCCTGGCGGTGGAGGAATAGCCACAGTAGGGACATTCCCCCACGTATCCTTCTTCTGCAGGTATGTGCCTTGGGAAACTACACTTCCAGGTGGTGCTGCCGCACGGGGTACCGCTGCTGAGATGCTAGAGGAAGGTCGTACCGTGTTTACTGACGACGACCACGAGCTGTCCGTATCGGATTGCGCTTCAACACTCGTCCAGCCGTCGTTGTCAGTACCGGACTCCCAGATCTGGACCTCTGCCAGTCCTTCGAACGAGCGGTACGGACAGCGGGCGACTTAGCTCGCGACATTGCATCGCCCCAAGAACTGCGAGACTGATTGCGTCCTCGCCGACGAGCCGCATGGTTCCATGCGCCATCCTGCTTCTGGGTTTCCCAGCTCTCATCCGAGTCCCATGACTCTTGGTTACCTGAGGCAGAGCCCCAAGCGTTTGTCTTGGGAACTGCAGTCGGTGCAACAGATCTCGTCTGCTGATCCCAGCCAGTATGAGCTTCAGCTCTGTTAGGGGCTGTCTGTGCCCCCCAATACGTGCCTGGGAAGCCCGAGGCCACACTGTTATGCGCGGCAGGCGTTCCTGCGCCCGCGACGAAATGGTTCAATTGTGTAGTGTTTTCAAAAGGTGAAGAGGGCCATGCTCCAGGGAGGTAACGAGAAGCGTGCGTTGGTGCTGCACTTTGTCCGAGCAGAGAATCACCGGGTCGCTGTACCTCTGCCACCCCCTGCTTGACAGCCTTTGTCAACAAATGGTCCAGCATGTTTGGATCGAAGGCTTGGGCATTCCCGCCTGTGGCACTCGGAGCGAGGGCTGTAGCGGAGCCAGCCCTTGTGCGATGTGGGATCGGTCCGCTCCCGTATTGAAAGGTCAGTGGAGGATGACCAGTGTGAGTGTCTGGTCCCGAGCGCCAAAGCGTTGACGGAGCTCGTGTCACTTGTCGACCTGATCGTGCGGCATGCTGAGTACCGCCCAGCCTTTGTAGATTATTTGCGAGATGTGATTGTGGCGAAAGAGGAGGAGGCGGGCCGTGATGGCTTGCTGAAGGCTGCACAGGCGACCCTTGCCCTGCAATCGGTCGTCCACGTCCTCGCTGCAAGTCGCGGTCGTCGAATTGGGAGGCGCCGAAGCTATCCCAGTGGCCATCGAGACCGAAGTGGTGGCCCGGTTCGTCGCCTGCACCGTCCATGTTCATCGCCTTCGCTTTTGTCTTGTGGGAAGCTTTCGCTGCTGATCTAGCATTTCGCGTTCCGGCGCAGCGGAGTACAAGGAGTTCGATGCAGCCAACGTTCTCGAGTAAGTTTGCTGAGCATGTTCCAGTAGCACCGTTTGCTGTCTCTGGAACGAGTAAGTGGCTGCGCTTTAACAACGGTATGAAGCTAACCTATGTTGAGCTTCTCAAACCTCCAGTCTCGCGCAATCATGGTGCCATCCTTCTGCTGCTCTTCTTTTTGGCGCACACGGAAGTCAATCAGAGACTTCCGATTGGGAGGTTTCCGTAGCTTGAGGTTCTGGCGGTTCCGATTGCATTGATAAACGCCGTCGATGAAAACATACATGGCCAAGCCGGGGGCAATGAAGTTGCTGGAGCTCAAGTGAATTTCGAACGGCTGCGGGCCGGTCGGTACGGCGACAAACGTTTCAACGTGACCATCGCTATATATTGTGCCGAACTCCTGGAGTTTCGTGTCGGTGCCGGGTAGCTCAATGAAGCAGTGGAGATCTTTGAGCGAGGGCATCATGGGCAGCTAGGCAGATGCCATGGATCGCAATGGCTAGTGAGGAACAAGGTCAGAAGGAACACTTTAGGGCGGAGATGCAGAGGACGATGGAGCTTTGCGGTAACGCTTGCAGGTCGGAAGCAGGTGGCTAGAGTAACAGATTCGGTGGACGACTTTCACCGCACTAATGAAAGCTTGCCGTCGAGTGAGGTTATGACGTAGGTTTTGCAAAGATCACCAGACTTCCGATTAATGAGAGCTCCAAGCGTAGGTCACTACTCACCACCTTTGGCCCTTGCTCCGTAGCATCGGCACCCTTCACAGTTCAACATCTTTCCGATTGCTTACACAAGCCGATACCAAATCGGGTATGGTTAGACCGCTACTTGCTGCGTGATCGATGAGAATGTCAGTCTACGTCTAGGGCAAACGGGAATTACGGCTATCCTATCTCAGAGCCCGGCAGAGATAGGTAGTCCTTCCGCAAACGTTGGGGCGGGGCAACTCAACAGCGATATCTGGATTATCAACGAGTCATGGTAGATATTTGAAGCCTCGAAAATACAAATTGCGCGTGGAAGAAGGATGGTGGAGTGCAACCAATGCTAACAGCACTTGTAGTCCAGTCGGGTCTAGCAAATCAACTTTTAAAGTCCACGCAATCACAAAGTTGGCAATATCATCCCACTTATCGCGAACTGTACATCCCCGCACTCTAGTTGAATCACAATGGTGGTGAAGGTGAAAGCGACGACTACTTGGTTGGTTGAACAGTTCCGGCACGGCGTTGCTGCTGCCTGATTCGGAGCGATGTCGTGGCGCAGTCGCCGACACACTATATTTCACAGACCTCCCAAACACTTCCAAATCCAAACAGTCTCTCTCGTGATGTTTTCCAAGGCGTACCATATCCTCTGTAATGATTATCCAAGGACCTCCTCAGCTTTACACCTGCTCTTCTGCCCATTGTTCTGGTTCTGGTTCGCAACTGCCTGTTGCATGCGCCATATCAAGTACTCATGTTACCCCGATTGTTTCGGCAAACCGCAGTCGAGCGGAAACAACTCAAATCGCTATAAACCCGAACAGAGTTGGACCACCGAATGCCGACGCAGACAATCCAAATTCGAGCGGAGGAATTCTCTGAGCGCGGGATCGACCTCGCGAAAGTACAAGCAACAGGCCAATTCCAGCTTCTTCCAATGTCTGCCATTGGAGGTCAGACAAATGATCTACGCACATGTCCTAAACGATGAGACATTCCTCCATCTCACGATCGCTGGAAATCGCTTCGTCATACCGGGATGTGCGAATGAAAAGTGTCCAACGAATCCGTGCCAATTCCATCTAGAAGAAGATGAGGAATCTGCTATTGTTAGACATACTAGATGTGTCTCGAAATATGCTGGCTCATGGCGGATTAAGGATCCATGGAGTTATTACGGCGGAGTGTCACTGCTACGTCCTAGTCCGCTCCATTTTCTTCCACTTCTGAGGACTTGTCGGCGAATGTGAGTGAACCTTGCACTAATCAGTGGAACTAGCTTACCAGGAGTGTGTCTAGCTATACAGAGGCAATTGATCTTCTCTATACCGAGAAGACATTCATCCTCGAATCCACCTTCCAATTTCCCACGTGGGCTCACTCAATACCCGAACGGCACCTGGGCTTGATCAAATCTCTAGTGCTATATCTTCCAGTCTATGAGATCGAAAACTCACGTTATGCGGAATATTGGCAAAGCACGTTGAAAGCTTTGCAAAGGATGACGCATTTGGAAAGATGCCGCGTCATAGCCGGGGAAACCTACAAGACTGACAAGTTCGCGACGATAGTGGAGTCCTTGAAAGCGCTGCAGAGCAAGACCGTCTTTGAGGTTGATTTTGTCAACCATTACTGTGAGAATGAATCCACTCGTGTATACTATCTGCACAAAAAGTTGGTGGTCAACGAGCTGGAATGTCTGGTTTAGGTGACAATTGCGCTCTTTTGTTCGCACAAGAAGCGGCTTGGTGGAATGGGAGGACCCGCTGCATTGGTCTATAGACTCGATTGTTTCTCTTTATATGGCCTACCTCTATGCCCTTGGGTTTCAATCAATTTCTACGGCGGTGATTTCGATATGACTAAGCAGAGTTCTGTTCGTTACTTATCACACATCTCGATGCTCAATCAGCACTTCATTGTAATGTCCCTGTATAGTATTGAAGTAAAATCCCCCTCTTCGCACACAGTAGGAAAACTCAGTTACGGACCCATTCACGATCGTAGACTAGTTCCATACCATGGACTAGCACCTCTACGATCTATGAATATATCGGTACACTGGTGATACTTAAGAGCGTCAAAGGCGTGAGCACCTACCTAGCATTTCGCTCACGCAATCATTCGGCAGCAAGCTGGCCATCCTCGCCGTCGTTGACGTAAGCACCTAAACACGTTAACAGTACATTCTATCAAAGTAGTCCCAGAAGATTGCTCACCAATGAAGGCCTTGTCCACAACACCAGCGTAGACGGTGTCTTTCAACGAGCACAATCCCTGCGCAGTACCCTCATCCTTCATGAAAGCAACAGCTACGCACCCATCCGTGTTCTTGCAACTGTCCAGGCAGCCTAACAAGGTTACAGAATTTGGGTCTTGCTTCTCGTCGGACATGTTGTTGCCCAAGACACCGCGATTGCAGCGGATGGTGAAGCCGTTCGGTGTGATGCAGCTCGCATCGGGGCTACTGGAGGTGCAGTAGTTATCGAAGTCGGCAGGGCAGGAGCGTAGGGTCGGGAATGGTTTAATGCCCATGGAAGTGGTGATGTCGTCGGCGCTCATGCCAAGGATTTGCTCCAGGCCGCTGATATCAGTGCTAGAACTTGTTAACTTTCGGTGTGGGAACGTTGATATGGGACAGAACGTACGTCGCGCCAGCGGGAAGGCTCCCGGTGAGGAAGCAGGAGCCACCGTCAGTGTAGCGCGAGCCGACGCAGCCTTGTGTGGTGGCGCATTTCTCCACACAAGCATTCGCAGTGGCGGTCTGAACGTAACTTAGCAAAGTCTACTAGCCGATTTCTTTTTGATTGATCATATACCCAAGCGACCTGGAAGTCTTTGACGTAGACGTCAATCGACGGTACGGAGACAAACTGATGACCCGTATTCGTTGTCCACAGGCATGGAAAGTTGGTTCCCACTTGACCATTGCAGGGAGGCAGGTTGAGCTCGATATCGCGCGGGTTGCGGCACTTGCCCGTCTTCTCGCAGCCAATCTTGACCATGATACCGACGAAGATACCGAGACTAACAGCGTTCAGGAGGTGCATCACCGGGGCGGGGATTGAGGGGCCAGATCCCATGTTGATGGATTGGTGGGGGATGTAAGTAAGTGTGAGATTGAATGTTGCTGAGAAGCTGAGAAGCTGAGAAGGTATGTGCGAGCTAGGGGCAGTCGACTCGTGGCCAGAATAGTGTAGTAGACTGTGGAGTGGAGGGAATGATACGGCACGACCGGTATATATAAGATCTCGGTTTCGGTGAAAAGAGAAAATCTCGTTAATAACCCTACTTTCCATGAGCAAGTAACTTGGTCCCGCACAACCGTGACGTAAATGAGGGTCGCAATGGTAAAGGCCACTGTCAGTCACTGACGTGTCAATAATAGTTCGGTTATGTTCCCCGTATGACCATACTTCAGCGAGCTGAATGGTAAGCGCAATGAATTAGATCTTCTCTTCTGAAGCCTACCAGATATCTGTACTGAGGTCGTAGGCGCGGTAAAACAGGAAATTGCTCATGTACTTTCATCACCCTTCCTGTCAAGTAAGGTTGCTCTATATTACCTTCGAACATGGCTTTCACACAGGTTACCAGTTCACAATAGAGACTCGTCGAATAGCGCGTCATCTGTCGAGGTACTCCACAGCCATCACCACTTGAAATAAGCACTGCACTAAATCGCCTACTCGCACCATCTCAGCGATAGACGCGTAAGCTCTTTTCGCGTCTCGTGCCCGAGCAACCGCCAATTTAGCTTTCACACTTGAAGGTGCTGTTCCAGAGAGTGCCCAAGCAGTACATGTATCCATTCGCTCCATGTCCGGACTCATGTTCAGATTCAGAATTCGCTCAACCGCGCCGTAAGGCGATGCAAGCCCATTCGTTCATCTAGTGCAAATAACATCTAGTGCAAATAACAAACTCGGAATATACACTACAGTATGCTCTTCTGCTGCACGGCTAATCAAGCAAGTATACGGAGGTCTCTTGTTGCACAAACAAGGTAAAGAAATACATGTGGATGTGGGAAGCGCAGGCATTATGTTTCCTGAAGAAACTCTGTTAAGCGTGAATACAAACAAATAACGCTACTACAAGCGAGCAATTTGCTGTACAGCATACACCTTTGCGCAGGAACTAATTGCCCTTGGCGCGAAATGCCTTGAGTACATGGCGCGATATTGCAGCAATACGTGAAAGAATTTTCTAATAAGACTAGTTTGCTGGGCTATAGCAAGGCCTCGTTGATAGTGACGAAGTTAGTGCGACCCAGTTGCCAACTCTGTACTGTGTACGATGTTCCCAATCGTTGCGATCCAAAATAATGTTCATTCACATCTCACATTTGTGCAATTTGGAAACCCAATGTGTCGAACCCGGGTGCGTCCGAGATAAAAAAAAATCAGTGATGGTAATGCGCCAACTTGAGGAAACAAACAAATCTCTTGTTGGCAAGCATACCATTCAAGGCAATGCGCAACAGTAGTGCTGACTGCACTTTGACCGCTACGGCTTTATCCGGACTTAGGTTTGTTATGAGATTGCAAGGGTCTCGCATCTCGGAAGGTTCTATGCGCCACTGGCCCCAACGTCTACACTAGATGCGGTAACCGCCCCTTTATTGCTGCAATGTCAAATTTCCCGGCAACAATGCCATTCTTTTTCCATCCTTCAACACCCTACCGCCAAAACTACCACGATGGTACGTCTGGGGCAAACCGCGGGTTGCAAAGAGCAATTGTTGCTGTTCCGGTTCCGAGATCGTCGGCGTTTTTCGCGTACGAATCCCCACAAGGCTGAGCGATGTGCCTCGTTTAGTCCTAAAACAGCGATAGTCTTGCTATCGTGAAACAGTCTTTCGATAAAGCCACTCCCGCAAGTGGCCAATGGGTTGTATAGCTCGGGGACTTAAACGAAATTTCACTGAATGTTGCAATGCGGTGTTGCTCGGTGATCTCCTAGTCGGCGGCTACGGCCCACACATTTGATGCCGTGGGTCCCAGCCTTCCTCGAGCTTTTGTATGAACACTGCTCTTCTCTCCGCTTTTACAACGTCTCGTGCGCCCATCTATCTAAGAGGCGATCTAGTCTTAATCAACGACCAAGCACCATGAAGTCTACCCTGAGCATCGCGTTCGCACTCTCGTTCCTCACTACCGTCAACGCGACCTGCTACTTCCCGAACGGCGACGCCACCGAGGATACACCATGCAACCCTGATGCAACGCACTCAACATGCTGCGGGCCTGGCTACGCATGCCTTTCCAACAACGTCTGCACACTCACTGAGAACGTTACCCCCGATATCCGGAAACTCTCGTCGTATTATGTTCGAGCAAGTTGTACCGACAAGAACTGGAAATCCAAAGAATGTCCCGCGTTCTGCATGAATGAAGACAACGGAGACAATCTCGGTTTGGGCGGAATGGGTATGGCAAAGTGCGATGGCGATGGGAGTGTAGATCGGTACTATTGTCGCAATAGTCAGACGGCAGAACTGAGCGACAATGCGCTCTGCAAGAATTCGTCGTACCACTTCGACTTCTCAGGTTCGTACTTCTCGTCTGCGCGCCCTCTCACAACGCTAATGTTTGTCTAGGTTTCCCGACCACGGTGACCATCATCGGCGATCAG
>Ga0247803_1000664_pt1 | contig 18293 bp, 18 predicted proteins | sample UWRJL014104B1_FD_180928 | JGI IMG/M metagenome (GOLD analysis project Ga0247803, IMG submission 180928) | Plant litter microbial communities from Arlington Agricultural Research Station in Wisconsin, United States - UWRJ-L014-104B-1 | ecosystem: Environmental > Terrestrial > Plant litter >...
GCGCCTATCATCATATCGATGTCAGACTCTGCCAGCTGGGCTTTGCTTGGGTTGATGATAAACTGGCCGTCTATCCTGGCTACGCGCACCTCTGAAATCAAGGTTTCAAAAGGCAGGTCAGAAATAGAAAGCGCGGCTGAAGCTGCAAGTCCCGCAAGGGCATCCGGCATTACTTCTTCGTCATGGCTCATCAGCTGTATCATTACCTGCGTTTCGGCATGGTAATCTTTCGGGAAAAGGGGGCGCAATACGCGGTCTACTAACCTCATGGTTAATACCTCGCCATCGCTTGGCCTTGCTTCACGTTTAAAAAACCCGCCCGGGAAACGCCCGGCAGCGGCAAATTTTTCGCGGTAATCAAGGGTTAGGGGCAAAAAGTCGATACCCGGGCTGGCACTGCGTGCAGATACCACGGTGGCAAGCAGCATGGCGTTGCCCATTTGTACCACTACGGCACCGTCTGCCTGCTTGGCAAGCTTACCGGTCTCTATAGTTATGGTACGTCCATCGCCTAAATCGATGGTTTCTTTAATAACGTTTGGAATCATACGTTTTAATTCATTTGATTAAACAATGGGTTGTTGTTTGTTGTGTTGTTGTAGTAGTTGCTTAGTACCCAATGAAAAACCAAAACTTTTTATTCTAATTTATGTAAAAACAAAAAGAGGCGCGCGGGCACCTCTTCTCATCTCGATTATTTCCTGATGTTTAGTTCTTTGATAATCTCACGATATCTGTTAATCTCAGTTTTCTTAAGGTAATCAAGAAGGCTCCTTCTTTTACCTACCAGCTTTACAAGAGAGCGCTCAGTATTATAATCATGACGATTTTTTTTAAGGTGCTCAGTAAGGTGGTTAATCCTGAAAGTGAACAGGGCGATCTGGCCTTCTGATGTACCAGTGTCGGTTGGTGTTTTACCGTGTTTTGCGAAAATTTCCGCTTTTACTTCTTTAGTTAAGTACATGCCAATATTATTAAAATGATTATTATGTATTCGGGTTCCCCCCGATTTGGGTGCAAAGGTAAAAATAATTTTCAATTATCAGTCTAAAGTCGTAAAGTTTTTAAAGTCAAAAGACTTGTTAGTCATAAGGTCGAAAGTATAAAGTCAAAAGGCTATTGACACCCTTATAAACATCCCACGACTTTAAGACTTGACTACTTTAGACTTTACGACTTAAAAAGTTTAGCAACTTCCCTGTTCACAAACTCTAAAAAGCGTTCGTCAAGGTCGGTAAAGGCGTCCAGCACTTCAGAGTCTATGTCTATCTGGCCTATGTTAGCACCATCTACAAAAAGCGGTACCACAATTTCGCTTTTTACGGTAAGGCTGCACGCTATGTAGTTGTCCTGAGCGGTAACGTCGGGCACTACAAAGTTCTGGTTGCTCACGGCTACCTGCCCGCAGATGCCTTTGCCAAACGGAATCACGGTATGGTCTGTAGCGTCGCCGGCATAAGGTCCTAGTATAAGCTCTTCTTTATCTCCGTTGCGAAAATAAAACCCTACCCAGTCATAATAATCAATATTGTCGCGCAGCAAGTGGCATATTTGCAGCAGCTTTTCATCGCGAATGGTTTCTTCGTGGTGCAGTATATCGGTAACTTTTATTTCTAATTCCTGGAATGTCATAGCGTAAAATAAATTTTAACGCAAAAGTAGGTAGTAAAGCTGTTTTGTTTTATATATTTTTGTTAAAAAATATTAGCCTTGGGCATCGTTTCTAATAACAAAAGTTTCTTCCTGTTTCTTGGCAAATTTGCACTGGCCTACCTGGTGTTGTCCGGCATATACATTATATACCTTTCTGGTTATGAGGAGCAGGTGCCGGTAACCGACCCCATAACGCATAGCGTGGCAAAGCAAACCGCGTGGCTGGTACGCTTATTTGAAGATGAAGCCCACCTGGCACAACACCCGCGCGAAGCATCAGACCGGTTTTATGTAAATCAAAAATCGGTAGCACGTATAGTAGAGGGCTGCAACGCCGTTAGCGTAATGATACTTTTTGTGGCATTTATAGTAGCTTTTTCTACTACATTTAAGCGTACGGCCTTATATATTGCAGCAGGCATAGTGGTTATTCATTTGCTTAATATACTACGCATTGCCATTATATGCATAGGGGTATATTACTACCCTGATTATTCAAGGTTTTTGCACGATATTGTTTTTCCGCTCTTTATATATGGGGTGGTGTTTTTACTATGGGTAATTTGGGTACTTAAATTTTATAAAAATGGCAATAGGGCTGCTTAGGGTTTTCAGGCTCATGCCTTTGCGTGTTGCGGGCATCGTCCTGCTATTTTTGCTACTCATAAGCGTGCGCCTGTTTGAACGCTATTTGTTTTACGACCCGTTCCTGGAAGCATTCCATAAAGTGGCGGTAAGTATCCCGGAATACGAAACCGGCAGGCTATTCCTGAATTACTTTTTTCGCTATGCCTTAAATACAGTCATTTCCTTATATATATTGTGGCTGTTTTTTAAAGACAAGTCAATACTAAAACTTACGGGTATTTTGTACGTTACGTTTTTTATAGTACTTGCGGTTGCGCTTTATGTTGTATTAAATATGGACGCCCCTTCGCTTAAGGCGGTATTTTACCTGCGGAGGTTTTTAATTCAGCCCATGTTTATACTGCTGTTCCTACCGGCGTTTTACTATCAAAAGTATGTGGCAGATAATTCATCTGAAGAAAAGAAGTAAGCCGTACCCGGCTGAGATGAACTGGCGAAGCAATTCCACAACCAAGAATTAGTGTAATTAGCGCGATTCGTGGCAAAATAAATATAAAATTATTCCCTAACTTTGCACCATGCAGTTTAAAAGGTACATAGGCACACTATTGTCGGCGCTCATATTGTTCAGCAATATAGGGCTGGCGCTTAATGTGCACTATTGCCACGGCAGCGTTTCGGCAATTACGCTATCCTATAGCCAAAAAGATGCCTGTGCCGAAAAAGCCGCTACCACAAAAGGTGCCTGCTGTGCTGCTGCCAATGAAAGCCACAAAAGCTGCTGCAAAAACAGCATTGTTAAGCTACAGGACAAGACCGATACCGCGATAACCAAATCGCTGCAGCTTGACCTGGGTGTGTTTTATGCTGTTGATGTCTACAATCCGCTAACTGTATTTTATGACAATGCGCCGGTATCAGTAAAATGCAACCCCTCATTTTATGCCGACAGCAACGCGCCGCCGCTCTACAAACTCTACTGCCAGTACGTTTTATACGCCTGATTTTAATATTTATGAAATGAGCTTCCCAACCTTTTGGGCAGCTGGCTTATCATTAATATTAAAATACTTTTATGCGTAAAATAATAATTATTTTATTACTGTTACCTGTGTTTATGCAGGCGCAGGAAACCCTTAAGGGCAGGGTGCTCGACGAAAACAACCAGCCCCTGCCGGGAGCGGGAGTTCTTTGGGAAAATACCACCATAGTCACTTCTACTACAGAAGACGGCGCGTTTGAAATTCCTTATTCTGCCGAAAATATGATGCTGGTTATTAGCTATGTGGGCTACAAAACCGATACACTGCACATTATGTCGCCGCAATATATTTCCCACCAACTGGCTCCTGATAATAACGTACTGGGCGAGGTAGTGGTGGATAAAACCCTGGCCAGCACCCGCCGCAGCACGTTAAGCGCTACCAATACCAGTACCATGGGCAGCAGGGAACTGCTAAAAGCGGCCTGCTGCAACGTAGCCGAAAGCTTTGAAACAAACCCCTCTATCGATGTTAACTTTAGCGATGCCCTTACCGGGGCCCGCCAGATACGCATGTTGGGCCTTACCAGCCCCTACCTGCTCATTGCCGAAGAAAACATACCCGCTGTGCGCGGTGCCAGCCAGGCCTACGGGCTTACCTTTGTGCCGGGCACCTGGGTAGAGAGCATACAGGTAACAAAGGGTGCGGGGCCGGTTATTAACGGCTATGAGAGTATCTCCGGGCAGATAAACTACGAGTTGATAAAACCTGTAAATGGCGACCCTTTTTTCCTGAATGCCTACGCCGGTATGGGCGGGCGCTACGAACTTAATAGCCAGTTTACTAAAAAGGTGTCTGATAAATGGAGTACTTCGCTGTTTGTACATGGCAATACCCGCGTGGGAAAGTACGACATGAATAACGACGGCTTTCTTGATAACCCATTGGCAAAACAGATAAACGTAATGAACCGCTGGCAGTATATAGATGCTGAAAAAGGCTGGGTAAGCTTTATCAACCTGCGCTACATGAAAGACGAAAAGCAGGCAGGCGAAGTAGCTTTTGACCCCGATGATGATAAGTTTACCTTTGCCCGCTGGGGCAGCGAAATAAATACCGAAAAGGTAGACGTGAGCACCAAGCTGGGCTATGTTTGGCCTGATATGCCTTACCAGAGCATAGGCCTGCAAACGGCATTTAACTACCACAACCAGGAATCGTATTTTGGGTTTAACCAATATGATATTGCCCAGAAAAGTGGCTATGCCAACCTGATATTCAATTCGATTATAGACAATACACTCAATAAATTTGCCATAGGTGCTAATGCTGCTTATGATAATTATAATGAATATGCCTTTATTTATAATAATACTAATGGTGGGGATTATGACAGGATAGATAATTCGGCCGGCGTGTTTGCCGAATACACATACGATAACGCCGATAACTTTAGCCTGGTACTGGGCGGCCGTTTTGATGTAAGCAACCGCCTGGGCGCCTTTGCCACGCCGCGCCTGCACCTGCGCTACAACCCGTGGGAAAACGGTACATTGCGTGCTTCTGCCGGAAGGGGCAAAAGGGCTGCCAATATCTTTGCCGAAAACCAGCAATACTTTGGCTCGTCCCGGGCGTTTAATATCATGCAGGCAGGAGGGAAGCTCTATGGGCTTAACCCCGAAATTGCCTGGAACTACGGGCTTAGCTTTACGCAAAATTTCCCTGTGTTTAATAAAAACGCCGAGTTTACTGTAGATTTTTACCGTACCGATTTCCAAAACCAGGTGGTGGTCGATGTGTTTAATTCGTCGCAGGCGGTAAACTTTTATAACCTTGAGGGCAAGAGCTACGCCAACAGCCTGCAACTGGAGCTTAACTACGAGATAACCCACCATTTTAACATTCGCACGGCTTATAAGTATTACGACATTAAAACAGATTACACATCGCTGGGCAGTATAGAGCGGCCGCTACAGGCCAAACACCGCTTTTTTGCGAACGCTGCTTATGAAACCCATGTGCACGAAGGCGGCAGGCAATGGAAGTTTGACTTAACATACAACTGGCTGGGCAGGCAAAAACTTCCGTATACGGGCAGCAACCCCGCGCCTTACCAAATGGGCGATTATTCGCCGGCGTTTGCTACGGTTAACGCACAGGTAACGCACAGCTTCAGCAGCGTGTTTGAGGTGTATGTGGGCGGCGAAAACATAGGCAACTACAGGCAAAACAATGCCATAGTAGCCGCTAACGAGCCGTTTGGCTCATATTTTGATACATCGCTGGTATATGGCCCTGTTTTTGGGCAGATGTACTACGCGGGGTTGCGGTTTAAAGTGAAATAGTAATTTAGCAAAGGATAACAAAGGGCGCAAAGTTTCGCCAAGACTAAAGCTTTGTGTTACTTTGTGCCTCCTTAGCGGAACTTTGTGTAACAAGAAAAACAAATAGTAAAATGAAAAAAATAATTTTAGCCCTAATTATCATGCTTGCAGGCTTTACCACCCAGGCACAGGAGAAAAAAGACAAGAATGCCAAGGTAGATATTGCCGTAAAAGGCAATTGCGACCAATGTAAAAGGCGCATAGAAAAAGCGGCCTATGCTGTAAAGGGCGTTAAGTCGGCGCAATGGCACGAGGATGACCAGGAACTGCACCTTATTATTGACGAAACCAAGTGCAGCGCGAATAGCGTGAGGGAAGCTGTGGCAAAAAGCGGCCATGATACTGATAAGGTAAAGGCAACTGAAGAAGCATATAATAACCTGCATTCCTGCTGCCAGTATAAAAGGAGTTAAGACGTAATACTTTTATCGCTGGTTTAAAATCCCGTACTGTTTTTCAGTGCGGGATTTTCTTTTTCATCACAAAACTTTATGTATTTTTGATGTAGTTTTTTACTTTGTACCAAACCACCAATTGAAACTATTATGAAGAACATCCTTCTTGCCGCGTTCTGCATCATTACACTTATTTCCTGTAAATCTGAGCCTAAAGAAATTGCCGAAAATTTAATTGGCAAAGAAGACTACACGTTGTACTACGGGCTGTGGTCGGGCGATTTTGAACCGGTTTTTGCCGAAACAGACACTATTAGTGAAGAGAATAAAAAGATTACCATTAAGATAAACCGCATTATAAACAATGAAGTAGAGGGGCAGAGTATTGTTTCTGGTAATATGCGCACGTTAAAGGGCAAAATGCAAAAAACGGCCGACGGCAGTATTATATTTACGCTTGACGAACCGGGAACGAATAGGTACGACGGGCGCTATACACTAACGCTTACCGATCTTGTAATGGAGGGCAGCTTCGTGGCCTTTAAAAACAACCCCGACGTAACCCGTGAAAAGAAGCTGAAGCTGAAACAAAAGCAGTTTATATACAACCCCAGCCTGATGATAGAAGACGAGATAGAGTTGGTAGACTGGGATAACCCGCAAATGCAGGTAATGGATGATCCGCTGGAGGGCGAGGGCGAAGATGAAGAAGGGGACAGTATAGCCGCCACCGAAGAAACTGTTGCCGAAAACATACCCGCTGAAACCGATACCGTAACCGCCGATGTAGAAGAAGAGCCTGAAGAATATGTGGCCCAGGTGTACCGTATGGCATCAGACCAGGTGTATAAAATAAATGCTTCACTTACCAGGCTGAATGAGGCACAACTTAAAAACCTGACCAAACTGGATATGGAAATTATACGTAATTCCATTTTTGCAAGGCATGGCTATTCGTTTAAAAAGAACAGCATCCGCAGGTTTTTTGAATACAACTCATGGTATGTGCCGGTGTCTAACAATGTAGATAAGGAGCTGACGGCCGTTGAAAAAGCAAACATAGCCCTGCTAACCCGTATGGAACAATATGCCGAAGACCACTACGATTATTTCGGGAGGTGATATCAACAGAAAACTCACAGAAGTGTATTCCATTTCGACCGGAGCGCAGCGGAGTGGAGAAATCTCGACTGAATTTTGAGATTTCTCCTTCGTCGACCCGAGGGCCTGCCCGAACGGGCGAAGCAAATGGAACACCGTAAATAGATTTTTAACGAACCAAAAAAGTTCTAAGATTTAATCGACACCAACTTCCAACCAAACTTGGTGAAAACCCCATATCACTTTGTGTAATAGTAGTATAGGTTGTAATAAACGCCATAACTTTGGCGTTATTAAAGCAGTAACGCATAAATCAGCCATGCCAGCCAAAATTTTTAAAACTATTACCGGCCGCTATTCCTGGCTGATGCTTATCCCGGCAGGTATCTTCCTGTATTATTACTGGCTCATGCTGCGCCTAACGCTGGAATATGTACCGTATGACACCACCGTGTCGTTCCTTATGATAAAGCAAACCGAGGTTACCACCCTGCCGGAATACCGCTATATATTTTATGCCCATGTGTATACCAGCATTTTTGTGTTGCTGTTTGGGTTCATACAATTTTTTACGTTTACAAGCAGGGCGGGCAAGAGGCTACACCGCTTATCCGGCTACCTGTATGTGGTGGTGTTGCTGGCCATAGCTGCCCCCAGCGGGCTGTATATGAGTGTGTATGCTAATGGCGGCCTGGCGGCAAAGCTATCGTTTGTGCTGCTTAGCTTGCTGTGGTGGTACACCACTTTTAGGGCAATGCAGGCTATAAAGAACCGCGAATTTACCAGCCACCGCAACTGGATGATCCGCAGCTACGCGCTGTGCCTCTCGGCGGTAACGCTGCGCATCTGGAAGGTAGTTATCGCCTATTTTTTTAACCTGCCGCCTATGGACAGGTATGTAATTATTGCCTGGCTGGGCTGGGTGCTTAACCTTATTGTAGCCGAACTGATTATCAGCAGGAAATTCAAAACCATTAAATAACCGATTATGAAACCAATTTGTGTAACCGTGGCCGCACTGCTGATGCTGGTGGGCTGCAAAGAAACAGTAACCGAAAGCCCGGCACTGGCCAATAATGTTGATGTGGCAGCGCAGGGCGCGATAAACCTTGATAAACTGGGCAACGTTGTGGTAGACGAGTATGCTCAATATTATGGTGTTTGGGTAGGGGAGATAGGTAACGATACTGCCGCTGTGGCCATAAGTGCGCATATTAAAATAATAAGTATAGAGAAAGGAAAAGTACGTGCACATGCTACAGTGGGCGATAAAAAAATGAACCTCTCCGGTGTGCAGCAAACCAAAGACGGAAAGTTTTATGTAAGGCTCAACGAGGGTTTTGGTAAGCGGGAACGTAATATATTTGAGATTTGGCAACAAGGCAGTAACTTTGAAGGTACCTATTATGCAAAACCTGGCGAACCGGGCAGCAAGGTGGTGCTTACCCACAAGGTTTTTAAATATGACCCTACGGTAATGTTAGCAAATGAATATGCAATCATTGACTGGGATACCTCTAAAAAGGTAACAAGATTTTATACGGATGAAGAAGGTAACGAACAGACTTATGAAACGGAAGGCAACAGGTCTGCTTCCAGGCCGTTCCCTGCGCTTAATGGCTCTACACAAAAACTTACCGAAGGCCAGCTAAAAAACCTCCGCAAAATAGATCTCGAAGTATTGCGCAATACTATTTACGCGCGCCACGGCTATGCCTTTGGAAGGATATACCTGCGCAGTCTTTTTGACAGTAACGAATGGTATGTTCCTATTTCAGATAATGTAGAAAAAGAGCTTACCACACTCGAGAAACAAAACATAGCCCTGATTACCCGTGTAGAAAAGTATGCACAGGACCATTACCAGTATTTTGGCAGGTAAAATTGGCTTTCAAATCTGAATTTAGCCGCGCTTGCCACAGGTACTTACTATGTAACGTCTACAGATGGCGCTACAAATGGCCGGCAGCTTTCGCAAAAAGCAGCAAAAAGTCAATTTTGTTTAGTCTATCATTAATATGGAATCCGCCTTCTGAAAGCGGCAATAATAAGAAGTTTAAAGCTAAAACCTAAAAACTAATTTTCAACATAGCGTTTGGAGTGCTGTACAGCCCATAGGTATTTACTACTTCGATGCCCTCTCCGCTATCGTTAACCCGGTAAAACCGGTTGATGATGTTGCGCCTGTTCAGTACATTCAATACCGATACCCCGGCCTGCAGGTTTATACGTTTAGATAATTCAATACCATAACTCGCCGAAAAATTAACCTGCAAATAGCTTGATATGCGCCTGCCGTTAGGGTAGTCATATGCTATTTGTAACGCGCCGTTTTCTTCTATAGGCACCGTGGTTAAAGGGCGGGTGTACGGCCTGCCGCTAAAGAACTTGCTGCCTAAGGCCAGTTTCAGGTTGTTATACTCATAAGTAACCGCGTTATTAATAGTGTAGGGCAACTCAAAATTACTGTTGAATGTAGATGGCGTAAAAGAATTAAACCGGTAGTTGTTATGATTATACGCATAGCTAAGCCATACATAAAAATGCCTGAACTGTTTTTGTACTAAAAATTCGCTACCATACACTTCATAGCTTCCCGTGGCGGCAACCGACTCAAACTGGTTGTTAAACGCCTGCGAAAGGCTGGTAATACCGTTAACTTTTTTGTAAAAATTATCAAGGGTTATCAGCCAGCCGTTTTGCTTAAAGCTAACCCCCGCCGACGCCTGGCTACTGCGCTGTACCGGTATGCTGCTGTTATTTGATAATACCCATCGGCGGTTTTCAATCCCCAGGAAATCTTCCTGCAAGGCAACTATCTGTGTTGCCGTCTGGCTTTTGCGCTCTGCCTGAAAGTCCAGCTGCCAGCCCGGTGCCACTTTGTAGGCTACATCTGCCCGGGGTTCTAAATATAATATGCCAAACTGTTCAATATAGTTAAGGCGCAGGCCAGCCTTAATGTAGAGCCTGCTTTCCAGCGGTTTGTATTCGCCTTCTGCTATCGCGGCATGGGTATGCAGGGCATCGGTGGTGCTTATGGTGGTTTGCAGGGTTTGCTGGTCGCTGTTGGTTATTTCGATACCGTTATACTGGTAGCCCCCTTTTAGCAAGACCTTGTCATTTAAACGGTAGGTGTGGCTGATGCTAAGCCCGCCATTAGTTATTTTATTACGCTGTAGCAACGCCTGGCTGTTATCAAAGCTGGAGTTTAAGGCGTTTACGTGGTAGTTAGACCCGTATATACCTGCTTCTGTATTGTGCTTACTGTTCCAGTTAGTATGCCATGATACGGTGCTGCCCAGGGTTTGCTGTTTAAGGTCGCTGCTGCGTATAGCCACGCCATAAGGCATGTAGGTGCTTTGTATAAAATCGAGGGTGTTGCGTATCCCTATTGCGTCGATATATAAATGGTTTTTTATGCCTATCTTTTGGTGGTACTGCGCGGTAAAGTCGTAAAAATAAAACTCCTTGTCGCTTTGATTATAGAGTTCGTCGCCGGTTTCAATATCAGAAACGACGGTATTCTGGAAGATGCGGTTAGAATATTCGGTATAGGCAGGAAACGCAAGCACATCAGTAAACGACCGCCGTGCCGAAAGCTCCAGGTTCGCAGTCTCGGAAGTTTTTATGCGGGCATAAGCGTCAACGCCTATCATGTTAGTGCCTATGCTGCCGCGGGTGTTGCCAATTTCAACAGGGTGTGAAGAGATATCTACCGCACTTGATACACTTTCGCCATAAAAGGCAGAAGTGCCATTCTTTGATATTTTAATGTCGTGCGCCAGGTTGGGGTTTAAGGCACTGATAAGCCCAAAAAAATGCCCGGTCTGGAAGAGGCGTATACCGTTCCATGTAAAAAGGTTCTGGTCGTGGGTGCCGCCCCGCACGTTAATGTTGCTTACTGTTTCGTCTACACTGTTTATGCCCGGCAGCTGCTGCATGGCCTGCAATACATCGGCTTCAGTAAGCCCGGGTAGTATGCCAAATTTTGCCGGTTTTATGTTGTAGGTTCCATCCTTTCCTTTAGTAATACCCGTGGCAAGGAAACGTTCGGTAACTACCTCTTGCAGCTGGTTTACATTAAGCGTAAGGCGTATTTCGGCACAGTCGCCATTGGCATCAGTTTTGTGCCATTGCAATGGCTGGTAAGCCATGTGCTCTATAAAGATGGTGGTAACATCGGGCGGGAATTCAAAATAACCGTCATTACCGGTGTTTAGCTTTGAGGTGCCGTACTGCACTATGGCATCTTCTACAGGGTTGCCGTTTTCGTCGGTTATATAGGCGCATTGCCTGTCATACCCTTCTTTTATCCTGGCAGCATACAACACTATATAAATACCCGACTGCTTAAAGCTTAGCTTCGTTCGGTTTGTAATATAGGTAAGCTTGGCATTTAGAGGAACCCTGTCATCGGGCGCTATGATAGCATGCTGAGATACGTCTTCTTCCAGGTAATTAAACTTTACGCGGTGCTGTTTTTCAATAGTGGTGAGTATGTCTTTAAGGGGCATAGGTTTTTTTTCGGCCTGCCCATATCCGGGGGCGAAAAAAAAAAGTGAAAGTATTAAAAAAAGATACCCGGTATCACGCGTCATTCAGCAGTAAGTACGATTTTATCGCCTTGTTTCTTATACTTAAGGTTATAAGCAGTTATAACCATATCAAGGGCGGTGTTTTTATCCTTGTCCCTGGTAGGTATGGTGCCATTATAACTCTTTTGAGGCAAAGTTCCGTTAACAACGATTTTTATATCAAACTGGCGTTCCAGTTCGGCAATCACATTATTAAAATTTTCGCTTACAAATACCGCCTCATGGTGAATCCATCCCGGCTCGGTACGGGCTACTTCGGGCAGGTGCAGGCTAGCGCCACCTTCATATGCCACTGCCTTACCTGGTGTAAGTACTACTGTATCATTTGCGGTTGTTACTTTAACGGTACCCTCAAAGCAGGTTACATCAAGGCGGCTGCCGCGCGCTTTTATATTAAACTGCGTTCCTACCACGGTTATTGTGCCCAGTGGGGTAACAACATCAAACGTTTTTCCTTTAGCTGCTTTAAAATAGGCTTCGCCCTCAAGTTCAACGCGGCGGTTCTCGGCCCAGTTGTATTCTTTATAGCTAATTTCAGAGCCCGCGTTTAGTGTTACTTCAGATTTGTCCGGCAGTGCAAGCAGCGCCATACCGCCATTTGCGGCAAGCTCGTGCGTGGTGTGGTTTACATACATAAAAAAGCTTAGGCCCAGGGCTATAAAAAGTACTGCGGCTATGCGGGGTACCCAGGTACTTATCCTGCGTGTTTTAGTGGGGGCAGTGCGGTATTTGTTTTTGCTTATTTTAGTATACAGGCTTTCCATATCAGCTTCCGGGGCGGTAAGCTGGGCCGAATATTTTTTAATCTTATTGTAAGTGGTAAATTCCGGCAACGACTCAAACTCTTTTAGTTCTGTCTCATCCATCTCATCATTAAGCCACTTTGCTAACTTAACATCGTTGTTCATTGCGTTTTATATTTTTTTATAGAACAGCCCAGTTTTAAAAAACCCTACCTGAAGTGCTCAATTTGTTTGCGGAGTTCCAGCAGCGCGCCGCTTATCCGCTTCTCCACCGCCTTTATGCTTATGTCTAACATATCGGCAATTTCGTGGTATTTTTTGCCTTCAATACGGTTAAGCAAAAAGGCTGTTCGCTGTGCCTCGCTAAGCCCGGCTATGGCATTTTGCAGCTTTACTTTAAACTGCTCTTCCTCCAGCACAAAATCAGGCGATTCATCATTTACCCTTGCTACGCTTTTGCTTTTATTATATTCAAGCACTACTTTTTGGTGCGCTATCTTATTTAACGAAGCGTTATTTGCTACTGTATATAAAAAGGACTTTGCCTTTTCGGGCGGCACGCTGGCGCAGTTTTCCCACAATTTTATAAATGCATCCTGGGTAACGTCTTCGGCCTGGTCGCGGTCGCCAAATTTATAGTACAGGTAGTTGCGCAGCGTTTTTGCATGTGTAGCAAAAAAGCCCGAGAAGGTTAGTTCCTCGCATATTCCGCCGGGGTTGTGGTTACTCATAGGTAATTACTGAAAACAAGTGGAAAGGTACTAAATTTATAAGATAAGGTGTTTTTAAAAGTAAATATCTTTTGGCTTAAACAGGCACCACCATATTTTCCCTACCGGTGGGTGTAAAGAATGGCGGGTAATCTGCTGCGCGTATTATGTATTTTCCTACTGTTTTTAAGCAAATTTTACGAGAACTACTTAATATGGTGGATGTTTATTATTTTTTTGCGCCTATGTCGATTTTATTTGCAAAAAAAATTTGTCTTTAATATAAAATTAACTAAATTTCGGAAGATTTGAGTACGTTATCTACCATGACCAGGTAAACCTTAGTTGATAGTTTTTAATGAAGAAGCCTGCCCCTCTCACCCGGGGCAGGTTTTTTTTGTGGATACTAACCCAAGTCGGAATGATTTAAAAGCGGGCCTTAATTTCGGATTATATTCTATCTAATTTTTCCGATAAAAATTTTGCTAAAAATGTTGCGGGTTAAAAATATTAACTACTTTTGGTACAACCAATTTTAATGAACCAAATTTAAAAAATCCGTACCATGATTACAGTTGTAGTACATGTTATTAAAGCCGCTGTTACCTTTATAGTTTCGTTGTTCTAAACTATAAAAGTTAGCTATATTTTTTTTCGGGGCATGTCGCCTTAAATTTTTCACGTTTTATTTTCACCACATGGGAATTGCGCTAATTTTCACAAATTAGTGCTATTGCATGCTTATTGGTTATATTCGTGTCAGCGCTTACTTCCGCCATCCTTATTAAAACCCCTGTTTTTTCCGCCAAAACCACCCGGTTTCGCATCACGGTCAAAAGGCTTATTACCCGTTTGCCACGAACGCTTAGCATCTGGCGCGTAGTTGCCCCTTGTGGTATTGGCAGGCTTAGGGGCAGGAGGCAGGGAAGCTTCTTCCGTTTTGCTCGACGGTTCTATAAGTACATTGAGTTCTTTTATTTCAGCAGGGGTAAGGTCGCGGTAACGCCCCACGGGTACATCCAGCGAAATGTTGATGATGCGTATGCGCTTAAGCGCCGTAACCTCGTAGCCCAGGTGTTCGCACATGCGGCGTATCTGGCGGTTAAGCCCCTGGGTAAGTATAATGCGGAACACATATTTGCTTATCTGCTCTACCTTGCACTTACGGGTAACGGTCTCTAAAATAGGCACGCCATTGCCCATAAGTGCTATAAAACGGTCTGTTATCGGCTTTCCTACGGTAACTACATATTCTTTTTCGTGGTTGTTGCGGGCGCGGAGTATCTTATTTACAATATCGCCGTCATCGGTCATAAAAATAAGCCCTTCGCTGGCCTTATCCAGCCGCCCGATAGGGAAAATGCGCTTGGGGTAGTTAATATAATCTACAATATTATCACGCACATCAAGGTTGGTAGTGCACTCTATACCCACCGGCTTGTGAAACGCCAGGTACACATTGCTGCCGCGTTTTTCGGTTATCAGCCTGCCGTCTATGCGTATTTCATCCTCGGGGCTTACCTTGGTACCCATTTCCGGTACCACGCCGTTAAGGGTTACGCGGCCCTCTTCAATGAGTTTGTCGGCCTCACGGCGCGAGCAGTACCCTGTTTCCGATATAAATTTATTCAGGCGTTTCAGTTCCGTTTCCATGGGGCAAAGATACTTATTTTGCGGGAAAAATTTTCAGTAGCGGAATGGCTTGGGCTTTGCCGGCATTCCGTGTTCCCGCCATTGCCTTTACTCCTCCGCTGCGCTGCGGGGATATGCTCCGCCAGTTCACTATCGCTCGTGTCGGCGCTAATGAGCGAAGGTGGTCTTTTGTGTTTATAATATTTGAAGCCCACCCCGGCTTTCAGCCACCCCTCCGAAGGAGGGGAATAGCTTCACTCAGATGGATAAACCTCACGTAGCACGTCTCCTGATCCCCCTCTTGAGGGGTGCCCGCAGGGTGGGGTGGTTTTTTGACCTTTTTACTGCATATTATAATAGCCAATGCATTCATCAAGCTAAAAAAATCCGCGTCATCTGCGTTCCATTAACTAATCCCCCGCAATCAGTTCCTTAATCAGCATACGCACTTTGGGCTCGGCGGCATTGGCGGCTGCCAGTACCTCGGTGTGGCTTACGGTGCCCACGCCGTCGCTGTCGCCCATATCGGTAATAACCGATATGCCAAAGCACTCTATATCCATGTGGCGCGCAACTATTACTTCGGGTACGGTGCTCATGCCCACACAGTCGGCCCCCAGTATCTTTACCATGCGGTATTCTGAGAGGGTTTCAAACGTAGGCCCCTGCAATCCCATGTAAATACCATCCTTAACATCAATGCCCTTTGCTATGGCAATTTCCTTCGCCTTGGCTATCATGTCGCGGCTGTAGGGTTCGCTCATATTCAGGAAGCGCGGGCCAAAGCGTTCGTCGTTCTTACCGCGCAGCGGGTGCTCGGGCATCATGTTGATGTGGTCATAAATAAGCACCACATCGCCCACTTTATAAAAAGGGTTTACCCCGCCCGAAGCATTGCTTACGATAAGTTTCTCCACTCCCAGATACTTCATTACCCGTACCGGAAACGTAACCTGCTGCATGCTATAGCCCTCATAATAATGAAAGCGCCCCTGCATGGCCACCACGTTCTTGTCGCCTACAGTGCCGAAAATAAGCTTGCCTGCATGGCCTTCCACGGTACTCACGGGAAAGTTGGGCAACTCGCTATAGGGCAGGGTATGCAGTATGTTGATGTCATCGGCAAAATTGCCCAGCCCGGAGCCAAGGATAACGCCATACTGCGGCGCGAAGTTTATTTTATCGTTAATGTATGCTACGGTTTCTTGTACTTTGTCCCACATAGTTTAGAATGTTTTTATCAAAATCATCGCCACCGCTTATAAATTGGCATTTAATGGGCAGGTAAAAAAGCCTGTCTTCCGGCAGGCGGCCCTTCAGGCGCATATAATCTTTCTCGGTAGTAACAATGATTCGGTGTGCGGCAAGCGCGTTCAGTTCATTTATTTCGGCACCGGTAAATATATGGTGGTCGGCGTATGTTTTTATTATATCGTCGTTGCCTTTTAAATAATCATAAAAGGGCTGCGGCTTTGCTATACCTGCCACCAGCACTTTTGGTGTATTGCGCACGTCGGCTACCTCCCTTTGCCCGCTTCCCGAATATACGAAATCCTCATAACCTATAGTAGTAAAATATACCTGCTGCTGCGGTTTTGGCTGTAGCCGCGTGGTTATTTTTTGCTGCTCTCTTTCGGTCAGGTTGGGCGGGCATTTTGTTACAACAATCACATTGGCGCGTGCAGCGCCATACCTGCCTTCCCGCAGGTTGCCCGCGGGCAGTATATAGTCATCGGCATAGATATCGCCATAAGCGGTAAGCAGTATGTAAAAACCCGCCTTTACCCTGCGGTGCTGGTAGGCATCATCAAGGAGTATCACTTCCGGCTTTGGCGAAAGCGATAATAAATTTTCAATCCCTTCAACCCTGTTGGCATCAACTGCCACTTGAATGTTTTTAAATTTCGTAAAAAACTGAAAAGGTTCATCGCCTATGGTTTGGGCGCTTGCGGATTCATCGGCCAGTATATAGCCACTGGTTTTTCGTCCATAGCCACGGCTCAGCGTTGCCAGGTTGTATTTATTAGCAAGTAAGCGGATGAGGTATTCAGTTTGGGGAGATTTGCCCGTGCCGCCGGTGCTAAGGTTGCCCACCGCTATAACCGGCAGGGGAAATGTATGCCACTTATAAATTTCCTTATCATAAAAATAATTGCGTATGGCGGTAACCAAATCATAAATTATTGCAAAAGGTAAAAGCAAAAGGCGCAAAAACTTCATATTTTTATGCTAAGGCGATTGATATGCTTACAAAGGTAAACATTTAAGCACAAAGCCACGGAAGTTTTCACAGGGCACACTACGGGAAACGTCGCGGGCGGAAGGCTATAAAGTTTCGTGGCCTTTGTAAGGTAAGCAATCACATACGGCTTTTTACCTCTTTTAATAAAAATTATTGATATTAAACAAAACAGCAAAACCATACCCTTATGAAAAAACTACTATTTTGCCTTTGCATTACCGCTGGGCTTACGCTTATTGCTTGTAGTGATGATGATAATGGCGGCAGCGCCCAAAATTGTGTAACCTGCACGCTTAACGACAGCGGCACAGGCCAAAGCGATGTGCAGCAGGTATGTAATCAGGACGGTAACGCCTATGTAAATAATACGGATACCGGTACTTCATATACCGATTATATAAGCCTTACCGTATCGGCCGGATATGTTTGTAACTAATTTAATTTATAAACCTCTATTTTTTTAACCCAGTTACAGTTAAAATGCCTTTTTTATCGCCGTTTTTATCGCCCTATATACTAAAACAATAAAAATCACAAAGTTTTAACGGAAAGATTTGGATATAAACCGCCTTTTTTCTTTTTTTGCTGTTCACAAAATAACGTGTACTGAAAATGAAAAAAATAATATACTTCCTGGCTGTTGCAGGCTTAATAACCGTTGTAGCCTGTTCTGACGAGGATAAGCTTCCGTCAGTAACATATACGGGATGCCAGGTATGTGAAGTTGAAGGCATGGGGCCGGATTTTATTCCGGAAGATTATGAAATATGTACTGCCTTAAATTTCTATGAATTAGACACTACGCCTTTCCCTGATACAATAGACAACCCGGTACGGCTAAGTTATGAAACGGTATATGTAGACGGTGCTAACACAAACCTGGGCGCAGTAGAGTATTTTACATTATTTTGTGATAACGCTTATGACCCGGATGCGAACAACCCCGATGTAAACTGTGTAACCTGTGCTGCATATCCACAAAACGGCGTTCAGGTTCCGGCTGAGGAAGTTTGTAAAGGCCCGGGTAATAAAGCGTATGTAAACGGCGTGAATTCATCGGTAGATTATGACCTTTATATTCAAACTAAAGAAGCTTTAACAGACTGCGAATAATAAAAGACTATTTTAAAAATATATGAAACTGCCTTTAAGGGCAGTTTTTTTTGTTTTTTATACCTTTATAAGATGAAGATAAAAGATGTTTTACAGATACTGGAGCAAATGGCGCCACTGGCCTACGCCGAAGATTTTGACAATGTGGGCCTGC
>Ga0247803_1000665_pt1 | contig 18286 bp, 14 predicted proteins | sample UWRJL014104B1_FD_180928 | JGI IMG/M metagenome (GOLD analysis project Ga0247803, IMG submission 180928) | Plant litter microbial communities from Arlington Agricultural Research Station in Wisconsin, United States - UWRJ-L014-104B-1 | ecosystem: Environmental > Terrestrial > Plant litter >...
GAGGGCCGGCGCGAGGCGGCGGGCGCTGTGCTCAGGCGCGGCCTGATCTATGCGCTGCAGATCGGCGTCCTGGCCATGGTCGCCCTGATCGCCCTCGGGCCCTGGGCGCTGCGCCACATGGGGCTGGAAGACGGGCTTGGCGAAGGCGCCGGGCCGGCTCTGATCGTGTTTTCCCTCTCGATGCCCTTCTATCTGGTGTCCGTGGCCTGCCAGTTCTTCCTCGAGGCCCTGGGTCGTCCCAAGGCCGGCATGGTGGCCATGTGGGTGGCCAACGGCGTCAACCTGGCGCTCAATCTGCTGCTGGTGCCCGACCTGCTGGGCCTGGGGTTCGACGGCGCCTTCGCCTCGGCATGGGCCACCTTCGGCGCGCGAGCCTCGCTGGCCGTCTTCCTGATCTGGTTCATCGTGCGGCTGCCCGAGGCCCGCGCCCTGGGCGTGTTCCGCAAGCCCGAACCCGAGCCCGCCGCCGCCCGCGAACAGATCCGCATCGGCGCCGGTGCGGGGTCATCCTACTTCATCGAGGTCGGAGCCTTTGCTCTGATGACCATCATCGCCGGCCAGCTGGGCGCCGCCGAGACGGCCGCCTGGGCCGTCGTCCTCAACGTCTCGGCCATCGTCTTCATGATCCCCATGGGTCTCTCGTCGGCGACCGCCGTCCTGGTCGGCCGGGCCTACGGCGCCCATGACGGGGCGGGCGTGCTGCGTGCGGGCCTGGTGGGGATCGCTGTAGTGACGGGGCTGACCCTGGTCGTCGCCCTGATCACCTGGCCCGGAGCGGGAGCCATGGTCGCCGCATACAACCGCGATCCGGCCCTGTTGGCCATTGCCGCCCCCGCCCTGGTGCTGGCGTCACTGTTCTTCGTCGCCGACGGCATTCAGGTGGTCGCCGCCCAGGCCAACCGCGCGGCAGGCGACATCTGGTGGCCCACCATCATGCATGTGACGGCCTATGGCGCGATCATGATGCCGCTGGGCTGGGTTCTGGCGCACCAGATCGGCGTCGACGGGCTGGTCTGGGCGGTCATCGTGGCCAGTCTGGTCTCGTCCAGTCTGTTGACGGGACGCTTCATCCGCGTGGCCAGACGGTTGCCCAGACGGTTGTCCGCACAATCTCCCCGTCCGACCCAGGCTGCCTGACCCAGGCCGGGGAATCCAAGCCGTCTGATCCCCGCCCCTCGGCCAGGGATCGGGGGCGGCTGCGCGATGGATCGTTTAATCTATTGATCCCAGCCTGATCCTGGCGTGAGCCCGGTCGGGCTCACGCGTTTACTGAGCCGGATCAGCCCCTTCGGAGCGCAGGCCGACCTCGTCCAGCGTGGCGGGCGCGCTGGTGACGTTGGCGCGGATACGGCGCGCGGCGTGTTCGCACCGGCCCGGCAGACCGAAGAACAGACCAAAGGCCTGGCTTCGCGCGGTCTCGTCTTCCTGGGCCATCAGAGGCGTCCAGCGCGCCGTGGCGGCTTCGGCGGCCTGGGCCGCGGCGGCGCGTGCGGCTGCGGTCTGCCTGGGCGCTGCGATGGCCAGAGCCGAGCGGAAGTCAGAGGCCTCCAGGCGGCCCAGACGCATGATCTCTAGATCTTCAGGGTTGCGGTCCGTCAGGCTTTCGCCCAGCCGCACATGGCCGCTGACCAAGGCGTCGCACCAGGCCACGAGCGGATAGTCCTCGCTCGGCGCGCCACGCGGCAGGGGATTGGAATAGGCAAGGGCCTCGCGCAGTCGCAGTTCCGGCCCGGACTCAGCGCCACGCGCCGCCGTCCTGATCGGACCGTCATCGGTCGTCGCCTGCTGGGGGGCGGCCGCCTGAGTGAACATAGCGGCGGTGATGGCGAGAACGGTCAGCATGAAGGTGCATCCTGGGAGGTGGAACGTCTGTCGCGCGCTCTGGTGGGCGCCGTGACCGCAACGCTTGAAGCCGCCCGATGGTTTTTATGCGGCGCAAAAAGAAAGGGCGGCGGACCGAAGTCCGCCGCCCTTCTTCAGCTTGGTGACTTGGCCTTCTTAGAAGGTCAGGTCGAAGCCGAGGCGCACATAACGCGGCGATTGGAAGGACGAAGCGTTACGGTAGTTCGGGTTCGGAGCGTAGTTAGACAAGGTGCCTGCCTCGATCCGATCCGTTACCGCGTCCGCGTTGAACACGTTGAACACGTCTGCACGCAGCGTCACGCCAGCAGGCATGAAACCATAGGTCGGCAGAGTATAGCGAACCGAGAGGTCGAGTGTGGTCGTCCAATCGCTGGTGAAGCGCGAACCACGCGGGACCAGTTCGGTCTCCCCGGAATCCGTCGGGCAATACCGACCCGAAGCGCCGTAACCACTTGCCAGCGGATCCCGTTCGTTAGGCACGGTGCCGAGGCAGCCGAAGTGACGCGGCGAGATCACGCTTGCGTTTGCGCCGAGGACCAGACCGTCCAGAACCTGATAGGAGCCGAACAGCTTGAACTGGTGCGCCCGGTGGTTCGGCAGAAGGCCATAGGTGCCGTCCGTCAGACCCGGGTGATCGTAGAGGATCGTGGAGCCGGCGTCGGCCTGTCCGTTATCGGACAGAACGGTGCCTTCGTAGTTCCCTTCAGACTTGGACAGGACGTACGACCCTTCCAGGCTCCACACGCCGTCGAAGGCGCGCGAGAAGGTCGTTTCCAGACCGTAGTATTCACGGCGAGCCTTCGGAAGCCCGACTTCAGCAGCGCTGAAGGTCAGGGTCGGGCGGCTACCGTCGTCCAGAGCTTCCCGAACCAGGAAGGTCAGGTCGGAGCCAGGGTTGGCGATGATGTAGTCGTAGTCGCCGTTGTACTGCTCGCAAGCAAGGCCCTGTTCTTCGCAATAGCGCAGAACGAGGTAATCGACCGCGATGTCTTCCGACACGTTGTTCAGCGTGCGGTAAGTCACGGCAGCACCGACACTCCACAGGCTGTTGAGCTGACGCTCATAGCCCAGGATGAACTCGTCTTCGCTGGTGGCCTTGGTACCCTCGGCGTACTTGGACTCAGGCGGCTCTTGCGAACCGTTACCCGCCACGGAGCAGGACCGGGTGCCTGCGGCTCCACCCGGAACGAAGTCGGGGCAGATGTCGAGACCAGCACCTGGCGTTGCGATGCCATTGCCGACGGGCGTTCCAAAGCCACCGACGGGCGTACCGTCCGCGTTGAGGACATAGGCGCCGCCAGCCGTGGGCGCGAAGTAGACGTCGACGAAACGGTCGGCGCCGCGGAAGCTCAGGTTGGACGCCACCGGAATGAAGTAGCGGCCAGCCGAACCATAGAACTTGTCTTGGCCATTGCCGAAGACGTCCAGGCTGAAGGCGAGGCGCGGGCCCCAGTTGTCCTTCAGGTCAATGACTTCGTCGCCATTCAGGTTGAACAACGTGAACTGATCGTGACGCAGGCCGAGTTGCAGGTTCAGGTCCTCGGTGATGTCCCAGGAGTCCTGAATGTAGAACGCCCGGTTCACACCCTCGACGGGCGCACCGCCGCCACCCAAGGTGGCGATGTAGTAATCGAGCGTATCGGTACCTGCCGGCGAGTAGACGTCGTCGCCAGCGTAGTAGAAGTAGCTCCCGCCACCGGTTCTTTCGGTGCTGTGGATCAGGGTGGTGTCTTCGTTGTCCATGCCCAGGCGGACATGGTGGTCACCCAGCCACGAGAAGGTCAGGTCGGCATCGAACCGATAGAACTCACGCTCCGTGGTCAACAGAGATGTCCCGGTCGAGACGTTTGAACCGGGGACGCGGACGCCGGAGCCCGTACGAACATCCACCGCATAGGGGGTTTCGTTGTCGAGCGGGGTGGTGAAGTTCTGGTCTTGGTTACGACCATAGGCGGCGGACAGGGTCAGCCAATCGGTGAAGTTGCCCGTGTAGCGAGCGACATAGTTCTCACCACCGACGTTGACCGTTTGTCCACCAGTGACTGCACCGGTTTCCACGCTGGTGAACACGGGGGAATAGTCGCCCTCGGTGTTGAAATACGTGAACTCGAGGCGTTGGCTATCGGTAATGTAGGCGTCGATCTTGCCGCCCCAGAACGGAATGTCATTCGTAGTGGTGGTACGCGTGACGTTGGAGTTGTTGACCGTCGACACCTCGGATTCCTGCCACTGGTACAGGCCGTAAGCGTAGAGGTGGTCACGCCAAATCGGACCGCCGATTTCGGCAACCATCGACCAGCTTTCGCTCTTCGTGTCCTCGTTGCGGACGCTGAATTCCGGGCCAGCGCCCAGGTTGCGAATGTTCGGCGAGTTCTCCCGCAGCGAGTTCGGCGCATAGTTGCCGTGCAGAGCGAACATGAACTCGTTCGTGCCGGACTTGGTGACGGCGTTGACGATACCGCCGGTCGCACGACCGAACTCGGCCGGATAGCCGCCGGTCTTGATGTCGATGCTGCGGTAGAAATCGAACGGGACTTCAGCACCACCAACGTAGGTGTTGAAGTTCGTAATGTTGAGGCCGTTTACATAGAATGCGTTTTCAGCAACCGAGGAACCACCGAGCGAGGGGCTGGAAGCAGCACCAGGAATGTTCGAGTCACCCGAAATAACGCGAGGAGCCAGCAAAGCCACGGAGGTGACCGAACGACCCAGCGGCACGCGCTTGACCAGCTCAGCGACATCGACCGTCAGGCCCGTGGTGTTTTGGGCGAAGTCCAGCGCCGGGCGAGTACCGACGACGACGATTTCGTCGACGTTCGTGGCGCCGTCGTTCGAACCGACCGTAAACAGGAAGTTGGCCTCAGCGCCCTGGGAAACGGTGACCCGCGGGTCGACGGAGGTTTCATAGCCCGGAGCGGCAATGGTGACTTCGTAGTTGCCGATCGGAATCAGCGAAGCCCGGAACACGCCGTTGGCGCCCGTGGTTGTGGTCCGGGAGAAACCTTGCTCCGTGGAGCGGATGGTCACAGTGGCGCCGGAAACGGGGCGGCCCGACTGATCAGCGACCGTACCCGCCAGACCACCCGTGGTGTAATCCTGCGCCGACGCGACACTGGGGACGAGCGTAATAGCCGCCACGGGAAGAGCACCTGCGGCAACGACCGCAATACCGCCCATCATCGTCGACGTCAGCAAGCGTCCGCGAATGGTACCAATTTTCAAGACTTAACCCTCCTATGCCTGCCACCGCGATCGCCTGAGTACGACCTGTCCAGCGTCAAAAGCAGAAACCCCACGCGCTGATGCGCCTAGATTGGGGCCGAGCATAATGTCGCGGCCCACCGGGTCCATCCCAAATTACGGCTACGTAATGGTTACACGCCACGTGTCGCAATCACGCCACAGTACCGTCACGGTCATTTCGCTTTGTCGCTTTGGGTTGATTGTCGAAGCTGACGATGGCTGCCTGAGACGGTTGCGATGAGGCATACGATCCACGAGGCTATGGGATGGATATCACGCAGAAACCGAGTCTCTTCTTCGTTCTTGGGGCCCCAAAGTCGGGCACGACATGGCTGCAACTCGCCCTAGACCACCATCCTGAAGTGACCTGTAAGGGCGAAGGGAAATTTCATTATTTCCGCCATCGGCTTGCAGAGGCAGGCACCGCCTACAACCGCTTTATCGCTGCTCGCAATCCAAAGGTTTTTGGAACGGAGACCTTTCCGCCCCTGACCATTGGCGAAGTCGATGCAATGTTCGGCGTGTTCATCGAGAACAGGATTCGGCAGGGAACCTCGAAACCAGGAGTGCTTCGCCTGGGATCGAAAGATCCTGATTTTGGTCTTTATATCAAAGAGTTCGCGGCGCTGTTCCCAGCCGCGCCCTATCTTCACATCATTCGCGATCCCCGCGACGCGTGTCTATCTATGGCGCATCATATGCGGCGCGTGCACCCAGAAGTGAATGCTGGATCTTGGAGCCATATCTTGGATGACACAGCGAAAGGTTGGAGGATGTATCTGGAAGGCGTTCGCGCCGAAGCGGCGTCCCAGGGCCTCGGCTATCAGGAACTCACGTACGAGCGGATGGCCGCAGATCCTACCGAGGCGCTGTCGCGCGCCTTCACCTTCCTGCGTGTCTCTACAGATCCCCAAATCGTGGCGGATTGTGTGGCGAATGCACGCTTCGAGGCGCTCAGCGACGGACGGCGGCCAGGCCAAGAGGATCGCAACTCCTTCTTCCGTAAAGGTATCGCGGGAGCTTGGAGAGACGAGTTGACCAATGAGCAGGCAAACCGAATTCTGGCTCTGGCCGGACCACTGGCTGCCGAGTTGGGCTATACCTAGCCGGATATAGGCTGCCCTATCGGCGTCAGCGCTGAACCGCCACCCGCGCTGCATAGGACGCCGGCTCGGGCGTGCAGGAGGCGGTGATCAGTTGCGCCGCCATGAGACACAGGATCGCCGCCGCGATCGGCTGGAGCCGATTTGACACATTATAGGCCAGGAACTGAACCACGACGCACGCTCCGCAACAGGTTTACGACCTGTTAAGGCAAGGGTCGGACCAGAGCAGTTGAGCTCGCGACGGGTTCGGATGCAGGGCGGTCGATTGCGCCAGACGAGGACTTTCCGATGATCCCCTTCGTGCGCGAGTTCGATTTCATCCACGGGCGACGCGACCAGGTCTCGCCCCTGATCCAGCGGGTCATCGCCGCCAACCCCGGCCCCTTCACCTATACGGGCACGGGCACCTACATCATCGGACACGACGCACCGGGCGCGAGCCTGGCCGTGATCGATCCGGGGCCGGCGGACGAGATGCATCTGCACGCCCTAATGGCGGCGGTGAACGGTCGCAGGGTCAGTCATGTGCTGGTGACCCATACGCACAGCGACCACTCTCCGCTCGCCCGTCCCTTCGCCCAGAGAACCGGCGCGACCATCCTGGCGGCCCAGCCTCCGGCCCGCGAGACCCACGCGTCGGGCCGCCTTGATGAGGAGGAGGACGGCGCCTTCCAACCCGATGTGATCCTGACCGGTGGCGAGCGGATCATGGGCGACGGCTGGACCTTCGAGGCCATGGCCACGCCCGGCCACGCCTCCAACCACATGGCCTTTGTCCTGGACGAGGAGAACGCCCTGTTCAGCGGCGACCATGTGATGGGCTGGTCTACCACCGTGGTGGCGCCGCCGGATGGGGATATGGTCGCCTATATGGCCAGTCTGGACGCCGTGATCGCACGCGACTTCGCTACCCTTTGGCCCACCCACGGCGCGCCGATCATCGAGCCTGCGCCGTTCCTGGCGGCCTACAGGGCGCACAGGCTGGGGCGCGAGGATCAGATCCTGGCGCGGCTGGCGGCAGGGGACCAGACCATACCGGCGATGATCCCGACCCTTTACGCCGCCGTCGACAGGCGGTTGTGGCCGGCCGCCAGCCTGTCGGTGCTGGCCCATCTGATGAAGCTGGTCGGCGAGGGCCGCGTGTCGGCCGAGCCCGAAGCGACGCTGGATGCGACCTACAGGCTCGTCTGAAGGACTTCCACGATCCTGGCGGCCAGGCGACAGGCCTCGCCGCCGTCGTCACGGTCGTCACGCGCGGTGACCCGAACGTCGGTGCGGCCGGGCCGGATGCGAACGACCGCATCGTGGGTGAAGCCGAACCAGAAACTGTGATGGCTGCCGTCGGCGCGGCCCACGCCCAGGCCCGCGACCTCGAATCCGGCTTCCTTCAGCGCATAGCCCGCAACGCCCGGCGCAACCTGGGTCGGCACGGAGACGGCGGCGGGACAGCGCGAGCCCTGTTGCGCCCATCGCGCCATGAGCGCTGCGTCGCCCGCGGGTCTGACGGCCATGATCTGGCGGCTGAAGACCGGGGGATCGGCGGGATTGGTGGAGACGTCGGGCGACGACAGGTTGGCCTTGATCCCGGCGTCGTGGCGAAGGAACTGGCCGATCGTCAGCCCGGCGGCGATGACGGCCAGAAGGGCGAAGAGCCCCACGCGCTTCCACGCGCCGAAGGCCAGGACAATGGCCAGAACGGCCGCGGCCGCACCGACCCAGGCCAGAGACCAGGCCGCCTTCAGCGTCAGAACGTCGAACGCAAAGCCGCGGTCCCAGGCGCCGGTCTTCACCCCCGCCGCGGCGATGAACACCACAAGCGGAGACAGCAGGCTGATGGCCACACAGGCCAAGGCCGCCTTGAATCGCGTGTCGCCTGCTCGCTTGGCCATGATGTTCAATCCTCCGTCGATGGGTTCGCCCCGTCCATAGCGTCGGGCTCTAGCCGATCTGCGCCCGGTGCCTCAGCTTGGCGTCGGCCAGGACGCAGGCGGCCATAGCCTCGACCACCGGCACGCCGCGCAGGGCCACGCAGGGATCATGGCGCCCCTTGGTCCTCAGATCGACCTCGGCCCCGTCGCGGGTGACGGTCTGACGCAGGGTCAGGATCGAGGAGGTCGGCTTGAACGCCACCCTCAGGGTCAGGGGCTGGCCGGTGGAAATGCCGCCCAGAACGCCGCCCGCATGGTTGGACAGGAAGACCGGCTGGCCGTCGGCGCCCAGCCGCATCTGGTCGGCATTGGCCTCGCCCGACAGTTCGGCCGCGCCGAAGCCCGCACCGATCTCGACGCCCTTGACCGCATTGATCGACATCATGGCGGCGGCCAACTCGGCGTCCAGCTTGGCGTAGAGGGGCGCGCCCCAGCCGGCGGGAACACCCGTCACCTCAAGCCCCACGACGGCGCCGATGGACGACCCGGCCTTGCGGACGCCGTCCAGGTAGTCTTCCCACGCCGGTACGACCTCGGCCGAGGCGGCGAACAGCGGGTTGTCATAGACGGCGCCGAAGTCGATGGCCTCATCGGCTATGCGGTGCGGGCCCAGTTGCACCACGCCGGCGCGGATGACGACGCCAGCGCCCAGGACCTTCCTCGCCACGCCGCCCGCCGCGACCCGGCTGGCCGTCTCGCGCGCCGAGGATCGCCCGCCGCCGCGCGGATCACGCACGCCGTATTTGGTCTGATAGGTCATGTCGGCGTGGCCGGGACGATAGGCCCGCGCGATCTCGCCATAGTCCTTGGACCTCTGGTCCTCGTTCTGGATCTCGATGGCGATGGGCGTCCCGGTCGTGACCGGGCCGTCTCCATCGTCGAACACGCCGGACAGGATGCGGGCCGTGTCGCTCTCGTTCCTCTGGGTTACGAAGCGCGAACCGCCGGGCTTCCTCTGGTCCAGCCAGGGCTGCAGGTCGGCTTCGGTCAGGGAAATCAGCGGCGGGCAACCGTCCACGACACAGCCGATCGCCGGCCCGTGGCTCTCGCCCCAGGTGGTCACGCGAAACAGATGGCCGAATGTATTGTGCGACATAAGGCGTGGCTTAGGCCGCCAGACGCTCCGGCGTCCAGACCCGAGCGAACCGGGCCAGCAGATGTTCGGCCGCCGAGGGGGCGTCCTCGGACGGCTCCAGCGTCACGAACAGGTGCCCTGCAGGTCGGCTGCCGCGCGCCGGAAGGCCGAGATCGCGCAGCCGCAGCCGCACTGGAGCCATCAGGCCAGGCGCAACCCACGCGCCCCTGATCCCGGCATGGGTCTCGATCTCGATCCGTCCGCCGTCCTCCAGCGAACGCGGCGGGACGGCCCAGGTCATGTAGAGGTCGTCGCCCAGCACCGAAAGGCCGTCGGCGGCCTTGATCAGCACCGGCAGATAGAGGTCGGCGCCGTCCGCCCGGCCGGCTCTGAGCCGAAGATGGTCGCCGGTCCGCACGCCTGGCGCGATCCGCACCTTCAGCAACCGGCCGCCGATACGGACACGGCTGAAGCCGCCCGCCACGGCCTGCATCGGGGTGACGGACACAACCGGCAGGGCCTCGGGCTTGGCCTGGGGCGCGGCCAGACTGACGCGGGCGCCGCCGCTTTGCTGGATCAGGCGATAGGCGGCGATGACGCGGCGGAACCGGTCGGCGTCCCCGCCGGGCATATCGGGCCGCGCCGCCTTGACCGCCTCGCGAAAGGCGCGCGTCAGGGCGTCGCCGCCCGTGGGACCATGCAGGCCCAGAATGGCGAAGGCCTGACCCAGATTGGGGGCGAGACCGGCGGTGGAGGTGGCGTGCGACGCTGACATCCCACGATAGATGTCGGCAACATGGTCAAGGCGGAGTTAACCGTGCAGTTCTGATCCGACAGCGCTATATGCGAGCCATGACCACGCCGACCGCCAATCCCATTCCCGCCAGTCCCGACCGCGAGACCTACGCGCGCGACTATGCCGCCGCCCTGGCCGCCAATGGCGACGACACCATCTTCGACCGGGCCGAGCCGATTAGCCTGTTCATCGATTGGCTGGCCGACGCCGGAAGGCATGAGATCAACGACCCCAACGCCATGGCCCTGTCGACCGTGGATGCGGACGGCGCGCCCGACAGCCGCATGGTGCTGTTGAAGGACATCGACGCCCGCGGCTTCACCTTTTTCTCGAACAGCGAGAGCGCCAAGGGGCTGCAACTCGAAGCCTATCCCCGCGCCGCCCTGCTGTTCCACTGGAAGTCGCTGCGGCGTCAGGTGCGGGTGCGCGGGGCGGTCGAGCCCGTTTCCGAGGCCGAGGCCGACGCCTATTTCGCCACCCGTGCGCGTGAGAGCCAGATCGGCGCCTGGGCGTCCGACCAGTCCCGCCCCCTGCCCGGCCGCGACGCTCTGAACCAGGCCATCGCCCGCGAGACCGCCCGCTTCGAAGGCCAGGACGTGGTCCGTCCCGCTCGATGGACCGGCTGGCGCGTGGTTCCCGAAGCCGTGGAGTTCTGGCGCGACCGCCCCTTCCGCCTGCACGACCGGTTGCGGTTCGAGCGCGATGGAGATGGCTGGAGCCGGGGTCGCCTCTACCCCTGATCGACGCCGTAGCGGGCCAGGAAGGTCTCGACCGCATCTTCGGCGATCTGCTCGGCCGAGCGCTGGGCCTTGACCTCGTCCCCCGTGACCATAGGCATGAAGAAGACCGGATGTTCGATCATCCCCATCAGTTGGCCCGCGGCCCAGGACGGCTTGTCGACGCGAAGCTCGTTCGCCGCCGACAGATCGCGCAGGGCGCTCATCAACGGCCCGCCGAAGTCGCGGCGTCCACGCTCGAAGAATTGCATGGCCACGTCGCGAAACCGTGGACGCTCGGCCATCACCAGCCGGAACATGGAGCGCACGAAGGTGTCGCCGAGGAACTCGGCATAAGCCAGGGCGAAATAGAGCAGGCGTTCGCGCGCAGGTCCCGAGGCCGTCCGCACCCGCTCCATCTTGACCGAGAATTCCTGAGCGGCGTCATCGATGGCGGCGGCGAACAGGTCGTCCTTGGAGGGAAAATAGCCGTACAGGGTCGCGGTCGACACGCTGGCGGCGCGGGCGATGGGCTCGATCCGGGTAGCGGCATAGCCCGAAGTCACGAAGGATCGTCGCGCGTGTTGCACGATGGCGGTCCGGCGCGGGTCGTCGTCGGGGATTCGCGGCATGGTCGGGTTATCAGCGCTCACACGCAGAAAGTGTCGCGAAATCACAGCGTTCGCAAGCGCAATATGCGGGGCTGTCAGCCCAGGACAGAGGCCAGCAGCGGGTGGGCCAGGACCGGCGCAGCCAGCACCGCGACCGTGGTGGGGTTTTCCAACCGAACCGCCGCCGTGACATCGGCGATGACGATGTCGGCCAGCGCCTTGGACGGCTCGGTCAGGCGCTCGTGACCCGGCCGAACCGTGCCAAGATACTGTTCGATGACGGAGGTCGCGGTGCGGCCCCGCTCGGCCTGGTCGCGCAGCAGGCGGCGGATGAAGCGGATGTCGGCCGGGGTGTCGACGAAGACCCGCAGGTCGAAGAGGGCGGCCAGCGCCGGCGTGCACAACAGATGCGTGCCTTCCACGAGCACCACCGCCGCCGCACGCACCGCCTCGCCTCCGGGCTCGCGGCCATGGTGAACGAAGGAGTAGATCGGCGCGGATATGTCGCGACCGGCCTTCAGCGCCGTCAGATCGGCGTACAGCAGATCGTGGTCGCGCGCCGCCACATCATCGAAATCGAAGGTCGCCGCATCGAAGTCGGGCAGTCCGGCCGCGTCGCGATAATAGGCGTCCTCGCGCAGCAGCACCGCCGCTCCGGCAGGCAGGGCGGCGACCACCGCCTCGGCCAGGGTCGACTTGCCCGACCCGGAGCCTCCCGTAATGGCGATCAGTAGGGTCATCAACAATGGTCCAGCTTGCACGCGTCGCCGTTGAGCGTGGCGAGGCCTATTAGGCGGCGAAATCTGTATTGGCCATGGCCGTAAGTGACCTAGCGTCACGTTGCTTATCAGCAATCACCTGATTAGCGTGCTGACCAAGCGCCGCGATCAGCCGGCGCAATACGAGGAAGTGCGATGCTGGGTTTGATGCAGGACTGGCCCCTGACGGTCGACAGAATTCTGGACCACGCCAAGAACTGGCATGGCCATCGCGAGGTCGTGACTCGCTCGGTCGAGGGGCCGATCGTGCGCACCACCTACGCCGACATCCACAGCCGGGCCAAAAAGGTCTCCAACGCCCTTCTGGCCTGGGACGTGAAGCCCGGCGACCGCATCGCCACCCTGGCCTGGAACACCGGCAAACATATCGAGGCCTGGTACGGCATCATGGGCATCGGCGCGGTGTGCCACACCCTGAACCCGCGCCTGTTCCCCGAACAGCTCGTCTACATCATCAACCACTCCGGGGATCGCATGATCTTCGTAGACCTGACCTTCGTGCCATTGCTGGAAGCGGTGCTGCCGCACTGTCCCAAGGTCGAGAAGGTCATCGTCATGACCGACGAATGGAACATGCCGGCGACCAAGCTGCCTGGCGCCGAATGCTATGAGCAGGTACTGGCCGAAGCGTCCGAAGACGTGGTCTGGGGCGATTTCGACGAACAGACCGCCTGCGGCCTCTGCTACACCTCGGGCACGACGGGCAATCCCAAGGGCGTGCTGTATTCGCACCGCTCCAACTTCATCCACACCCTACTAGGCCTGCAGACCACGGTGCTGGGCGCGACGCCGTCCGAGGTTATCCTGCCGGTCGTGCCGATGTTCCACGCCAACGCCTGGGGCATCGCCTTCGGCGCCCCGGCGGCGGGCTCCAAGCTAGTGATGCCAGGCGCCAAGATGGACGGCGCCTCCATCTATGAGCTGATCGTATCCGAGGGCGTGACCTTCTCGGCCGCCGTGCCGACCGTCTGGCAGGGGCTTCTGGCCCACCTGCGCGAGCACAAGCTGCAGATTCCCACCGTCAAGCGCGTGCTGATCGGCGGCGCCGCCGTGCCCGAAAGCCTGATCCGCGCCTTCCACGACGAGTTCGGCATCGAGGTGCTCCAGGGCTGGGGCATGACCGAGACCTCGCCCATCGGCACCCTGTCGAACATGACGCCCGAGCTGAAGGCCCTGCCCTATGACGAGCAGATGAAGTGGCGGATCAAACAGGGCACCCCGCCCTTGGGCGTGGAGCTGAAACTCAAGAACGTCGCCGGTCAGGAAATGCCCCGTGACGGCCAGACCTACGGCCGGCTGATGATCAAGGGCCCGACCATCGCAGGCGCCTATTTCAACTCCGACGAGGTGATCCTCGACAACGAGGGCTTCTTCGACACTGGCGACGTCTCGACCATCGACACCCACGGCTTCATGCAGATCACCGACCGCGCCAAGGACGTGATCAAGTCGGGCGGCGAGTGGATCTCCTCGATCGACATCGAGAACATCGCCATGGGCCACCCCAAGGTCGAACTGGCCGCCGTCATCGGCGCCGCCCACCCCAAATGGGACGAACGCCCCCTGCTGGTGATCAAGCTCAAGCCTGGCGAAAGCGAGGACAAGCAGGAGCACCTCGACTTCCTGGTCGGCAAGATCGCCAAATGGTGGATGCCCGACGACGTGGTCTTCGTGGACGACATCCCCCTGGGCGCCACCGGCAAGATCGACAAGAAGCTGGTCCGCGCACGGCTCGCGGACTACCGGCTGCCGACTGCCTGATTGGACGCGGGACCAGCCTGAGTATCCCGGGCGCAAGGCCCGGGATACTCAGGTTCAGGGCTTGCGCGAGACGGTCAGGGCATAGGCCCCGGTCTGACCCTGGTCGAAGCTGCGGGCGCGGATGACATAGACGCCTGCGTCCTCCACGTTCCAGTCGATCTTGGCATGGGTGTCGGACAGGCTGTCATCGTCGCTGGCGATGCTGGTCCAGTTGTCCCCGTCACGACCGATATCGAGATAGGCGTCGAAGTCGTTGGAGGTCATCGTCACCTCCAGCTTGTCGCCCTCGGCGACGCGGATCCTATAGGCGTCGAACGAAACACCGTCGTCCGTGATGGCGTCCGCATCGGACAGGGTTCCGCGCGCCGTTGCTCCGATCAGGATGCTGCCGGGCTGGGGCTGAGGCCCCTTGTCCAGCAGTTCTATGGAGAACAAGCCCTTCGCGTCCCCACCATAGGGCGTGGCGCGAATGACATAGGCGCCGCTGGCGGGAAGAATGAAGTTCAGGCGCGAATCCGTACCCTCGCCCAGGCCATCGTCGTCCTGGCTAAGCGCCTCGAACGTATCCGCGGCGTTGCCGATCTGCAGGTAGGTGTCGAAATCGCCCGAACGCATGATGGCCTGTATGCGATTGCCCTGCGTTCCGCTGAACACATAGTCGACCAGCCCGCGCCCCTGGTCGTCCCTGGGGCCGTCGGCTGTGATCTCGCCGCGCAGGGTCTCGCCCACGGCCAGGGGGGTGGGCGCAGGCGGAGCAACCGCTTCGCGCAGGGCCAGGGTATAGCCGCCCTCTCCGTTGCCGGAATAGGCGCGGGCCTGGAGCGTGTACTCGCCAGCCGAAGGCAGTGTGAAGAGGATGCGCGAGTTGGTGCCTTCGTCGCCCCCGTCGTCGTCCTGGGCCAGACGCTGACCTGAGGCGTCAAACAGTTCGAGATAGGCGTCGAAGGCGTCGGAGTTCAGGGTCGCGTCGATCCGTTGCCCCGCAGAGCCGGTGAAACGGTAGGCGTCCGCGCGGACACCGCCGTCGTTGACCCGGCTATCCGCGTTCAGCCGCCCATCGGCCGATCCACCCAAGGCGATCGGGGCGGCGGGCAAGGGTTGCGGCCCTTCCGATAGGCCGACGGTGTAGTCGCCGCTGCCGTCGCCGCCCAGCGCCAGCGCCTGGATCACGAACTCGCCCGAGCTTGGCGCGGTGAACACCAGATAGGAATCCAAGCCGCCGGCCGGCGAGTCGTCGTTATCGGCCAGCGAGATGAAGGCGCCCCGCTCCAACCGGCCCACGCGCACATAGGGATCGAAGTCGTCCGACTTCAGCGAGATGGCGACACGCTGGCCCTCGCGGGCGCGGAAGGCGTAGGCGTCATAGAATCCCAACTCGTTGTCCGCCTCGGGATCGCGATCCGACAGGGCGCCGGCTATCTCGCGGCCAAGGCTGATGGCGGTCGGGCGCGGGGCGCGGGGCGCGGCCGGACGTTCGTTCAGCGACAGGCTGTAGCTTCCGCCGTCAAGGCCGCTCAGGGTGCGGGCGTGCAGGATATAGTCGCCATTCTCTGGGGCGACGAAGCGCAGCCGCGCGTTGACGCCCTCGCCCAGCCCGTCGTCATCCGTAGCGAAGGCTTCGCTCGCTCCCTGCGAAAAGACCGCCAGATAGGAATCGAAGGCGTCGGACCGCATGACCGCCTCGAAGCGCTGACCGGCGCGAGCGCTGAAGCGATAGGCGTCGTAACGATACTCGCCCATTTCGCTGTCGCCGCCGACCGCATCCGCGCCTTCGAGCACGCCCTGCACCGACGATCCGATTCTCAGATCGGTCTGGGCTGAGGCCTGGCCCGCCCCTGCAAGAAGCACTGCCGCGCAGAGAGCTGCGGCGCTGACGGTGACGGCGAAGTTAGAACGGCGCATGGCTTCCTCGAGGTTTCCCGGCAATCATAGACGCCGAAGTGCGACCACTGTAAATCGCCCCAATCTGAACAGTACCTGACGAAAGCTCTGCCATGGCGGAAACGGTTCCACACGTCCCCTCGTTCGAAGGGCGGGCGATCGATGGCAAGGCCTTCGCCGCCGGTCTGGTCGATCGCATCACAGCCGCCGTCGCTCAGCTAAGCGCCGACCACGGCGTCAAGCCTGGCCTGGCCGTGGTGATCGTCGGCGAGGATCCGGCCAGCCAGATCTATGTCCGCAACAAGGGCGAAACCACGCTGCGCGCGGGGATGCGATCCGACACCCACCGGCTGGACGCGACGACGACCCAGGACCAGCTGCTGGCGCTGATCGCCCAGCTGAACGCCGATGCGGGCATCCACGGCATCCTGGTGCAACTGCCCCTGCCGGGTCACATCGATTCGACGGTGGTTCTGGACGCCATCGATCCCGACAAGGACGTGGACGGCTTCCACGTCGTCAACGCGGGGCGGCTGGCGGTCGGCCTGCCCGGCATGGTCCCGTGCACGCCCCTGGGGTCGGTCATGCTGCTGAAGCACGCCTATGCCGATCGCGGCGGCGACCTGTCAGGTCTGAACGCCGTCATCGTGGGTCGCTCCAACATCGTCGGCAAGCCGATGGCCCAACTGCTGCTGGCCCAGAACTGCACCGTGACCATCGCCCATTCGCGCAGCCGCGACCTGGCCGCCCTTTGCCGCGCCGCGGATATACTGGTCGCCGCCGTTGGCCGGCCCGAGATGATCCGGGGCGACTGGATCAAGCCCGGCGCCGTCGTCATCGACGTGGGCATCAACCGGGTCCCCTCGGCCGATCCGGTCAAGGCCGCAGAGGGCAAGACCCGCGTCGTCGGCGACGTGGCCTTCGCCGAGGCCGTCGCCGTGGCCGGCCGCATCACCCCCGTGCCCGGCGGCGTCGGGCCGATGACCATCGCCTGCCTGCTGGCCAACACCTATGTCGCGGCCTGCCGTGAAAATGGGGTGACGCCACAACCATTGGAGGCTTGAAGCCGAAGCTTCCACGGTTGATAGTCCGACTCGAAGGCGCAACGACCACGCGCCGGTAGAGGAAACGACATGATCCGTCTCCACCCTCGCCTGACGGCCGTCGCCGCGGTCGTCGTCTTGGCTCCGGCTGCGGTGGGTTGCGGCTACAACACCATCCCGACCAAGCAGGAACGCGCCGAGGCCGCCTGGGCCGATGTCCAGAGCCAGTATCAGCGCCGCGCCGACCTGATCCCCAACCTTGTCGCCACGGTCCAGGGGGCGGCCATCGCCGAACGCACCACCCTGACCGAGGTGATCGAGGCCAGGGCGCGCGCCACCTCGGTGCAGATCACGCCTGAAACCCTCAGCGATCCCGCCGCCTTCCAGGCCTATCAGGCGGCTCAGGGCCAACTGACCGGCGCCCTGTCGCGCCTGCTGGCGACGGTGGAGGCCTATCCGACGATCCAGTCGAACCAGAATTTCCTGAACCTGCAGTCCCAGCTTGAGGGCACCGAGAACCGCATCACCATCGCGCGGCGCGACTACAACGAGGCGGTGCGCGACTATAATTTGTCGCTGCGGACCTTCCCCAGCGTGATCTGGGCCAAGACCGCCCACGCCAGCGCCCAGCCCATGACCCTGTTCGCCGCCTCGGCAGAAGCCCAAGCGGCTCCGAGCGTCGCCTTCAACGTCGGGCCCAACGCAACGCCCCCAGCGGCGGCGCCTGCTCCGGCTCGGTGATTATCGTTTCTCGCATCATGCGTATCGCGGCCTTCATCCTCGCCTGCTGGCTGACGCTGTTTGCAGCGACCGCCCTGGCGGAGCCGACTTTTCCCGCGCTGAGCGGGCGGGTCGTCGATCAGGCGGAGCTGCTGAACCCCCAGACCCGGGCAGATCTCGACACCAAACTGGCCGCGCTCGAGGCGGATACGGGCGCCCAGCTCGTGGTCGTCACCGTGCCGGATCTGCAGGGCTATGAGATCGAGGACTACGGCTATCGCCTGGGCCGAGCCTGGGGCATCGGGCCTCAGGAAACGGATCGCGGCGTCCTGCTGATCATCGCCCCTACCGAACGCAAGGTGCGGATCGAGGTCGGGTACGGGCTGGAACCCATTCTGACGGACGCGATGTCCAGCCACATCATCCAGACCGAGATCCTGCCCCAGTTCCGCGCCGGCTCCTTCAGCGCAGGAACCCTGGCGGGTGTCGACGCCATCACGGCCCAGATCCGTCTCGATCCGGCAGAGGCCGAGGCGCGGGTCGCAGCGCTGAAGCCGGAAACCGCCAGCGCCCCGATCAGCGTGGGCATCGTCGTCACCCTGGTCTTCGTCTTCCTGGTCCTGGGCCTAGTGCGGTCGGGCGGCAGACGGCGCGGCCGTTCGCGCAAGGGCGAACTTGGCCCGGTCCTGCTGTGGGCGGCCGGAGAGGCCCTGAGCAGCGCGGCTCGGTCGGGGCGCGGCGGCGGCGGATTCGGCGGCGGGGGG
>Ga0247803_1000667_pt1 | contig 18273 bp, 12 predicted proteins | sample UWRJL014104B1_FD_180928 | JGI IMG/M metagenome (GOLD analysis project Ga0247803, IMG submission 180928) | Plant litter microbial communities from Arlington Agricultural Research Station in Wisconsin, United States - UWRJ-L014-104B-1 | ecosystem: Environmental > Terrestrial > Plant litter >...
TATGCTGGTTTTGGGTTTCAGAAATACTGACTTGCATGACTAGCCGTAGCACATCCTTTACATACTTTCCTCACACTCCCGAGGGCGATAGCCGCTGGCAGTTTTTCAAGAAGGTTGCAGAGTTCCACCCTATCACAGACACGCTCAACGCTCTTCAGTGGGACATCTCCGAGCACACGTCGCAATTTGTGCTCGCCCTCTTTACGTTTCTTTATGTCGACATAATTGACTGCACGGCGACGCTGTACAGCATGGCTCGCTTCTCCGGCGTCGTCGACCCCGACACGGGAGACTTCCCCAGATCGACGGTCGCCTATTGCACAGACGCCTTCTGCATTTCCGTTGGCTCACTGCTCGGCTGTTCCCCTGTAACAGCCTTCATCGAGTCTGGAGCCGGAGTCGCCGAAGGGGGCAAGACAGGCTTGACAGCTATGACTTGTGGTGTCTGCTTCCTCATCTCCATGTTCTTCGCGCCCATCTTTGCATCGATCCCACCATGGGCCACTGGTTGCACCTTAATCATTGTAAGTTTCATCTCCTCATCTGCCGAGAGCTTAGAGTCTTGGGGCCTGGGGGTGGGCTAAAGCTAATCGTGTGCTGCAGGTAGGCTGCTTGATGATGCGCCAGATCGTTATGATCAATTGGCGCTATATTGGCGATGCGGTCCCCGCTTTCGTCACGGTCATGTTCATTCCGTTTGGGTATAGTGCAGCGTATGGGCTCATCGCTGGTTTGATGACTTATACGGCGCTCAACGGTTTGATTTATATCACGAAGCTGGTCAGCGGTGGGCGCATCGTACCAGATGACGGAGACCATCGCGAGTACTGGACTAGTAAGCTTCCACTTTCCTTACAGTTCATCCTAAATAGAGCTAACATTCACCCCCTTCTTAGTCAAGCCTCAAGGTAGACTTCCCTGGTTCGTCACCGCCTCACAAAAGCTCTCTTCCTTTGCCCATCGCCACAATAGCTCCATTCGAGGCAAAGACGACATCTCAATCAGGAGCGGAGAGTCACAGGCGCACTTTCGCTCGCAGACATCTGCCGGCAAGGACTCTATTCGTATGCAGTCCAAAGACTCAAGTCACGAGCTCGAAAATGTTGTCGTGGTTCCGAGGGATCCTCGCAACGAGAAGGTGTTGCAGAAGCTGTAATACTGATTTGGGAAAGAAAGATCTTCGGTGAAGTAGGGACAAAGGTTTGTTCATTTGTTGTCCTTCTATGTTTAGCATTTGGACTACAAGGCTGGGGGAGGAATGGGCCTATCTTTGGCCAGAGATGGACTTCTACCAACTGCTTTTTCAAGCTGTTCGATTTACTTTTTGTATTCGCAAGTCGATGCCACATTGCGCTTCTCTCGTGAAGAACAATGTCGATTCGATGTTCCATGGCTTCCGTACCGAGGTCTCAAAACTTCCCATGTACTCTAGTTCCATATCAAACCAACTTCCTCCTTACCGCTTCGTCTCACTCGATCATCCCGAAAATTACTTGCCACCATCACCAGCATCGTGCAATGCGGAACGGCCGTTCAGGGTGATGCTCAGACCTGACTCGCTTGAAGATCTTGCCCCACGAATCGGATCAACCGTACTGAACATACAATCGATGTAGAATCTAAATCACACTTGATACACATAGACGCTCGTTGTGGGACACGGCCGGCTACCCTTTTCTACCGATTCTTGCGCGGTCCGCAGATAAACAACCGGGGCCCTTTGCCCCCGATCCCTGCTACGCGCACCAGACCCGCATCTTTCTACGCACCTCTTTCCACATCGACACCAAGCAAGCATGCCACACATTACGCTAAAAGATATACGGTGGGGGTGGGGTAGAGTGAGCACGATGTGTTGTGGCAGCTTGTCGTTTGGATCTTTGGATGACTCGTGCGGCATGTTCCCGTTGTGAATATTGGTACTCTGGCTTCGTGCAACAGTCCTCAATCTCATTATGCTACACCTGACCACTCCAGAGCCCTATCTAGTAGCACAACGAAATTCCAGCGAACTCCATTCTGGGTTCGTTGAGCGAATGATAGTAAGAGGTAGGTATCTGAGCATCAATGAGTACAGCTCAAAAGCCCGTGAAATATCAAAATTACTTGCTTCTTGTTGCGCGATACAATGTGGAAAAGAACATTTGTGCCTTAGCCAGCAGTTGCCGTCCTAGTCAAGTAGCCTTTGGAAAGAACTGAAGTTCACTGCTCTTCAAAGTAGAAGAGGTACTGAACCCAGTTGCGATATTCAAATTTAGCGTGTCGTTACCTCCGTCCTAAGTTATACCCGTAGCAGAAGTGATGCCCTCCTTTTGGAGTGTACCTGGAGCATGAGCAGTCGAGGCGTTATTTCGCTGCTGCACCTGACTTTGTGGGTTGACTGATCGCGCACTAGCGTAGAAATCACCGTCGTATCTGTCATTGGGAAGACTATGTGCTTCAGGTTCGCTACTGAACTACTACTACGTCGCATATCAGTGATCAGAGAAGTGAGTGCATGTGGCCTATTGGGCTCGCGAGGCAAGTCGGTGAGCTGCAATGCCGCTATAATCATCGGTGTCTCTTTTTCCAACGGATGCCAGGTGCCTTCGTTGTTTACTTCATATGCTCGTCTCTGCGAATGGAAGACGCCATCCTGGTAACATCTTCCTATGCGAGGGAAGAGGGCGAGTTTAACTTTCGGTGTGAAGAGAACTTCAATAGCACAAGGTCCACCAGCGACAAGCGCAGGAAAAGGTAATGATTAAAGCCAGGCCGAAAATGTTGACGTTTCTAGTATTGTTTGTCAAGTTGTCAAGTGCCGTAAGGGCTTTCACAACTTACACACAAAGCAGCCGGACTTCCGCATCTTCTGCATACCGCACAACGACCTCTTATCTTGCGTCATGTCTTTCCCCATGACATCCTCCACTAAGGATTCTTTGGTCTAGTAGCTGATTGTATAGTCTGAGATGAATGTTCATAGATGCGCCAGATAAATTTTACCCAGCCTAGAACTTCTTGCACTCATTGGTCAACGGACAGTCCGTCAACAGAGCCTCAAGACCCAGCCAGTTTAAGCACCTTCAGGACTTGATCTGCCTCTGCTTCACTCGAGCTCACAACGCTTGCTTTTGCAGAGAGTTGCACAGCCGCTAGTTGCAGATCAATCAGACCTAGAAATCAGCAGTTACTGATCCAATCAATGCAGCGAAGTTGCTACAAAGTTAGTAATATTTGTTCCGGTCATATGAGAGTTGCTGTTACTGTGTGATTAGCCATGGGAGGTAGTAGACATATACTCCTGCCTCTGTACTTATGGTTGACAGCCTGTTCCGGCATTGGGCCAATCGAAGTGATATACTCCCTAGGTCGTAGTATAAACAGGACTTTATGTGTTAAACCGCTAATTAGCTGTCAAAACGAGGGCCTTCGACTGGGTGTTTGTATGTTATCCCTCTCTTTACAACTGATATGAAACCCAGGTTGTTATCCTCATATTTCGGGTTAATGACAAGATCTAGTCCCCACGCCAGATTACGATGATGCGCCTCTGAACTAGAGTTCTTAATCTAGGTTATGAACGTGAAGATGGATCAAAGAGAAGGAACAAATTCTCACTTTACGGGACCTTGTAGTAGCCAGTCACGTTGGGAGCAATAAGACTAAAAGCGAATGTAGCATTTGCCCAAACCCGAATCGTCTTATAAGTGTCATACTAGCTACGCAGCATTGTTTCTCCTGGTAGATACGATCGTGAACAACCCGAGAGATCTAGTGGCGAAGAAGGCCGCGCGTAGGCCTTCTTCGATACCTCACTTCCCTCTCTCCCAAAATTCCACACGAAGACTTCGTCCGCATTAATCAGTCCCGAGTCGGTTCTGCTAGCGGCAATTAGAAACTCGGAACAGATTTTCTTTCAAATACAACCCAAGCGCTCATAAGGTAGGACGGACGTTTGATCTTGATCTTGCGAAAGCACTGCAGCGAGCTGGCAAGGACGTCGCATTTGGGTAGCTCCGAATGTAGCTCCGAATGTATGCGGTCATTATGTCCGGTAGCACCAATTCTCTCGTTGTTTCGTTAATTAGAGGTTGTAGACATTGAAAGGGGCGCACTTCGGGCTATCGACGAGTACCTGTAGATTGGTGCTGCTGACAACGTAAGAGGAGAAAATGCCGACCGCGATCATGTCATCGGCGAATACAAGTGAAAGGAGGAGCTGCGCTATCGTACGCAAAATGACACATTGGTGCTGCCTCTCCAAAGCCATCATAGCTTAAGCGAATCAGCGAAGAAGGAGCTGAGTTGGCGGGTAGGCTCACAACAAACCCATCTGCTGTGCCAAACCGGGAGCGAGATTAGTGAGATATAAAGAGGTATCACTGCAACTGATTTGAGAGGGCGACGATGACTGTGCCAGTTAGGCAAACTCAGAGTGAGCCTGCAGCGCACATTTATCGATCAATGTTCTCAGCTCAGAAGGCTGAGAACGTCTCTCCAGGTAGGAAAAGTTTGTGTGGGCTGGTTAAGCGAGTCAAAAACGAATGCACCATCGAGGTGGGAGGCTAAGTCGATGGGTCATGGTCGACCAGTCTTGACGCATAGATGAATGTCGCGATGTGAGGCCATTTTGCGCCTCTGGCCCAGGGTTACGGGGTTTAAACACGGCTGATGAGGTAGATAAAACTTAGAGAAAGTGAGGTTTACGAGAATGGTTTGACGAGAAGTGATGGTGAAGTGTTAGCTGTAAAACTGTTGTGCTGTCAACCACTGTCCTTCCTGGAAGCAATGCAAGAAGGTAGGCTAGCTCGGTCCTGCCAGTGTGCACACACGCGGAATCTGCGACGAGGGAACCAGACTCGCGCACCAATGGTTTGACGATGACCTACTCGTCTCCGGAGCTATACATTAGCAGAACGAGGCGGCATACCGCTGATACGTAGCAGCTTTGATATGGCTCAGATGTGTTGTGAGAAAACTCCAGTAAGCCGCCGCGCACCTTTCCTGGACATTGAGATGACGTCATGATACCATAAATCTACATTGCCTGAGGAACTTTCAAGGTCCAATTACTATAATAACTTGCCTCTCTGTGTATGCTCCTCACCAAGTAATCTATCGTAACACATCACCGTCTTGTTAGTCGAAAGTATGCTGACTCTCTCCGTCCGAGCAGGCGCTCGCGCACATCCACATACTTCGCAGATACTTTACCAACATTGACTCTAATTAGTTCCTCGAAAACATTAAGCATTGGTATTAACGTCTGCGAGTGAGAGTGCATGACGTTTGGCGTGTTGACCGACCCAGGCATGCCAGGGTGCGCCGCGTTCGTTATGGAGCTGCGCCCACTTTAATTAGCGAACTTGAGAGCTGGCTATGGAGCTAATGATCTATTCTCATGTAATTTTTGTGATACGTTCCACGAAAACGGTGCAGTACTATGCATATGCGAGCGAAAGCTCTGCAGTTGGACTGCTTGAGGGATCCGAGCGCTGCATTTACAAGTGTTGCTCCACAACACCAGTACCGCTCATAACGTCGGCACAGGATGCTATTCAGCCGTAGTAGCCTTGTATTAGGGTACGACGCAGACCTCCACCCTCGCAGTTCTGGGCTAAATTCAGAAGACAAACATGTACAACCACACAATCATCTTCGTCAGCTCCTTCTTTTTTCCATGCACAAGACTCACATACCATCATCTACACGCCTAACATGTGAAATCAGCCTTGAGATCTCACTCCTCCACCGGTTCGAACCGACAAAGCTATTTTCGTCTTCGTACCTGTCACATATGACTCTGTGCCACCTTCCAGAAAACCATCTAGATATGCCCCACCCACGTGCCACCTTGTAACCACTGGCATATCTTTCACCTCGGCTCTACTACGGTGACCCATGTCCTAGATATGCGTCCTGTTGCGCAATACCACATGTGCCACCGCGGCGTCGCATGTGAGCTGCGAGGGAGTACAAAACGCAAGGGGCGGTGAGGGGCTAAGACCACTCAAAGTAGTGATACCCGCTCCGAGCCTCTCGTCCTACCGCATTACGGTGAATCCATCATAAGCGCATCCAGCGCAGATCGAACAATCTCCGATCTCCTGCCACACCAACACACTTGGCACTACGACAAGTCGAAAAATTACCGTTTCCAGGCAACGCTTGACCAGGCATGATGTATCCCACGAGCCAGCAGGGCTGAGTATGAGGCTCAGCTTGGTGGATCAAGTCAAAGCGTTCGTTAGGTCTAGCACACGAAGCGACCAATGAGTGCTGGAAAGACCGCATTCTGTGCGCGTGCACTGGGGCTGGGGGCCGGAAGTTGGAAGAGACTTCGATGCTTTGGTTTGTTCCCAGAACGCTGGATATGTGGAATGATGATGTTTGGACGGCTATGGTGGTTTTGTGATTAAGTTGTAGGGTTGATGAGGTGAGATAAGTCAAAATCGATGTAGCGGTGGGTGGGAGGTCTGTTTATAAGGCTCAGCGAATAACTGTAGAGAAACTTTCGTTTCTCTTCAATCAACATGCGCGACTACACCCTCTGAGAAAAAACGATTTTCCGATCCTCGGTGTCCGCGATAAAGTATGGTGCCGCCATCCCAAGAACTGAAACATACCGCGTGTGCGAGATGCAGAGAGAGGAAGGTCAAGTGCGACGGTGACAAATCGGGCTGTCGTCGATGTCGGAAGAACGGAGCTGAGTGTCGGTATGTGAGAGGGAGGAAACAGCAAGGGAAGAGCGAGTGGGTGCAGCATCTCAGAACGTTCAGCTCAAACTTAAGTACGAGAAAAGAAAGCCTTGCGCTGCACTGTCGTGACTTTGTGGGCGAATGCTAATCACATGTGTAGGAAAAGGAAGCAGTACTTACGACCCTTCTGATTTTCGCGCTGTTCAACCATCGGTCCAGCAATCGTCACACCACCATCCGCAACCAACATCTGACGCTCGATCAATCGAGATCGTACCTTCCTATACGAGATCACCCAGTCCCTACCTAATGGACAGCATCTCAACTCCTATATGCGCCACTCCCAACGACCTCCCAGACCTCAATACATCATACGGCAGCTTCAACAGTCTCGACAACCAAACACCATCACCTCTACCACCCTGTACCCCCGGAGCTACCACTTTGTTCCCGCAAATGCTCGTCTTCGATCCATCGTCGAATCACTGTCCAACGAACTTCCACTTGGACTACACCACGACTCCAAACCACACATACACGTGCCCGGATTCCGTTATTTGGGGCCCATATACACCGATTTTGCAGGGTTCGGAGGGTGCGTCTGCGGAGTTCAATCGCAATTCGGACCTGTGGGCTTCCCCTTCTTCATTTTCATTTACTGTGGTCTTGAAAACGCTAACTTGTCGCACATTAGTCCGATCACCTACCCCGGCGTCAACAATCCATGTTACCTCACAGTCTCACCAAGCGAAACCAGTTGGACCCAACAGAACTTCTCTTACACGTCTTGCGAAGAATCGAGTCAGCCGACTACGCACCGTACCACACATCCATATGCTGACTCCCTTCGACTTCGATAGAGATGTGTGTGTGTGTGTGTGTGTGTGTGTGTGTGTGTGTGTGTGTGTGTGTGTGTGTGTACACGTGGAAGGACTTCTACACGACATAGTCAATTTATATACAGCCTCATGCCAGTTACGAGTTTGTTTAAGCGTGATTAGATCACCATGTAAGCGTACACGAGTTTGTATCAATAAGCCTACTCTGCATCATTTCTAATACCCCATTGGACACTCGGGGAGACGAGTACTTGAGCCATTTTTGGAACAAAACCAGCTGTACTTTCCGACCTGTTGCGGTCCCAGTGAAGCAAGGCACAAGTACGCGAAATAGACAGTAGTGACTTATTCATTATCTATACTAGTTGTATGGTTCTCATCGGTCCTGTATCAACCACACACATGAAGTACTGTATCCTACAACACGGGATGCCCAAAGCCATTCTCATATACAACCATTTCGACGCGACGCCCTCAGCGCCGATGCAATTCTACAGTCAACCTCGAAATCCGTATATGTACAAGAGATATGTAAAGAAGTGTGCAAAGAGTTACCGCTCTACTTCTTGCAGCATTTCAGTCATACTCGCAGCACGCTTGAATCGTGCGAATGCGTCATCGTACTAATGTTCTTTGATCGGCGCAAATATTGCCCCACAGCGGCGAAGCCAAGCGGACATCCTCCGCACGCTGGAGAGGGGTATTGCTTTGAGGGGGGCTGATGCAGTAGCAAGATAGATCTCTCGCGTCAGTGCTTGACTATTCTTGATTTCATACCTCAAGATGCTGGGTTAAGAATCATACTTGAAATCGTCGAAAGTATCGCCCTTTCCCTCAGCTGTGCTGCTCGCAGAGTTGCCATCCTTTCCATTGTGCCCTTCTGACCCCTGAATCACAGGTTCACCGAGCTCGTGCTGCATCCACACAGCCCACGCTTCGTCAGGATCTTTGACGTGCGCTTGTTGATGATCGAGTGCTCCGTTGCTAATAGCTCGTTGGTACGGAATACTTTGGGAGGCATCTTCGAATTCGCGTGCAGGACTTTGCTCGAGATGATTCTCATCAAGTGTCAATGGCGTATTTACTTGTCCAGGCCCCCAATCCTTTCCCAAATACCCAGACACCGCAATGAGTACATTGTCTGCCGTCCAAGGTGGTGCCACTGGATCAGTTCTTTCTTTGTTGACATGCGTCGTCCCAATCGCGGAGCTAAGAATACGTTTACGATCGAACCCACGCCGTACTAGGTCCATTAAAACTTGGTTGAAAGCGACGGTCTTCCCTGTGACGGAGCACAAACTGAGCATCTGCGAAAAAGCCTTCGACATGTGATCAGGCTTGACACGGCCTTTGATGCTACTGATCTCTTCCCATATGTACGAGCCTCCCTCCCAATCAGCGCGTCGGATGCAGTCCTCGAGGAAGTGGCCCAAGCCAAGAACGTCCATGCCCCAGCCGTCTTCTTTCATTTCGTAGTAAACGTCCATGGCGCGTTCGAAGCCGGCGAATCTGAGTACGCCGAGCATGAGGGTGTTGAAGACCATCGGAGTGGGGTAGACTTTTTGTTTGATCTTCTTTTCGTTGAAGCGAACGACGCGACCTTCGCTTTTGTCGTTGATGATCACGTCTGGTCTTGCCAGCATCAAGCTGTTACCCACAGCCCGCATCTTGCTAACGAATTTACTGAAGTTTTCCGGACGATTAGTCTGGACGTAATGATTGAGTACGGCCGCGCAAGTGATCTCGTTCGGGCGAATCTTGCAGGCCTCTCGTGCAGCTATGACAGCGTCAACTAGCTCCGGTCGTTTCCACCTCCCAAATCCGGCGATAAGCATATTGATAGTCTGGAGATCGGGGGCAGCCGACGACACAAGTAAGTTGTGGCATATCTTCGCAGTGGCGAGAGCCACCCCATATGCATTGTCTTGATCTTGGGAGATGATGTTTTTGATGGCAATGTTCATCTGCTTGCAAATGGAGTAAAAGTCGCCGTCGATGTCTTGAAGATACTGCGGTACTGCAAGGTTGATAGCGTCCAATCTGACGTGTTTAATTTCTTTTGGCAGAGCTTGTTCGTCGAGAATATACAGCTTCTGGATGGTGTCATTGATCTGGCGTCGAAGGCCTTTTCTCTGTTCCTCATCTAGCTGGGCCACTTCATAGATATGCGGCGAAAGCGACGCCAATGCTTCTGCGCCCAACTGCTCGGCGTGGGTATACCCAAGCAGAGCGTGGATTAGCAAGCCGACTGAGAGCTCCTGAATAACGAGCTTCTTCTGGACCTGACGTCTGCGCATAGCAGTCCAGCGCATGTGCTCCGGAGCCCATAGAGATTGTGGAGGTAGATAGTGTCTAACTAGTTCCGGACCAGTGTTTGCAGGCCACTCTAGGATTGGCGCCGAAGGAAGCCGAGAGTCATAGGGCAACATCTTCCAGAAGCTTTCCGAGAGATTGTCGAAATCGACAATGGACTGCTGCTCCAGGAGGCTGAGGTCAGGCTCATCCAAGCCTGACCGCCGCTCTGAAGAAGATATGCCATGCTCCAACTCCATGCCCGACACGCGGTATATTGCATCCCAATCCACACCATTACTGAACAGTTCTTGGACCGGTATGAAGTCGCTCTCTCCCATGCTTTCATCCTCGCCACATGCATGTTTCCCTCTATGCCCCTGCTCTTGTTCGACTGTCTGGTCTATTTCGTCCTGTAAACGTTCAAATGCCGCGTTCCATTGTTTGTTCCTGTTCCGTTTCGCTTTTGCGTCAATGGCAAGACCGGCTGCGAACACGGTCGTGTAGACAAAGGTCGACGTGGGCATGCCGAGAAGCCATGCCCCTCGGGGACCAAACGCACCGCCTCTTTTAGCGACGGCAGCGCCATTTGAGACGCAGGACATGCATCTACAGGTACCCGGGCTTCGCGCGACCCGGGACCAGAGTGCTAGCATTGCTACCGGGACATGCTTCGTGGTGTGCGGACGGATGAGGCTGCTTCGGAGGATCGTTGCGAGCGGCGGAGCTCTAGCCGGCGAAATTGGGGTCAACAGCCTGACGGTTGCTTGTGTTTTTTCGTTTCAATGCGCTGGGTCGGAGCTATGAAGAATTCATTGAACTCGTCGTTCGATCGCGGAACAATATGTGCTTACCTAATGTGCTTGGCGGCGGAGCGGAAGATGGGGAGCGGAAACCTCAACCGTCACCTTGACGCTTGCGTCCATCATATCCCACATCACACGCAACGAAACAAACATATCACAATTGTTCAAGTGAGGCCTCCTTCTTAGCCTCGGTTTCTCTGATCACTCACTCGGACTGACTATGCCTACTCTCTTCACCCTGTTCTATTTCTTTAGGTCGGCTCTGCTTCCGTCTTTCGGCTTCTATCATGGCACCCCGTCAAACTAGAGGAGTTATGAATCGGACTGGACTATTGCCTCGATGATGAGCGTTCAAACACTCATTCGTTGGCTTGTTATCCGGCAAAGAAGAGTCTCACAAAAACTCACCTATCACAGTCAAGACTGTTCGTCTGCCTTCCGAAAGACCAAATTATATTGTTCAGTTCGACCGGTTTTCTCATTCGCGCAGTTATCTAATTCAGCATAAGCCTGGCTGAGAAGGCTCTGGCGCCCGTCCTCTATGTATCCACGCATCAGCTGCCCCTACGAACGGCGATTGCTAACAACATCACCATACGTCACACTACTTTGCTCAGCCTTCCGTCCCACCCAAAGTCAGTGGCGTCCTTAAAACCAAAAAGAGTCATGAGACATGCAATTTGGGCTCGTTTATGGTCAGATCTTCACTACCCAGCGTGATCGTACTTGCGACGATACCGTCATGCGTACATGCTCGTACAGCTGCCCAGTGATGTTCGAAATCACGAGCTGCTCATCAGGCATCGAGCTCGCTGTCGGATGACGCCGCCCAGGGCAAGAAACCTGCAGGCGGTGGGCCACCAGCGAGGAAACCTTGGTACCGAGCTGGACTTCGAACAAGGTGCCAGATACAATGGCGGGTTCTTAGCCTGTCAAATACTTCTGGATACCACACATGCCACACCGCACCCCTCGGAGACTGCCCCGTCCCTTATCAATACGTTGGGGACAGCGCTCGATCAATACCACCCACCACCGACGACAGCAAACAAAACAACGGCCCTACAATAGGCGCGAGAGGTGACGATTGTGCACCAGTAACGCAAACAGTCTTTTACGGACAAATGCGCCATAATCGAGCACGCAACCTAGGCTCCGATCGAGTGATCAGACACCACTTCTGCTGTTCCCAACATATCTGGCGGTGAGTGTTCAGCTTTCTGGGAAGTGGCCTGAGATGGCGGCGGTTTGCTCAGGTAGTATGCTTATGACGCTATCCTCACCCGCGACTTCGACACAACCAACAAAGGTAGCGTACGCCTTTGGACCGAAGAAGTGGTGATCTTGACACAGAATTTTGATATTACCTGGGCTATACCGCTTTTGACCTAGCATCATCAGGAGCTGATGGGGGCGCCGCCAAGCTCGTTCCAACTTATCAACTTATATTAATCGCAATCTATCCCGCTCGCTTCCACATCAACGACTCTTCAAGCGCCATTTTGCTCTTTGCCTCAGAGCATGACAAACAGAGGCAAGAGCTTCACTGGATCTTCCCGCCAATCCGGCGTCTGGCACCCGTCATCCTGCCAGCTGTTCTTTGAAGCTTCGAGACGGGTCCAGGATGCAACGCTCTTGTCGCCCATATTAACTACTTGCTTTGTCGGTACGTCGCTTTCATTTGCTTCTCGAGTTCCTTCTGCTTTTACCGTGTTCGGCTTGCGGTCGTTTCTAAATTTAGTGGGCAAGAGCGTTTTCGAATTATCCACCTTCCGGGTATCCATCTGATTGAACCTTCAACATACCACAGCATCCGCATGTAGATGGTTGTGGATTCGCTTGTACCACGTATCCGGCTGCTGATACTGAAAATAGCATTCACGATATGAATGTTTTCCCGGAGCATGTCCACGATAGGTAATGCCGATCCGAAGCAGATGATTCCAGTGGATCCAGACCTTTGAGGTTGCCGCGTATATTTACGGTCGATCAATGCACGGTTGAAGTTTCCGTTGCAGTCTGCCGTACGATCGTCTGGAGCAATCGAATATGCCGGTTACCAGATTCAAACGGTTTTATCATGTCCTGGTTATCAGCGTGCCCGGGGCCCCCGACGCAATCAGTTCCGGAATTATTTAATCGAAGCAACACGCAACGCTGCCGCACATGCCGTACGTAGCTCGCACGATTAATGTGGTGCATTATGCGCCATTCACATCGTGTGCCTAGAGCGCTCTCCCAATGAGGTACCTTGGCGCCGCACTGATAGTCTGATGCCCAAACCACCACCTTAGCCCAACGGTGGTCTCAATATCGCAGTAGCCGAATCCCGGCTTCCGCATAACAGCTTCGGTGCAGGACGCCAGTGACCATTCCGCAGGACAAGGGCACGACACCAATCATGACTCCAATCAATTCAGCACAGCGCGGTCCCAACGACCTGCCATGTGCTCATCACCTCGTAAGACGCTCTCCACACCGTGCAATATACTTTCCGCGAGCGCTGGCCAGTCTCTTTCGCAACGCGACCACGCTATGGCAGATCCTGCAGTACGCTTTATCCAGATTGGTTATACGGCATGGTCTGGTACCGCCGCTCATCAACGCACAGCGCTGTATACGGGAAACCATTTCTTTCCGGAAGGTTGTGGCAAACCGCGGCTCGTTGGCCTGGAGAGTATATGAAGATGGAGTGCCGTCCTGTCCCGGCGTCGATCGAACCATACTTTCAACCATTATATCTCTTCGCCTAGTTTCTCAAATTTTGTTGCGAAACAGTATCCACTCCTGATATTGAGCTTTATTGAAGAGCACCATGCAATACAGACTGGTTTCGGCTATTGCCGCTAGCGCTTTGTTCGCCAACGTCAATGGTCTGCCCATTGCTCAGCCCGAGGTAGGTCTTGCATCTTCCACCGAGGGATCATTGCATCTCAAACTGACCGGCAACAGGGACAAGACGACATTCAACTCGGTACTCCGACTACCGTCGTTGACTGGAACAAGCGCGGTACACCACCCGACTCCATCTGGCTTGGCAAGCCGACTTCGGTTGTGACATGGGGCAAGAGGAACGCCGAGGCTGAGGCTGATGCCGAAGCCAACATTCCTTCACCACCTGACTCTATCTGGCTCGGCAAACCTACCTCAGTCGTTACTTGGGGCAAAGAGAAGAGGGATGCTGAGGCCGAGGCCGATGCTGAAGCGAATGGTCCTACCCCACCCAACTCCATCTGGCTCGGTAAGCCGACATCAGTTGTAACCTGGGGCAAGAGGGAGGCTGAGGCCGATGCTGATGCTGAGAATGTGCCTACGCCGCCTAACTCTATCTGGCTTGGTAAGCCCACATCAGTCGTCACATGGGGCAAGGAGAAGAGGGATGAGAAGACCCCCGATGTCATCAGTATTGGCAAGCCGTCAACAGAGGTCACCTGGGGAAAGAGGGAGACTACAGAAGACCCGGACGTCATCACCATCGGCAAGCCATCGACCGAGGTTACTTGGGGCAAGCGCGACACCACGACCAACCCTCCTGATGTCATCTCCATCGGCAAGCCATCGACTGAGATTACTTGGGGCAAGCGCGACACCACGACCAACCCTCCTGATGTCATCTCCATCGGCAAGCCATCGACCGAGATCACCTGGGGCAAGCGCGACACCACGACCAACCCTCCTGATGTCATCTCCATTGGCAAGCCATCGACCGAGATCACCTGGGGCAAGAGAGATACCGCGGATATTCCCGATGTTATCTCCATCGGCAAGCCGTCCACGGAGGTTGGCTGGAACTGAATGTCTTTGCTTGTTATTCCTTGTAAGCGACGCTTCCCATTACAGGCCGTCGGGGTATGGACTTATCGATGTTAGATGTTGCATACTTATTTCTTTCGTTCGGTAAAAGTAGACGGCGTGGATGAGAGAGGGTCTGTGCGTGTTGTATGAAGATATCCTCAAGGCTGGTTTTCCTTGGTGCGTGCTGCTTTGCTTCTGTACTTAATCTTGCGACCAATCCATGTGATTTTCTTTTATACGTTGTCGTCTTAGCATCGTAGTGAAAATAACTTGCATGCATGTAGTGCGCCATACGATGTGCTCGCTATAGCATGTCGAGGATTAATGACGCACTCGACTGATTCTCGTCGTCTTCACTCTTTAGTACGACCCGCGACTCGCGACTACGGTATCATATCTTGCTGAGCCCCGCAGACACGCATGCAAAGCCCCTCATAGTATCCACAATCTAGAGACGGCAGACATTGCACAAGGCGCAAAACTGTATTACGAAGCCTTCGTTTAGATACATTCATGCCCATCACGTCAAGAAGATCCCAACGACAGTACCACTAAATCCCGCCTTCGCTTTCACCTTCACCCCTCCTTTCCTACATACTCACACTCCTCCTCCTCCTCTCCCTCTCGAAGGAGTGGCAGGAGATGCAGGGGCGGAGGGAATTGAAGAAGCGGAGAGTCACCATGCGCTCGCTCGTCTCCTTCTCCATCCTCACCAGCTCTGCTTGTATCTCATCCAACACCAGGTTTGCGGTTCATCGTCATCGTCCTTCCGCCCCCTTCGTTGTCCGCGATTCGCCCTACCACTCCGAGACGAAAGCGTCCCTCCTTCCTCCTCTTCCCACCATCATGAACCCCACTTTTCACCAGAAGTGAAAATACTTAGCAGTCTCCCACCTGATCTGATCATGCATCTCCTCTTCTGCGCTGCTACATTTTCTTTGTCGACTAGACGCTTTAGACATCCTAACCCGCTTCTCTCTAAACGTATACCCTGTGCTAGCACCATCACGGTACTTTGCGTGATCTGGCTCGAGTGGGTCGAGTGGGAAGCCTGTGAGGAACACAATGTTTTCTTGTTCCACTTCCTCCTCTAGGTCTGCTTCTCTTGCTGCTGCGTTTGTTCCTGTGTTAGGAGAGAGACTGGGCTCAGAGAAAGCGACGCGTTTTCGTCGCGAGGCGATATAAGCTTTTGGCTCTTGTTTGGAGCGAGAGAGTTGGAATAGGGCGGGCAAAGTATCCGAGTCTGTGCTTCGGTTGAGGTATACATCTGAGTTGGATGAGGCTAGTGGTGGGTCGGAGGCCGACTCTTCAACTTCTCCCCCTTGTGTACGCGCAAGTTTAGACAGTGGTCTATCTTCTCCTCTCGTCTTGTATTTATCCTTCGTCTTCCTTTTCATTCCCTCGTTTTTAATCACAAGATTCGTCCACCCGTGTGTATTCCCCTGCAAAAGCTGCAAATTTAAGCTCTGCGCTTCTCGTTCGCCTGTAACCGCCGTGGTCTCGTTTGTAGGTGTCGACGTGGCAAATTTGCTTGAGCCTGAAGCCGAATTTGACAATAGCGCTTGTTGTCCGTCCGAACCACCAGCCAATAAATTCCGAGCTCCCAACTTGCGACATGCCAACTCCCGCCTCCTTCGCTGTTCTTCCCACCTTTCATTGACGCGGTCAGCGAGATGCTGAGGGTGGTTTTCTCGCTCTTGTACCCTGGAAGGGCGACCGCGATTGCGGTTCGGTCCGGCGGCTGTGTTGTTATTCGAAGCGAGGTTTGAGTGGGCCGAAATGTGGCGGAGGGGAGAGTAGTTTCTAGGATCCCATTCGGTGGCCACTTTCGGTACTAGTACTAGTTCTGATGTCGTGGTCGTGGTAACCGGTCGCTGCTCTGCTGCGTCCACAGCTGAACGGAATGTAGAAGTGGGAACGATAGATGTGGTAGTGATAGAAGAGGTGAGTGGTAAATTACTAAGTAGGACAGGAACACCGTCCCTATACAAAGTGCTTGAATCTTCTTCGTCTTCCTCATCTTTAGCTCCATGTTGTGCATCAAAGGAGAAGGCGGGAGAGGGTGTAGGATCTGCATCTGCATGCCCACCCCTAACGTCATCGGGCACTGCTTCGTTTTCTGGCGCGAGGTGCGAAAAGCCTGGCGGGAATGGCCCCGATAGTCCTAGCTGTAGTAATGGATCTGCTGGCTTTGAGACAGCTATTCGTACACCACTCCCCGATAGGGCCTCGTCATTCACTGTATTTTTGACCAAATTTCGCATGCTAGCGATAGCCTCCCCTCCAGCTGTATGTTTAAGATGTTTGGACCCTGCGTAAAGCGCCACATCATGTGCATGGTCCTGCTGTGCTCCCACATCCATCAGCGACTGAGTCTGCGGCTGTGCATGTGTCTGCGGTCGTTGGTGGCGACGACACAGCGTACGGAGAAACTCGGGGAAGAGATGCGGGAGTTGTGTGATATATGCGAGGACTTGGCCCATACTCGCTCGATTCAAGTGTGAAGATCGGTTAAAGTTTAAAGGGCAGATTTCGAATCAAGGAGGGATACTGAAACGGACGAACAAGAGAGAGAGAGGAGGACAGAGGGGTGGGGAATATCTCATCTGTGCGAGAATCCTATTTGGTCAACTCTGGTCGCGACAAAACCATACCCATGAATAGGTTCTCGGTCGTACCAAAAAGAAAATTGGGTACCAGTGCCATAGACATGCATACCAAATGTCCCAATCGGGGGGACACGAAACCACCTGTCATTCACCCGTCCACTCACCCAGCGACTCAGCGACTCAGCTACTCTGCTATTCCAAAATACTTTCACCTCGCTAAGCAACAACACTGGTATACAAAAAGGGCTAAAATCCCGACATCCGCAGTAAACTATTTACCCATGTTGCCAAGCCATCGTAGCCGCATCCATGATTTTACTTGTCGACTGCACCGTCCTCATGATGCGGTAACAAGAACGTATCTGTAACACAAATTAATTTTATATTCGAGAGTCTAGAAGACCGTGGAGGGCAGAACACATACGAGGTAATAGCATCCATGCGCTCCTTCGTCAGTTTGAGGCCGACCTTGAGGAGTTCAGCGGCGACATCCCTATCCTTCTCTTCCATCTTGTTATATTTTTGGCGCGTGAGGAGCCAAGCTATTGAGTCGTTTTCAGCGGCGACGGTCTGCTTTCGGTTAATAAGAAGTCACAGAGGGCAACGTAGGAAGGCTACTCACTCCTGTGCGATCAGTCTCAGAAAAGAAAGGTAACTCGCCACAAGTCGTCCCCGGTAGGATGACTTCGTAAAAACTACCCTGCTCAAGCTCGTACTCGGCTCTAAAGCGACCCTTCTCCAAGATGTAGAAACCATCTGGCTCATCGCCGCGCGAGTACAGCACCGAGCCGGCAGGATACTCTTTGCGCTCAAAGTATGGTGCTGCAAAGTGCCAAAAGTCTTCGTTCTTCGACGACACATCCTCAAACGATTGCAAGATGATCTTGGTCGGCTGGGCGAAGTGCTTCCACTTCGAAGAAAGCACGGCTGCTGTGTCGGGTCCGAGTTCACCCGACGAAGCGGCTTGGTTGCCTTGTTCGCGAACCGTGGAGGCGGCGGCCATGTACTGAGCACCTCGACGCGGAGATGCGAAGCCGGGGTCGAGCGAAGTGACATTCAGTGACGATGCGGGAGAGCCATTCGATCCACCACCTATCGCGCGATTGGATGACTCGGTGATAGCTTTCGGTGGCGTACCCTGTCGCTTCGGGGGCGGCGAGTTGCAGTGTTTGTAAAACACCTCAAGAAGTTCGTTTTCACAACCCTCCAGAGCCGTGTTGAGGTCTTCAAAGACTTGTGGTGGAGGGCATTC
>Ga0247803_1000668_pt1 | contig 18239 bp, 17 predicted proteins | sample UWRJL014104B1_FD_180928 | JGI IMG/M metagenome (GOLD analysis project Ga0247803, IMG submission 180928) | Plant litter microbial communities from Arlington Agricultural Research Station in Wisconsin, United States - UWRJ-L014-104B-1 | ecosystem: Environmental > Terrestrial > Plant litter >...
AAGCAAATGCAGCAAGGCGGAACACCGAGAGTCGAGGAGCAGCGTGTGCCCATGATGGAGAACCAGTTGTCGGAGTGGGTGGCTACACGACAGACTGGAACCCGATTCTCGTTGCTGCCGGAACTGGTATCAGTTGGGGTGTCGACGAATACGGAGAGGGAGGAGGAGACTGGGGAGGGGAGAAAGAAAGGGGGGTGGGTGGAAAGGACGTTGGCGATGGCTGGGTTGAGAAGGGTCTGATGTGAGCTTTTTATTTTATTTGGCGAGTTGATAGTTATCTTGGGTAGGGTGATGGGTTGCTGTTCTTGGAGTAGCTGGCATATCCACGGGTATTATGTTTTATCTGCGACGCCGTTGATTTCGACTGGGTCAATTCTCGCAACTTGTTCGAAGCCTCGATATTGACTGCGCCGCAAACCTATATCGAGCGCATATTGAACAGCACTGCTATGCAACACATCCTAAACAACCCGTGCTGTCTACATTCCCTCTTGACACAATAGGAAGAATTTCGCGCCCAGTTAAGTAGGTTTTGACTCGACCAGTCGTCAGCTTCAAAATGTATACCTACAATTAGCAGCTACCACAGTCGCCCCACACACCCCAAACCCAACACCATACAATTATACCTCCCACACTCTACACCCTTGACAGATTCACCAGCAGCACCATTATCCCTAACCGCGCGCTTACCACTAGTTTCAAGCGCAAACGTACTCTTCCCGCCACGTTCCTTGAGTCCGGCAATCAGCGTTCTTGAAATGGCAGCTATCGTCGCAGAGCCCATAACCCTGGTCCCTCTACCTTGATCTGCACCCAAAGGATGGAATAGACCCCAAGAAAAGCTGCTGTAGGCGAAGGCACAAAGCTTTGAGGAACGGCCCGCAGAGAAGGATGTGTCGGAGTGGGCGATACCCGGCTTGCAAACGATCGTTACTCGATGTTGCCCGATTTGGTGTCGGTTGCATTTGAGACTGACACGAGTAGAAAGTAAGTGGGATGGAAGGGCGACGAAAAAGTTCAAGCTGACAGGTAACTGACGTGTCCTGTTTTTGCTATTCATGATTTTCGTCCTCGGGCGACAGAGTAGATAGATATATCGGCATCGAAAGTCGTACTTCGGATCAGCGTCCGCGATAAACTTTATTCCGCAGGGCGATTTACCTTTTTTTTTTCGTCCAAAGGCTCAGCAACCTCATGACTGGTGATTCCATCCTCTTTCGGTAGTCTCCTGTCACGTTTCAGACGCCGTTGACGATGAAACACCCAACGCACCACCACGCTTGGCATCACCTCTGACCTTCAAAGTCAAGCTTCACAACCTCCACCAGGATTTTCTCTTTCCCATCGCCAAAATGTCTTCTCGAATTCGAATACCCCGTCGCTACATCATAATCGCCTCCTCGATAGTCCTTATCCTCATAATCGCCATCACCCTCGCAACCTCAATCGAGCTACGTGCTCCCCCGAAGAAGCTCGTGCAAATCACCATTGCACAAGCCGCCAAAGACACAGAGTTTGAGATCCAACGGAAAGGCGGCGCTCAGGTCAATGGCACAGGGTTCGATCGCGTCGATATTTATAGCGGCACGTCGACGGTCAAGGCGGGCGTGACGGGGACATATGCCATCACCCTCACGCCGACGCCAGCCATGACGACTGAAGAGGGAATGATTGGAGATACCAAGACGCCGGCACCCACGCCGACAGAGGATCCTGGATACATTGGACCGATTGAGAGCGAGACACCAGTCGCACCACCACCTCGACCAGCGACCCCTCAACTCCCCATCCTAGCCCTCTCATACAGTGGCTCTGGGGGCCCAAAGCATTGTCGCGGAGAGCTTCTCCAGAAGTTAACAATACCCCAGCCAGCGAGCGCCTGGAAGGCCGGGACATGTGTGGATCTTCCGGCTGATGCACGATGCGGAGTATTCTTCGCCGGAAAGGACGACAATTGCGAGGCGCAACTGTTTACCATGCCGAATTGCTACAACACGTCAAGGACTTATATAAACACGGTGGTGTTCATGCCCGAGGAGAGGACTGTGGGAGCGATGTGGAGGAGTATGTTTGTTAGGTGTGGAGTTGAGGCGCCGGATGCGGGGCTGATCGATCCTGCAATATTGAATGGGTTGCTGAAGAAGCCAAGTGGGGGATGAAGAGGAGAAGAAATTTGGGAAAAGAATTGCTCGGCCCATCAGGACTCAGGGTAGTCGTTGCCTTGCTCAACATGATTGACTGCGCAACATGCTGGCGGTGCCGGAGGAGAGCATCTCGTTATCGAGGCAAAGAAGACGTCACAATGAAAACATCATGGACAGTGACCTAGAACACGCGGATCGGAGCGCAGTGGGAGCTTCGAACAACGCGTCGAGGAGAGATGGGAAGGAGATTGAATGAAAGACGGGCGTTGAGGGTCGAGGGCGAGGAAAGAAGGTCGATGCGAAGCCTGAATTTGTGGCTACCGCCTTGTACCACAGTCTCTCGTGATTTGAAGGTATATCGAGACTGAACGTGATGCGTGATAGATGTAAGGAGACCGGGCTGCACATCGACGAGGGATACTGGGAGTAACAAAGTCCTTTCCAGCATCTGGACGTCCAAAACTTCGTCGAAGCTGCTAGTAGTTGTAGCGATGCGTCACCGACAGTAGCTGCTACTGCTTAGGCGCTGAATGGCGTTAATCTTAGTGTTTGGGTATGAAAGCGAGTCCGCAATCTGTATGACTCTCCTCGACGAATTACAACATTTCTGTACCTAGTTATAATCCTGATTTCAATTTGTAGTCACGCTATTTGCCATCATCACAGCCGAACAGGTCTTCAATCTTCGTCAGCTTCGTCGCTATGTCACTGCCAGTTATCTCACCGTAATATTCACTCAATACCAGCAATAATCACAGAGGATACTATACCTTAGCACATATATTACGTGCTTGCACTCCTCACTCATAGCAACAAACCACTTCTTCAAATACATACGCCCAGTACGTCCATGATCTGCAACTATCAACAAGAGGTCAGTATTTTTCGCAACTCCAAGGCGAAAACCACCCGCTATGTGCCACTTTGCCTTCGAGAACTACACCATGTGCAACCATAGGGTAAAAATCAGCGAGTACATCTGCCCTTTGGGGCGGATGGGAATACCCAGAAGTCCACATCATAGAATCATCCTAGAGAGAGTGGGGAGGATCGGGGGAATGTGTGTGAGCTGTACGAGGAACGGGCTGCACGTTGACGAAGGATATGGTCGGGGGCGTTGGGGGTAACCAGAGTATTTGGGACAGTGTTTGAAGGCAAGGACACACTGACGTACGACTGGTGTTGTACGGCGTAAGCTTCTCTCATTTGAAGCTTGATCGAGTATTAACCGTGACATGATTCTTGTTTGAGGGGCTCATTGTAGCGCACGCTGATAGAGGAGATGCAAATGACTAGGAGTTTCCAAATGGCTCTTGAACGGACCATATATGCAACCCTTTCCTGATTAATTGCTTGCTGGGTTCAGATACCGAAGCCCCCGAGCTGATGTCGCAAAAGCAGGCTTCATGTGCGTAGCCAGTCACTTTCACATTCCGAATTGCCCCCCACATCCAGGTCCGTCCAACATTACATCCATCCGTATACAGGGTTGTTCATGTATCTACTCCTCCTGAATCTGCTCTGCCTCCTCCTGAGTCTCGGCAACCCACTCCGCAACCGAACCCATGTCGTACCCGTGACCCTTCGGATCCTTCGGAGGAATCGGCAGTGTCTTCACCATCACCGGCGACTTATTCACCTCTGGCAACTCCAAGTAATTGTAGACACACTTCGCAGTGGCATGCGTCCCGGAATTCCCCTCCAGCTTCCGATTCCTCGAGTACTTGCAGATCGTACAGCTAACATTAGCGAAGCAGGTTGCGCGCAGATGATTGTACAGGCCACATCGAGTACAGTAGTACCTGATGCCCCACGGAGGCGGCGGCTTAACCTTACAGATTGCCATCACGTCGTTGACCACGGTGTAGATGTCCAAGCCATCGACTATGGAGGGTGGCTGGTCGAAAGCTTTAGTGAAGGGGAGGTACTGTCCATAGAGGTCGTTTTTGAGGGATGCCAGAATTGCGGTGATCATGGTGAATCCCGCGTCGTTGCCAGCCGTGTGGAGATTGAAGTGTTCGAGGTTGAAGTGGTTCACCAAATGCGTCAAGCTGATTGTGGGGCCTTTTGGAGCACGGATACCAGCTTGCTCTGCGAGCTTCTGCGTATCGACGACCTTGACCACAGTGTTGAGTCCCAGAATGTCAATACTCATCTTCTCCTTTATGTGTTCGAACTTGCCCTCCGCATCGTGGGCGAGAAGAATGATTGGCTGCATCTGGCCCTTCTTATCCATCCGCAGGCGACAGAATGTGTTGACCAAGATCTGGCGCGCCTCCAGGTTGGTGACGAACTTGGTAGTTCCAAAGTAGAAGTCCTCCGGATTGCCCGCGCCGTCGAATTGATTGATGAAATGGGCGTGTTCGATGATACGAGCGTGTGCGACGCAGATCTGGGACAGGATATTGGCGGCGTGAGCGTTAGGGAACTGGCCGATGGGATGTAGCTCTGCAATGCCAATTTCGGTCGTGGGATGCGGATCATTCTGCCACCATTCGAGGTTGAGACAGACGATGACGGCTTCGTCGAGCGAGTAGGGCGCGCCGAAGATAGGATGGCCAAGGAAATGTAGCATCACATTTATGTCCGTCTGCTGGTGGAGGAAAGCGGCGAGCTCGGCTTTGAAGGGGTCCGAGCCAGAGTAGGGGTTTATGGGTTGGTTCATGCTTGCGGCGCTCGTGCCAATCGTCTTGGGGTTGCTCGACTTGGCCATTGTCTTGATGTAGCTCGATATCTGTGTCGGGTTAGAGGAGTCGACTAGTATGAAGATGAGGCGAAGGGATTGGCTGTACGTACTGCGTCGTAGCTTTTTGCGTGGTGTCTTGTTCAATTCAAAGGCAGGCGAAGTCTGGATTTTCATGAGCTCAGGCCACGCACGCGCAGTAAAACTGCTGCCATGCCCCAACGTTGAGGGTGAAAGCTCGTTACTCGTCATGTGGTGACTGGCTGCCCCAGGCTGCCAGTGAATGCCAGCAACCAGCGTGACATGCGTACGTCAGCTATTGTTCGTGCGAAATAACTCTAATTCATTATGCGCGCGATTATTTCCAAGGCTGGCTAATCAGCAAAGATTGCTGTAGATAAACACGACACTGACGACAGTGGGAAAGGCGAATCTAACTTCTTGAGCGAGGTTCACCAAAGCATTGTAAACCATGTGCGATTGGAAATACAATGAATGCTTCCATCGTCTCGTCCTTCGTCTTATCTCAATATTACAGACAAGCACACTGGGACCTCATTTATCTCTTTGTCGTAAAAGCAAAGTGAACTAAAATTGCCAGATATCCTCGCGAATACTTACACCGCACTGCTACTGAGGTACTAGAGTAAAGAGAATCTTTTCATAGACTCCGAAGATGACTACTAGAAGCTTTCCCGTCGTCGCTGAACCGTTCGATCAACATCATCCTCATCGCCTCCGCTATGCATTCCGCCGGGTCCGTTACCACCACAACCACGAGCATGGCGCAATACACTTTGATCCAAACGAGCTTACGTCTGGGCTATTTTGACTACCTGAGTTCTGCTGATATTAACCCTGACACTGGTGTTTTCATTAGGAGGAAGAAACACCAAAAGCGCCGCGCCCACACTTCAGATCAATGTATCGATCGAATGGACTAGCACGACGTTACTTCCGAGCAATACGGTGACGAGCAAACCTTCAACGAGTATATCAAAACACACCTACACCACCGTTCACATCAACGAAACCGTTTTGCAAGGATACAGGTCCCGGCTGCGCAGTCAGGAAGACGATAGCTCTAATAGTGACCAAGTTTAACCCAAGCGAGAAGCGGCATGTTTTTTAGAATCTCTTTCAACACATCAGCAGTAACAATTAATCACGATATGAATAGATACTGGCAGTACGATATCTCTTTCATGCGCATCATTGAACATGCTTGTGACTTGTCCACATATCACATTGACCGAGAGTCATTCACTCACAACGTAGTTCCCGCCCACTCCACATTTCCGTTGATATTCATATCGTGAACTCTACAGCTGTTCCCCAGAGACACCCACCTTCTCACGAACCCAATTGTTGAGATGTCTTCTCAACCCAACATGGATCCCATCAGCCTCGACAATCTCGATCTCGAGAGGCTTCCCACGCCCGACCACTATGTCTTGGATGACCACGCAGACCCAAACCACCCGCATTATCCTGGCCAACTGAACGTGCATTCAGGGAAAACTACACGCAAATGGACGCGTAAGAAGATCATATCCGTAATCATCGGAGCAGTCTGCTTCCTCGCTACTCTCATCGTCGGCCTCATCGTAGGTGTGAAGATCTTAGGACCGAAGCTCACACGTTCAGCACCTGCATTAGCACCAAGCCCTGCGAAGATAAATGAGACGCAATCAGTGCAGTGGCACACCATCACTTCCACCGTCACTGCGCCTGCTTCGTCGTCTCCACAGCCGTCCAAAGATAATAGTGGACGACCTGGTATTGGCAGCTCTCACAAGAACTGCGCGGAATGGGGCAAGTACACCAGGGAAAATTTGTGCAACGATTGGTGTAAGACGAAGCTGCCGCAGGGTAAGGAACAGGTTTGTATGGAGTTCCCCGATTCAGCCGTGTGGAAATGCATGTCCTGTGACGTTGCGTAGATGAACGCCGCATTATCCAGAGATTTTGCTCTCGTAACCTCTCTATGAGCGGTGGGATGAATTCAGTGCCATGTAGTCATACCACACTCATTTTTTCTTGGCCTCGCTTTGACCGTGAAGGAACATTGTGTTTATAATCATGGAATTCTGGTTTCTATGGCTGTCCATGATGAGAGATTCCGGTACCAGAAGTGTGAACCATGGCGTGATTGAGCGGTTGAGAATAATCGGGGGTGTCATTGATTGCGGGCTCGCACACCTAGCTTAACATTATGCACACACTGTTCTAACTAGCGCAGGCGTTCTAACCTTACAATGATCTCAAAAAGCAGAAATCAACAATATATTTACCCAACATCACAGTCAAATTTGTGAGCAGTGGCACGGAAAACACAGTCCAGCAAACATGCCCGCACCGATTCTCCCTGAACACACTGCACAAAGCCTCAGCTCTTCCTCGTTCCCAGAGCAATTGCCCGATCGCCCCGAAAAACCAATTCGAATCAAGAATTTCATTGACAAACGTTGCGTGCAGATTACGCTCTGCAGTATCGGTGCTGTAGGTCTCATCGTAATCACTCTCTTCATTGGCGCGATGTTGGGTAAGAAGCCGTTCAAACAGCGCTCTTGTGCCTCGGACGATACGGTGCCGATTGGTACTTTACATTCAACAGTTACATCGTACACGATGATCGCGACCAAGAAACTTCCATCCACTGCTCAAGACATGACTAGACCGGTTTCAGATCGTATTTTCGTTCCTGCTATGTCGATGTATACAATCTCCCAAGTGTATGGCGTAACAATGTCTACTACTAAGCCGGGAACAACACTGACAACTAGCTTTACTGTAGGTCCAATCGAACCGACCGTGATATGGTCAACAACCACCACAACTGTTCCACCAGAGCAGCTGGCCGCTACATAAGATTGGTTGATAGCGCACTGATTATGCGGTAGTGTTTCCAATTGACCGAGGGTGTGTGAAGAGGTCAATGAGCCTGACTTGATTGAAGACGGATACAAGGTAGGTGAAGCTCACACGTAGGAGTCTCATCGCTTTTTGGTTCGATGAGAAACGGAATGTCACGTTCCCGACGCAATTCATGGGCATCAGAGCGCTGGGGTATGCAATGGCTAAGCACGAATATCATTCACGAATCTTGCAAAGGTAGAACTTCTATCACAGCGCGGACTTGATCACACTTTTTCAACGTAATGGCATTGATATAGAGCAAGCTCAAAACCCTTTTGGTGAACTAAAGTGAGACGGCACATGCAGCCGTCACCTGTTCCATCCTACCATCCCCTCAAACCTCAACAACGAACGTTCCATCAACGCTAACACTCAACCTCACATCCTCAGGCTGGAACTGCAACTCTTCCTTCCCATGAGTCCTAATCCCTTCGTATCTTTGCATCTTTCCCACATGCAACTGTGGCCTGGTACTCCTTTGGTAATAGTTGTTCTCCTTCACACTGACTGCTTTCACCCGCTTTCCCAGATCCTCCACTGCCACCTCAGCAAACATCTCCGCGTAGTCGTGCGCGCGCTGAATTGCATCAGAGGCCGCCCGTTTACGTGCTTCTCCTTCGATAGAAGCCATTTTCGCATCAGTGAGATGCCACTCAATTTTCTGGATTTTGACGTTCTGCATTGCCGAGAAGTCTGTCGCGAGCGCATTCAAGACATCGAAATCCGCGAACTTGATGTTGAATTGTGCGCTTGCCGTGTACACTGTCTCGTACTTCTCTTTGGTTTTGTCGATCGCACGACTGCGGCTGTTGGTGTCGAGCGTGCTCATGGAGTAGTGTGCGATGGCGGCGCCGGGCTTCGTTTGGCGCGTAGCTTCATCTTGGGGACAATGCGGGTTGATAGCCTCGCGGATGGTGTTTGCGGTGAGAGTCACGGTTGCAGAGGCGTCGGCTGCGCTGGAGAGTTCGGGGGAGTAAGCTTGTAGGACGAGGATGGCGCGTTCGGCGGGGCGGAGGGTGCTGCCAGTGCCGGTAACGTTGATTTGGAGGGGCGCCATTTTGAGTGGTGTTTGTTTGGTGGGTGAGATGGAAGGAAGCTGGTTGAGTTGATTGAGATGGGAAGGTCAGTGGTATTTATACCTGGGTTGGTAGGCATCGAAGTGTTGTTGCCTGATTTGGAAGTGACTGCCTGGGTGCGCCCTGCGGCATGGCAAAGGGCGCACAAGTGGAGAGATGAAAACAAGAAATTCACTGCTAAAACCAACCAGAACCCCGTATTATACAGTCCCAAACTCTAAATCACACTCTCAGACCCAATGCACAAAATTCTATCCCGACACCATCGAAAACCTCACACATTCTCAACCTGAGCAAACATGAGCCAACCTTCCCTCAAAACATTCTGCACAATGAGTAGCAGAATCTCAGCTCTTGACGCAAAGAACGCGCTACTAAGACTCCAATCGCAGCCGCCACCAAAGATCCTAGGACAAGCCCGATGCTGAATGCGAGTGAGCGATTCGTAATAGTCCGGTTCAGGTAGACATGTAGCCTCCGACATGATTCCCACGGATGTGCGAAGAGGTGAAGCACCTTGAACGGCAACCGAATGACGAAGATGATGAAGGCGAAGATGCATAGTTCGAAGGGCGTAGCGTCCAGTGGATTGGGCGGCGGATCTTGACCAGAAGCTTCCGCAGTGTCAGCATCCGCAAGCTCAACATCCTTCTTGGTTTGGTCTGATGAAGCGCAAGTAGTAATGTCGTTCCTTCCAGTCAGATTGAATCGGTCGACGTCGCCAAACTCTACCTCCCCACCCGTATTTCCAGCTGTAACCTCTTCAGTCGTTCCCGCCTCTCCCTCCGCCCCGTTGCGTTTCTCCGCCTCTTCCCTCAACAAATGCCTCATCTGCTCTTTCGTAATACCATACTCGACCTCATAATGTGCAAGCCGACGTGGTAGAAATTCTGCTACAATGCGATGGTTCTGAGTGCGATTGTCCATGTTGATTTGCTCGATGGTGTGTGGATTGTACCAATTGGGGGACGTAGCTGGGATATATTGTTCGTAGGGAAGAGGGGCGTCTGTGTCTCGCTCGTGCTCTGGATTATTGGTAGGCGTGGTTTGGTCGTGGTGAACGCAAGTAGTTGGGGATACCGGGGACATGGGAGTTGCGGTGGCCATGGTGTGGATGCGTGGAGAACGGGGGAATGATATACAGATCGATCGCGTTGTAGGATGTATCAAGAAGTACAGAGAGGTGTTGGTGATTGAATCGAGCTCGTATTGACTGAAATGCTTCATATATACCCCAGGACATGAGACTGAAGCGTAAGACAGTGCGAGTGTCTTCCTCAAAATCTGTTAGGATTGTGCGTGCGGCAAGACAGTATTTCGCGCTCGTCTTATTTTGCACATGATTCAACCCCGTGTGGCGTTGAAACAGTTCCATATACCGAGCAGAGGAAGTGAAGACAGCTGTGGCAAGTCTCTACCAGAAACACGAATGCGAGACAACGCGTACCTGGTGCGTAGAAGTAGACCAAAGCTCGCAAATGATCGAGAAGTGACTGTGTTATTTCGATGTGGAGGGGAGGAGAGGAGGATTGGAGGAGAGCAGGATTCGCCATTTATTGGTATAGCGGCAGGGAGATGCTGTAGATCTAACACTCGTGAGTACTTCCGACCGCCATGTCCCCCAGAAAGCCCGACCGTAGTGAACGTGCGTCAGTCGTGGCACAAATTCGACGCCTATGACTAGTGCAAAAGAAAAGACAGTCTCAGAAGGGCGTGGTCTGTTTCGCCACGACTAGTCGCACAATTCTCTCAGAAGACTGCACGTTGCATATTAGTACTCACCGAGACGATTTGGATCATGAACGCATGTCGCAACTTGCGACCGCGAGTGTAAAACTGACAATACTGCTCTTCATCATTCACTACCACGCGTGATGTATCTTACATGGGTATGTCCAAGCCGATCTCAACTGCAAGCCAAGAACACAGAATTCAAACGCCGCCCAATGATGTAGAGCTGAGCTCGGGGTATCACAATCAGAAAATATCGGCCATGTCCACATCCCTCCCACCTGCAGCAGCAGCGGCAGCCGCTTGCGTGCCGATCCCTGCATCTCCAGAACCTTGCGCCTCTTTCGCAGTCATCTCTTCCTCGATGAATATGCCCATACCACCAAAAGCATCGCACAGCGCCCGGCTATAGAAGTCGTGCATATCGTATCCGCCAGCGTAATGTTTCGCATCATTCGCCATAGCAGTAAACCAGGGATGGTTATAGTCGCTTTGTAGCGCATAGTACTCGGGCTCGATGCTCCAGCCGCCGAAGGGATCAAAGGGCTTCTCCGGTTCCGGCGCTTTCGGCTTCTTGAGGCCACGGAAAGTAAAGCCTGCATCGTCGTCGGGCCCGGCGGTAGGGTTGGGGGTGTTGGCAGACGATGATAGCATAGCTCTACGCTGAGTAGCACCCTTCTTGAGAACCACGTGTGAGGTATTGGAAAGTTGTGAGGTGTCGGGTTCGGTAGCGCGGCGGATCGCGTTGGGGTTGAGCTCGGCTTTGCGTGCTTCCTCGTACTTGCGCAACTTCTGCTCTGTCTCTTCGACGTCGATACCAAGAATGAGGTTCCAGTTGATCTCTTCGACTGTTTCCAGGTAGTCATTATAGTCTAACAGCTCCTCGAAATCGGACTCTTGCTTGTCAAATCTAGCAGCCATGATTAGTACATATAGTCTACAAAGACTATGATGTAACTCACACCTGCGCAACCCTCCGTCTGATATCCACCTCCCTCTCCACCTTCAAATCCTCAAAGGTTTGGGTCCTGAACTTGGCTTTGCGCAGCGTCCTCTTGCACCCCGCAATCGGACACGGCGCGGGACCGTGCGAGAAGATGCGGTCCACGCACGACTCGCACATCTTGTGGTAGCATTCCGGATTGACCAAAAACTTCATGTTCGGGTTGAGGTAGCGCGACGATTTGCATACTGGGCAAATGTCTGAGGAAGAGTCAGCGAAGGCCGGCGTGGCTTTGGGGCCTCTGGAGGGGGACTGCTGCAGGGAGAGGTGGTGGAGGGACTGGGAGAGAGGAGACGCACCGCCATCTTCGGCGAGACGCTTCGACGCGCCGGGCGCGCGGACAACCTTCGACATGGTGTGTGGTGGCGTGGAGAGGCGACGAGGTGTATTCACGGCGACGATGCGGTTGAGCGAGGTTGATTACTAAGTCCAACTAGCGCCTGTGGCTGCCTTTCATCTGATGTGCCGTATAACAAGGACCAGTAAATTACCGGTTCGCTCTGCAGCTTTTCAGTTTCTTTAGAGATGCTCGACTGAAGGGCTCCAGACGTCGCAGCAAGCGTTCTGGAATGCTGCATGGCCAACTCCACCAAAGCTAGCGCGCCAAGAGTTCGGTCAAAACCTTGCCTTGCCTTGCCCTCCAACCCACCATCGCTTCTCCACCGTCACCTCTGCAATGGCAACTCCCGCACAGCAAACCATGGAAAATGTCGAGCGCCAGCGGCTGCAGCTCGAAGAGAATGTCGCCAAGCTCGGCAAAGCGCTGGACCACTGGTCCGCGTGGGAGACCGAGTACGAAATGCTCACGGAAGAGCTGCAGAAGGCAAACTCTCCCTCGCCAGCCGCCATGCTTCAGATCGGCCGCGATCTCGGCGGCCTAATGGTCAACGAGAAGGAAGTCCAGGAGCTCCTCGGCAAAGACCCGCGCAACCAGCGCACAGCTAACCAAGTCGTTCACTTGATCTCTAAACGCATTGACTATGTCCAGCAGAACCGCCAGACCGTCGAGAAGCAGCACGAAAAGGCCGAGAAATTACTCGCGGGCATGTCGCTTTTGGCGGACTCGGGGCTGGAGAACGAAGAGGGGCTGCCGATCATGGACATTGAGGAAGAGTTGGATGCGGACGACAAGGTTGTGTCCGGCTCTGTGCTGCAGCCTGGAAAGGCAGGTGCAAAGCTCATAGAAGCGTTGCAGAATGCCGGACTACACAAAGCTGAACAAACAACACCTGCCGAAGAGGAGAAGGTCTTGAAAGAAGTTACATCGGCTCTTTCGTCGGCCTCTGCCCCAGCAGCCTCCGCACCGACATCAGCATCGAAATCAACTTCTCTGCCAACACCAGACAAAGTACCAACAAAGCCCGCTACCACCACCGGATCAACTGCAGAGGCGAAGATCCCTAGGACCAAAAAGGCTGTTTCATTCGCCCAAGACATCGAAGTCAAAACTTTCGAAAAGCCCGTTGGTCTCAAAGACGACTTGAAGCACTGGTACGGTCTAAAGCCTGGTGCAAAGGTTTTTGAGCTCGGCGAGGCAGGCGAAGTCGTCTCCAAGGTGGTCGTCCCCGACGAAAGCATTGAAGATGCCAAGCTCCGGAGGGAGATGCTACAATATGGGCTCGCGGAAGTCGGTGAGGTCGTTGCCGAGCTAGAGTTGGAAGAGGATGAAGACATGGGCGACGACTTCGATGATGATGACGAAAGCAATCCGAGCGATGACGAGGATGAGTACGGTCGAAGTACTAAAGTCGAACTCACGGACGCGTACCGAAAACAGATGATGGAGCTTGAAAAGAAACTGAATGCTCGGATGGTGGAGAATGTAGGGCCACAACCTGACCAACATCCTCTCGCTGAGGTCGCCGACGACGTGCGCACGCTGCGCGTTCGAAAAGACGAGCAATTCGACGAGCAAATGTACGACGTTGTAGATACGCCAGCTAGCGCAAGTGAGGAACAGAAAGGCGTCCGCTTCGCCGACGATACCAAGCCCGCGCAGGAGCCTACAAAGACCGCACCAGTGTCGACAGATACAATAGCTGACACGATTATCGAGCGATCCGGGCCTGCTCCTCAAGCACCCGCACCACCCTCGCAACCGAAGGCGACCAAAGTTTCTCGTTTCAAAAGCGCCCGAAGCTCGAACGGCCAACCTCCTCCAATGCTTCCCACTCCGCCTATGTCTGAGCCACCACCGCTTCCAACCGGACCTGTAGGACGCACCCTCGCACCCACGGTTGTAGAGCATACCCCACACCCATCTGATCCTCAAGCGCCCGACGAATTCGACCCCATTCTGATCAACCGCGAAGTCTCGCGAGAGTACCACAAGATGCGGAACAAGATGATTCAAAACCAGGGCGGTTTCACTGCGACCGAAGACGAAGACGAAGCGCCCCTTGTAGAAGAAAGGGATGGACAGACGAAGAAAGTAAGTCGCTTTAGAGCTGCGAGGCTCAAGGCGGACGGTTTGTAGTTCTCTTCTCAAATACTATGGCAATCAGGCCTAGTGCATATTATTCTTATCCTGGTCTTTCTATTTTGATGTCGAAGTGATGTGTCTGCAACGCCTTCATGGCTACGGAACCCATGCCCGTGAGAGATACCTTTCCATGTATCAGTTCTCACATTTTATGGTGTCCAAGAACGGATCTGTGGGGCTCTCTGACGGGGCTTGCTGGCATTCTATGCTCGTCCACGATTTCAATAGCTCTGTACATGAATTCAAATACATTCACATCTTAAGACAGCATCGATGCACTGTGAACATGCGAGGCGACGATCAACACGAATATGAGGCATCACTTGTAAATGTCATCCGGTAGCTGACCGGCACCTCGGCTTCGTCGGTGCTGCTGTGTACTGCGACATACTTCATGGGGACTCTAATTATGTTAGGTGTTCGCGATGTTGATTACATCATGTTGATGGTCCACTTATTGCGAAACTCGGCTCGTTCTTAAAAGCGCGATCCATTGATCTAAGATAACGCGAAGACACGTGACGATAAGAATTTGACGTAGCTCGTACAATCGTTCTTCCGCTCCGCCCCTCAATCCCACCTCCGATCTTTGATCTTTCACGCCGCCAGCCCTACCCACGGCTTTTTGCAGAATCTTGCGCAAGGCTACGTTTCGAAACGTCTGAAACCAACAGACAAGTCTGTCAAACACGCCCTATCCCATGGGCGAAACTGTATAATCATGGACGAGGACACTGCGGAGGAGCAATTCTCGGCGAAGCCGTACCTTACGCGCATACGACTTGCTCTGGCGCCCTACACAGTCCACTTCCACAATCCTGGGTATATTAAAGATGAGACGATGCGTATGCTGGAGCGCGACGTGGTGAAGAGCACTCTCGAGGATACGCGGCGCAACTTTGAGCTCCGGTATGCACACATGCATAACGACCCACTCCATGATTTGGTCTAATGGTGTAGTGAGGAACTCGGTCTCGCCGACCTCTTTTGGGACGACCTCGCCGGCGTCCTGAAAGCAGCCATCCCGTCCCTCGAACGCCGAAGCTTCGCTGCGCCCGACCCCGCTACACCCGAGTATGAGGGGTTGTCTGGTCCGCTCATTGCCTCGTATTCGCCCAGCTTACTCCGCGACCTCGAACGACTGAACCAACTCGTGTCGATCGCGCGAAATGTGCTCGTGTACGGGGAGAAGGTGCAGAATCTCTCGGCGGAGAGGCTGTTCGACAAGGATATATTCGCGCTGGTCAATGTCTGCGTGCGGGTGACGGCGCGGGGGTACGACGGAGAAGCAGGGACCCAAGACGAAGATAAATGGCAGAGCGTCATAAACTCGTGTAAGAGACATGATGGAAGATCTGTAATTAAGTCTGACGTGCATGACAGACAAGAAACTCCTCATTACGTGCCTACAGTTCCTCAACAACCTCATCGCGCGAAATGAGCAGCGGAAGCTGATGCTGTGGATCGAGCTCTTTGACAGTCACCTCGACAACGAGCTGCCCAACTTTGCCGACATGAAATACAAGATGGACATCTTTCCTCGTCAAGAGCGGGACCCGCAACCCAAGGAAGAGCCCACCGCGATCGTGCCGCATGTTTCTCGTGGACCCGACGCCTTCAAAATCCCTCAACAGCCAGCGTCCTCGCCTTTTCTCCTCTACATTGGCGAGATCGGCAACGAGGTCAAGAAGTTCCTCGCCCAGCATGGCGAAAAGGCTGGAGCCAACGAGATTGCCGCTGAGTGCCGGAGGAGATGGCAGACCATGTCCGAAGAAGACAAGAATGTGAGCGTAAACCCCACGTTTCATTTCGCATACACTAACACGCCCAGAAATGGAATATGCTCTACGCCGACGTCGTGGCTCGGTACCGGGATGAAATTACCCAATCCAGCGCCTACAAGAAGGTGCTTGACCAGCACGCGAAGAATGAGGAAAGCGTGCAGGCGCTCGCTAACAGCATCAATCAGCTGCAAGTGGAGGTAGACCGCATGCGATCATCCATTGCCGCAACAAACAGTGAAGAGCCAGCCCAGGCCATGGCAGACGTCAAGGAGGCAGCGCGTCCCGTGCTCGAGCACTCAATCTTGGATCCGAGCATCAATCGGTCGTCCCCGGCAGGTGAGATCGACTTTCGCGTGACTTATCCGCCCGCCTTTGGTGCCGAGATTCTACAGAGTGGCAAGGAGGACTTATTGAAGCGTCTGGAGCCCGATCCAGATCGTCCAGCAGCACTGACCAGCGATGTAGCCTCCCCCACCTCACCTCCGCCAGAGGACGATGACGCTGATGACGACTACGACGATGCCGGCGACGAAGGCCATGGGCTGCTCACCGATGTGCCGCTGATTCTGGGACCCACCGAGATCGAAGTGCTGCCGATGATCATCATGGCGGGGATTGTCGAACCTATTGAAGGTCAGCCTGGATATCATTCGGATCCGACAATTTTCAGTAGCATTCGAAGCATGCACAGCGTGCGATGCCATCTTCTACTTGCACAAGACAACGGACGGAATCTCTTAAGAGAACTGCTCATCTTTGTCGCTGCTTGGGATTTACGAGAGGAGGAACTATACTTCAAGTTCATGGTGAAAATTATGGAAGCTATTCTTGCTAACGGCCTGCTGCCCTTTGCATATCACGCCTTCCGAGAGTCAGAGTAAGTATCCTCTTGTCCGTCCAGAACCCAGCTCATAAGCGTAGTAGGTCGAAAGATATCATCTCTCCTGCTCAGGCCGTCATCATGAAACTTCTCACCAACATCTTCCGTGCGCGGCAAGCCCGCACGCCGTCCAAGGGGCTAATGAAGTCGAACCCCACACCAGTTGACCAGGGCGACGCACACATGGTCAACTTTCTGCTTACCGAGTTTCGACGCCATATTGTTCCTCAAACTTGCGCGTTGATCTTCCTCCAGGGTCAGATTCGAGCCGGACATGCACAACCAGAAGACTTCCCACTTAATCTATGGGACATGGAGCGCATGTACGAGGGTGTATACCAGTACCTCGAATTCTTTGCCATCCTTACCGAGCACGAAACGTGGAAGACCATGCTTAGTAACTGGGAGGTCGCCAATGAGCTTGTCACCCTGCTGAAGGAGCTCGACGCAGCAATCCCTAAGGGCCAAATGTCCATCCCTCCGCTCACAACAGCAGCTCGACAACCTACGCCAGCACCTCCGAGCGAGACTGACGGTCCGGCGCCTGTGGCCGTGGAACGACCTTACGATACGTCCAATCCTATCGCCCCAGAAGGCTACATGCCATCACCTCGACCCTACATCGACGAAGCACAAGACGAGCCCTCCGAGTTCGAGTGGCGTAACCTCAAGAAGCTGGCAGTTCTCGTACTTAGCTCGCTCGTCTGGAAGAATAGACAAGTGCAAGACCAGATTCGGCCCCTCGGAGGTATCGAGGCGGTCCTCAACTGCTGTTCATACGATGAACACAATCCTTATATCCGCGAGCATGCAATCATGTGCCTTCGCTTCCTCATGGAAGGCAACAAGGAAAATCAAGACCACATCCGCGCCCTCGAGCGCTTCGAAAAGGAGAAGTCGAATGGCGGCCCGGTCGACCCTCCTACTCCTTCTGCATCCGCCCCTCAAGAACCCCAACAATCAAGCCCAAGCTCGAGTAAACCTCCCGTCAGCGTCCGCGTCCCCGACGAAGTGCTCGACCAGCAAGGCTACGAAACGTATATGGATTCCAAGGGACAAGTCATGCTCCGCAAGCGCGAAGTCAAGCCACAAGTTCCTGTTGTAGGAAACACGGGCAAGGGGAAGGCGAAGCTGGAGACGCGGGACCCGAAGGATCTGGAGCAGCTGGTGCAGCAGGTTATGCGAGAGTTGCCGACAAGGGTGCAGGGCGTCAGGCATGATGCGGAGAAGGCAGCTGCGTTGGCGAAGTTGGACCGCGAGTTTGACGGGAAGGGGACGGGATGAGAGGATGTTCGGTGTCGCATGCTAGCTTGTGATTGGTTTGGGTTTGAGTGAACTCGGTTGGGCTCCGTATGGCAATGTTGGCTATGTAGATCGCGGTGCTTGGTCTTCATAGCGTGGCATCAGGGTCTGTATCGCATATTGCTATCGGGTAGAGCGCCTCGCTATTATACGCATTGCAACCGAGTGGCAATCGCATAGAGGTTGAGACGGATTCTTTGCCCACCCTTCGACCTGGGCACGACGGAGGTTG
>Ga0247803_1000669_pt1 | contig 18230 bp, 11 predicted proteins | sample UWRJL014104B1_FD_180928 | JGI IMG/M metagenome (GOLD analysis project Ga0247803, IMG submission 180928) | Plant litter microbial communities from Arlington Agricultural Research Station in Wisconsin, United States - UWRJ-L014-104B-1 | ecosystem: Environmental > Terrestrial > Plant litter >...
GCTGGGCGGAACTATGGAGAAGAAAAATCTGTGGGCCTTATCGTTCATCGGTATTTTTTTAATTGTAACGGCTTGCGTCAATTTTGTTAATCTGGCAACTGCGCAAGCGCTACACCGATCAAAAGAAATTGGAGTAAGAAAAGTATTGGGAAGTCTGAAATCACAGCTTTTCTGGCAATTTATTGCTGAAACAGCGCTCATTACAGGTTTGGCATTAATTTTCGGTTTGACATTGTGTTACGCAGTTCTGCCATATGTTAATGAGCTTTTCGATGCCCATCTTTCAATTTCTGTACTTTCCGACATTTCTTTGCTTACGTTTTTAATTGGCTTGGCGCTTCTGGTTACCTTCTCCTCAGGGTCTTATCCCGGTTTGATTTTGGCAGGTTTTCAGCCGATTCAGGCACTTAAAGGGAAACTTTCTCAGAAAAATGCCTCAGGTTTTACACTGAGAAGAGGACTTGTTGTGGCGCAGTTTACCATTTCTCAGATTCTGATTATCGGCACAATCGTTATTGCAAACCAGATGCGTTTTTCTCAGAAATCAGATCTCGGCTTCAAGAAAGATGCAGTTGTTATGTTGCCGGTTCCAGACAAAGATCTTTCTAAAATGAGCACGTTGAGATCGAGGATTTCGCAGAATTTCGGTGTTGGAAACAACACTTTCTGTTTTGAGGCTCCGGCTGCAAACTCCAACCGGACGGTTAAAATGAGATTCGATTCTCGCTCGGAGGACGAACTTTTTTCCATCAATATGAAATTTGCGGATGATCAATATATTAATTCTTTTGGCCTGAAAATTATCGCTGGTCGCAACATTGCGCGGTCAGATACTGCCCGTGAATTTGTGGTTAATGAAATGTTGGTAAAAAAACTTAACCTGAAATCTCCGCAAGATATTATCGGTAAAAAACTGAGCGTAAATGGAGGGCAAAGTTCAGCTCTTATCGTTGGTGTGGTCGAGGACTTCCATCATTATTCTCTCCGACAAAGCATTATGCCTATTTGTATTGTCTCAGATTATACAAATTACCAGAATTTTGCAGTTAACATTGACGCTAGGAATATGAAATCCACACTGGAGTCTATCGAAAAATTGTGGAGTGAAGTTTTCCCGCAATACGTTTACAAATACGAATTTCTTGATGACCGTATCGCTGAGTTTTATCAGACAGATAACCTGATGCTGCAATTGATTCAGGCTTTTGCCGCCATCGCGATTTTTATTGGCTGTCTGGGATTATATGGTTTGATATCGTTCATGACCACACAAAAGACGAAAGAAATAGGCGTAAGGAAAGTGCTGGGAGCAAGCGTTGCAAACATTGTCTGGATTTTTGGGAAGGAATTTGTACGGCTGTTGCTCGTTGCATTTATTGTCGCGGGACCTTTGGCATGGTGGGTGATGAATAGCTGGCTGCAGGATTTTCAGTATAAAGCCGAATTCGGTGCGGGTGTTTTTCTTCTTTCGTTAACCACTACCCTTATCATCGCAGCAGTGACCGTGGGCTACAAGTCAGTTTCGGCTGCTTTGAAAGATCCTGTGAAATCCTTGAAATCAGAGTGAAAAGGCAAGGTAAAAACTGCCTGTTAAGTTTTTGCCATTTTCTAAACTAATTAATACGTCATGTTCCGGAATTACTTCGTTACAGCTTTCCGATATCTCTGGAAACAAAAAGGCTTTTCCGTCATCAATCTGATCGGGTTAACGGTTGGTTTAAGTGTGTGTTATTTTGCTTTGACTTTTGTGTCTTTCGAACTGAGCCATGACCGGTACCACGAAAAATCAGAGCGAATCTATCGGTTGGTGACCGACGTAAAAACGCCCAATGGAATCGATTATTTGAGTACCACGGCACCGATGGCGTCGGCGATGGAGGCCGCTTTTCCGGAAGTTCAGGCAGCGACAAGAATTTTTCTGGATCACCTGATCATTCAGAAAGACCAGGAGCATTATGCGGATGAAAAAATAGCGTATGCGGATTCTTCACTCTTTTCAGTGTTCAGTTTCCCCCTGATAAGCGGAAACCCCGATAATATCCTGAAAGCTCCATACTCAATCGTTTTGTCAGAAACGAGCGCACGGAAATATTTCGGTGATGAAAACCCTGTGGGTGGAATTCTTCTGGTTAACGGAAAAGAGCGTGCGCAAGTCACAGGTGTCATGAAAGATATCCCTCATAATTCTCATTTCCGGGTTGATATGCTGCTTTCCATGTCGACGTTAGGAGAAGAGTGGATGCGGAATTCAAAACGGTTTTTCTTTTACACCTATCTGTTGTTACCAGAAAACTATGACGCCTCAAAACTTTCCGCCAAATTACCGGATTTTGTAAAAACGCATATCGATCAAAAGCTGGGTGAATATTCCCTTGCTATTGAACCGTTGAAAAGTGTCTATCTGAATGCGAAACCAAGAGGTTCAAAAGCCGGAACCTCCGTTACCGGGAATCGGAGCCATGTTTATATCTTCTCATTTGTTGCTGCGTTTGTTCTATTTATCGCCTGTTTCAATTTTATTAATTTGACAACGGCGCTTTCGATTCAAAGGGTAAAAGAAATCGGTGTTCGAAAGGTGCTGGGGACTACGAGAAAACTGCTTATTTTTCAGTTTCTGGTCGAGGCAGTATCTCTGACCTTGATAGCATTTTTTGCTTCCATTCTGGTGTGCAGTCTGCTGATTCCGCTTTTCAACGATCTTACCGGCAAGATTATTAACGCAGGGATTTTTGAAAATATTAATTATTTATTTGTCCTTTTTTCTGCTGCTGTTTTCATCGGATTACTTTCCGGAATTTATCCAGCATTCTTTCTTTCTCGCTTTCAGCCAGTCAGCTCACTTAAAGGAGGATTTGTTTCTGCAACTCAGGGAGTGAACTTTAGAAAAGTGCTGGTTACGGCTCAATTTTCGATCTCAATCATCCTGATTGTTGCGACAATCGTTGTATACAGGCAGCTTCACTTTATGCAAAATCAGGCACTCGGATTCAAAAAGGATCATCACCTGGTGATTGATTTTCAGTATGGCGACAATATTATAAGCCATCAGGAATCTGTTAAAGACAAGCTGACAAAAATTCCCGGTGTTACGATGGCGAGTATTTCTTCCAGTATTCCCGGACGACCCAACCATCTTTTTCCTACGCAGATAGAAAACGTTGCAAACGAAATGCAGGAATTTCAATCCGATACCTATTTTGTCGATTACGATTTTATTAAACAATATGGAATTTCTGTGCTTGCCGGACGAATGTTTTCAAAAGATTTTGGTACAGACTTAAAAGAGGCAATTCTCATAAACGAGACGGCGGTAAAAAGTTTGGGATTTTCAAATCCAAAAGATGTTATAGGAAAACGATTTTCCCAGCTGAACGTAAATGGATTTGTAATAGGGGTGATAAAAGATTTCCATTTCCGCTCGTTTCAGGAAAAAGTTCAACCGTTGACATTACGTGTAGCACCAGGATTTTTCACTTTTTTGACACTAAATATTTCCGGAGAAAATACTCCTGAAAGCATAGCAAATCTCGAAAGAGCCTGGAAATCATTGATACCTGACATGCCGCTGATATACTTTTTTGCGGATGAGGCTTACGATAACCAGTATCGGGACGAGCAGCGTTTTGGGAAACTTTTCATCTGTTTTGCCTCGTTTGCAATAATCATTTCCTGCCTTGGGTTGTTAGGTTTATCTGCATTCAGCATCACGCAGCGTACAAAGGAAATCGGTATCAGAAAAGTTGTTGGTGCTTCCACGGTCAGTATTGTCGGCTTGCTTTCGGTGGACTTCATAAAACTGGTTCTCTTAGCAATTTTGATCGCTGTGCCAGTAGCCTGGTACGCGATGGATCAGTGGCTCCGGGATTTCGCGTATCGCATTGCGATTCCCTTGTGGAGTTTTGCCTTAGCTGGTGTGATAGCGGTTTTTATTGCTCTGGGCACAGTAAGTTTTCAGGCGATAAAAGCGGCTTTGAAGAATCCTGTCAAATCTTTACGTTCCTGATCTTTGCGTTTTGTGGTTTATTAAATTCTGTGATACAGTGTTTGTGTAAATATTTCCACCGTTTAAGTTACGCAGATCTAGGCATTGTTTTGTTGTAAGTCTTCAATAAACGACAAACTGAATTATGGCAGATAAAACATTGAAAGACGTTAGCAAGATCATGAAGGATATAGACCTTTGTATGCTGACCACAACGACCGCGCACGGTGCATTAGGATCTCGTCCGATGAGTAATAACGGGCAAGTAGAATATGATGGGAATTCCTATTTTTTTACCTGGAAAGGATCCCGGATGATAAAAGATATTGAGAAAGATAATAAGGTCAGCCTGACATTTCAGGGCAAAAAAGATATTTTCATTTCTGTTTCAGGAAAAGCAGATATCACGACCGATCGGGCAGAAATGGAACAGCATTGGATAAAGGAACTTGAACAATGGTTTGAAAAGGGCTTGGACACACCAGGTGTAACGATGATCAAAGTCAAAGCAGACAGGATCAAATACTGGCAGGAAATGGAAGAAGGAGACGTGAAACTATAGGGTATCACTTTTAAAGTGATGTGGATACAATAGACAACCTGGTCTGTTGTGTCCACATTTTTGTTGTGGGGAACTTGGATATTAAGTGGATTTGATCCGATGCGAAACCGAACACTTAATGTTCAAAATCGCACAGTTTTCAATAAGTATGTATTTTAATAACTTGTAAATCAGTAATTTATTTATTGGCATTGGTTTTTTAGATTTAGAAGTCCATTAGATTTCATTTATGAATCATACTGGATAGGTTGCTAGGTAATCCAGTCGTGGTCCGGATAATTATCGGGACCACGATTTCCACCAAAAACAACCTGTTATTTATTAGCCATGAAAATAAAATTACCTGAGGTATAACGGTCAAGCGAAATTAGTTAAACCTTCTTAAATCAAAACGGCGTATGCCAAAATCAAAAAGGCAGAAGTGGAAGTAAAATTCCTGCTTCTGCCTTTTTGATTTAACTATTAATTTTTAATTGGCCGGATCTGCCGGAGTACTTGTATTATTCTGACGTTCGTTCGTCGGATAAGGATACCAGTCGCGGTTGCGTTCCGTTGCCGGACGCCCGAAACGGCGGCTGTCGTCAAGTTTCAAACCAGACATGTATAATTCAATTGCACGGTTTTTATAGATTTCGGTAAGTACAGAAGTTGCATCTTTCACTCCCGAGTAAGCCGGCAGCGAAGCGCCAATTCCCCAGACATCAGTCGTTTTTGTACGTACCTTATCAAGTTCAGTAACAGCCGCGTCAATTGTTCCCTTTCTTGCCAGCACTTCCGCTTTGATCAAAGTAACCTCACCCGGAAGATAAACCGGAATTTGTGCAGTATTGGATGTAAAAAAGCCAGTTCCGAGGTTTCTTGCAGGTGCAGCAGTTTGCGTGTAGAAAGTCACACGTTTATCGCCTGCTTCCGGTTTTAGTGCATCCGGCAAGCCCAAAGCAGTATTGACGGGTTCGGTCACGTTTCTGTTTCCAAAAGAGTTGAAGAAAACTGGATTTTGACTTACGTCGTCGAAATTAAACGCTGACTTTTTTGTCAGGTCTACCTTGTTAGCTGCTGCAAGCGCTTTGTCATAATCGCCCAGCATCAAACTGTAACGGGCAATTAAGGCCTGAATTGTATTTGGCATATCGATACTGTTCACAACACGTGTAGTGAAATCAGCCGACGGTGCTGTTGCAGTAATTGCTGTTGCCGCCGTTTCAAGCGTTGCGATGGCTTCTTTTAAAACTTCTTCACGCGTGTTGAAAGCAATGTTTGCGGCAGTTCCGATTGGCGCCTGCTGCCAGAACTCGCCTAACGCGCCCAGAGAAAGCGCTCGAAAAATAGAAGCATAAGCTGTTAATCCGCTTTTTAACGCTGGATCAGCTGCTACGTTAATATTTTTGAGAATAATGTCGGCATTGGATTTCGTCAGATGGCTCTGCGCCCACAAATTTGAAACGATTGCATTATTTCCCTGAACATTCCCAGATCCTTTTCCTAAAAGATCAAGATCTGTGTTTCCTGCATTTAAGACGAGAAGTTCTTTCGTAGTTAAACCGTTTGCAGAAATCATTGAATATGTCACGCCTGCGCCACCGACTGAGTAGCGGTATTGCAATCCGTTTGCGAGCGAGATTAGTCCATAAACATCTGTGATGACCTGCGTCTCGCTGGCGGAACTTGGGTTGAGATATTCTTTTTGTTCACACGACGAAACCGTCAGCATCCATGCTGCAAGAGTCGAATATATTAGTGTTTTTTTCATGTCAAGAATTTATAGAGTAGGTTAGAAACTGGCCGATATTTTCACCTGATAAGTACGTGGAATCGGTACATTACCAAAATCCACACCACGTAATAAATCACTGTTTCCACCTGCATTTGTCTCAGGATCAAAACCATCATAATTATCCCAAGAGATCAGGTTACGGCCCGAAAGTGCAATATTAATGTTACGAACATTCTTAATCACGTTTGGAAGCGTATATGACAAGCTAATCTCGCGAAGTTTCACAAAAGAAGCGTCATCGATTCTCCATTCCTCAGTATTATAAATCGAGTAAACATAGCCACGCTGCAATTCTCCTGTCAATTCCCTCTCAGCATAATCACCGATACCAACGCCCTGACGGGTCCGGCGGTCGGCATTAAATACATCCACACCCTGAACCGCGTCAAGCAGGAACCGGAAGCCGAAACGTTTGTAAGTAAGATTGCTTACGAAGGAACCCGTCCATTTTGGATTCGGATTTCCAATGACTTTTCTGACCGTCGTGTTTGTGGAAAATTGTCCGTCCGCGCCTTTTGGAGAAGGAGTATATGCCAATGGATCCGTGGCGGACTGAACACCTTTCTGCGACTGAGGCAATCCCTGCGCCGTTAAAAATTGAGTTCCGTCTTCGTTACGAGCGAAGAAAGTGCCGTAAAATACGCTCGCGGCTTGTCCCTGAACCAGGAAGGAAGGTGCACCTGTTACTGAATTTAATGCAACCAACGGACTTCCGAGCTGTGTGATCTTATTGCGGTTTTGGCTGTAAATCACACTTACATCCCAGGTCAGGTCCTTCGTTTGGATTGGAGTATAACCCAGGCTCACTTCGTACCCCTTATTCTGCATTTCTCCAACGTTATTGATAATGCTCGTTCCACCGGATGACGGAGCCAAAACGCGGTTTACAACGAGATCCGTGATTTTCTGAGTGTAAGCTGTGAGTCCCAGAGTCAGTTTATTTTTCAGGAATGTAAAATCAATACCTCCTTCATTTTCCGTCATAAATTCAGGTCTTACGCGTTCGTTGGCCAGCGTTGCACTTGGCAAAATAGTATTCTGACCCAGGAATGGTACGGAGTTAAATTGCCAGAAACGGTCATAAGTTCCAATACCGGTCATGTTCCCTGATTTCCCCCACGAATAACGGAGTTTGGCAGAATTGACCACTTTGCCGATTCCATTCTTATCCCAGAAACCCAGGTCAGAAGGGATAAAGCTTGCACTGAATTTAGGATAAACCTGGTTGGCTTCGGAAGAAGAAAACTTGGAAGAACGGTCGCTTCTTACCGCTCCGGTGATGAATGCAAGGTTTTTGTAGCCAAAAGTTGCCTGCCCGAAAACCCCGAATAAATCCCACTGATCCAGTCCGTATGTAGCTTTTACCGTTGTACTTGCAGCACCATTTACCGTTTCAAAAGATGGCGCAAGATTTTGTCCGTTTGAAGCCGAGATATCTGTTTTGCTGTTTTGATAACTGGTTCCTGCTGCCACATTCAGCTTAAAATCTGGCGAAAGATCGCGCTCGTAAGAAATGTTGATGTCGTTGTTATATAAAAAAGTATTAGCATTCACATTCGCTGCAAAACCTTTTGGATAACGTTCAGCGGGTAAGCCAGAAGACGTTCCATACGGATAAGGAGGAATAAGGTTTTTTCCCAGCTGTGAAAATGCATCGATACCAAAAACCCAGTCAATGTTCAGGCCTTTCAACGGTGTTAAATTCAATTGAATATCGTTTACCGTTCTGTTCACAGCTTGTGTGAATTTCATTTCTTCCACGGTAGTCAACGGGTTCACGCGTGTAGGTTCTACACCCAACAAATTACCTTGGGCATCACGTTTTGTGATGTCGTAAATATTATTTGTGATGTTAATGGAGTTGATCGGACTGTAAAAGACGTTTCCGTTTGGTTTTTCGTTGGAAAAACTGTTGTTGTAAGTAATTCCTGCCGAAAGCTTTGCCCAGCTTGCCAGTCTTTGCTCCAAACGAACACGAAGTCCGTAACGTTGAAAATCAGTTCCTTCGACAATACCCTGATTTTTCATGTAAGAAAGAGATGCATAATACTGCGTTTTCTCATTTCCGCCGCTGATTGAAAGCGCATTATCGGTTCCGTATCCTGTTCTGAAAATCTCGTCCTGATAGTTGTAGCGGCTTACATCCACAAGATTTGTTGCAAGATTGGCGGTTACACCGTCGCGGGTAACAGGCGTCGTTGTAACACCCGGATTAGCAGAAATCTGAGCAGGTGTCAACCCGGTTATTGTACCAAGACGCAAAGCTGCGAATCCAAATTGCTTTCCGTATGTGCTGATCTTCAATTTCTTGCGAAGTTCGTTAACATTCACACTTGTCGAGAAATTAATCTGCGGAGCACCGCTCTTTCCGCGTTTGGTTGTGATCAAAACTACACCATTTGAAGCCCGTGAACCGTATTGGGCCGCCGCTGCCGCACCGTTTATGATGTTCATCGATTCGATATCAGCCGGATTTATATCCGACATTCGGTTGCTCCCAACGACCGCAGAACCCACCTGATCGGAAAGCGCATATTGCGAGACGTTTATGGAAGCATTACTTAAAATCACGCCGTCGATAACATACAAAGGATCAGAATTTCCCTGCAAAGATTTGATACCACGTAAGCGGATAGTCATCCCGCCGGAGGGATCTCCCGAGTTTTGGGTGATCTGCGCACCTGGAACTTTACCTTGCAAGGCAGAAAATAGATTTGCTGACCCCGAATTGGTCAATTCTTTTGAGCTGATGGAGTTGATCGCGTTACCCAGTTGTCTTCTGGTTGTTTTAATCGTGGATCCTGTAACGACGACTTCATCCAGCTGGGCGATCGCTTCTTTGACAGTCACATCGACAACCACGGAAGTTTGGTTACCCAAAGTTACAGCCTGGCTTACCGGAGAATAACCTATGGATGAAAAGTCTAGGGAATAGTTTCCTGGTTTCAAGTCAGAATTTAACGAGTAGGAACCCTCAACATCTGTGACGGTTCCCACCATGGTTCCCTTAAGTAACACAGAAACTCCCGGCACTCCCTGGCCGCTGCCATCCGATACCTTTCCTTTTATAGAATAGGATTGTGCGAAAACTTCGGCGGTCAGAAGCATTACCACTACCAGCGCGGCCACAGACCGGAGGACGTGTATAGATAAATAAATCTTTTTTCTCATAAAGGATTTTTTAGAGGATGACAGAAAAAGCTCATAAAAACGCAATGGTATCGACAAATATCTGCATATGGTTTTCAAATATCAATAGCGTTGTTAAAGTTTTTTCAATAATATTTCTAGAAAATGCCGTATATAATTTTTAAAAATTACTTTTGTTTGAAATATAAAACTGCTATTCCTAACTATTGTAGAATTTATTCTGAATTAACGATGATTCAAACTTCGACTTCGATCATGAAGAAAGAGCGTCAGATGCTCATTATGAAGGAAATAAACTTGCATAATCGTGCACTGTCTTCGGATTTGAGCAACACGCTGAATGTATCAGAGGATACGATACGACGAGATCTGAATGAGCTGGCGGAAGCCGGGAAACTTGTGAAAGTTCATGGAGGCGCATTGTCAAAATCCTATCAGTTTAACTATTCAATTGTCGATGCATATGCTCCTGAGGCTAAGCAAACTATCGCGCAAAAAGCGGCACAATTGATCAAAAACGACATGTTTGTAGTTATTGGAGGTGGAACAACTGTGAGTGAGTTGATTCGCCATATCCCTCTCGATACTACCGCTACATTTTTCACAGTCAGTTTATTAACGGCTTTACAGCTTTGCGATCATTCGAAAGCAACTGTTATTTTCATTGGTGGAACAATCGCAAAGACCTCACAAATTAGTTCAGGAGGAGAGGTGATCAGTCGATTTGCGGATATTCATGCGGATTTGTGCGTGTTAGGTGCTAACGGAATAAGTTTCAATGAAGGAATTACGGATTCAGATATGGAAACGGTGCAGGTCAAACGGGCGATGATGAAAGCGTCGAAGGAGACAGCGATACTAACTATTTCGGAAAAGCTTGATTCCGTTCAGCGATTACGGGTCTGTAGTCTTGATGAAATAAATTATTTGATAACGGAGCTTGATCCCGATAATGTAGAATTAAAGGCGTACAAAAGGGAAAGATTGACGATTGTATAGTGTGATTTAATTACCGAATATAATCGATAGTTGCCAAAGGATTCGATACCCCGTCGAGGCTCGGCTATGGTAAATAATGCGATCGTTCTACGATAACGTCGTCCCATCAGGATTATTTCCAAACAAAATAGTAAGCCTTTGCTACGTTACGTTCCGGCTTCTGATAATACCCGAATCGATTTGGAATTATTTAATTGAAATAATCCAGAAAGTACGGCGACTTGTAGTATGTACGATAATCTCAATCACGGTAAATCCCGCACAGGGTGATATAATACTGTTAGGGCCTGAATCAATAAACTGATAATTCAAGGCAGCGCAAACGCTACATAACTATCTCCTTTTTTCGTCCCTAGTTTTGTTCCGCCACAGGCTATAACCACATACTGTTTTCCGTTAACTTCATAGGTACTTGGAGTGGCAAAACCTGCCGCGGGCAATTCTGTCTCCCATAAAAGTTTTCCTGTTTTCTTATCAAATGCGCGGAACATTCCGTCCTTTGTGGCGGCGATAAACAGAATTCCGCCTGCTGTTACGACTGGCCCTCCATAATTTTCCGTGCCGGTTGGTGCAATGCCCTTCGCTGTTAATTCTTTGAATTCTCCCAGTGTTTTTTGCCAGACCTGTTTTCCGGTATTGAGGTTGATTGCGGTCAACGTTCCCCACGGAGGACTAATTGCCGGATACCCTTTGCTATCGAGAAATTTGTTGTAACCATTGAATTTGTAAGGCATAACCGGTGCCTTTTTACCTTTTGTGGTCGCTGCGACTTCCACTTTTTCATCCCCGAAAAGAAAGTTAACGAGTGCTTGTTTTTCCTCGCCGGAAATGCTGGTAAATCCCGGCATCATTCCTTTGCCGCTTGTAATTAATTTTGAAACATACGAGCGGTCCCGTCTCTGTCCGATATCTACGAGTGATGGATAACCGCTTTTGGGATTGCCTTTCCGTTCCGGACCGTGACATACAATACAATTTAAGGTATAGATGCGTTGCCCGGCACTCAAATGTGAAAGTTCGTCCTCTTTTGGCGTTGGGCTTAGGCTCGCAATCCAGGGCATTTCATTCGCATTGACATACATAATTCCGTCCTGATCCACAGCTGCGCCGCCCCATTCGGCTCCTCCGTCAAAGCCTGGAAGTATCAGCGTTGGTATCTCTCCGAACGGTTGGTAAAGTCCTTTTTTTGCTTTTCGCAGAATGGAAAGCAGTGAATCCCGATTTTCTGAATACGGATTAATGTCAGCGTCCGTAACCGTTTGTCTTGCATAAGGAGCTGGCCACGTTGGTACTGGCTGCGTCGGCCAGGCGTGCTCTCCGGCGAGATCACTTTTAGGAACAGGAATTTCTTTGATAGGAAAAATAGGCGTACCTGTTACGCGATCAAAAATATAGACATAGCCAAGTTTGGTGACCTGCGCGACGACGTCAATAGTTTTGTTATCTTTTTTTATCGTCACAAGATTCGGAGGTGCGGGAATGTCTCTGTCCCAAAGATCATGATGTACAAACTGAAAATGCCAGATACGTTTGCCGGTTTTCGCGTTTAAGGCAACTAAGCTATTGGCGAATAAATTCTGTCCAGCGCGGTTTCCACCGTAAAAATCAAACCCGGCGGAACCTGTCGGGACATAAATAATACCGCGTTTTTTGTCGACAGCCATACCGGCCCAGTTGTTCGCAGCGCCGACTTCTGTATTTTTGTAAACATCTTTTGGCCAGGTGCTATACCCAAATTCACCCGGATGCGGAATGGTATGAAATGCCCACGCAAGCTCTCCGGTGATGACATTAAATGCCTGAACATTTCCCGGAGCCGCATCGGGACCTTCTGAAAGCCGCAGCGGCATGACAATCAGATCACCATAAAGTGCTCCGGGCGTGTTAGAAATTACAAATTTATCCTGCGCCGTTGGGCCCAATCCTTTTTTTAAACTCACGCGGCCATCTTCTCCAAAAGATTTTACAGGTTGTCCGGTAAGTGCATCGAGCGCATAGAGCCATGCGTCATAAGCATACATGATCCTTGATTCGTTGGCACTGCTCCAATAAGTGACGCCACGATTTGTATTTAATCCTCCACCTTTTCCAGCTTTAAATCTCCATTTCTCTTTGCCAGTTGCCGCGTCAAGGGCAAAAACGTGATTTGTTGCGGTAACGCCATACAACGTACCGTTTACAATGATCGGGTTGCATTGTACCTGTCCGGAATCAAGGGAATGAAATTCCCAGGCTTTGGTCAGCTGCCTAACATTGGTGGTATTGATCTGATTTAGAGAAGAATAGTGGTTTCTGTCAGCGCCGCCGAGGTATTCAGGCCATTCTACATCGGAAGTTTTTTTCCTATCAGTTAGTGCGATTTTTGCAGAAATGGAAAATGCCGCGAGGAAAGCAATTGCAGGAATAAATATTTTTTTCATCGAAGAGTTCAGGTGATAAGTCAGAAGTGAAGTTAAATCAAATGTCTCAATTATTGTAGAATTCAAATAAATAATTGGGTGATGAATAAGTTTGAAATAAAATACATTTCCACTATTATTTTTACAATTTGATAATAATAAGTGCTGAAATTTAACGGAAACACCAAATTGAGCTCATCCTCAAATAACATCTGAATCTGTATTTTGTTCCTTCGAGAAGACCGCAAAATCCGGTTAAAACAGATCAGAAATTGAAATGAAAAGAAGAGATTTTTTTAGAAATTCCTCGCTCACAGTTGTGGCAGGTTCGTTATTTTCGCCATTTGGAGCTTTTGCAGGAACAGAGAGTTCCGGCATCGTCAGAAAAAGCGGTACTACAGCTAAAAATATAATTTTCATGGTTAGCGACGGTATGAGTACCGGTACGCTTAACATGGCAAGTCTATTATTGCAAAGAAAGGAAGGCCGTCAAAGTCATTGGATGCAGCTGTATATTGATAACAAAGCAAAACGGGCTTTGATGGATACTGCTTCTGCCAACTCCTTTGTGACCGATTCAGCCGCTTCGAGTTCTGCATGGGGCGGGGGAGTTCGGGTCAATAATGGCTCACTGAATGCAAACCCGGATGGAAGTTTCAATAAACCTATATTACAGAAATTTAAAGAAGCCGGAAAATCCGTGGGTTGTGTGACTTCCGTGCCGATCACACATGCGACGCCCGCAGGATTTTGTATCAACAATAAATCTCGTGGAGATCAAAATGATATTGCACTACAATATTTGCCTTTGAAATTTGATGTGATGATGGGTGGCGGACAAGATTATTTCGACCCTGCCAAACGGAAAGATAAGGATGACGTTTACAAGAAATTTGACGAAGCGGGATATATTACTGTAAAAAACAAAAAGGAATTATTCAACCTTCCGGCTTCCGAAACGAAACCTTTACTTGGTGTTTTTGCAGATAATGGCCTGCCATTTTCGGTTGATCATCAGAGCGATGCAACGTTACGTGATCAGGTTCCGACATTGGCTGAAATGACAAAACATGCAATTGAAAGATTAAAGAAAAATAAAAAAGGTTTTGTGATGCAGGTTGAAGGTGGAAAAGTGGATTGGGCCGCCCATTCCAACGATTCTGCAGGTTTGCTTTATGATCAGATCGCTTTTGATGATGCTATTAAAGTTGCAATCGATTTCGCTGAGCAGGATAAGGAAACGCTTGTCATTATCACAACGGATCACGGAAATGCAAATCCCGGACTGTTTTCAGGTTCGATGACCGAGAAAAATTTTGATTATATGCATCATTTCAAACACAGCAATGACTGGGTTTTGAATGGTATTAATAAAAACTCGACGGCGTCACAAGTGATTGAACGACTGGAAGAAGCGCAGGGATATGCAATCAAAAAAGCCGAAGCAGAAAGTTTATTAAAACACTATACTGTTTTAAATGAAGAAGGACTTTACAATCCGAAGAAACTTCCTTTCAAAGAATTAGGTCAAATTCAGACGGCTTACACTTCCATCGGCTGGGCAGGCATGGATCACTCAGGCGATTATGTTGAACTCGCGATGTTCGGGCCGGGCAGTGAGCTGTTGAAACCTTTCGTTAAAAATACAGACCTGCACAATTTTATGCTTGACGTAACTGAGGTCAGGCAGAGGCTCTGAAATTAAGGTTGCCTTAAAATTCCGGACCGTCCGAAACCGTACACTTTTGTACGATTTCGGACGGTTTTATTTTGGATTAATATGTAACTATTTGATTTACAGTAATAATTATTTCTGGCAAGGCTTTTTGAAAACTAAATAAACAAAAGAGGTTTAGAAACACAGTTCAAATGTCTTTATTCTTGTGAATCAAAAATCTCAAACCAAAATTCATAATGATCAAATTAGAGAAAATATCAAAGTATTATCCAGCTGGTTTCGGTAAAACATATGTGCTGCGCCATATTGATTTGAATATTAAGGAAGGAGAATTTGTCTCGATCATGGGGCCTTCGGGTTCAGGAAAATCGACATTACTTCATATCCTGGGATTGCTAGAAGAGCCTTCCGAGGGAGAATATTTGTTTCTGGATGAGCCGGTGCAAAAGTTAACAGAAAAAAAACGTACGGAATTGCACCGTCATCATATCGGATTTGTATTTCAGGCGTATCACCTGATCGACGAACTCACGGTTTATGAAAACATAGAAACACCGCTGCTTTACAAAGGGGTTTCGGGTTCTGAGCGAAAAAGCCGGGTGGCTGAGTTGCTTGACCGTTTCAACATGGTGGCTAAAAAAGACCTTTTCCCGCATCAGCTTTCCGGTGGACAGCAGCAATTGGTGGGTGTTGCAAGGGCCATTGTCCATAATCCAAAAGTGATTTTCGCTGACGAACCAACGGGGAATCTGCATTCGGAGCAAGCTGTCGAAATTATGGAATTATTTCAAAAACTTAATCAGGAGGATAAAGTAACGATTGTTCAGGTAACGCATTCGGAGGCCAATGCTACATACGGAAATCGTGTGGTGAGGCTGAAAGATGGCTGGCTTGCATAATTCAGTCAACTCTCCTCAATAATTCATCTATTAGTCATGAAACAATTATTATTATTCTTTTGTCTGCTTCCCGGATTATCGCAGGCGCAAAAAGTGTTGACACTGGCTGAATGTGTCGATCTTTTGTCAAAAAATAATTTGACATACCGGGCAGGGAATCTTCAGGCGGAGGCAGCTCAGGCTCAATTGCGACAAACAAAGTCGCAGATTTTTCCTCAGATTAACATTGGAGCGAATCATAGTCTGAATCTGGGCCGGAGTATTGACCAGTATACCAATGCGTATATAGATGAGCTTTACAACTACAATTCCATTGGAGCGGGTTTTCAAATGCCTATTTTTCAGGGATTTAAAATCCAGAACCAGATTCGTCAGAATCAGCTATTGAAAGAATCTGCAATGGAGAACCGTACTGCCGTTTTAAATGCTCAAACGATTCTTCTTTTGCAGGGATATGTAAATGTTCTGGCGACAAAGTCACTATACGAGTCTTATGTTCAGCAAGTTGAATCATCATTGCAGCAGGTCGACAGGGTTGAAAAGCAACTGAATGCAGGCGTAGCAGCGCAAAGTACTTTGTTTGAAATTAAAGCTCAGCTGGCAAACGACAAGTTTGATATGGTGACGGCTTTGAATAATTATAAAACTGCTCGTTTGGCATTGTTTCAGCGTATGAATATCGAGCCGGATGATTCAATTGACTTTGCAGCTCTGGATCCAATTGACATGCCGGCTGATTCGAAAAATGCAGAAGCTGTTTATCAGGATGCTTTGAAACAATTTCCGGAAATCAAAGCTGCCGAATTAAGCCGGAAAAGTTTTACTTATCTGGTGAAATCAATTAAGGCAGACAATTACCCCTCACTTACACTTGGGGCAAACATTGGTGCTTTTTACGCCTCTACAAACAGAAATCTCGATTATTTCAATCAGCTGAATGCGACAAGAAACGGCTCATTGAGTCTTGGATTGAATATCCCGATCATGGGCCGTTGGGTTACACGTCCCCGGATTGAACTTGCAAAAGTACAGGAGCGGCAGTCCCAAAATCAGTTCGATATTGCAAAACAGTTGCTGCGTCAATCCGTTGAACTGGCAGTCTTGGATGTGAACAGCACAGCCGACCGCTTCGCTGCGGCGCAGGGACAATCGGAATCTTTAACGGCAAGTTTCTCGGTTGTTGAAAGTAAACTGAACGCTGGTACTGCCAATATTTTTGAATATGCACTGGCCAAAGCAAATCTTGGAAAAGCGCAGGCAAACGCAATCCAGGCACGATATGAGTACATGATGAAACAACGGTTATTGCAATTTTATCGTCAGGGTACTTGGATAGGGATTTATTAAAAAGAAGAAAATTATCAGCATGGATTGTGTGAATTAATCCTCATAAAAAGTTAGTTAGGTGAATTTTGGTACTGGTAGTATTTAGAGGCGGCATCATGTTCGCCTCTTTTCAATTATATTATTTGTTAAAAAAACTAAATAGTTACATCGGTTACATAATCTTGATTATCTTGTCCTTTGAACCAATTATTCAGCGTCATGAAAAAAACTCTTCTATTCGGAATTGTCAGTTTGCTCTGGCTGTCACTTCCCGTCAAAGCGCAGCTTGAAAAAGGTACGAAATACGTCGCGGCAACGATTAATTTCCGTGGAACGCATCAGGCTATTGATTACACACCGAGTGTAAGTGCTAACAACAGCAAGTATGACGCATTTAATTTAAATCCCTCCTTTCAGTATGGGAAATTTGTAAAAGAGAACAGAATGATAGGAATTGGCTTTGGTACAAGCATGGCTTTTTCAAAAAACCAAAGTTCTTACGCAGGCCAGGATTTTGTTTATAAAGGCAACAACATTGCCTACAACCTGTCGCCCTATATCAGACATTACAAATCGCTCAGTCCAAAGTGGGCAATCTTTTTAAATTCATCGTTGAGTCTTTCCTATATACATTTGAGATACTCGAGCAACGACGAGGTAACAAAAACCGACGGCTATGCCGCCGGCGTATACCTGACACCAGGTATTTCTTACTGGATAACGCCAAGATTTGCTTTGGAAACCGATCTGAATTTTTTGTCATTGTCTGCAGGTTATAATCACATGCCAACATCTAAAAATGTGTTTTTCAACTCGATCGTGACTACAAATTTAACCAGCTATTTTTCTGTAAGAGCGTCCTGGTATCTTCAAAAAAACTAAAATCCTGTTATGAAAAATACGTATTTCATTATAGCACTGCTCATTTTGAGCTCATCTCAAATTGTACTGGCGCAATTGGAGGGCCAGAAATTCATCTCCGGAACCGCGTCTGTTAATTTTAGTAACACTAATTCCGATTTACAAGAATCTTCAAACAATTATGGCTATAATTTTGACATTGGTCTGGGAAAATTTAAGACCGACACAAGAGCTTCAGGCTGGAAAATTAGTACGTCATTGGCTGGTAGTAAGCAAAATTTCCTTACCTATGTTAATGGGAATCCAATAAATACAGAGAAAAATGGCATTAATGGTTTTGGGATAGGCGTGGGGCATTTTTGGCAATTTTACAAACATTTTAACGAGAAGGCCGGAATTTATGCAGGGCCTGAGATTAATGCTCGTTATAATAATTCCAAGACTTATCAGACTACCAGCAATGGTTCGGCTTTGGGGGAGAACAAAATAAATACGTTGACTCTTTCTGCCGGCTTAAGTGCGGGATTATATTACAAACTGTCGCAAAAATGGTGGGTTACGGCTAATATCGCCTTATCGGATTTCGTTAGCGTAGATTAT
>Ga0247803_1000670_pt1 | contig 18185 bp, 17 predicted proteins | sample UWRJL014104B1_FD_180928 | JGI IMG/M metagenome (GOLD analysis project Ga0247803, IMG submission 180928) | Plant litter microbial communities from Arlington Agricultural Research Station in Wisconsin, United States - UWRJ-L014-104B-1 | ecosystem: Environmental > Terrestrial > Plant litter >...
TATTGGGCGTGCGATGACGGCATGCCGTAGCCCTTTCCGTGCATTTCTGCCATATATCAGCATGCGCAGTCTTCCATGTAGGGCCTGGAGAAGACGCACCTGGCGGCCGTTCCTCCTTGATGTATCGCTTCAAGCACAGGTTGAGGACCTCACACGTCATCTGACCAGCAAACATTAGGCCAATTTCGATCTCGCGGTTCGACCATATCAACGTTGCGTAGACGACGCATAATCCTTGTGGCACGAGAGCGAGCCATGCACAGAGGTACGAGATGCGATCGGTCGAGTCCTTCTGTAATCAGCTACTACTTGGAGCAAAGCAACGTGGCGAGGACCTACATAGTGGACATGGGTCAGAGAGAAAGACGCAAGGGGAGCGTCTCCCATGGTGTTGAGGTCTAAGTGATGTACTCAGAGACGATGACGGTGGTGTTCGGCAGCCGCACCTGGGCGGTCTGGGCTGCTTATGTCATCATTTGTGAATCATCGTGGCGCTAGCTCCTCCGGAGGACCTCACCACTCATTGTGAACAAGACTCGCCTCCGCCTCCGACTGACCGCATTGCTGTTGCATAGATCACTGACTGTCGTTGCCGGCGACTCAGGATGCAACGGCTTCATTGCTATAACGACCCCGGGCAACGTGCCTTCAATGTTGCCTGACATCTGATCCGCGCCTTCACTTTATCTCCGCAACCTCCGCCACTTTCACTTCGCCTCCCACCCAGGCTGTCAAAAGATACACGACTTGGTTGCTACCGTCAAACAACACTGGCAATCTGGACATCATGGCTAGCTTCGATCCAGATGATGAACGCGTCGAAGAGCTTAGCACGCTGCAGTCCATTTACCCCGAACTCGCCATCGAACCCTCGGACCCATTCGTCGCACAACTCGAGCTGCTCGTGGCACCAACGACACCACTGCGCGTCATCTTCGAACCGGAAAACGCTATTTCACGGCTCGCATACCTGCCGTCTTTACGTCTTCGCATTACTCTCCCAGTAGAGTACCCCGCCACCGCCCCGCCATCCATCAAAGTTTGGACTTCGCCCCCATGGCTCCCGAGTACCACCGCCGAGAGCCTTGAAAAAGAGGCTCACTCTCTGTGGGAGGAATATGGCGGCGGACAAGTGCTGTTCACATACATCAGCTATCTGCAAGAGGCGGCTGAGACGGCATTTGGGCTTGCGGAGCTAACACTGCCCTCTATTTTGCAGTCAGATTTAGCGGCATATAGCACGCGCATGAAGCGCGAGCTTTTCGACAAGGAGACGTTTGACTGCATGGTTTGCCTGGAGCCGAAGAAGGGCTCCGTCTGTTATCGCATGGAACGCTGCAACCATGTATTTTGCGTCGCCTGTCTGCAGGACTATTACAACAATTGCATACAGGAAGGCGACGTTAACAACGTCAAGTGCATGTCCACGGAGTGCGGGGAATCGGCAGGGAGCAAGAAGAAGAAGCAGCGGTTGATTTCGCCTAAGGAGCTCTTGCAGATACCGCTGGCATTAGAAACAGTCGAGCGCTACGCGAACATCAAGCGAAAGAAGAAGATTGAGGCTGATCCCACCATCATATACTGCCCGCGGTCCTGGTGTCAGGGCGCAATGCGCACTGAAAAGTACCCCAAAATCACCAATGTCCGCGAAATAGACGAATCGGACTCGGAAGCAGATGAGCCCGTTAAAAACGCAACCGAGGACGGCAAACCCACCGCCGGACCTGAAAAGCGGAGGGTCGGCACCAAAGGCATGGACCGCCTCGCCCTCTGTGAGGATTGTACCCTCGCCTTCTGCACCGTCTGTCTCGCATCCTGGCACGGCGACTTCGTCAGCTGCCAGCCGCGCGACACAACGCAACTAACAGAGGAGGACCAAGCGTCCCTCAACTTTATCATGCGCAACACGTCGCCCTGTCCGACGTGTGCAGTTCCATGCCAGAAATCGTATGGCTGTAACCATATGACCTGCTTCCAGTGCAAGACGCACTTTTGCTATCTCTGCAGCTCGTGGCTCAGCCCGGATGCTCCTTATGAGCATTTTCAAGATCCGAAGAACAAGGCGTGCTTCCAGCGTCTTATGGATATGGCCGAAGGCGATATGGGAATGGCGGAGGGTGACTTCGGAGGTGCGAGGGGGGCTGAGCAGATCGCGGCTTTTTGGGACCAAGAAGCGATGCGAATACAGATGGACCTCGATGCGGATCCCACATAACCCAAATGTCATTTCTATGAAGGTCACTTCCTTTTAATCGAGAACTTAGTAAACTCTACGCGTCAGCACCTCTTGAGCTAATTGATCAGTCAGGCTTTGCTTTGCATATGCTGCGAAGTTACCAATACGAGTCTGCTGCTTCATTCGTAAAGGTCATTCTCACAAGTACGACTTTTACTAGTCATTGCTTCGTATGTGGAGTCAACAGCAACTTATATAGATTTATTTATATCTTAACCATCACACTTACCCTAGCTGGACCTCTTTGCATCTATTCGTACTACCGACAAGTCGGTCGTCTTCACGTTGGCATCGATCCGGTCTTCCCCGCAGTTATACACCGATATACACTACAAGATCTCGCCGGCATTCCTACGCGATCTTCAAACATGCATTGATACCTCACTGCCTCACGACTTGCGAGGCTTCATATGGAGTTGTTACGGGAGTCCAGGTCAGTAGGATGGTATAGAGGACTTGGCAGCTTGATACCCTTCGACAGTGATTACATTGATCGTTCACAAACTTGTAGTGGCAGCCTAGATAACTATTGACGGCACTTACTTCACTTCGTCACACTTTTTATAGAAGATCATGATAGATGCAACGTTTGGTGCTAAGCTAGGAAGGCATGTATCGTTAGGATCGCCGTTCAAATCGTGGCAGTCCGACACACCGCAAGGGTGATGGCCGAATTTCGTATCTCATGTCGCTAAAGCCGTCCACTGCTTAGGGGTTTTGAAGATCGGCTGCCGGCAGCTGCACGCCATCCGCCTCAAGCCCCTCCTCCTTCTGGCGATAAGCGGGCAAGTGCTTCTTCGCGTCAAACACACTGCCCATCAACTCGCGAAGCCGCCATTCCAAAGCACGATATTCATTGCCATAGTCTTTGAAGATGCGAGTCGCCATATCTGGATGCACATGAAAGATCCGCGGGTCATGGAGCGCAATCCCCGCTGGTCGCGGATCGAGTAGTTCTCCATTCAGACGTCGCACCTCCAAGGACCAGTCCTCCGCCTCTTCCTGGAGCTCGTTGAGCTCATCTTTCTGATCCTTACTGCGGTTCCGCTCAGGGATGTTCAAGATGCGCTGCTGGTCGCTCGGATTGAACTTCAGGTCCCCCTTGACCGCGTAAAGCTCCGTCTTGGTTTCCTCGGCTTTCGGCGTGTCCAAGTGGACTTTGTAGCAGCCTACTACATGGCCTTCCTTCTCGTCGACGATAATTCCGGTGCCGCGGTAGGCGGGATCCAGTACTCCAGTCGTGTAGATGAGGAGTTTGGTTTTGGAAGCGGTTGGTGGTGCAATTTCGTCCTCGCAGAACTCGGTGTTGCTCCAGGGGATGAACCAGTAGGTGTCAGAGACGGGTTTGGAGAACCAGGCAACCGTCTCGAAGTCCCAGCCATTGGGTTCTTTCACTCTAGGTGGTGGATGTTAGTGAGGAGTGGGAATTAGCTAGCAACGGCGGAGTTTACCTAGGATGAAGCGGCTTCGGGGGCGAGATATGATTGGAGACCATTGGTCTCAAGAGAGCGCCAGTGATTGGGAGTATTGAAGTGGTTTGTCACTAGAAGTAGTGAGTACCAGATCTTTCACGTTTGGAGAGGATAGTGACCTTCGATGTGCTCTGAAGATGTGGAGCTTGAGGCTTTGGGTGGTTGAAGTTGAGGGCTTGGTAAAAAGCTATATATAGCTGGTGCATGCGTTGTTTATATACTATGGAGTTGTGGCGGTGACCTCATACCCAGGGCACATCTGGCCGCATGCCAAGGTCTCAATCATAACAGCACTGCTGAGGCGACCCTATATTCCTCGTTCTAACCTAGAACAAATAGATTATTTGTAAATACTCGGAAGATCTCGGGCTCATGGGGTGGTCGGAGACAGAAGGGGTAATAATCGGTGCCGAGATATAATTTCTCAGGGGTACTAAGTGTACTTAGTGACAGATTGCAGACAAACATTGACGTTTACGACAATAGGGTGTTTATTAAGTAATCTACGTATAACTGGACAGTGAATCGCATCTCCCGCTCTACTTTCCTCTGCTTGCACAAAGGGAGTTGACCAACACTCGGAGTACTATGCCATTCGAGACTGACAATCAGTTACCAATTGGTCATTCATTGTAAGGTTTGGTGGTATTTCGCTGCTAGTCACCATTCTTGCCACTCTGTTGTCCTCAGAAATGCTACGTGAGCGCCGCTCTACGTCCTTTGTGTTTCAATTCGTTCGCAAACCAGTGACAACCCCAGTGTGCCCCTTAAACATGATTCACATCAAGTTCCACTCCAAGCACTACCCATTCAAGCTCCAAATTGGACCTTCCTTTTCGCTCTTACCTATGGTAATCGTAGAAACCGCAAACTAGTTTCGTTCTGGCTCTCACCAACTAACTACGTAACATGCAACAAACACGGACGCGACTGCGCCGGAAAATGCTTCAGCGCACCAGAAACCTGCATCTATAGTAACTGGCAACACAAATGTCTGCTTTTGCGCGAAGAGATCGTGGCGCGGAAGCAGATCGTTGAGCAGGCCGACCTTCTAGAACCAGGATGTCACATATCCAGGTCTGTATGTTATAGTGCAATTCGAAGGTGGGTCTAAATACACACGTATGAAAGTTGTCTACGGAAAGTATCTTACGCACAGAAAGCGCGGCGAAGGTTGCATTGCTTCACATTGACAGCCGGATAGCCGGTCACTTTCGCGACTAGAAACACCTGACGTTGCGCTACTAGCCTGTGGATGTTGAAAAATACGCGTGGGACAACGAGGAGCGGTAGGAGATATTATCATGCAAGGTCTCTTAGCAACAGGTATGAATCCTGCGCCCCATCACACGAAACATAGAAAGAGCCAAAAGACATTGATTCCATGTGCTACATTATTTTCGACTCCAGCTCTTGAGACCCTAGGACCATTTTAGCCGTCATGTATAGGCCCTGACATAACGGAGTGTTGTCTAGTACAACGAATGACACGTGTTCTTCTGGACACAGTGGTGCGCAACGCGTGTTGAGATGTTGACTAGGGTTCGGAGGAGCTAATGTAGTTACTGGACTGTACAGTATGCTCAACAAAGAAGATGCTGACATCGTGCAGTGCATCTACTTGTAGAGTCGCGCAACTGAGTTCATAAAGAGAGCTAGAGTGCATAGCGAGTAAGGTCGTGTTCCTCAGCATCGGCAACCGTGTGACTAGACACAGACACATTGGTAGTTTTGAGGACTCCGGAGTAATTTGTATCCAATTCTTTTGCACCACTCAAATCGTGCATATAGTGATAGTCGTCTAGTTTCACAAATTGGTTGCGATCGGTAGCCTCTCCGGCGCGTCCGCTCGTATCCTCCGACTTCTGCTGCCGTGAGACACTGGAGAATCTGCTAAATAGCGACATAGAGTTGATCGAGGACAAGATCTTGGTGAGAATCGGCCGTAGCGTCGGCAAGGTGGCGGCAATTTGGTACATAGCGGGCTCAATTATGGTCCACTTCATAGTCCTGGGCGTTTCGAGGGATACGTCAGAGCGAAGGTCGACTCTTAGGAACGAAACAAAACGGATAGTGGCGGTAATCATTCCACTGTAGCAACTCGTAAGCAGGCTATCCATGAGCTAACGGAAGAAAGACTTACCACCCACCGAGTATGAAAGTGACCAACAAGCCGAGTTTGGTGCTTCGAGGTATTTGGAGCTTCCAGAGTGGAAGCAAAGGTAACAGAAGGATAGCCACATCGGATAATAGATTGGGGATGCTGAAGAATGCATACGATTTGTTGGTATTGATGCAATGGCCTCCAGCGATCGTTCTGTCCCAGTTGTACTTGAAAGGCTGACAGGAAAAGGCGAACATCAATAAGCCGGCGACGAAGGTAGCCACGACGAAAACCCCGGTGATATACGATATTTGGCGGACGGGATTCATGAACAGACGAATGTAGAGCGAGAGGACGGCGAGCTTTGGGAACATGACCGAAGCAATGTATATCAGTTCTTCGGCCTTGAACATCTTTGCCAATCGCACAATTGTTTCCGTGTCTAGGTCTAACACAGGGCGTCCGGCGCCACAGAGCTTCACTAGAACTGTGCCAAATAAGCATGTGGTGTCAACTGTGATAGAGTCTATCTTTTGACATTCGTGCTGGGAGACTTACGGATAGCCATGATGGAGTTGCCTATGCAAAAGACGTATGCCAGAGGCATGAAGACCTTCATCTCAATAAACGATATATGCTTAGACTGCGCATATCTGGAGGAGTAGAAAAGTGCTAGGATGATGGTCTGTATAATAATGAACCCAATCGAGAGGTGGACCAAATCTGAACCAGAGTCTCCTCTCCCTGGTTGTGATCTGGCTGCTGGTGGCATAACCGCGGCGAGAAGTAAACACAAGAGCGGGATACCCTGAAGTGCTCGAAGAAATAATGACGATAGTAAAGACGATAGTTTGGTCGTAGAAAGGTCGCTTGTGAATGATGTGGAAGTGACTAAGACTGAAGCAGTCGGCTGGGCGGGTGAATCCGCAACTTTATGCAACCCAGGTGCTGACACCCCCTCACACAATTCATTTCAGCCACTCAAATGTCTCAAACACTCAAATGATGTATTCAGATGCCTTGCTGGACTTCGCAATCCATGTTGCATCTATTCTGCATGAACGCTTGTTTATTCTCGGTCATCGAGAATATACAACCTAAAATCCTACGGACATGAGCGTGCAGTGTCTTGGAATGGAACCCGAAATTTGCGTGTGGTTACATCATAGGTGTCTTATCATCGCACATTGGGGCCAGGGACGCCATACTACAGGGCGTAGAGACCAACCCTTCGGGTACTTGTGAGCTCTATAAGGAACCGCTCCCTACCACCTCAAATTGTTGTCCGATTACAGATCAAATGATTTGTCAGGCGTTGGTTTTGTATTCAAATTTCGTAACAAAGGGTAAAACCGCTTTCTCACCCATGTGATCAAGGAGCAAGAAGATTGCTCACACAGAGCGTTATATCTACCACGCTCTTGTGTATCTTCATGTAATGTGAGGCGGCATATTATGGCACTGTTCCAACATTTCAAACCAAGTTTCTTGCGTGATTAAGTCGACTTGATCGTTCTGATATAGAATTTTCCCTTCCTCGAATCAAATACAACGAGATTTACGTCTTCCTAAAGCGAAGGGGATAAATCCACAGCCGATTTTCATGGCATGGACGGGGCGTTTTTCTTTTTTTAATTCCAGTGCCTACTCATTGTACTACAACCTCGCAAACTTCCCGAAACTAGACGTTCTCTTGAACACTTCCGGGCTTGTAAGATATGGATCGTGTTTCCATGTCAATCGTTCCACTTCGCCATTAGCATCGGTTTCGAACCGAAACAGATGCCAGTCCTTGTACATGAAACCCCATAGCATCTTAGTACAGGTTTCTTCCTCTCGATCTACGGGCCAGTAGAATGTATCTCCATCATAAGGCAATAATGTAAACCCCCCTCTCCCCCGTTGCATATTCACATCCAAGCAATCGCCGGTAACGGTAACAGATATCACAAAGTTATGGATGGCGTTGTAATAGTCGCCTTCGTAAGCAACAAGAGGCTTCGTAGGGGGTACATTGGTCTTGCCCTCAGCGACGACCTTCGCGAGCATCCCATAGTTCTTAAGGGTAATGGTCCTAGCCAGCTGCGCCATCTTCAAAAAGTCCACCACAGGCTTCTCTCCCAAAAGGACCGACAAGGCGAGCTGCGCGGCAAAGTCCACTGGATCCATTAACGACTGTGAGTTGGTGAAGGCAACAACGGCGCTTTCGGTAGACGGAACGAGATACATTGCACCCAAGTGGCCTGGGCTAGTGCCTGAATGGTGGAACACCTCAGTGCAAGCAAGTGTCGTGCCATAGGGTGGGAGTCTCTTTCTTCCCAATGTGTAGTAGAAGTTTGGGCTAGCAAGGCTTAGATAGCCCGGGAGTCTTGTTCGGTATATGCCCATACAGTATGCGACGTTTTCAATACCGGAGCGTGGGGGAGGGCCAAGTCCGACTTGGGGCGTGAATATGGCTCTCGCAAGCGGGAAGACTGAGCCAGGCGTGGCGTCAACATCGTTGTCTTGTTGGTGTTTGTACGCGGAGAGAAGTGCTTGTAAGAACTTCAAGTAGTCGCTTGTTGAGCTTCTAGCACCGCCACCGGCACCGATGCCAGCTTCGAGTAGACTGTATGCAAAGTCTGTTTTGCGGGTCGGTGTGCCGTTATCGTGGGTGCAATGCGCCCAGGCGACATTGACGTCGGACCGGGGAGGAAGCTCGAAGGAGCTGCGAGTCATACGAAGAGGGCGAAAGACGTTCTCTTCGATGTAACCGCAGAAAGAAGAGCCAGTTAATTCCTCCACTACGTTCTCTACCAAGGCGTAGTTCCATTGCGAGTACACGAACTGGCCAAAAGGTTTGGCGGCGTTCAAATAAGTGGCCGTAGATATCATCTCGCTCTTCTTCATCATTGATTCGCCATATTGGAAGGTGAAAAAGTTGTTCGCTGGTGTGATGCCCGTGCGATTAGACATGAGGTCTCTTAGGGTAGCTTTGAGCCCGAGCTCATCCTGACGAGTGCAGAAATTGGGTAGGTACTCCCTAATGGGTACGTCCCATTCGAGCTTACCATCGTGGACCAATTGCGCTATGGCAGATGCCGTGATCAGTTTTGTTAGAGATGCGGCCCAGTGTATCGTGTCATTGTTCGGGGGCGTTGGTTCGGAGGCGTCTCGACGACCAAAATGGGCCGTGTGAACGACATTTCCTCTGTGAAGAACGCCGAGAGAGAGGCCAGGCGAACCACTGATCTGGAGGATCTGTTCGATTTCGGGACCGAGAGCTTGTAGTTGTTGCTTTATTGCGTCCATATTAGGTCTCACTATAGCGGTAGGGAATCGGTGGAGCGGTGGAATTCTTTCCGAAAATACTGTTACGATACCTAAGAATGGAGACTTAAAGTCAGCCAGCCTCTGATCCGAAACAGGGTAATTTAATGGCGACTGATACAGAACACGCGGCCCGGTGGAAGTTGAACAATGCGGGCCGAGACAGCGAGTGCTGCGAGGGGATGAAAGCTGCTGTGCCGCAAACATGCTGCTACTTCGCATGTGAAAGCTGCGCCGCTTGATGCATCGGGCCTATTGTTTGTTGTCCGAAGGGGTGTACGTGCGTCTAGGAAGACAGCTTGACTACTGCTTGTAAATTAACTCAATAATATCCTTCAAAGCATATTGGACATTCTCATGTGACCAAGAGGCGAGGTTTGACCCGATGCGGGCTAAGACGCCCGTGGGGTGACAAGTCTCTGCGGATCTTTCCACTTTCCTCATTTAATTGGCTGTTACCCTTGTAACCTGTGGCACCCTTGACTAGGAACCCCGCACTTCCCCTGGTCTTCCCTAGAGAACTATGCGCTAATTACCGCAACGTGCATGCTCGGATTCAGATTTCGCTCGACTACGCGCCGGAACTGTGCGCCCAGGTCGTATCAACACCCATGCCATTGGCTGTGTTTGTTATCAACTCCAAGGCACAGAAACAACGCCGTGCACGCCAGTGTCACCATTTCCGGCTACATGGACATTCACTGAGACCTGGGTGATATATCGTGGAGACTATTCACACACTCTCCCTAACCTAGCCTTCGGATCAAGCAAGGCAGAACAGCTGAAGTGCTCCACTCGCTGCTGGACTTTTCCCACGCTGCAACCTCCAATCGCACCTATTCTCTAGCTTGAGATGGCTTCAAGCGCCCATGTCTCCACTAACGGGACCGCCGCAGCCTACCAAGGATGGCTTGCTCTACTATTCACTATTGTCATCGGCTATGTAAGTTAGATTGTACCGCTGGCTCGATATTTGCTTACACAATGTTCGATCTAGCTCGTCGTGAGCGCCATTTACAATGTATTTTTCCATCCATTGGCAAGTTGCCCCGGTCCATTTTCTGCCAAAATTTCCAAGTTGCCGTCGTTCTACCATGCTACCAAAGGTGACCGCCATCTTTGGATTTGGCAGAACCATCAAATTTACGGTATGTACTACCCTTTCCTTCAGCTGCTTCTGCTTTGGCTTATCTTAAGGATACTCTGACCGTTTATGTTCAGGGGACAAAGTTCGTATCCAGCCAAACACAGTGCTCTTTCTTGACACGCAGGCGCATCGAGACATTTATGGCTCTAAGGCCAACGTGAAGCGAGCAAAATCGTATGAGGCCTGGGCCAAAAACGTGGACGAACCAAATACCGCTTTAGCGACCGATCCAGTGGTCCATGCTCGGAAGAGGAAGATACTGAACCAAGCCTTTACGGAGAAGTCGGTCAAACATGCGTCCACTTTCATTACCCGACATACCGAGAGGTGGATCGATCTACTGGTGGATGGCCACGACATCTCCCAGGAGTATGGATGGTCCAAAACACGCAACATGTCGGAGTGGAACGACTGGGTCGTCTTCGACATATTGGGTGACCTGTGTTTCGGCCGCTCATTTGAGATCAAAGAGCCCGGACCGAATCCCATAAGGGAAATTCCAAATCACATCATTCGTCATGTCCAATTTTTCTACCCAGTAAGTCTCTCCACCAAGTCGATAGCGGTTATTGATACGAATCAGATTCTCCAATCTCCACTGATGGAGTTCTTCGTTTGGGCGAAACCGAAAGGCCTAGACTACCTTCTTGACCTGGTCACTCCAGAGGATGTGAAGATGTACTACAAGTTTGTCGATGACAGTGTATCCCAAAGAATACACGAAGAGAAAAGCGGCAAGGACGAGGAGAAATCCAGACTGGACATATTTCATTTTCTGTGCGCCGCCAAAGATCCAGTGACTGGTGAGCGTTACTCTGAGGATGAGTTGCGAGCTGAGGCGATCATGCTCATCGTTGCGGGATCTGACAGCATGTCAGCCATTCTTGCAGCATTCTGGTTTTACATGTCACGCAGTCAGTCAGCATACACGAAACTGAAGACTGAGATTCGTAGCACTTTCAGATCCTCCGATGAGATCGTGAGTGGGTCGAAATTGTCCTCCTGCGTATACCTGTACGCCTGCATCGACGAATCTTTACGCATCTCACCAGCTGGACCCAGCGAGTTCGCCCGCGAGGTTCTCCCTGGTGGTACAATCATCAACGGAGAACACTTCCCTCGAGGCGTAGTGGTGGGGTGCGCCCATTGGGCGATGGGCTATAACGAAAAGATATTCGGCGACCCGACCCGCTTTCGGCCTGAACGATATATTCCGTCCGAGACCACGGGAGTTACAGTGGAGGAAGTCAACCGAATCAAGTCATACTTTCAGCCTTTCTTGATTGGACCAACGAATTGCGTGGGAAAGAACGTTGCAATGACGGAACTCGCTCTTATCATTGCGAGGACTTTGTTTCGCCTTGAACTGCGAGCTGCTCCAGGCGAGAACCTTGGAGCTGGCCACCCAAGTCTAGGATGGGGAAGAAGGGATGAGAACCAGTATCAAATCTCCGATGCGTATATTACTGTACACGACGGCCCAATGTTGCAGTTCAAGAAGCGTATAGCGTAATGACAAAGGCGGTCTTGAGTCCATATCTAGATACTTGGAGTCAGTGTCTTCATTGTTCATACAAGCTCAACCTTTCTAGACACGCGCCCGGGACCGCAAGATCAGAAGAGAGCATCCGTAGCTTATTGCCTGACACACAGTACCAGACCTACTAATGGTATAGTGATCGCCCACATTTCCCAAGCGATATAAGCTCCGAATATGTGTCTTACCTTCCTAAAGACCTCTGGGTGCATGTACGGACTTGGCAAACCAATCGGCAGATATTGACTGTATATGTACTGTATCATCAGTCCTCTAGAGGCCCAGTATTCGCAGGGCGGCAATAAACTTGGCATACTCTGACGGAGATGAAATGTCTGGGATCAAAGCAAGAAGGTAACACTCCATCGTCTTACACCAGTTGACTAGACATGCACGATGTTTTGCCAGGAGTCATGGTTGGAAGCGGCAACCCGACCTCGGGGATCATACTGGGGCGTAACGGTGATCTGCACCAATCGAATCTATCCAGTATTGGAGTATAGTTGAGCAGCACCGGTTTCTGAGGTATAAGCGCATCTACATCCTTTTCCAGCTCAGCCCAAGATGCAGCCGAGTCGTTTTTGCTAAAGGCACTAACGAATCCAAGTCTATTGGGGATGCCAGCCGACATGCACAATGCTAGTAGGCTATGCTAGGGTCGGCGTGGCCTGTGAAATTCATGTGTCATTTCGGGCTTCTGAATCCATGCTCTCACGCCAATCTCACCGAATTCGATGCCTGTTAGACGCCAAGTATGTTGGGTGAGCTTCGATGCGTCACTGGACGGCAGCACGCCTTTCCCCCCACTAAAGTAACTGGCAAAGAGCTGTAAACGAGATGTTTATCCAGACGTAGTTGCCGAGCTGAGTTCGTCACAATCACTCACTGTTGATACTCCGTCCTTGCTTCATACCCATATCTTCCACTGAAGAACACCGAAGAAATGCGATTCCTTTGCCTACATGGCTTTGGTACAAACAACCAAGTGAATCTACCCTTTTCGATCCAAAGGATCTTTTTTCTAACCGCTGCACAGGTCTTCAAAGTACAAACGGGTACATACCCCAGAGTAGTTGGCTGTTTTGATTTTGGACTAACATATTCAGCTGCTCTACGTTACGAGTTGACCAATCATGACGACCACTCCTTTGAATTCGTACAAGGGGTGGTTCCCGTGAGCAAACCGGAAGGTAGGTTGGCCGAAAACGAAGATAAAGATCGTGTCGCTGACCGCAGGCGCAGAATTGGGGTCCGTTTCCGACTTTGACGAGGGGTACTTCGCGTATTTCGACCCAGACTTACCATCAACTGCCGTTGCAGCCTTGCGCCAACTTGATGCATACATCAACTCAAACGGACCCTTCGAAGGCGTCATCGCCTTTTCGCAGGGCGCGCACTTGGCCGCGTCGCACATCGCGCACAAGATTCTTGAAAATCCAACAGCCAAAGCGCCTTTCAAGTGTGCCATTCTCTTTTCACCGCTTGCCATCTATGACCCGAAAGTATGGCATGAACAGGGCGAAGTCCGCAAGATCGGCAATCCAGTGGACGGATACGCCATCACTATCCCTTCCCTTGTAGTTTGGGGTCAGAAAGATCAATGGAAAGAAGACGCAGAGGGTGTGAGCTACTTGTGCGACCCGGAAACGTCGTACACTTATGTACATTCTGGTGGGCATGAGATACCTGGTATTGGATTGAAAGAAGCTCTGGGTCCTGTTGCTAAGCTTGCAAAGCGTTGCATCATTAACTCAGCATAATAGTTGCGTACAATATTTGACCCAGCCTTTCTTAATCACCCGCCGCGGCGCCAGTATTCGTGAATCGCTTCAGTCTCTTGGGAAGTGTTTCTGCGCTAAGCATCATCAGACCGGCGGGAATATGCGCCGCCGCAAATCCAATGAGAATTGTCATCTGTAGATCGAACCCGCGACGAAAGCTATCCCGGACGTGAACCTGCGTGTCACTGGGTAGGGATGGTATTCTCTCGAGCCTTTCCAAGATTGCACTCGTCTGCTGTGGAGAAATTTTCTCGAGCAATGCATCCTGTATGTAAGGCGTAGAAATGCAGGTGACGATAGCGAGAGCTGTCACGCCACCTAGAATTCTGAATTGGGCTACAGTTCCGGTGCCAACGGCTACAGTTTTGTTAGTCTATCGTTGAAAAAAGGTACACGGCATACTATGGATCAGGAAAACATACCCAAATCTCGCTTTTCCATTTTAATTGGAACCAGGAGAAATGTGGCTGTAGAGACGAAGCCAACACCTGTGCCAACTAAGACTTGGAACCCGTATTGCTGTGATAACGTGTCCCTGCCAACGATAGTTGTCGCAAGAAGCACGACTCCACTGGTCTCAAGAGCACCGCCCATTAACAAAAGGGTGTTCGGCGTGAGGAGCTTCTTGTCCAAGAGCAAGGCTGAAAGTACCGAGCCCACGGGCGTCATCAATGCGAAAGGTAAAAGGCGGATTCCAGCAGCAAGCGGACTCATGCTGTACAGCACTATGAAGCGTTGTGGTATCTGTACGGTGCAGACTGTCATAACGCAACCCGAGAAGAAAGTGTTCCTGCTATTGATCAGCTTTCGTATTCAAGTATTTTCAAGATAATGAGGATTAGAGATTTAGCTTCGTACAGTATGATACCTACAGGGGCACGGTGAACCATAAATCGCCAAGGGAACATGGGCTCTGGGACGGTTCGCTTTGTTGTTGCATACCACTGCCAGGTAAGAAAGCCAATCAAGAAAAGGCCCGTGATTAAGAGTAGCGGCCAAACAAAAGTGGAACTGAAGGAAAAACCCGCTGACGCCTGCTGGAGTGCGGTAGTCAAAGGAACAGTTATGCCAAGAAGCATTGTCGCTCCGAGTACATCAAATCGTTTCAGGCGTTGGGTCATTGACTCTTCTGCACGATTCGCTGCAGGCTCTCTGGAAAGTCGATTGGGGAAAACGAGAAACACAATTATGCCAGCGAATGCGATCACTGGCACACTGTAAAGTGTCAGTCAAGATGAACGAGCCTACCAAACGCAGCTTTTGTACATACTTCATCAAGAATATCCATCTCCATCCCCCATTTGAAGTGATCGCACCTCCAAGAAGTGGACCTGTTAAGTAGGAAAGAGAGACGACGGCGTTTGTCACACTCATGGAGACCGCATACTTTGATGGAGGTATGAGTTCAAAAAACACCAAGGCGAGGGAGAAAATTCCGGCGGCTCCAAGGCCTTGCAGCCATCGAAATATGATGCTAGAGAGATATCAGCAAAAGTAAACTAACGCTTGTCGGAGTACCCACAGCTGTAAAATTGTTTGAGCCGCCCCGCATGCCCCAGAGAACACAAGAAAAACTACCATTGACGCGAGTATGCAAGACTTCCGACCAACGATATCTGACGCCTTAGCCCATATGATAGGGAAACCTAGGAATATTACTACGGTTGTGAAATAGATCGGTGATAACCTGCGACGACTACGTACCGCTGAAAGTTAACAAATAGGATGTGAAGAGCCAGGAGCTCTTCCTGTAGCCGCCTAGTTCGTTCGTGATGGTGATTACCGAAGTGCTGACGATGGTTGACTCCATCAAAGTCGTAAAGAGAGCTAACTCGATGCTAGCAACGATTGGTAAACGCACTAGAATTAGGTTCCCAATGGCTCACCCAACATAAATCAGAAACAGCTTTACAAACCGCACCTCATAGCCCGAGATATGGGCCTCAGCTATCACCTCAGTTTCTTCGTTTTTCACCGCGTTTGAAACCCGATCGGTGTTTTCCGCTGACTGGAATGTTGGTTCCTTCTCGTCCATAGTTGCTTGGGGCATTTGGGTGTTTGTTGAAAGTTGCGACATTCTTGCCTGTGAGAATTTTCTTGATTGCTGTTCTGAATGCTGTTGGTCTTTTGCACGCTGAGGCCAAACGACGACGTGACGTTGATCGATGTATGGCCAGCTTGTGGCACAGTCGATGTGCGCGTTTTGTTCCCGATCGTTTTCGACTCGACGCTTGCCAAGGATCCGAGCCCTGGCTGCATGCACCCACACGGACCTCGATACGCCCGATATGCCGACAAGCATCTGAAGTGCGGGTTCATTGAATCCTGACATCCTTGTAATTATACAGATTGTGATATCGAAGCCCGATACTTGCTTTCAGCCTTTAATCTACATGTCAAGGATATGAAAGCCCGTTGGGCTATATTTCAGGGAAGCGCATCCTATGCTGACGGGTGTCTCAGAGGCTTGACAATGTCCCGCGCCGCATACCTGCACCAAACCGATGTGGCAACGAACCTTGGAACATGGAGTGCGGGAAGATATGTGGGTAGTGGAAATGCTAGGCCGTGCAAAGAGACCCAAAGATAAGTCTTTCTGATACAAAAGACCAGAATTGATCGAAATACTTCCACTCAAATCTTGACTTTCCAATCTCTGACTTCACGATGCTCTCGAATGGTCAAAATGGCTCTCCCGAGCCTATCGCCGTCATTGGCCTGTCTTTCCAGTTTCCCGGGGGAGTAAACACCGAAGAAGAGCTCTGGGAGTTGATGATGGAGCGACGATGTGTGTCTAGCGAATTCCCAAGAGATCGATTCAATATCGACTTGTACCATGACTCTGACCAGACCGGTCTAAGCAAGGTAAAGGGACAGCTGTCCAATCTCACCCTCCACCAAGACTAATAGAATCTCGACCCTAGATAGCTACACGCAATGGTCATTTCTTGGACAAAGACATTAGGGAATTTGATCCTCGTTTCTTTTCAATCTCTCAGGCCGAAGCTGGTTGCATGGACCCTCAGCATCGGGCCTTGATGGAGACAACCTATCATACTCTTGAAAGTGGTAAGTCAACCTTTATTTGCGGTAGCACTGGGGCTGAATTATAAGCAGCTGGAATAACTATGAAAGACATCGCCGGATCAAAGACATCGGTCCATGTCGGTTGCTTCGCGTCGGACTATTCTTCCATCCAATGTTATGATAAACAACGGATTTCGAAGTACTCTGCGACTGGATCTTCGGGCTGCATCCTGTCGAATCGTGTTAGCTGGTTCTTTGATCTGAATGGACCGAGTATGACTATCGATACCGCCTGTTCAAGTTCCATGGTAGCATTCGATCTTGCTTGCAAAGGAATCTGGAATGGCAGTGTAGATGCAGTAAGTAGACCTATATATCTCCGATGATCCGATAGTCAAACTACTCCATGGTAGATTGCTCACGAAATTTTAGGCAATCGTTGCGGGAGCAAATCTCATTCAATCTCCCGACATGAGTATTTCGTTGTCGAACATGTCGTTCCTCTCTCCTGACGGTCGATGCTACAGCTTTGACGAACGTGGAAATGGCTATGCGCGAGGTGAAGGCGTAGTTTCGTTGCTCCTGAAGCCTCTCTCACGTGCAATTCAAGACGGCAATCCGCTCAGGGCTCTAGTTAGAGCTGTCGGAACCAATCAAGACGGTTACACCAGCGGGGGACTGACGCAGCCGAGCATGAAGATGCAGGCTGCACTCATCAAGGAAACGTACCGAAAGGCTGGTCTCAGTATGGCTGAAACGCGATTTTTCGAAGCTCATGGTATGTTCTTTCTTGGAAACAGGGTTCGTATACAACTCAGTAACACACGCGACAGGGACGGCGACTCCAGTCGGCGATCCTATCGAGGCTCGCGCAATTGGAGAAAGCTTCCGGCATTATCGTTCCTCTAGCGACCCAATCTACGTGTAAGTCGAGCGCATCAGAAAACTAAGTACTGTTCAAGTCTCACTTCAGCCAAACAGGGGTGCGCTGAAATCGAATATGGGCCATTTGGAAGGATCCAGTGGTCTCGCAGGCATTGTCAAGGCCATCCTCGCAGTAGAAAGAAGCGTGATTCCACCCAATACGAACTTCGAGAACTTGAACCCTCAAATCGATGACGAATTCTTCAAGCTGCATGTTAGTCGGTTCCAGAACAGTCTAATTTGTTGACATTGATGCTAACTCTACCAGTTTCCAAAAGAAGCCGTGCGCTGGCCATGCGACCGCTCCGGGATCCGAAGAGCATCGGTGAATTCTTTTGGATTCGGGGGAACAAATGTACATGTTGTATTGGACGACGTTGAATCGTACCTGCAGCACTCGGGTCTTGCTTCCAATGGGACTTCCAATGGGACTGATGGGTATCTTATCGGTTCAAGTACCAGTGGTACTAATGAACAGCCTGTTAGTCCAGGCACCAATAGTCATACTCAGACGGAGTTAGTTGCCCCAAAACTGCTGTTACTGAGTGCAGCCGATGAAAATGGCTGCCATCGTTTTGCAGAGTCGTTGAGCAAGTATCTTGACCTGCGGGATAACAAGAATGAGATGGATGACATGGCATTTACGCT
>Ga0247803_1000671_pt1 | contig 18173 bp, 18 predicted proteins | sample UWRJL014104B1_FD_180928 | JGI IMG/M metagenome (GOLD analysis project Ga0247803, IMG submission 180928) | Plant litter microbial communities from Arlington Agricultural Research Station in Wisconsin, United States - UWRJ-L014-104B-1 | ecosystem: Environmental > Terrestrial > Plant litter >...
TGCAGAATGCGGTGAAAAGCCAAACGCTATTGCGATAGGCAGTACACTGGATGTGGCCAACAATGTGATTTCTTATGGCGGCAGAAAGTTGTATAACCAGAAGAAGGTGATGAGTTATACGGCTTACAGTGAGACAAACTATGTGGAATGCGATCTGGCGAATGCGAATATTATGCTGGTGCCAAGGGAGATTGTGGAGAAAATCGGAATACTTTCTGATCGCTATACGCATAGTATTGCAGATTTTGATTATACGCTGATGGCCAAAAAGGCAGGGTTTAAAGCGGTAGTGATGCCCGGTATTTTAGGCAGCTGCGTGGATGACCATGGCAACAATTGGAAATCTACTACTGTATCGCTGAAAGAGAGAATAAAATACCTGAAGAGCCCGAAAGGGTTAGCTTATAAAGAATATATGGAGTTTATCCGGCTCCATTTTCCATCACATGTTCCGGAAGCTTTTGTAAAGCTGTGGATAAAAACCCTGTTCCCTGTGTTGTGGGACAAATTTAAGAAATAGACATAATTTTAATTAGCATGGAAAAATCAAAGATTATTGGAGTGTTCTGTTATAACAGGGCTGCGAAATTAAAAAGCTGTATAGAGGCCTTATTAAAAAATCCGGAATGCCCGGAGATGGATATCGTGTTTTTTAGTGATGGGTACAAAAGGGAAGAAGATAAAGAAGCGATACTGGAAGTGCGGCGATATATCGATTCTATTACGGGGTTTAAAAGTGTAATTAAGCACTACCGCGACCGTAATTATAGCACGGGACCGAATTTCCAGGAGGGGCTGACTTTCCTCAGTACGAATTATGATGAGTTTATTGTGGTGGAGGATGATCTGATTGTAGCGCCTAATTATATTAAATATTTACTGGATGGATTGAGTTTTTACCGCAAGGATAAGTCGGTGTTTTGTATCACGGCCTACGTTTTTCCGATACAGTATAAACAGTATCCATATGATACGATTGTGTATAAACGGTTCTGCTCTTATGGCTGGGCAGGCTGGGGCGACCGTTTTACGACGGTAATCTGGGATAAGGGGGAGCTGAATGAGCTGATGAATACTTCACCAGGATTTAAACAGCGGTTAAATGCCGAGGGGTATGATTTGGTGCGGATGCTAAAAAAACAGATTGCCGGCACGATATCGACCTGGGATATTCAGCTCCAAACCCATGTGGCAGAAAACCGGATGAAGGTGATTTATCCGATTGTATCAAAGGTGAGCAATATTGGCTTTGATGAAGAATCTACAAATACCTATGGTATCAATTACTTGATTACCCCAATGGATAAAGGGATTAAGCGCAGTTTTAAATTCTGTACGTCAGATTATATTGTACCAGAACTGCAGGCGCAAATTAAGAAGCCATATGGTTTAAAATCATTGGTGTTCCGGAAATTGATCAACGAATTTCTGAAAGCGACCAACCGCGTTAAAAAAGCAGGGTAATCAATAGCACAACTGGTATTAGCACATAGAATGAATGAAGATATTAGTAATACATACCTTCTATAAATTACAGGGAGGAGAAGATAATGTAGTAGCGAACGAAATTGAATTGCTGCGTGCTGGTGGAGCGGAAGTGGAGCTGCTAAGTTTTAGCAATGAAGATAAAACGCTGCTTAAGCTGTTGCAAATAGGCTTCAATTATCAATCTTATACAACCACCCTTGCTAAACTGAAATCGTTTAAGCCCGATGTGGTGCATATTCACAATCTTCATTTTAGTGGTTCTGCTGCGGTAGTCTATGCAATAAAAAAGGCGAATATCCCGCTGGTGATGACATTACACAATTATCGGCTGTTATGCCCTTCGGGCAGTTTATTTCATAACAATAGGTTATTCCTGCATTCTGTTTACGGAGGTTTTCCATGGAAAGCCATTAAAAAAGGAGTTTATCAGGAATCTACGCTGATTACCTTTTGGGTGGCTTTATCGGCTTTTGTACACGACCACCTGCAAACCTGGAGTGCTTTAGATCAGGTGATTTTGCTGGGAGAGCACTCAAAGACGTTATTCAGCAATTCTAAACTCGGCTATTTATCGTCCCGTATGGTGGTAAAACCTAATTTTTGCTATCCGGTGCATGAGCAGCAGCAGGGACAGCAGCAGCCGTCTGAGCACTTTTTGTACGTAGGGCGGTTAACAGAAGAGAAAGGCGTAAAAGTATTACTCGAAGCATTTGCCGGTACCCTGCTCCCCCTGAAAATTGTTGGTAGCGGTCCGTTGCAAGAGCTGGTTATCGAATATGCCGGGCAAAATCCCAATATCAGCTACCTTGGCCAGCAGTCCAAAGAAGAGATTAGCCAGTTGCTTGCACACACTGATGCATTGATATTTCCTTCCTTATGGTATGAAACCTTTGGTATGGTGGTGATTGAAGCATTTGCAATGGGTGTTCCCGTGATTGCGACTGATTTAGGCAATATGAAATCTATGGTTACCCATTTGCATAATGGATTAACCTTCCGGCCGGGGCAAAAAGAAGATTTGCGGAATAAGGTAATGGCTTATTGGGACCTGGGAACGAAAGAGAAAGCAGTATTCCGGGAAAATGCAAAGTTCAGCTACTTAAAATATTATACACCGGAAGCGAACCTTTTAAAGCTGACACGGATATACCATGATGCCATTAGTAAGCATTCTTATCACCTTTAACGGTCATATATACCGTTAGGCAAATGATTTTAACATCCAGCTGCAGGTTCCAGTTTTCGATATACCAGATATCATGCTCAATCCGCTTTCTAAGCTGGCTGGGTTTCCTGATTTCGCCACGGTACCCATTTACCTGCGCCCAGCCGGTTACCCCTGGTTTAGATAAGTGCCTTACCATATAAGCACCTTCCTGATTGGAGAAATCTATCGTGTGTTTAAGCATATGCGGGCGTGCACCTACAATAGACATTTGTCCGAGCAGCACATTGATAAACTGCGGCAGCTCATCCAGATTCGTTTTTCGCAAAAACCGGCCAACCTTCGTGGTGCGGTCGTCATTCTGGCTCACCTGCGTACTTGCCCCATCCGCATTATTGTGCGCTTTGAGTGTTCGCAATTTGATGCATAAAAATTCCTTGTTATTTCTGCCACTCCGTTTTTGTGCGAAGAACACCGGACCTTTAGAGTCTAATTTAATCAGTATCGCCAATATCGGCAGTAGCCATGACAACAGGAAAATCAAAATCACACTGCTCATGATCACATCAAAAATCCGCTTTTTGATTTGTGCCGTTGCATACTGCATCGGTTCTGACCGTAAAGACAATACCGGCATATGTTCAATAAAATCTACATGCACCTTTCTATCGATAAATTTGCGCAGATCGGGCACAAACTTAAAACGGATAAAATGTTTTTCGGCTTCTTCTGCAAGTAAATATAAATCCGGGGATTTAGCAGGTGATAGCGTACAATAGATCTCTGAAATATTATTGTGGATAGCAAAGTTAAGGCAATCCTTAATCTCCCCTAAAAATGGATAATCCTGTCCCGCAAAATCCGGATGGTGGTCATCAAAGTAACCTTGGATCCTCACGTTGGTTTGTTGCGTATAAAAAATCGATGTAAACGATTTAGCAATTTCGTTGCAGCCGATAATTACAATATTTGTATAAAACCTCCTGTTTGTACGGGTGTATAATACATAAGAAGTGAGCAACAGACGGCTGACCAATACAAATAAGCCGACACCAATAATTACGCAGGCGACTAAAAATGCGTCAGACCGGTAATCTGCAAAATACGTAAATGCAGCAAGTGCGCTAGAAAATAGGAGGTAAGAAAAGCCAGTGCGCTTCACCAGCAGTTTTAGGTTGATATTTTTATAGATAATATAGGCTGCGCAGATATAAGAACTGATTAACCAAATGATATTGCTCACCAGGTTAAGCACCGTAAAGTTTTTTAGCTCTGCGCCATTGCCATTTGTAAATCTGTAGAATATGAGCAGAAATACCAGGTTTAAAGCGATCAGGTCTGCCAGCAGAAAGAATACGCGATAGAAATTTGTATACCTGTGGTTCATCATATTATGCTCCTTTCCCATGAACTAGTTGGTCATGGTTTTTTGGTTAATATTCATCTTCTTCTTTAAGATCAGGTACAGATAGATAGGACCGAAATAAAGATAGCGGCGCCACATCCTCTTCGGCTCACTGGTAAACCTGCCCAGCCATTCTAATTTCATATTGATCATCAGCTTACCGGGACGTTTCACTGTACCCGCGTAAAAATCAAATACGGCACCTATTGCACAAATAATTGTTGCATCAATAGCTGCCTTATGTGCATTGGACCATTTTTCTTGCTTAGGCGCAGTAAGACCAATAAAAAGCACATCCGGCTTAAAGGCATTTATGGCATCAATCATTTGCTGATTGTCTTCTTCTGTAAATTCCAATCTAAAAGGAGGAGAGTAGAAACCGGCTTCTACATCAGGATATTCTTCTTGTAACCTTTGTTTAATCTTTTGGAGCGTAGCAGGAGTGGAGCCCAGGTAGAAACACCGGCCCTTTTTCTCACTTAGCGTACTTAATAAATGCAAGTGAAGATCCGTTCCGGATATCTTTTTGATCCTGTTACCAGTCAGCAGCCGCTCGGCAAAAACAATCCCATCACCATCGGGCAGCAGGATTTCTGATTCTTGTAAGGCCTGCTTAAATTGGGCATCTTCTTCTGCTATACAAAAAGAGTACTGATTGATGGTATTGATCACAGTTTTAGGCGCTACTGGTAAATCATTTAAAATTCCAGTAAACAAATTATAATTTATGCCCTTACTCTTTATATTGTTCATGACGTTGATTTTTAGATGGTTATTTACGAGTGTTAATTCTTTTTGGGACACTTGTCCTTTGTAGATTCACTATTTTTGATTATGAACACTAATTTACATAATTTGTTTAGCAACAAATGAACCTAAATCGCTGATATATAAAAGCTTATAGCTTCTGGTTAAACTGGCACAATAGTTAAATTACATTGGGAGGTGTAATGTGGGAAAGAGATTTCCCAATAGAACGTTGTTGAGTAAGAATGTGCGCTATTAATTTAATCAGCTCCTGGTATAGTAATATTAAATTCTTAATTGAATTTTCATTCGAATTTTAACCTAAAATATAGCGTATTCGGTCAGTACTCCTAATTGGTTTAAGCTATTTAATACGTATGCAAACATATAGGGGAAAAAGTTACTCGTTTTGTGGTTTGTTTATTTAAACTTTAGGGTTGTGTGATTTTTTTTATTTAATTTGCACAAATTATTTTTATATAAAAATTGTACTATATGCATGAAAATGAGGTGCCTGGAATGGAATACGCTGCGGCAAAACCGACATTTACTTCATTTTTTAAAAAGCTGGCGATTCGTTTACATTTGATCAATCAGAAGCCAGCAACGGCAAAAGTGAATGCTGCAACGGGCATAGTGGGGCCAGCTGTAGATAAACTATCGACAGACAAGCATGGAGAAATTATCAGCCTGCTGAATAAAGGCAAAAATTACGATGATGCAGAGCGGATCGTGGAAGTAACTAAAGAATATAAGATAGATTTAGAGCAGCTGGATGCCGATAAGGTTAAAGTTACTGGTAAATCTGTATGGATTAATCTGGAAGACTAACCAGCATTTCTAATGTGAAAATTTTGCTTTACTTTCAATTCTTCATATAGATTTATAGCGGTTTGCTGCAGCTTCATGTACTCCTCTTCTTTTATAGCGATCTCTTCCCTTAAATTGTTGATCTTATCCTGATTTTTGAGATCCATAGTTTCCTTGTCCGATGCAAGGATAAATTGCAGCGTAACATCAAGCACATCTGCGATCTCGGTGAGCCGGCTAAGATTAACAATAGTAATGCCTGCTTCTATTTTAGAATAAGCGGCAATGGATATGGAAAGCCTGGTTGCAATATCATTTTGCTTCCAGCCTTTTCTTACACGTAATAATTTAATTGTCTTGCCAATATTGCTGCTTGATGTTGTTCTGGTATCTTTCATAAGAGTGCGTGTTAATTTACACCCTTATACAACATATATTTAATATTGTTTGAATTATTTACTATTCTACAACCAACAGGTTTTTTTGATGTAATTTAACTACTATTTTCGCAGACGATTTTTTTTGCGCAGTTCTTCATAAAGCTCAATAGCTTTGCTTTGCAGCTGCATAAATTCTTCATTTTTTTGCTGATACAAATCTTTGAGCTCTTCTAATTGAGCACTGTCTGTCCAATCTGTTGAATCTGCCGAAGCGTTGAGTAATTTCTGTACTGTGGTATCAAAAATCTCTGCCAGCTCCTTAAGGCGTGTGATGTTAATGTTAGTTAGCCCGGTTTCTATCTTTGATAAAGCAGGCACCGATATACCCAATCTTTCTGCTACCATTTCTTGATTCCAGGAATTGTGCAGTCGCATGTGCCTAATTTTACTACCTATGGTATTGTCTGTTAATGAAATATGTCCGTTCATAATATATTTAATTTATTAATGAGAAGGTTCTTAAATAAAGTTCGACTTTCTTTCTACAAATTTACTTCCGCTGTAGCCGATTTAAAGAATTATTTCTACAAATATGTAGATTTATAGTCTAGTTTAAAATTGTCAACAGTAGCTTTATTTTATAATATTTTAATTAATTTTATACCACTTTTGGTTTGGAGACGTTTCGTTATTGTTGGCAAGTTAGTATTGCTAACGCTTTTTGTTCAATTAGGAGAAAAAGTTAACAAAATTAATACAAAACTAAACCCAAATTAGTTTTGCTATACCTATCGAAATTTGCCATCGCCCTGCGCCTTCAGTCGTTGCCTACCTAATAAATTAAGTGTTATTCAAACTTAGAGCAAAAATTTGAATAAGGTCGCAATAATTTTGTCATCAAAAATGATTATTGATATTATTCCTATAATATTTCTGTTATTTGTCTAAACACTAAATATACCGACATTGAGAGAATTAAAGAATTGGGAAAAGAAAATATTTTTTGACCGACGGTCGATCGGATCTAAAGCAGCGTCATTTTTAAAAGAGCTTTTAAGTTTAATACTATCAGGCATATTGCCAGTAGGTTACCATTTGCCATCAGTAGATCAGATTGCACAGATCACCGGTTTATCAGCTTCTACAGTGACCAGGGTGCTAAATGCTTTAGCTAAATTGGGCTACTTAAAGCGAAAGAACGGACAAATTTCTATAGTGACCGACCCGGCACATCCGGAAAGCGTTGTGGTAGATGATGCGGACATATGCTATTATGACAACGTTTGTATTAAGGACAGCCATATCACCTCCGGACTAGTTTCCTTGTATGAAAGTACAGTGAAAAGAAATCACAGTAAAACACGGGCAGACCAGCAGTACCGAATATTTGAAGATTTAAATAGCACGATATGCGAGTTTATCAATCAAAGCAGGAATGGTAACTATACTGCGGCCAACGTCTTTTACCTGCATGAATACCACACCTTACTGAGGAATTTAGTTACTTATTTATGCGGACTTAAAGGGGCAGTAGTAATTCCAGGTAATGCAAGTACAGTAATCAGGAATCCTTTTGAGTTATCTTCCATCAACCTTGTTGAGCTTCCTTATGATGATTACGGGTTTAACATAAATGATTTAGCTGCAATATGTAAAAGCCAGCAAGTAGCAGCAGTATATCTGACGCCTTGTTTAACCATCCATACGCCTGCAGATGTAGTAAAGATGATCAGATTGCAGCGTAAATATCAGTTTAAATTGATTATAGATGACCGGCACAGCCCATGGTTAGCAGGTAGTAAAGTAGTATTGCTTGATGCGTGGACAGAAATCATAGACTCCATTATTTATATAGAGCCGCTTTCTTATCTGATCTTTAAGCTAAGTCGCTTTAATATCATCACAGCAAATGCAGAAATAATAAAAGAGATACGCGCAATTACGCACAAAGATGGTATACATGCTTATTTTTCTGAAGCTTTTGCGGCCAACATGGTCATGTGCAGTAAAGTATTTAAAAAGGTTAGCCTTGATGTAGATGAGGCCATTAAAGCGCTGAAAACAGAGGTTAATGCTGTTTTTTATAAGGATGATTTCTGGGAAGCGCAACCTGAACGGTTATGGAACACGCCCACCTTATATTTGAAGCCGAAACATCATTATTTCCCCAATGATATTTTTGAAATATTAAAAGCTCACCATGTATATATTGTAAATACGGAGACCTATCATCCCGGTGTTACCCCAATATACGCAATCAGATTTGAGCTGGGTAATCAAATAGGTCCTAAAAATCTTGCTTCACAATTCATTAGTCTGGACAAACTGCTGAGAAAAGTGGTGAAGGATTTTCCAATAGACTGAAATAGGTCATGAACCATACCGCGACCTCCTTGACGTAGCATTGACGTAGGGTTGGTGTAGCATTGGCATAGCGTTGGTATAGCCTCTAGCTATTTTTTTGGCTAAAAGTTTAGCTATTGGTTGAGCTATTTTAACCCTATGTCAACCCGGTTGGAATATAGTTGCAGGTCGGGATTTAAGCCTTTGATTGTGTTTAAAGGCTGTTTTTGAATTTATTGTTACTCCTAATATTAATCAATTCACGTTTAAAAAACACAATTATGGCAACATCAAAAAACAAAAAGGGACCATGGCTTACAGGTACAAAGTCGGGCACAGTGTATTACAGGTTGAACGATATCCAGGTTGCCCGGGGAATCGGTATAAACAATAAAAAAGCTACCCTACCCCAGCAAACCGTGAGGCAGGCAACGCGGGTTACTTCGTGTTTCCTGACAGATGTAATGGCGTATGTAAACATTGGTTTTGAAGCGCTGGGTAAGAAAACAAGGACGAACCAGCAAAATCAGGCTTTTTCTTACAATCGAAAAAATGCAGTTTCTGGTATTTATCCAAATGTAAAAATTGATTTTAATAAGGTGTTGTTGTCAATAGGCACAAAGCCACTGCCGCAGCATATTAGTTTTGCGGTTTCAAATGAGGGTATTGTGGTGAAGTGGAACACAGATGTAAATTTAAAAGATGCCTTTTGGGATGATCAGGTAATTATGATTGCCTACTTCCCGGTATTGCGGACATCAGTGTTTTTAGGGGGTGGTACAATGCGGTATAAGGGGACGGAAATTGTGCCATTAGTAGGTATTAAAAAGGGTAACGTGATGCATGTCTATTTTTCTATCATTGCGAATAACCGTAAAACAATCTCCAACAGCACCTATCTGGGAGAAATGACCTGGTAATTAATTGATTTTTTAATTTTAACTCTCCAATTATGTACGCTCACACGATCAATCCAAACCTGTTAGAACTCTTGCATGTATTAAGAGAAATCCATGGCATCCTCGCAAAGGCGGTCGAGATAAAATCACCCAAAAATCTTAACGATGAGTGGTTGCACACAGACGATGTTGCCCGTATTTTTAAAAAAACTGAAAGAACTATTTACACCTGGCGTAAAAATAAGCTGATCAGTTTTAAAAAAATCAAGGGAACGGTATACTATCTGAAATCTGATATTTACAATTTGCTGAACAAGTAAGTAGAAAACGCAAGTTTTAAATTGGGTTTCACTCTGCCCCCTATGCAAAAAAAAGTTCGGTAGCCTATTTTAGTTACCGGACTTTTCTAGTATTAAAAAACCTTGGAAAGGGATTTAATGAAAGAAACATAGATAGTGTTTTACTGTTTTACCTGACCAAAAGAGGAACGGGATATCAATAATAAAATTGATAAGAATGTATTTTTCATAAATATTTATACTGTTTTTCGATATTAGAGAATGATGTCAAATGTGCAAAATGAATTTATAATTGGCTTTGTTCTTTTGCAATTTTTATGGCTAAATTAAGGGTCTCGTCTTCGCCATTCTTAATACCATTAATCGTAGGCTTTGAAATGATATCTGGTTGAATGCCTTTTAAATGATGCTTGCTTCCGTCGGCATTTTTGGTAACCATTCCGGTATAAGCAATTCTATATTTTCCAGGCAGATAAATCACGTTGATGTTCCCGTTGGTGCCAGAGCTGGGCGTCCCTATAATCGTGACATTTGGAAGCCCTTTTACCTGTGCCAGTATGGTCTCTGATGCACTTTGAGCAGTGGCATCAGTCAGGAAATAGAGCTTAGCTTTGATAAAAGGCGGCTCCGCATTGGTGATTGAACCCTTATTTTGATATTTAACCAGCTTAAAGTCAGGATACCTAATTTCAGGTATATAGAAGAACTGTCTTTTTTTTAACGGCTTTTTTATCAAGTGAGGGAGCAGACTAAAAACTTCATCATTTAACGGGTATCCACGCAAATCAAACACGATAGCTTTTGCGTTGCAAAGTTGTTCATTAATTAATTTTTTGGTTATGCTGTCCCTGGATAGATTCACATAATATAGATCAGGCTCTAGCCATCCCGCTTTTGTAAAAGATTCATTTTCCGATCCATTTCTATAAGTGACCCCAGCCACATTTCGTTCTGCAAGAAAAGTCCTTTTACCAGTTGCACCGGTTGTAGAAATAGATATTGCAGTGTTTTTTGGCCCATTTAGCGCCATCACTAACGACTTTGATCTTTTCCATTGTGACGATCCAGAAAGATATTTTTCCCGGGAGGACAGATACTCCATAACAGGTTGATGAGCTATGGAATCCACTTTGTCCCCAACAGCTACATCAATTAATTTTTCTTTATCGACTTTTTTAATTACAATCTCTCCCTGTGCTTCTGCCAGGATTAATGGTGCCGTAGCCTCATTACTATTTTCCCTGGAATCCGTAAAATCCACCAACATATGTCCGTCATTGATCGCTGCGCACATCAGCTGTAATGTGTTATAGAAGTCTGCCGGATCTTTATCTGACATAGCTTTTTGAATACCATTGGTAAGCATTTTATCTGCAGGCAGCGAAGAATCGTCCCAATAAGGGTAAGAATGCTTTAGAACGTTCCAGGCAATGATCACGTCCGCTAACCTGATCTCGGGAAAACTTGCGGTAATGGAGACTTTGCCCGACGAATCTCTCGGTAAAGCTTTGCTCATTTCTAGCGTCAGGTCTTGTTTTGCCTGTGGAGCTGCAGCGGGATAAGTATTGCCTTGGTTAGCGTACAATGCGTAGGGAACAATACAGGTTATACCCTTCACGATATCTGTTCTTAAATATTCTCCGATCTTGGTCTGTGTTTTAAAAAGCTCTTCTGGGTGGTTTTTATCTTTGTTGCCGTAAGGAATAGTGACCTTGCTGCTTTTATAAATATTGGTATACAAAGGCAAACCGAGGCCCAGGTGTTGCCAGGATACCATGTCATAATTTGCTACATTCGCGGGACTTATTTTTTTAAGATCAAATTGCTGCGGTGCGGAGGCAGGGAAAATTTGAACTGTGGGTGCAATTGCAGCAAAAATATGATTGAGCTCGGTGATGAGCTCGGCATCATTATTTATGGTAAGCATCTTTTTGCTGCCATATACTGCAAGCACAGCCCAGTCTTTAGGCACATCACTTGACGGATTAAAGTATTGCACGTAACCGTATAACCTTGCAAAGGCTTCCAGATTTCTTTGCTGCCTTGCTGCCGATTGGGGAAAAGCTGACAAACTAAATAGGACCGTCATAACGATCAGGATTATACGCTTCATTACTGTAGACTATTTTTTTCGATTTGTACTTTGCGCAGTTCTCCTTTTTTAGACTTTATCGTTACTGTTGCGCTTTCTTTTCCTTCGAGCATAGATTTATTATTAAGCAGGTCACAGAGATCGACCGTTTCAACGGACGTACCATCAATTTTGACTATTTGTTCCCCTAAAACTACGCTGTCCACTGCTTTTTCCCAGACGAGCCCCACCAGCATTTTGTTGTTATTAAAAACTGGTTGGAAAGGCCATTGTTTTTCGGACAGATCAGTGTCTTTACCATTGCCTTCATAATAAAACTTGCGATTGATAAAATCGACCGTAACGATTCCATAATTTAACATTTTAGCGCCCATTCTTATTCCCGAACCTTTACTTGTAACGCTCACCGTATTTTTTAAACTTACTTGATCAATGTTTAAAACCGGGAATTTCAATAAGTACTTTTCATTATCTTTTTCCAAGCCGAACAGACCTATTTGATTGGCACCATAACCCTTGGAAATGGATTCATAAACTTTAGCTTTTTTAAGCTTTTCCATTGCACTTTCTGAAACGGTAAGCAAACCATTATCCCCGGTATCAAAGTTTACCAGCATCGTTGTTTTATTGGAAAGCTCTACATTAAATACCGGATAACTTTGGATGGTGTCTAAAAGAAGGCTAACCCCGGCTTTATGGCTCAGCTGAAGTTTGTCGGTTTGATCGGTAATGGTAATAATTTTTTTCTGGCTGTTGATCTGAATAATTGAATTCCTAAGCAAGTTGCTTCCTATAATACCATCAACATTCCAGCATTTGAAGAAATCGGGAACGCCGATAACGGCTGGTATTCCCTCGAAAGTCACCTTACCGAAAACAATGTTGTTGAGGAGGACTACCTGTGCTGAAGTATTTTTGCCATTTACATCGTTTATCTTAGCATTCTGCAAGTTGCTGGCATTTACTGCCGGTAAAATTTTCTCGCTTAGCACCATTGGTGCACCGGTATCAAACAGAAAGTTATAATCGATTTTATTTATCGAGACTTTGACTATTATTTTGCCATTTATATCCTGATAAGGTATTTCTTCGTAATAATTTGTTGCTTTTGTCCCGCCTTTATTATAGGATAAACCTTGCGAAAAACCAGCCACTGCGAGCAGCAAAAAAATAGCGAGGAAAAAAATCCGGTTCATAATTCTCATTTAAATCCCAAACTAGTTAAAAAAGATTGAAGAAATAAACGCGCGATTATACTTTAACTAAAATTAACAATGTTGAATGCAGGAAGTTGGAATGTTCCATGATTGCATCTAAGCAATAATACCATTCAAAAAGCGGGGCTATTTGCCAGTTTCCATATCGGGCGCATCAACGGGCTTAGATTCAGGTGATCCTTTTTGCCTGAGATAAATAGTAAAAAATACAATGGAGGCAACAGATAAGAACTCACTTTGCCAATTCTGAAAAGTCTCAAACCAGAATTCAGGTTGGGCAAGATAGGCAGCCAAAGTTTCTTTGGGTAATCCTTTTATAGTTTGCTCTACATTATTGTTTTGCCAGCTTCCATAAAAATGCAGTGCCCAGCTACCTAAAAAGAGTAGCATAAAACATAGTGAAAGTGAGTTGCTGTATATTTTCAGGATCCAGCCTCCCTTTCTTACTGCCCAGGGAGCCTGTTTGCTTGGCACCGGTAAACGGTCAACTTCTTCAGGTCCATCAAGCTGTTTAGATTCAGCAGAGCCAACTTGCCTTAAGGAGACCGTTAGCAGCACATATAATGCCATCTGCAAAAATTCACTCTCAAAGTTCTCAAAGGTTGCAGAGATGAAATGACCACTTTGAAGGTATTCTGCTAGCGGAATTTCCTGTGCATGTTCCTCTGTTAACTCACTATTGTGCTGCTTCCAGCCAGTGATCGCCTGAGCAGTGAGCGTTACTATAAAAAGACACATAAAGACGATAGTAAGGCCATTCCTGTAAAAAAACGATTTTTGATTAGGCATGTGGTGAACGGATTAGGTGAGTGCAGGTAAACACAACAGATACTGTGAATGTTTTTCCAATTTCAAATTGGGTTGGCAATGCTGTTAGGACCGTTGATACTGCGGGCTGGTTCTACTCGCTGCCTGTTGCAAGTCTATTGATTTATATTCCTAACGCTGATATCAGGCATTTTTTCAAATAGCTCTTGCATATACTTTCTATGGTTCGCACCGACAACAACAATCACTTTTTTTGCATTTAAAGATTTGGCTCTATTTACCACATTTTCACACATTCCTTTATTTCTCTTAAGCCACCAGTGTATTTGCGACAACATTTCTTCTTTAGGAAAGCCTTTGATATCATACATTTCTGTGAAATAAAAATCTCCTGAGGCAGAAATGTCAGCTGCCTCGTTTGTATTTAACCATTCAGTAACGTTTTTTGAATTTTTCTCGATACTTGCATATTTTTTGAATCCCTCATCTCTTTTATCCATTAATACTTTTAACTTATTTGCATGTAATGCAATAGTGTCTTTTTTTAAAATTTCGAATTTATTATAAAATGCTACAGCGGCAGCAGACCAATTCAGATCGTAGTCCTGACAGTCCATAGGAAGTAGTTTCTCAATTTTCATTTCTACCATCAAAGGGAATGCGATCAGTGCATATTCTGAGGTGATGAGTCTTTTCATACTTCTTCCACTCACATCTAAATTTGGGCTAAGTAATTTGCTTACATACTTTTCCAGCGCAGCATTAGGGTTTTTCTGTAAATGGCTAAAGACTTGCCAATATTGATAATGACCATTTGAAACATCTTGATTAAGATAATAAGCGTGGGCCAAATTCGCTTTTAATTGATAGTCATGCGGACTCAATAATGATAATCTTCTTAAGCTGTCAATAGTTTTTGGAAGCTCTTCTGATTTAATATTTTTGTTTTTTCTAAGTGTTTCCAGCCGTTTTTTATTGTCCTGCTTACACCAATAATCCATTAAATTTTGCTCATCTTCTTTACTTAAAAACTCGCCAAAAAAAACAGTCGGTTTAAAATCTTTGATTTTGCTGTAAATACCAGAGAAATCCTGTTTAGGATAGTTATTGTAATTATGTGATACACCTATTAATAGTATGTCTAACTTTTGGGAATATGAATAGATGGGAAAGAAGAGTACAATCAAATAAATATATTTCATATTTGTCTGGTTTAAACATTGTAGGATACCTTGGTTCGTGCATTTCTTGCCAATACTAATATAAGAAATGAAATTCTGCAACTTGGTAGCGTACACCTTTATTGCTCTTAAGTAACACAACTCTTACACACCGTCTCAGCGACAAAATTCTGTAGTTAAATTTTTTATTTTACTACTGATGCACCACATTTATCTGGTGCAAGACAGGCGGATCTTTTCGTATTTCACCCTGGCCAGCGGCGGATAGATTTTCTTTTTTTGCGTGGAGGTATGCAAGTGCGGGCAGACCTCGTTTATATATTCTCTTTAATAAAAGCTGCCGAGTATGTTTTGATCATCTCCCTTACCGCTATAAACTGTTTCTGCACTTCTTTCTCCGTTCCGGTTGCTTTTGCCGGATCAGGAAAATTATAGTGAAACTTTTTCGCCTGGGTAGGGAAGTAAGGACAGTTCTCTTTGGCATTGTCGCAAACTGTAATCACAAAATCAAAATCAATGTCCAGGTATTCATTGATATTGTTAGAGGTATGCGCCGAAATGTTAATTCCATCGGCCTTCATTGTTTCAATTGCTTTAGGGTTTACCCCATGGGTTTCAATCCCAGCACTATAGACTTCTGCTCTATTTGCAGCGAAATGTCTTAAGTAGCCTTCCGCAATCTGGCTCCGGCAACTGTTTCCGGTGCACAACACTAAGATCTTCTTCATTTTATTTATTAATAGTAATTATACGCGCTATGCATTAACAACATCCGCCGCCTGGTGTACATACTGAGCCAGAAGCACCAAAATTCTGTAACTGAAACTTTTCTTTTACCTCTGGTACACCACATTTATCCGGTGCAAGACAGGCGGTAGTTTTTGCAATCAGCAGGAAATTTTCACCATCATAGCCTAAATCGTATTTACCAATGGTTTGTGCCTGGTATTCTACTTCAATTTCTAAATCTTCCATTCCCAATTGCTGTTCTGAAAGGGAGATGATGTTTAATAGCTTATTTGCTTTCAAGCGGTGTTCGAAATCGTTAGCATCCCAGAGTTGGAAATTGGCAACTTTTTCATGACGGACAGTACCACCACAATCTATAAAGTCTTTTGTAACCACACCCACTTCAGTGACATGGAAGTGTTCCGGAACAACTGTACCGTCTGCTAACTTAAAGTTTACGCTTTCGGCCTGTGCTAAAAGTTCTTTTATTTCAGATAATTTCATAATTGAATTCTTTATTATATTATTGCAATTTAACGATTGATATAGGTAAAAAAGCTAACAGCAGCTTGGTGCGCCTTTAAATGCACCTAAAAATCCCCGGATTTGTGTTTCCATCAGCTCCCATGTTTTCGGGTTGATGCAATAGCAGACACTTACGCCTTCAATAGTACCCTGTATAATCCCGGCATTCTTTAATTCTTTTAAATGTTGCGAAATAGTAGCCTGCGCAAGACCCAATTCTTCTACCAGATCACCACAAATACAAGTATTTGAAATCAGGATACGTTGCAAAATTGCAATACGGGCAGGATGTGCCATTGCTTTTAAAAACTGTGCAAGCTGATTTTGCTCTGCAGTAAAGATTTCTGTTTTTGTAAGTCCCATATTCTATAATTGTAATATTACGATTAAATCCGGTAAGTAACAAATTTCTGCTGCTTTATTTTACAAGCAGATTGCCCTATATTACAGAAATCATCAATCCCATAGGGAGGAAAAACTGAGATTTCTGATACCAGTATTGAGGTTAGGTAAATCGGTTTTTCCAGGTGTGGCGGGCTGTCGTGTAATTGCTATATACTCGTGAAAAAGCATTATCTTCACCAGGAGTTATGCTAATATCGGTGCATAGCTTGATAATTATGGATAATCTAGAAGTACTAAAGGCTGAACTTGAAAAGTACAAGCGTAAAAATGGTGAGCTTGAGGCTAGGGTAGAAGAGCTTAGCGACTTTGTTGAAAATGCTTCTATTCCGCTGCATTGGGTAGACCAGAGCGGAATTATTTTGTGGGCGAATCAAGCAGAGCTTAATGCATTGGGTTATAAATATGACGAGTATGTTGGGCAGCCAATTAGTAATTTTCATGCTGATCCAGATATTATAAACGATATACTGACTCGACTGACGCGTAATGAAACGCTCAATAATTATCCGGCAAGACTGAGGGCTAAGGACGGTAGTATACGCCATGTGCTCATCAGCTCCAATGTGCTGAGAAAAAACGGCGAATTTATTCATACCCGTTGTTTTACAAAAGATATTACTGAAATTAAAAAGGAAGAAGAGCGTAAAATTGCTTTTGTAGCAATGGTGAGCCATGAGCTGAAGACACCGCTGACTTCATTTACTTCCTATGTTCAAATATTAAAGCAGCGTGCAAAAAAGGGTGAGGACGAGTTTGCTATTAATGCACTGACCCGGGCTGAAGTACAGGCAAAAAAAATGGCCAATATGTTAAATGATTTCCTGAATGAGGCTAAATATCAGGAAGGGAAGGTATTACTGCATAAAGAAAATTTTGATCTAAGTGAGCTGATTACAGAAATTGCAGACGATGCGCATTTCATTTTGAGCAAAGGGGCTAAAATTATAATAAACAGCCCTGCAGCCTTTGTATTTGCAGATAGGGAGAAAATTGGACAGGTATTGATTAATCTAATCAGTAATGCAATTAAATACTCTCCTGATGGCGGTGATGTCATTATCCAATGTGAAAAAAGCGAACACAAGGTAATTGTTTCTGTTACGGATCATGGAATAGGTATTAGTCCTGCCGATCAGCAACGCTTGTTTGAACGTTTTTACCGGGTGATTAATGACAAATCAACTGATGTTCGTGGATTTGGGATTGGTCTGTACCTTGTTGCAGAAATATTGCGTTATCATCAATCTGCTATTCATGTGATTAGTGAAGAAGGAAAAGGGTCTACATTTAACTTTGCTCTTGACCTTAGTCCGTCCGAAGTTTAATTAGCGTCAAATCGTTTTTATTACTGCTGAATCGTAAAATTGGATGAGTAAAGGCTGCTAGTAGTTTGTCTCTTAAGGCTTTGCAACTACTATGCGCTTCCGAATGGGTTTCATTGCTAACCAGCTACCTAAGAATAGGATTAGTAAAGAAAAAATGAGAAAGAGAAGGTTTCCCCTATAATGGTCAATAGAGTATTCGATCACATTGTGCAGCTTTAGCCAATGATGGTTAATTAACCCTTCCACGATGTTAAATATTCCCCACCCTGCAAGCATTGATCCGATCAGGACACGGCCAGACTTCACTACTTCCGGACTTGCTGCTGCAAGCCAGAGCATAGTGATGCCAATCAATACAACCGCAAAACAAAAGCTATGAAAAGCCCCATCCCAAA
>Ga0247803_1000673_pt1 | contig 18121 bp, 16 predicted proteins | sample UWRJL014104B1_FD_180928 | JGI IMG/M metagenome (GOLD analysis project Ga0247803, IMG submission 180928) | Plant litter microbial communities from Arlington Agricultural Research Station in Wisconsin, United States - UWRJ-L014-104B-1 | ecosystem: Environmental > Terrestrial > Plant litter >...
AGACAAAATAAAAATAATATCCTTTAAAAAGAAAAAGTTCAGACATCTTGAAAGTGTCTGAACTTTTATCAAATTTGTATAATCAAAATAGTCAACCTATTTTAGGACTAGTCATATATTTATGCTAGCGCTAGCTTTCAGGGTTTTCATCGCCGGTTACCTGGCCTTCCTTAACCGGCTCGGCGCCCACATATAACAGTTGGCCATGCTTTTTAAGAGTAAAGCCATCATCTGCATGCAGCGACCATGCACCACTCTTATATATGTTATTACCATCTTTTATTAGCAATATAGAATTTTGTGTGTCCGGCATATACAGTTCGGCTTTGTCTTTTTCTTCAGAGAAAATCACAAACGCGCTTTTCACGGGGCTTTCATCTTCTACCTTTTCTATCGAGTTAAGCCTGTAGCCGTCTTCCAGTGGGCGTATGCACTCGCCTTTTAACCTGCTCCAGTGGTAACCCGCAGAGGTAACGCAACCCTTACTATCTGTGTCCGGGCCGCTTATCACTTTTTTGTCGGTGGCTACTGCAGGCGCTGCTTTCTCATCTCTTTTAAGGACATAGTCGCATGATGAAAGGCTTATCGCCACTAAAGCTACTATTATAAGGTGGTTTTTCATTGTTGATAAATGTAATAATTATCTTATCGTACCGGGGTAAATGGTAGACTGCAGCGTTTTATAAGTTATTGTGCCGTCATCCTCAATAAAATACTGTATAAGCGCGTCGCCCCAAATAGTACCGTTGCTGTAATCGGCAATTATCCACCTGTGGTTAAGCAGTTGCACTTTATTAATCAAAAATTTCTTTTCATCTATAGGCTCATTGTCCGTTAGCGGGTTGCCCGCAGGATTTTCATTCAGCTCTAAAACGCCGTCTGTTATTTTTTGTGCCAGGGAATCTGTATTTGTATACCCTTTATCGGCAAAATAATCCAGGGCTTCATCATTAGTAGCCAGCGTAAAATAATCAGCATCTTTCCCGCCGCTTTGCAGGCTGTCACGCGATGCTTTTAGCTGCTGTTGTATCTTTACAATACGTTCGTTGTCATGCTTTTGCTGGCCGCTAAACCACATGTAAGTAAACAGGTTAATAACCACCGCAAAAACAAAAAGATATAAAAAAAGGCTCTTTCTCATATTACTCTATAAAAATCTGTAAATTATCATACGCTAAAAACACATTTTCGGGCAGCGACTGCTGTACCTGCTCATGAAAGCCCAGCAGATGGCTTATATGGGTTAGGTAGGCTTTTTCAGGCTTTACGGCTGCTATAAAAGCCAGTGCCTCATCAAGGTTCATGTGCGAGCCGTGCGGGTCTATGCGCAGTGCGCTTACCACAAGCACTTTAAGGCCGGCAAGTTTTTCCTGTTCGCTTTCCGCTACTGTTTTAACGTCAGTCAGGTAGGCAAAATTGCCTATGCGGTAGCCTAAAATTTCTATGCGCCCGTGTTGTACCCTAATGGGTGTTATAACTTTCCCGCCAAGCGTGAACGGCCTATCTGGGTATATCTCATTTATGAGCACATTAGGTACGCCGGGGTATTTATCGCCTTCGGTAAAAATATAGTCAAACCGTTTTCTAAGACTCGCTATAACCACATCCTTAGCATAAATGGGTATATCGCCCTGTCGGAAAAAGAACGGCCGGATATCATCAAGCCCCGCGGTATGGTCGGCATGCTCGTGGGTGTAGAGTATACCGTCTATGCGGTTACAGCCACAGCGAAGCATCTGCTGTCGGAAATCGGGGCCGCAGTCTATTACATATGAACTACCTTCCCAATGCAGCCATACCGAAACCCTCAGGCGCTTGTCCCTGGGGTCATCGCTTAAGCACACAGGATGCGTACTGCCTATAATGGGTATGCCCTGTGAGGTACCGGTACCTAAAAACCAAACATTCAAAATTGCTTATTTTAAGTACAAAAATAACATTATTTGTTTTATTAAATGCAGTGTTTTCCTAACTTTGCGATATATCTTCCATTGCTATGAAATTATCCGATGACGAAATTACTTTAAAAGGAGACAAGGTAATTACCCATGTACCTTCTATAAAGGACAAAGCCCTTCGCATTAACCTGAATGAGCATATTTATGGCACCTTTGCCGAGATAGGCGCCGGACAGGAAACCGTAAGGCACTTTTTCCGTTCGGGCGGGTCATCAGGCACTATTGCGAAAGCAATGTCTGCTTATGATAAAGATTTTAGCGATGCGATATACGGCATAGAAGAAGATGGAAGGTATGTAACCGAAAGCCGACTGAAAAAAATGCTGAACCATGAGGTGCGTATTATGGAAGAGCGCCTTAAGCGTGAAAAGCACCCCAGCAAAGTATTTTTCAGCTATGCCAATACGGTAGCCACCATAGATTTTGCCAAGCAGTTTAAGGGCCACGGCTGGGTAGGTATAAAATACCAGGTAGAGCCTGATGAAGCCTATAACGAAATTACCCTGCACATACGCTTTAAAGAAAACGATGCCCGCCTGCAACAGGAAACCCTGGGCATACTGGGCGTTAACCTTATATATGGCGCGTTTTATAAATATAACGACCCTAAAAAGCTGCTGCGCTACCTGTATGACCACCTGGATAAAGACCAGCTGGAAATTGACACCATAAACTTTAGCGGCCCCCGCTTTGCCGATGTAGATAACAGGCTTATGAGCCTCCAGCTGGTTAAAAACGGCATGACCGATGCGGTAATGTTTGACCCTAACGGCCACAACGTGCTCCCTGCTGCCATTCTTTACAAGAAAAACATACTGGCCCTTAGGGGGAGTTTCCGCCCGGTTACCAAGGTAAATATGGACATGTTTGAGAAATCGCACCGCATGTTTTTAGAAGAAAATAAGGTAGATCCTGATAAAACGCTTGTAATTTTTGAAATTACCCTAAGCAACCTGCGCAGTGAGGGCGAAATAGACGAGCGCGACTTTATGGACAGGGCCGAACTGCTTTGCTCGCTGGGGCAAACGGTAATGATATCTAACTTTCAGGAGTATTATAAGGTGGTAGAGTACTTTAGCGCCTATACCAAGGCGCGTATGGGCCTTGCCATGGGCGTAAGCAACCTTATTGATATTTTTGACGAAAAATACTACCGCCACTTAAGCGGTGGTATACTGGAAGCTTTTGGCAAGCTGTTTTACCGCGACCTTAAAGTATATATTTACCCTATGAAAGATGAGGACGGCACTGTTATAGACTCAGAAAACCTGATGGTACACCCAAGGATGAAAGAGCTGTACAAGTTTTTTAAATTTAATGGTAAGGTTATCGACATCCCTGAGGTAGACAGCCATAACCTTGACATCTTTAGCCGTGAAGTGCTTAAAATGATAAGCAAAGGCAAACCGGGTTGGGAGCCGATGCTACCCGTAGGTATTGCCGAAATGATTAAGGAGAATCACCTTTTTGGCTACGACCCAAAAAAACAACTTGCAGAGCAGGGATAAGCCGCATTTAAAAATATATATTAGCATGTTACAATGCCGTAAGAAAAAACTGTTTATTTTTATAAGCAGTTTTTTTATGCCCTGAACATCCTAAACCTTACTATATGGATAGAAGAATTACTATAATCATCATTATTTTATCGCTGGCTTCATGCGGCGGGGAAAAACCTCAGGCAATTACAGCGCAGCCAGCCCCACAACCTGAAAAAGTTATTGAAGACAAAACACTTGTAATAAGCACTTTTGATACCATTCCCGATGAGATATCAGGATGTGGATGCGCCTTTGCCGCTGACTCCATAGCATACAAAAGTGGCCATTTTATATTTGCAGATGATATAGGAGATGTTGGTTATATGAATATATACGGCAAGATGGTACAGCTAAAAGGCAATAAAGAGACGAGTGCAGACAGCACCACGGTACTCGCGGATTATAAAGCCGATAAAATTGAAGTAAAGCTAAACATTGTTCACGGCAGGCAAATAGGTGCAGAATCGACCGAAGAAACCGGCACCATAATCATAAAACAGGACGACGGCCAAACCATTACCAAAAGTATTTATGGCGAGTGTGGGTGTTAATTAGTATATCACTATTTTAGACACATGCACTATTCTAAAACTCTACAATACCAACATCCCTTAATACTAACCATTTACTCATAAACGCTTTCGTCTATCTGTAAATTATTCAGGAACGAAAGCGTGTTCTCAATATCATAGTGCAGTATGCGGTCTTCGGTAACAGTGGGGACTTCCTCCCTATACGAACTCACAAACGTTTCGAGAAAATCACTGCTCTTCAGCGGGCGTCGGAACTCAATGGCCTGGGCGGCATTCATTAGTTCGATAGCTAAAATGCGCTCCAGGTTTTCGATAATGCGCAGCGTTTTAGTCGCGGCATTAGCACCCATACTCACATGATCTTCCTGCCCGTTGCTTGATACTATGCTGTCTACACTGGCTGGCGTGGCAAGCTGCCTGTTCTGGCTCACAATGCTGGCTGCGGTATATTGCGGAATCATAAAACCTGAGTTAAGCCCCGGGTTGCTAACCAAAAATGGCGGCAAACCGCGCTGGCCGGAGATAAGCTGGTAGGTACGCCTTTCCGATATACTGCCCAGTTCGGCCAATGCTATACCTAAAAAGTCCAGCGTTAGCGCCAGCGGCTGCCCGTGGAAATTACCACCTGAGATAATCTCATCGCTGTCTACAAAAATATTGGGGTTATCGGTAACCGAATTAATCTCGGTACGGAACACCTTCTTTACATAGTCGATAGTATCCTTAGTAGCGCCATGCACTTGCGGTATGCAACGGAAACTATACGGATCCTGGACGTGTTTTTTAGCCTGGGCAATAATCTCACTATCCTCAAGCAGTTCGTTAAACCTGCGCGCGGTAACAATCTGCCCTTTGTGTGGGCGTATCATGTGTATCATCTCATTAAACGGCTCTATACGCCCGTCAAAACCTTCCAGGGAAACGGCAGCGATAACATCGGCCAGGTAACTGTATTTAACCGACTTTAGCAAAATGTATACGCCATAAGCGCTCATAAACTGGGTGCCGTTTAGCAGCGCAAGCCCTTCTTTACTTTTCAGGGCTATAGGCTCCCAGCCATAACCAGCCAGCACTTTGTGTGATGGCTGGCGGAAACCTTCGGCAAAAACCTCGCCTTCGCCTATCAGCGGCAGCGACAGGTGTGCCAGAGGGGCAAGGTCGCCCGAAGCACCCAGCGAACCCTGGGTATAAATAACGGGAAGAATATCATTGTTATAAAAATCAACCAGGCGCTCTACTGTAGCCAGTTGCACACCGCTGTTGCCGTAGCTAAGCGACTGTATTTTAAGCAGCAGCATTATTTTTACAATAGCTTCAGGCACTACATCGCCGGTACCGCAGGCGTGCGATTTTACCAGGTTGTCCTGTAGCTTAGAGAGGTTATCGGCATCAATCTTTACATTATACAGTGCCCCAAAACCGGTATTGATGCCATAAATGGGCGCATCCTGTGTTTGCATTTTGCGGTCTAGGTAGGTACGGCATTTTTCTATATTGCCGCGGGCCTCTTCGCTAAGCGCCAGTTTCATGTCCTGCGAGAGGATAGTATTTACGGATTCAAGGGATAATATATCACTGCTGATATAATGTATGGTTTCCATTATGAGGCGTATTTTGATTGCCCAAAATTCAATAAAATGCAATTAAAAAACAAGATTATTACCATCTTTTCATTTCTGGTTGCAATCTGCCTCAATTTTCAGGTAGGCTTTTCCTATATATTTAATAATATCTGAAGCCGTAAATGCCTGCATACCGGTTTCGGGCAGGGCAATATCAGCAGTAAGGCCGTGCAGGTATACGCCAAATATCGCCGCATCAACAGCATTATAGCCCTGCGCCAGCAAACCGGTCATGATACCCATAAGGCAATCGCCACTGCCGCCGGTAGCCAATGCGGCATTGCCTGTGGAATTAATATGCACATCATTACCAAAAACCACCATAGTGTGCGCATCCTTTGCCACAAGCACTACTTTATATTGTGCCGAGAAAGCCTTCATTTTATCCAGCTTTTCAAAATCATTATCCCAACCGCCCATAAGTCGTTCCAGTTCTTTAGGGTGCGGCGTGAGTATGGTGTTTTCGGGCAGCAGGCTTAACCACTCTTTATTTAACGAAAGTATGTTGAGCGCGTCGGCATCAATAACCAGCGGGGCGGTTTGCCGCTGTAAAAAGTCGCGTATGGCCTGCTGGGTTTCGGGGGCCTGCCCTATCCCGGGTCCAAGTCCAATCGCTTTTGGCCGGATGTCAAAATTAATATTGGTAATATATCCATAGCCATTCGTTAGCGCCATCGCTTCGGGAAAATAGGCCTGCATAATCTCGTAACCGCATTTCGGTACGTATGCCGTTACCAGTCCGCAGCCCGATTTTAGCGCTGCTTTCGCCGAAAGGCATACCGCCCCTATTTTGCCATAGCTGCCGCCAATAATGAGCGCATGGCCCTGAGTACCCTTATGGGCGTGTGGCTTTACCGGACGGTACTTTGCACAGGCTTCTTTTAGGTCCGTCAGGGAATAGTCAGAGGGTGTATTTTGTATGAACCCTTTATCAAGGCCTATATCCAGTATTTCGATGCGGTTTACAAAAGTGGCATTGCCCGGCAGGTAAAATGCCAGCTTAGGGAACTGAAAGGTAAGCACAATATCGCTCTCTACGGCAAAATCGGTAGGCCGGTCCATAAACAGCCCTGACGGCACATCAATAGAAATTACACGGCCATCGCAGTGGTTTATTTTGGTAATGGCATCTGCAACCGTTTGCGGCAAATCACGGTTAAGGCCTACGCCAAACAACGCATCAATATAAATAAGTTTGCCTTTTTCATATTGGTAATCAGCGCCTTTGTTGTTTTCTATACCGCTCTTAAGCAAAAGCTGTAGCGCGGTATCAAATTCAGGTGTAGGCTTTCCGGCTTCTTCAATGATATCTACCTTTACCGGATAATTGTCTAAGTGTAGCAGGCGGGCCATAACCAGTCCGTCACCACCGTTGTTTCCCCTGCCGCAAAACACATGAAATGTAGTTTCCTTATCCGGAAAGTGCTTTTTTATCCAGTGGAATGCTTCATTAGCAGCGCGCTCCATGAGGTCATAAAACCTTATTTGCTGGTTTTCGATTGTTATTTTGTCAGCATCCCTGATGTTTATTGTTTCAAAAATTTTCATTCAGCAGTGGTTTTGTGGTATTTTTAAAATATTCGTAAAAAGGAAGCTACCATTTTTGCAGTTTGGTAAAATTATTACTTTTGTAAGTATATGAATGCAAACAGCAACAAATATTTAACTACTACCCTCTCCTGTACGGGAATATTTGGTGCTATTGGCATTCTTACAACCATCACCACCCCATTTGGGGTATAATCTTTTACATATAGCCACGTTAAGGGTTATTTTTCAACCGAAAAATAACACAGGCATCTGTGCATAAAATCATATCTTTACCGTAAAACCAGTACGAATGAACGTTATAAAATTTGGCGGGACATCAGTTGCCAATGCAGAAAATATATCCCTCGCAATAAACATCATCAAACAAAAAAAAGAAAAGGAACCAGTAGTGGTAATCGTTTCGGCCCTGGGCGGCGTTACCGATTTGCTCCTTTCGGCAGCCGTAAGCGCTTCTGAAAAAGACGACAGCTACAAAACCGTACTGCAAACGCTGGAAACGCGCCACCTTGATGCCGTAAAAAGCCTAATAGCCGTGGCAGGCCAAAGCGCTGTACTAAGCCACGTAAAACGCGAACTTAACCGCCTGGAAACATTGCTTGACGGCTGTTTCCTTTTGGGGGAGTTAAGCGAACGTACAAAGGACTTGATTCTTTCCTTTGGCGAAGTGCTGTCATCCTACATAATCAGCGAGGTGTTAAAAGCACAGGGCGAAAACGCAGAGCTGGCCGACAGCCGCGAACTCATAAAAACCAACAGCCGCTATGGCAAGGCTGTGGTGAACTTTGTGCTGACTGACAAAATAATTTTCGAATATTTTGAACACAGCACAGCTGCAATTACCGTAATGCCGGGCTTTATCGCGCAAAGCGAAGATGGCCACACCACCACCCTGGGCCGCGGCGGTAGCGACTATACCGCGGCGATAATAGCAGCAGCGCTTGAAGTGCCATCGCTTGAAATATGGACGGATGTGAACGGTATTTATACAGCCAACCCAAAAATCGTAAAACAGGCCGAACCAATACCCTACATCACGTTTGAGGAGGCGATGGAGCTGTCGCATTTTGGTGCCAAAGTGCTTTATGCACCTACAATTCAGCCAATACTTAATAAAGACATTACCCTTCATATAAAAAATACGTTTGAGCCTGAGGCCCACGGCAGCATTGTAAGCAAAATGCCTGAGGTAAAGGGCGAAAACCCCATACGCGGTATCAGCAACGTAGATGACATTACCCTTATAACGCTGGAAGGTACCGGTATGGTGGGCGTTGCGGGCTTCTCGAAGCGCCTTTTTGAGGTGATAAGCAAAGAGAATGTAAACGTGATTTTTATTACTCAGGCTTCGAGCGAGCACTCCATTTGCCTTGGTATTGCCGACAGTGAAGCTAAAAAGGCCGAAGCAGCCATAAACAGCGAGTTTGGCTTTGAGATACAGCAGGGCAAAATTTACCCCGCCATAATAGAAAACGGCCTTAGCATCATAGCCGTGGTAGGTGAAAACATGAAGAACTACCAGGGGCTTAGCGGGCGTATGTTCAGTTCGCTGGGCAAGAACAATATCAACATCAGGGCCATAGCACAGGGCGCGAGCGAACGTAACATCTCTGCCGTTATAGACAGTCGCGATGTAAAAAAAGCGCTTAATACATTGCACGAAACCTTTTTTGAAGATGCCACGGTTCAACTCAACCTATTTGTAATGGGTGTGGGGAATGTGGGCGAAAAATTCCTCGACCAGATACAAAGCCAATACAGCTACCTTAAAGAACACCTGCGCATTAACGTACGCATAGCAGGGCTTGCCAACTCCCGCAAAATGTATTTTGACGAAGAGGGCATGGACCTTGCCAACTGGAAAGAACTACTTGCACAGGGCGAAACGTCTGACGCAGATGCGTTTTTTAAACGGATAAAAGACCTCAACCTGCGTAACAGCATTTTTGTTGACAACACGGCAAACCATGATGTGGCTGATACCTACGCCCGTTTCCTGAAGAACAGTATTGCAGTGGTAACGTGTAATAAAGTTGCGTGTTCATCAGAATATTCAAATTACAAGCACCTTAAAACGCTTAGCCGCCAGTATAACGCGCCATTTTTGTTTGAAACCAATGTGGGCGCGGGCTTACCGATAATTGACACACTCAAAAACCTGGTGGCCAGTGGCGACCGCATACATAAAATACAGGCAGTGCTGAGCGGTAGCCTCAACTTTATTTTTAATAATTTTGATGAGGAGCATACCTTTCACGATGTGGTAAAACAGGCCATGGCCGAAGGCTATACTGAGCCCGACCCTAAAATTGACCTAAGCGGCGTGGATGTGAAGCGAAAGTTGGTAATATTAATTCGCGAGAGCGGTTACGAAATGGAGATTGACGAGATAGAAACCCGTTCGTTCCTGCCGGATGAGTGCATGGCAACCACTACAAACGAGGAATTTTTACAATCGCTGGTAGACCATGCCAGTCATTTTGACAACCTGTACAAACAGGCAAAGGCGCAATACAGCAAGCTGAAAGTTGTGGCTTCGTTTAAAGGCGGTAAAGCCAATGTGAGCCTACAGTTTATCCCACAAAGCCATCCGTTCTATAACCTGGAAGGAAAGGATAATATTGTACTCTTCCATACAGAGCGCTATGCCGACCAGCCCCTTATTATTAAAGGTGCGGGCGCTGGTGCGGCGGTAACCGCATCGGGTATTTTTGCAGATGTAATCAGGATTGGAAACAGGTAAATTTCAGCCACGGCACGAACGAAGAGAACTGGCGAAGCAATTGCACTAATTTTCACGAATTGTTATTCCTCTTTTAATTGGCGTAATTAGTGAAATTAGTGGCTAAAAATAAAAAATGAACAAGATAAAACTATTTTGCCCCGCTACCATAGCAAACGTTTCCTGCGGGTTTGACGTGCTGGGCCTGTGCCTGGAAAGCGTGGGCGATGAAATGACTATAACAAAAACCGCCGAAAAAGACATCCGCATTACCGAAATCATCGGTGCCGATTTACCTTTGGAAACACAAAAGAATGTGGCAGGCGTAGCGGCCTTGGCACTTATAGAAGCACTGAAGCCCGACTGCGGTTTTGACATCAGCATTACAAAAAAGATAAAGGCCGGCAGCGGTATTGGCAGCAGTGCAGCGAGTGCGGCTGGTGCGGTTTTTGGTATCAACCAATTGCTGGGCAGCCCGCTGACTAACACCCAGCTCGTATATTATGCCATGCAGGGCGAAAAACTGGCCAGTGGCAGCGCCCATGCCGATAATGTAGCCCCTGCCCTTTTGGGTGGCTTTACGCTAATCCGAAGTTACAACCCGCTGGACATTATTGCCATAAAAGCGCCTGATGAACTGTATGCTACCGTCATCCATCCGCAAATAGAATTGAAGACTAAAGACGCGCGTTCGGTACTGCGGGAAAACATCAGCCTGAAGAAAGCCACCATACAGTGCGGCAATATCGCCGGGCTGATTAGTGGCTTATATACTAATGATTACGACCTTATAGGCCGTTCGCTGCACGACGAGTTGGTAGAACCGGTACGCAGCATCCTGATACCTAAATTCGCCGAACTTAAGGCTGCCGCTAAAGCAGCCGGGGCGCTGGGTGGGGGAATTTCAGGAAGTGGGCCATCCGTATTCGCGTTAAGCAAAGGCCGTGAAAATGCTGAAGCAGCTGCGAAAGCCATGAAAACCATATTAGAACCTATAGGCGTACCGTTTGAGGTGCATGTATCGGGAATAAATGCAAGTGGAATAAAGATTATACACGTGTAAATTAACAAAAACACACACGTGTAAGTTTTAGAGTTTATTATCTTTGTTATAATTAAAAACCTTTGATTATGAGTACCAAACTGACTTTGACTATAAAAGATAAAGATATTATCAAAACGATGAAAGCGTTCGCTAAAGAGCAGAATAGGAGCCTTTCAGATTTAGTGGAAAATTATTTTAAATCGGTTGCAAAAAGTAAGTTTGAAATAAATGAAGAAGATGAACTCCCTCCGATTACAAAATCATTGAGTGGCTCATTAAAGCTTCCTGGTGATGTTGACTACAAAGAAGCACGTTATAAATGGTTAGAAGAAAAATATCTTAAATGAAACACATACTTATTGATAGTGATGTTATTATAGACTTTCTTGTTAATCGCCATCCATTTTCGGTGCATGCCATTAGTATTGTAGCACTATGTGAAAAAAAAGTCTTGAAAGGTTACATAACTCCAATTATTATTGCAAATGCATATTATATACTCAGAAAAGGCAATAGCCATGCTGCAATACTTAACCAAATAAGAAATCTTTTAAATATTGTAGACGTTACTGAAATTAATAAAGACAGCATACTAAAGGCTCTGAATTCCGAGTTTAAAGATTTTGAAGATGCGCTACAAAATTTCTCTGCTGTAAGAAACGGAAACATCTCTACGATAATTACCCGAAACATAAAAGACTATAAGAAAAGTGCTTTAGCAGTTCTAACGCCTGAAACATTTTTAAAAGAAAACTTTTAGCACCAAATCAATGAAATACTACAGCTTAAACAACCTCGATATAAAGACCAGCTTTAAAGAAGCTGCCATAACCGGCATTGCCCAGGATAAAGGGCTATACTTTCCGGAGAGTATTCCGCAGCTGGATGCTGATTTTATAGCCAACATTGAAAATTATAGCAATGAAGAAATCGCCTACCGCGCCATAGCGCCGTTTGTGGGTGATGAAATTCCTGAAGATAAGCTGCGCCGGATTGTAGCTGAAACACTATCGTTTCCTTTCCCAATCGTACCGGTTGAGGAAGATGTGTATGCGCTGGAACTTTTTCATGGCCCAACTATGGCTTTTAAAGATGTTGGTGCACGTTTTATGTCGCGCTGCCTTAACTATTTTACGCAGGGCGAAGACAAGAAGATTACCATACTGGTAGCTACTTCGGGCGATACCGGCGGGGCTGTAGCCAGCGGCTTTTTAGGAGTGGAAAACATCAACGTGGTAATACTCTACCCAAGCGGTAAGGTAAGCGACGTGCAGGAAAAACAGCTGACTACCTTAGGCCAAAACATTAAAGCGCTTGAAGTTTCGGGCACCTTTGACGATTGCCAGGATATGGTTAAGAAGGCTTTTTTAGATGAAGAACTGAAAAATGTAAGCCTTACCTCGGCCAACTCAATAAACATTGCACGCTGGCTGCCGCAGATGTTTTACTATTTCTTTGCTTACAAAGATCTGAAGGCTAAAGGTAAACCGGTAGTAGTAAGCGTACCCAGCGGTAATTTTGGCAACATTTGCGCGGGCCTTATGGCTAAGAAAATTGGCCTGCCGATAGCGCATTTTGTGGCTTCTACCAATGCTAATGATACCGTACCCCGCTTTATGGGTAGCCAGGAATATACGCCAAAAGCAACGGTAGAAACCCTGAGCAACGCCATGGACGTAAGCAACCCGAGCAACTTTGTGCGCATACTGGAATTGTTTGGTAAAGAATTTGGCGCGCTTGATGGCGAACTTACCGCTTACCCTTTTACCGATGCCGAAACCATTGCCGCACTACAAAAAGTATATACCGAAAATGAATACCTGTGCGACCCGCATGGGGCTGTTGGCTACCTTGGCCTTAAAAAATATATGGATGCAAACCCCGGTTATACGGGTGTGTTCCTGGAAACAGCACACCCGGTAAAATTTGCAGACAGCATTACCCAAAACCTTGATATAGAAATTGCAATACCAGCGCAGATAGAAAGCGTATTGCATGGCAAGAAAGTCGCACAGCAAATAAGCAGCTATGATGAACTAAAGGATTTTATATTGAAAAAATAAAGTGCCAACTATAGTTCTAGCAAGGCAATTGCTATGGATAAGCTTACCAGGCAAAAAGTATTAAGTAAGCATTCTTAATTTTTTCAGTGCCTATTTACAATTATTTGGAAGTAGAAGTTGAATTATCAATAAAACCTGAAAATAAAAAATCTATAATAGTTATTTATTCAAAAATAAGTCTATCTTTGCTAAAATTAAATAATTACAATGCAAGAAGGTACAGTAAAATTCTTCAATGAAGAAAAAGGTTTTGGTTTTATTACACCAAACAATGGCGGAAACGAAGTATTCGTTCACGTCTCAGGTTTAACGGAAAACATTCGCGAGAATGATTCAGTTCGTTATAACGTGGAAGAAGGCCGTAGAGGTCCAAACGCAGTAAACGTAGTCGTAGCATAATTATATACTATCACAGTTACAATTAAAGCACCCTTATCAGGGTGCTTTTTTTATTTAATTAAATTCAAAATATAGTGTAATTTTACAGTGTATATATTGTTTTTGCAAATTATAAAGCACTAAAATTACGAATATGAAAAATGTAGTTCATAAACTTTTCCGGTTATCAATAGTTATTATAGCGTTTGCATCCTGCAAATCAACAACGGCATTAACCTCAAAAATTTCTTTCTCAAAAGGGGCCGATGTGGGCTGGCTGCCACAAATGGAAGCTACGGGATATAAATTTTATAATAAAGACAGTGCTGAAAAAGACTGCCTGCAGCTTTTAAAAGACCGTGGCATTAATACCATTCGCCTGCGTGTATGGGTAAATCCGTCTTCCGATAAGGCAAGCGGGCACTGCAGCCCCGAAGAAACCGTAGCCATGGCGGTAAGGGCGCAAAATATGGGCATGCGCATTATGATTGATTTTCATTACAGCGACTCCTGGGCCGATCCCGGTAAGCAAAATAAACCGGCAGCATGGGCAAACCATACGTTTCCCGAGCTTTTAAACGATGTTTACCAACATACGTATGATGTGCTCACGCTGTTAAAACAAGCCGGTGTAACGCCGGAATGGGTACAGGTAGGCAACGAAATTCCCGGTGGGATGCTTTGGCCCGAAGGCAGTACAAAGAACTGGGAACAGCTGGGGCAGTTGCTCAACAAAGGATATGATGCCACTAAGGCGGCAAACAAAACGATAAAAGTTATTGTACACCTGGATGAAGGCAATAACAGTGCAAAATTCAGGGATTTTTTTGATAATGCTACGGCGCAAAAAGTTAAGTATGATGTAATAGGCCTTTCTTACTACCCCTACTGGATAAAAAGCGATTATAAGGACAATATTGCCGACCTTGAAAACAACCTTAAAGACATGGCAAGCCGCTACCATAAAGAAGTTATGGTGGTTGAAGTGGGCGGCGAAGATACCCTGGTACAAAACACACACGATATGCTTGTTGCCGTTATTAAGGCGGTAAAAAATGTTCCCGGAAATAAAGGCCTGGGGGTAATTTACTGGGAACCGCAGGGTGCAAGGAGCTGGAGCCACTACGCATTAAGCGCATGGCAACAGGACGGCACGCCTTCTCCCGCGCTTGATGCCTTTAAGGAATAATACCCTTTTGCAGAACTAAAACAAATCTTTATGTTTATAAAATTTAAGCGACCCCTGGCTGCCGCTGTGTTATTGGTGCTATGTTCAGCCACAACATTACAGGCGCAAAACCCTGAAATTAAGGTAGACCTCAGGCAGGAAACTGCACCCATGCAACCCGTATGGGCTTGGTTTGGCTATGATGAGCCTAACTATACCTATATGAAAGATGGCAAAAAGCTGCTTACTGAACTTGCCGAATTTAGCAAACCTGCAACGGTATATGTGCGTACCCACAGCCTACTTGTAACAGGTAATGGCGAAGCCGCGCTAAAATGGGGGTCTACAAATGCCTATACCGAAGATGCCGACGGAAACCCCATTTATAACTGGAGGATTGTAGACAGTATTTTTGATACCTATGTATCGAGGGGCATAAAGCCACTTGCGCAAATAGGTTTTATGCCCGAAGCATTATCAACAGGCCCTGCTCCATACAGGCATAACTGGAAACCCGGCGACCCTGGCACTGATATTATTACCGGATGGGCTTATCCGCCAAAGGATTATGATAAGTGGCGCAACCTGGTGTATGAATGGGTAAAGCACGTAGTTAAACGCTATGGCCGTAAGGAGGTAGAAAGCTGGTACTGGGAAGTATGGAACGAGCCTAACGGTTATTACTGGAAAGGCACCCGCGAAGAATTCTTTAAGCTGTATGACTATGCCGCCGATGGTTTAAAACGCGCGTTGCCTACCGCAAAAATTGGCGGTATCAATGTTGCCGGCACCCGCGAGCAGGCAGCCCAAGACTGGACAAACGATTTTATTAAGCACTGCATAAACGGCACTAATTATGCCACAGGTAAGAAAGGAGCCCCCCTGGATGCGATTCTTTTTCACGCAAAGGGCCAGCCCAAACTTGTAGAAGGCACTGTAAAAATGGATATGGCTCCGCAGCTCAACGACATACAAGCAGGCTTTAATATTGCAATGTCATATCCTGAAACAAAGCAGCTACCGGTTATCATAGGCGAGTCAGACCCGGAAGGGTGCGCGGCCTGCGGTATGGCAACCAACCCTGAAAATGCATACCGCAACGGCACTATGTATTCAAGCTATACCGCGGCAAGCTTTGCAAGGAAGTACCTACTTGCTGACCAGGCCAAAGCAAACTTTCTGGGTGCGGTGTCGTGGTCGTTTGAGTTTGAAAACCAACCCTGGTTTTATGGGTACAGGGATTTGGCAACTAACGGTATAGACAAACCCGTGCTTAACGTATTCCGTATGTTTGGGATGATGACCGGTAAACGCGTTGCAGTACAAAGCAACCGTATGTACCCGCTTGAAGACATGCTAAAGTCAAGCGTGCGTGGGGCACTGTCTGACATTGGCGCTCTGGCCACAAAAGATAAAAATTCGGCAGCGGTAATGGTTTGGAATTATCACGATGATGACAAGCCCGGCCCTATCGAAACCGTAAACCTCAATATCGAAAACATCTCCGCAAAAAATGCTACGGTTACTGTTTATGTTATAGATAAGGAGAACAGCAACTCTTACGAGGTTTGGAAAAAAATGGGCTCGCCGCAAAACCCAACGGAAGAGCAAATAGATATTCTTGAAAAGTCGGGTAAATTAAAATGTATATCCACTACAAAAATACAGATAGCTTCAGGTAAAGCCATTATGCCCATAAAACTGGAACGCCAGGCAGTAGCTTTGGTAAAACTTGACTGGTAAAAACATTATAATGCAGACCTTAAAAAAAACATGTGAAATAGGTAATAATATATCTTCACTTTTTAATTTATCTTAGCGATTCAAACCTTAAAATAATTATGAGCTATACCCCCTCCCCTTCCCGTTACGATAAAATTGACTTCCGCCGTTGCGGAAAAAGCGGGCTTAAACTTCCTGCACTTTCCCTGGGGCTTTGGCACAACTTTGGCCATGTAAACGATTTAGAAAACAGCCGGAATATACTGCATACCGCTTTTGATAACGGCATTACACATTTTGACCTTGCGAATAATTATGGGCCTCCACCGGGTTCTGCCGAAGAAAATTTCGGCAAAATACTGCATACTGATTTTGCAGGATACCGCGATGAACTTATTATTTCCAGCAAAGCAGGCTATACCATGTGGAACGGCCCTTATGGCGACTGGGGCAGCAAAAAGTACTTGGTTTCCAGCCTTGACCAAAGCCTGAAGCGCATGAAACTGGATTATGTGGATATTTTTTACCACCATCGCCCAGACCCTGAAACACCGCTTGAAGAAACTATGGCAGCGCTCGACCTTATTGTACGACAGGGTAAAGCGCTGTATGCAGGCATTAGTAATTATAATGCGCAGGAAGCGCAGGCTGCGATTACACTTCTTAAAGAAATGGGCACACCCTGCCTGATACACCAGCCAAAATACAGCATGTTTGTGCGTAACTCCGAAGATGGCCTTATGGATGTGCTGGGCAATAATGGGGTGGGCTGCATCCCTTTTTCACCGCTTGCGCAGGGATTACTTACTGATAAATACCTTAATGGCATACCGGTAGACAGCCGCGTAGCTACCAGCGGGCAATTTTTAAATGAAAGCCATATAACCCCTGACAAAATTGAAAAAATTAAAAAGCTGAATGAAATAGCACTACAGCGTGGGCAAAAGCTGGCGCACATGGCGCTGTCATGGCTGTTGAAAGACAACAGGGTAACATCGGTACTTATAGGTGCAAGTAAGCCCGAGCAGGTAACAGATTCTTTACAGAGCCTTAATAACATATATTTTAGCAGTGATGAATTAGCCACTATTGAAGGTATTTTAAAATAATTTGACCCGAAATTTTTCGCCTACCTTACAGTTGTTTTTGGATCCTTAGTGGAATTAATGAAGCGCTTATAAAACCAAAAGCCCCCACTGCAATTGCAGCGGGGGCCTCTTATTTTTGGGAAAACTTTATTTAATATCGCAGCCGTTTAGAAGACAATTCGTTTAGAAACCACACCTTTGTCGGTGGCAATTTCTACTATAATTACCTGTTGTTGCACGTGCAGGTTGCTTATAACCGTTTCGGTAGCGTTTATGCCACCCTGGCTGTATAATAACCTTCCGCGCACATCAAATACTTTTACGCCGTCCATAAGGGCTGTGCCGGTGTTGATGCTTATCGCGTTGCCTTGTTTAAACACAACTACACTGTTTGCATCAAGTAGTGGCGTTGTGCCAAGGGCCGATGTTTGGTAATGTACCTCAAAGCGGCCTTCAAAGTTGCCTGCCTCTGTGGTAAACGTATAGTCATATTCGCTCAGGTTGCGTATTACCCCTTCCTGAAGGTCTTTCAGGTAAATGGTTTGCCCTTGAGAGAATAGCCCGTCCGTGTGGTCGATGCTTATGGTATACTGGCCTGCCGCAGGTGCGGTAAAGCCCATAGGTACCACATCGCTTGCTTCAAATTCCGGCCTTGCCTGTATGGCCAGCTTTTTATCAGCCGCAAGGGAGTACAGCGCAAGTTCGGCAGTATTGAATACTTTACTGTCATAAC
>Ga0247803_1000674_pt1 | contig 18117 bp, 18 predicted proteins | sample UWRJL014104B1_FD_180928 | JGI IMG/M metagenome (GOLD analysis project Ga0247803, IMG submission 180928) | Plant litter microbial communities from Arlington Agricultural Research Station in Wisconsin, United States - UWRJ-L014-104B-1 | ecosystem: Environmental > Terrestrial > Plant litter >...
GGGCAAAGATCCGCCTTGCCGCGGCCGCCGTCGTGTTGTCGTCACTGCTGCGGTGCAAGCCGCAACACGTCGCTAGAAAAGCAACCATACTCATACCGAGATAATCACCGCGGAGTTGTGTGCCCAATGCAGTCTCGCGCGAACCAAACATGTGCGGTTATGCTTGCTCCCAAGACCTACTTGTCAGAGACCATATCATCTGCCCGTGAGGCGCAGTGCTTGCGTCGTGGTCGTGGCGTCGAGTATCAGGATCTTACCGACCCAAACTACGCACCTCAAGCAAGCCTGTCTCGAAACACGCTACGGCCTTGTCTTCTGTAGCGTCCGATGGCATGCTGCGGCTACTTTCGTACGACATGTGTCACGCTTCGATACATGGCCATATGCCGAGAACAGCTTCCTTAGTACCCCGTACCTCAAGCTGCAAAGTCGTGAGAGAAGATCTTTGAAATTGTGACTGCATAGTGATTTTTTGTAAATTGACAATCCAAATAACAAATCTAGCGTTTCTGAACAGTGTGCAGATGCCCCATGTCAAATAGGGCCATTCGTGCGTACCCCGAAAAGATAATAGCCTTTGCCGATAGCGCAAGCTCCACTTCCTCCAGCACTGCCTCGTCCTCAACTGCTGGCGCATACAGCGATATCTTGCGATGAACACCGTCAATCGACGACGTCGATCGGCATCCGCCGCGTGCGCCAGCAAAAGTATGGAAACACTGCCTCCACGCCAGTCTACAAAAGAAATGCCTCAGCAGGGCCTCCCTCACCCACCTCCCCTAAACAGCATGGTCATCATCTTGATATCCACAGAATCCAATAACGCCAGGTATGCAATGGTCCGGGTATCCGGAGAAAGAGAAGTGGCGTGTGCGCAAGATAGAGACAAGATAGAAAAGCCAAATCCGACGAGAAGACATTTGTACATGCAAAAGAATCCCCTGGAATGGAGGTGATAGTGTCGATGAACGCCGTTTAAATGCAAGCCGCCTGCACCAAGTATCCCCCACCGCAAACATCGTGAATCATAGGTCGTCGTCGAGGTCGATAGCGTCAGGATTCGCGGCTGCGTCTTCGGTGGACTTGATGTTGCCGCCTTGAGGACCGGTGCTGGCCGCGACGAAACCCACCGGCGCCTTGGCTTGACGTTCAAGGGCCGCCATGGCATCCTCACCGTCGACAGCGTCACCGTTGACGTGTTCGCCGTCTCCGTTTTGCTGTCCTCGAGCGAGTGCTTGAGAAGCAATGAAACTGACATCGGTGCTGTGGCATGTTAGTGAAAACTCCAATGTCTGATAGGTCGCGACGAATACGTACTTGTACTGAGCTTGAACACTCCGCTTGATCCGGAGCATTTCCTTGTAAGTGTCCTCGTTGCCGTGCTGAACTTCGAACGACTCCCACTTCTTCCAGAACTCCGGACTTGTCCTTGGGTCGCAGAATTGGCTGGCGTGGCCATAGATTGCTCGTGATCGGTCGATTTCTCCTAGTCGTCGTTCCATCTCGGCGAACTTGAGACACACCTCCTTGGCTTCGTGGTCAGGTAGCGCAGAGATGGCACGCTCGTAGATAGAACGGGTGGAAGCGAGGCCAAAGTTGGAGGCCGACTTGGTGATGTAGAAGTTGAACATCTCCATGCGGTCTTCGTCGGCGACGGCGCGTGTTGCACGCTCGTATATCCGCATAGCGTGGCGAGCGAGGCCTCTGTCTTCTTCGAGGGCGCCATACATGAGGTACAGAACCTTGGCGAATTTGGGCGGGCACCCTTCAACGGCCTGCTCGAAAAGATCTCGTAACCGCTCCATTCCAATCTTCCGGTCGACAGCTTTGGTGAGGTAGAGATTCCACAGCTCGAAAGCTACGGGGTAGGTGAAGAGATCCAGTCCGCGTTCGTAGACCTTAAAGCAATCCTCGAAATACTTGTTCTCTTCCAACAGGTTGGCATAGTTGACAACTGTCTGCGGCGTGGCGATGCGAAGCTCGAATATCCTGTCGTACACCTTCTTCGTCTCCTCGAGCGTGCTGACACTCTCCACCAGGTCGACATAGAAACTCCACAGCTTCCAGCTCTTATGCACACGTTGTTGCGGCGTCAACGATTCATCGAAGTAGTCGACGGTCGATCGCTTTGGTGCCTGTGTTGCCTTTGCCATGATTTCCACTGCTCGGTCGAAATTCTCGTTACGCAGCTCCATCTCGGCCCACTCGCACCACATCTCGGCAAGTTCGGCGACCGACTTGAACGGCACCTTTACCGCCTTCTCCATGATGACGCGGGCGTTTCGGAGGTCTCCACCATCTTCATAGAACTTTGCGTAGCTGGTCCATAGCTCGTGGAACTTGCCCACAGCCGTTTTGGGTTTGATAGCGGCGATAGCATCGGTGTAGGTCTGCACGACCTCCTTTTTGTTATCGCCCCACAGAGCGATACGTTTTTCCCACTCGATGACATTGTTCGGGTTTTGCCGTAGCATAACATCGTTGAGCAAAAAGGGTCGTCGCTGCATGAGCGATTCAAAGCGAACCATGCGGATGTCTAGGTCCGCATCGGCGTCTTGGTCGATCCGGCCCTTGTCGGATCGAGCAGCAGCTTCTTGGAGCTTGATACCGATCATGGTCTCCTCGGCTTCGATATACGTGTCAAATACGACCGAAAAGTCTCGCACGGTCATCACCGTGGTGATGCCCTCCTCGAAAACATCGCGTGCCTTTTCGTACTCGTTCTTGTTCATCCAATAGCGCGCCAGTCCAACCCACAGAATGCCGCGCTGGTCGGGGTATTTGACGATGCCACTGCGGATGATTTTCTCGACGTCTATGCCGCTGTCGTCGCCCGTCTCGATATCCCGAGCGTGGTCGATGAGCAGCTCGATCATCTCGGTCCAGAACTGGAACGGGCCCTTGGCTTCCTTGCTCTTGAATTTCGGGTTGTTGAGAATCTCCATGTATTTCTTGACGGCTTCGGTGTACTTGCGCATGTCCTTGAGCAGCTCGATGAAGTCTTCGGCATCTTCGGGATGTATCTGCATGTATCTCCGCCAGATTTTTACGGCCGTCTCGCCGGACGCCGACGTGGCAAAGGGGCGATAGAGAGCCCATATGCGGTTGTGCTGGGTGAGGGGCAGGGCACGCAGGGCACGGTCGAAGGTGCGGCGGGTGGTGGTGACGAGGGGCTGCTGCATGAGAAAGTTGAGGTACATCTCCCAGATGCGCGGCATCTTGTTCAGCAGCACCAGGGCGCGCTCGAACAGCGAGTTGACCTTGACATAGTGCGGTGCGAACTTGGCGGGGTTCTTGTTCTCGAGGTGCTTGGTGCGCAGCTCGAGGTAGAGCTTCCAGAGCTTGTAAGAGCGTGGCAGGGTGGTGCAGGCGCGCTCGAGGACGAAGGCCTGCTCCAGCAGGGTGCCGCGGGATTTCTTGAAGCCAAAATAGTCCAGCCAGGGCTTGACACTGCCGGGGTTGCGCTGGATGTCCTGCTCGTAGGCAACGTCCTGGTCGGTGACGAGGAAAAGCTCGCTGGAGCGCTCCATCTTGCGTTTGCTGGGCCGCGCGAGGCTCGCCGTCACGGTGCGGAGGAGTTCGCCGGGCATGATGTCGCCGGGACTGGCGGAGGAGGGCCCGCGGTGGGCAGAGACGCGATGGGGGGCGTGACCGATGGCGATGGGCGCGTTGGAGTCGAGGTCGAGGTAAAGCTCTGAGGAGGAACTTGCGGTCTGCGACGCGCTGCTGGTCCAATCACAGGCGCCGTGCACGGGCCATCCTCACCCAACGGCAAGCAGCTCCCCGGTCGCTTGCAGTTGGTCCTGGCCGTGGCCGAGAGCTTGCCGTCACGCTTGCTCCATCGTCACGACCCATTCATACATCAACTACGACACTGCCGGCGCCATTCGAGACTCACAGTCCAGCCGCCTGCACCCACCTCGGTCGTGCCCACTCCATCCATAAGCCCGTCCATCAGCCCAGCATCTCGCCATGTCTGGCAGCGGGGTAGGTCTCAAGCTGTGCTTCGAAGCTATGCGGCAGAATGCTGACACCACCATCAGGCGAGGGAGGCCGTGTTCGCGACACGGCAGTCGCTGTCGTTGATGAAGGGCAAGCTGAAGGGCGCGCAGATCGGCCACGATTTGCTGAAGCGCAAGAGCGAGGCCCTGACAAAGTATGCCGCCCAATCTCCGTCATAGTGCTCGAGCAACGCTGACCGCATCTCCCCGCAGGCGCTTTCGAGGTACAACCATGCCCTCTATAGCCATCTTTCCCCCTGCATGTCGCTGAAACCGTGCACAGAGATAACACGCCGCATCGATGAGGCCAAGCGCAAGATGGGCCGCGTCATGCAGATTGCCGCCTTCTCGCTCGCCGAAGTCACATATGCCGTTGGCGGCGACATTGGCTACACCATCCAGGAGTCGGCCAAGCAGGCAAAGTTCCGCGTGCGCACCAAGCAGGAGAACGTCTCGGGTGTCTTCTTGCCGCAATTCGAGAGCTTCACCGCCGACGGCGTCAACGACTTCGCCCTGACCGGCCTGGGCAAGGGCGGCCAACAGGTCGCGAGGTGTAGAGAGACATATGCACGTGCAGTGGAGACCTTGGTGGAGCTGGCCAGTCTGCAGACCGCCTTTGTTATTCTGGACGAAGTCATCAAGGTGGTAAATCGCCGTGTAAACGCCATGTGGGTACCCTTCCAAACCAAACTTAAACCATCGTCTTGATCTGACAACTCCTAGTGAGCATGTCATCATACCCCGCACCGAGAACACCATCAAGTACATCAATTCCGAGCTCGACGAGCTGGACCGAGAAGAGTTCTATCGCCTGAAGAAGGTATCCGGAAAGAAGCAAAGGGACGCAGCCGCCGAGGACTTGGAGAGGATAGAAAGGGACAAGAAGTCTGCTGCTGAAGAGGACAAGACCAATGCCGCTGCAGACGACGCCGATTCGCAAGACTTGTTTGGTGACAAGGACAACGAGGATGTCATTTTCTGAGCGCGCGGTGCAGAGGGCGGGTGTCTAGTAAGGATAGATGGTGGGGCCATTTCGGCCTCGACCAGGAGTGTGAGATCGATGGTGCTCTCCGCCACGCCCATGTTCCTTAAAATGGCACATCACGGTACTGGTCCCTTCGGTCGAGTTCCGTCACCGGCTTGTAGCCAGCTCCGTGACCCATGTGTATGAGCCATTCAAGCGTCGACGGCGGTTGAGGACGTTTCCATATACAGGTCGTCACTGGTTGTTGCACAGGCTGCGCTGGCTGTACTTGCTGCTCAGGAGCCTTATCCTGTGGTAGCAGAACTGCCCTAGTTTTGTTGTATAAGTATTTGGTTACTGTACAGGTAACAGGACATTGTCCTGGCAAGGTATCACAAACGCATAACATGAATAAACGCAAAACCGAAACGCAAAATCCACGCGCTGCATCTTACTGTCTCTGGTACGCAACCTTCATGGGCTTGCCTTCGGCGCCGATTGGCATGCCCGCCGTGGCCTCCTTTGCCGTAATGGCAAAGTTCTCGTTCTCGAACTCTGCAAAAGCCACGCCCCGTACTTTGACGTGACGCACTTCCTTGAAGCCATCGTAGCGCTCGAAGATGTCGGTAAGTGAGTCCTCGTCGACGTCCTTGGGCAGGTCTTGCAAGAAGAGTGTTTTGTTCGGTCGGACGTATTCGTCGGGAATGACGGCAACTCCGGGCTTGTGCACCCGCGGCTTCTGTGCAGCTGTGGGGTTGGCCAGAGCCTTTGCGTCTTCTTCGGCGCGCTTGAAGTCTATCACAGCCAGTTAGATCAAGTACTCTGCAAAGACCATGGTCCAAAGTACCTTTCTGCATCAACCGCTTCCGCTTGTGCTCGTCAAACATGTCTTCCGCCTTGCGCTTGACGGTCTCATCGCTGTGCGTCTTCGACCTGGACACCTTCATGGCCTTGCCGTACATCTGGAAGCCATTCATCTCCTCAATCGCATCTAGGCATGATTTCTCGCCATCAAATACGACAAACGCCTGGCCCTTGCGCTTCAGACTGCTCTTTGCTATAACGTCGAGAATCGGGCCGTAGTGTTTGAAGACGACCATGAGGGCCTCCTTGAGGGTATCGATCTTGACGCGCTCTTCGAGGTTGTTGACCTGTAAAATTCAGCATGAGCCACGGTGTGCAATGTGAGAGCATGCTGTGCAAAGGTTCAACTCACGTAGATGCTGCGACAGGTTAGCGGTCAAGTTCTTGAAGTGGGGGGAAGACGTACGTTTCTATCGGGACGGGGTATTTGCTAGGGTCGACAACCGCGCTGCCGGATATCACGCCCTCCATTTTGTCGGCCATGGTGGGTGAGGGATTGGTCGTGTATGCGGAGCTTGCGTTGTTGTGGGAGCTTTCTGGTCGGAAGCTTGAAGCTCAGTTCCGAAGTTCTGAGTGCCAAGGCGCTAGCTACAAGCCCTCTTCACACGTGACTATAGCCACAGGCTCATTAATTTGTTGTCACACTTTCACGAACTAGTTCACCTGATGTCAAATACTCCCTGGGGTTGCAGAAGGTGGATGTACTATATTGAATGTTGTACGACTCTAACTGCACCTTCCGCATGCGCCGATGGAATCGCCAAATTGCCACTAACGAAGTAGGAATGCATCGGTCCCTACCTTCGAGCTTTCCTAGTTCCCAAATTTTCCATGTACACCCTTACTCTTTCTTTCTCATAGCAGGTCGGTGTTTTCAATTGTACCTCAACGCAGCATACTCCTCGCCTTGAACCAGTTCTCACGGTTCTCCGACCGTAAGAACGAGGAACGAAGTTTCTAAAGTGTTTGCTTTAACTCATCATTGGGAACGGATTACCTCATCATTTTACCACCGAATCATTCTATCACCGTCAGCGTTTGCGTAATAGCTGTGTCGGTGTTCCTGTCGCCCCCGATACACGCACTTTGAGTCACCTGTGTGGTTCGTGCAAGATCACATACGGACAAGACGACACCAGATCCGAGGAACGCATCCGGAACAATCAATTCTCGGAGTCCTCGAAGAGACCACCACGTTCGTGCCATCATCTCCACGTCTTCGTATAGATGCACAAGACATGGCTGGGTTGTGGCCGCCACACACCAATCGGACTGAAATGGCGCTCGAGCCCGTTGTTCATCTGTTCAACCGTTGGTATGGGCATGTTCACGGATCTCTTTCTTTACGCCTTGATCGGTGAGTGCCTTTGAGACCTCGTGTAATCTATTCACTCATCGTTGCCAGTTCCCGTGCTCCCATTCATGCTCAAAGATCGTGTCCACCTTCCTGAACCGCAGATACAGGACACGATCTCTACCCTTCTAGCGATTTATGCGGCGGCGTCACTCCTTGTGTCTCCCATTACGGGCGTCCTCGCCGACAGATTCTCTTCCTCTCGCAAGCTACCCTTCTTACTTGGTCTTACTCTCCTAGCGCTCGCCACAGTTCTTCTCGCTGCCGGAAACAGTATCCCTGTATTTGCAATCGCTCGACTCTTGCAGGGAGCCTCCGCCGGCATCGTTTGGACGATTGGACTTGCCATACTCATCGAGACGGTTGGCCAAGAGAACCTGGGCAAAACTATTGGCACTATCTTCAGCTTTATCACCGTGGCCTCGCTTTTCGCTCCTGTCGTAGGCGGTGCGCTATATAGCAAGACGGGCTATATTGGCGTGTTCGGAGTGGGCATTGCTGCTGTTGTTGTCGACTTCATCATGCGCATACTCATGATCGAGCAGAAAGTCGCCGCTGAATATCTGCCTCAGTCGCCTTTACTTTCCTCTTCTTCAAGCTCAGAGATTACGACTGCCACCGAGGCATCTCCACTACTACCGAGTGCATCTCTAAGCGAAGACCTGAGCAACTATCTTCTTCCCAAACCAGCACACCGCATCACCAAAGCCTTTCCCGTTCTTCTCATCCTCACAGATACCGGACTCCTCACCTCGCTCTTCATCGGTTTCATGCAAGCCCTCCTTCTCGGCGCCTTTGACGCCACAGTCCCACTCGTCGGATCCTCCCGCTACGGCTTCGACAGTTTAAAAGCAGGTCTCCTCTTTATCCCACTTGGTGGCGCCGACTTCCTCTTTGGACCGGTCTTTGGATGGTGTGTCGACCGATGGGGCGCACGTCCAATCGCCATCATAGGATTCCTCTGGCTCGTACCGTCACATGTTCTTCTCCGCCTACCAAGCGAACCTGCTATCTCTGAGCACCTCACCACTGGCCAGAGCATCGCTCTATACGCATCAATGCTCGCTTTGAACGGAATCGGACTGGGCATCATCAATTCGGCGTCGATCGTGGAGACGGGAACGATTGTAGAGAAGTACTGGAAGGCGAATACGGAATTGTTCGACCAGGCGCCATATGCGCAGCTTTACGGTATCAGCAGTATGGTTTGGAGTGCAGGGTTGACGGTTGGTCCGCTTGTTGGTGGGGTACTCAAGGCACGGATTGGATATGGGAATATGAACGCTGTGCTTGGTGGGTTTTGTGGGGCTACTGCTATTCTGACTGCACTTTTCGTGGGGAAGAAGAATGGGTAGGTAGAGGTTCGAGAAGATAAGTGTATCGCTGCCATTATTGCAGAACTGATTTTCGCTCGGGATGTTTGGTGTGTAGAGGGCGGAACAGGACACACTCCTCTTCCGGAACGTTCTTCCATCCTATTCTAGGCCTCGGTATCAGCCAATCGGCGACTCAGCCCTCCCCCATGTCAGCTCCACCACGACCGTCTTTTCTCAAGGCAGCAGCATGACCCACATTTCTCGGAGCATCATGAATAATGATAATGAGGTATATGTAATTACGATCCCGAGTAAATCCCAGGAAAGTAGCAAGGAAACTGAACTATTTCTTAGATTCATCTTCGGATGTTCCTTGTGCCTGCGTGCACTCTTTCCTTTTTGGGTGTAAGATGGGATATTAGTAGCACGGGGAGAGGGCTGATGTTCGAATCGTGCGTAGCATTCTTTTTTGGCACCTTACGATGCTAGCGAGTATCTAACGTACTTTGATTAGCCGATCAGATGTATATAGAAGGCTTCCAAGTGCTTTCTTTTTTTAAGATGCATAAAAGGCTACAGACATCCCGCAGTATAAGAACAGCATGTATTCTACTGTGCTTACCAAAACCTGCTGCAGTCTGCTTCAGGCAAGGCAAGTGACCGCGCATTATTCGTTATTCATACTATGCCATTCCTGAAAAGTCATGAGGCATGAATGTCAGATCCCCATCACCCCAAGTATGATGTAGTCAGAAATGCCTTGAGGATTTCATGCAGTAGCATGAAGCTGACCATTGATAGACGTTCCTGGTCGTGCACACGGTTCAATCTAAACCGTCGCATCCATCGCATCCTCCACCCACTCTTTCATATCTATTCCGTTCGTCTCTTCATCCTCCTCGGTACAATCGCACCCGTAAACCTTCCGGAACTGATACTGCGGCAAGCCCTCCAGCGCCTCAAGAGCTTTATTAGCAGCCCTTGGACGAGCGTACCGAGCACTCTGCCCAATGCTGTCAAACCTGACCTTGCCGTGGATCATGACCATGGCTACTACTTGGCCATTGGAGCCAGGAATTACAGATGGCAAGGGCTGCACAGACATGACACAAGAGGTGCACCCAAAGTTGGTGTGCATGAGCTTGTGGAGGCGCGTGATCGGGTGGCCGCTTCCAAAGGCCTCGTAGGAGGGCAGGGTCATGTCCAAAAAGTACCGCTTCAGGTGCATGTCGAAGAAGTTCTGCACGACAGTGAAGTCAAACTCGGAATCCACAAACATGGCTGCGACATAGGCTTCCACCACGTCGGCGAGGCATTTGGGTGGTTCGGCGTCTATGCCAACCCAGTAATCGACCGCGCCGTTCGCCTCGATCTCGGCGTCCTCAAGTTCGGTAACGTAGTTGCGGATTTCGGAGGTTAATGCCGCATTGTTCTGGCGAATGTGATGGTGGAAGCCGAGTTTGACGCTGACAGCACCAAGAAACTTGTTGGCCACCATAGGTGTCTTGTGCTCGGTGAGCCAATGTGGATCTTTCTCCGGATAACTGTAGAAGAGATGCATGATGAAAGCCACATCGAGCAAGGAGTCACCGAGGAACTCTAGCCTCTGGTAGTTAGGCACCTTTTCCCACATGAAAGCCTGGGAAGGATGCACAAAGGCCGATCGGAGGAGTCGGGGGTACTTGAAGTGGTACGGGTGCCTCTGTTCGATCTGTCGAGCCAAGTCGAGTTGCGTTGCGGTCGCATCTGCCATCTGATACTTCGGCTTGACGTAGGCGGCAAAGTAATCGGAGAACTTCTCCATGAGATGATCTTCGCTATCGACGAAGATCTTCACTGCCTTGACAGCTTGATTCCAGTCGGCCGGATTCCACTGCCCTCGCTTGTTGTCTTGCAAAAACGCAGCACCAATGAAAGCTTCGCAGACGTCGGCAATGGATTTGTCTCCAAGCGCGTGGTGAACAGGGCCGTCTCCGAGTCCTTTCCCTTTACCTTGGATCAACTCTAGACCCTTGGGGTACCATTGACGTCTGCGCAGACTTGTTAGATGGATGCTAGAATTACGCAATTCTTACTTACCGATTGAAAGCCATCGTTCGGATCCACTCGTATAGCTTCAACTTTTTCGCAGTGCCGAACAAGTTTTTGTTACATAGCATGAGCATGCGGCGCACGTGGAACTCAAATTCATTCTCGTCAGGCTGAAGAACGAATATTGAGATTGAGGTCGCCATCTTGAGGAAGCAGTCCCCTAAAAACCTTAAATGAGTGGGTACGATTAGTGTGTGTCTTAGAAGTGGTCATTGTATCCTAATCTTGCTTACTCGAGACGTTCGTAGTTTGGGCCCATGCCGCTTCTGAAATTGATCACTTCAGCGTCATCATCGCCTGAGTTGTCCGAGTCCTTGGTGAGCGCTTCAAGGGCTAGCGTCGGTGTTATATTCAATCCGAGATGTTGACATGCTTCGAGTGAGATCAAGTAGTCCTCAATGCGATGAAGAATGGCCGGGAACACGTAGACCATAGCTACAAAGCGCGTCGTCATCTGCAAGGCCAATTAGTGACTTTCGATTTAGCCAATATTCAAGCTTGGACAACTTGCCATGGATATCTTCAATGGTTCGGGGCAAACGAAGATACTGAGCTGTCCTTCTGATTCTTTTTCATTCTGTTCCATGGCAGCCAGGAAGTTCCTTCGAAACGGAATCCTCTCCACCTCCATGACCGGCTGCTCTGGGTTCCATGTCCTGATCTTCCTCGAACGGCTCCAGAGACTATTCGACCAGTCCAGAATGCTCTCTTTGTACTTGCGAGCAGGTTCGGCCGAGATCGCAGATGCAGGGACTGGGCTGTTCGGTTTAAGGTGCGGCGCTAGAGCTTTGGAGTAAAAGCGACGACCTCCGCTGTACTTGTCCACAATATACTTGTCGACTAGATATTCGTCTTCCATATCTGGGGTCCATTGGGTACGGGTATCGGTGGGATTGCAAATATCCAGGACCTGCTCCATGTCGATAACGTCCTCCGGGTTTGACGTCGAAGTATATGTTGCAGTGCTAGCTAAAGGGGATACAAAGTCAGCATAATTCATCCAGAGGGTTTCAGTGCCTAACGTCTTCGGCTGCGGGCCGTGCTGCTTCACGATCACGACTTAATGTGTACCCTAGGGTTACGTACCTGACCGAATGGGAACCAACCAATAGGCCATCTTTGAGACATCATTCTCGTAGATCTTGTTATAGATGTCGGCATATATCTGCAGGGTGACCTTGTTGAAGAGCGCAAGGGTCTCTTCCGCTGCCGAAAAAGAGGACTCAAGCGGGATCAATACAACGTTTGAAGGGCGACCGTTCCTGAGGTAGATCGGAAACTGAGGTAGTTGCGGAAGATGAGCCCGAGTAATCAGTCCTAATGGTTGATGGGGTCGGTCTAGGCCTGCATCGACGTCGATGACAGTCAGGTAGAGGCGTTCAGGGATCGTTTTGGCACCGATGCGCCAGAACTCTGGCTTGACGCGCATCAAATACTGGCCTTTGTGCTTCTCGCTGAGGGCTAATTGCGCGTTCCTCATGGCCGGCAGTTTCTTCTTGTATGTGGGTAGCAGGTGGTCGTCCAAGAAATGCTTCTCTCGCAGGAGAAGGCACATCTTAAAGGCAGCCGCGCATTTGGCAAGCAACTTTTTCGCGCAAATCTTTCCAGTAGCCGTGTGAACAGGTGCGCATTCTGGCAATATCACCTCGCATTCGAACCCATGCCGTTCCTCTCCGTCAAGATTGGTGTCGAAAACTCTTTTCAGGACGTACGTTGGTTGCAAGTTGACTTCGTTGTTAGGCACTGGGATTGAGGTTACGAAGTTAGCGAGAACGGTTAGACTTGACCTGTACGTCAGCTTAGCGCCGGAAATTGGCTCAATGTATACTTCGCCCTCAGTGTCGCGCAAGGTATGGAGATCGAAGTCTAGTTTGTCGAGGAAGCGATCCTGTGGTAAGCCTTCGCAGAAGTTTTTCATCTTCTTCTCTGCCTGGTTTGCGTTGCGAAGTACCGCCTCATGCACTTGGTTCCCCCCCTCTAGCATATGCAGGTATGTGGAATTCTTGTGTCGAGCTCTTCCTCGAGACTGGACGTATGCGATCATGGATCGGTACAAGTCGAAGCGTACCACAAGATTGCACTGAGGGATGTCGAGGCCTTCTTCAGCTACAGACGTGGAGAAAAGACAGTTGAGCTTTCCTTGACGGAACTTCTGCACCGTCAAGACCTGTGATTTGAGAGTGATGTTCGTGTCGCTTCCGCCGAAAGTGGTGCCGATTAACATATCAGGATGTAAGTTGGGACCACCGAGGTGGCGGAAGATGAGAAGTAGAAGACGTGCTGTTTGTCGCGTCTCTACAAATACAATGCAGCGAGCGTCACCGGTTCGTGCATAGTAAAAGTCGAGGTATTCCTTGAGTAGGACAACTTTGGAGCTCAAATCTGCCGGGGTTGCGGTGGGCAGACCAAAGTCATACTTTCGAATGAACTCCGAAGCTTCCTGCAAGCGCGCGATTTGCGTGTCAAGTTTGGAAACATTCTGCCCGTCATTTTCTTTGTTATGTTGCAGTTCCTTGCGATTCTCCCGCTTGCGGCTCTCTGCTTCGCTGAAGGCAAAAGACCAGTACATGTCGGATGCCCATCGTCCGAGCTCTGATGCGATAAGCTTCGAGGTTGTGAAGTATTTTCGAAACCCATCCATGTCACCGAATTGCGCCTTGATTTCGGTATGGAACGATGTCTCAAACGGAGGGAGTAAGGGGGCGTAATGAATGACCTCCTCATATGGTTGAGCGATGTTATTCCGATTCAGAGTCTCTTCGGAAGCGGTGGCGATTCTGCAATGAAGCAAATTTTCCAGCTTTCTCGCAGCATCATAGACATTAGTGTTGGCATCCACTGGTGATGCGGTCATGCCGAAAATACGAGGTCGCTTGCTGACGTCTGGTTCATGCACGTAGTAGTCCTTCATTATCAGTGCATACGGGTGATTGCTCTTCGCGTGGTGGGCTTCATCAAAGATGAGTATATTGCACCGTGCCATATGGATAAATGCGTGCCCCATACAGTCCAGAAGAACTGCCGCGGTACAGACAACGACCATGTTGTTGTCGAAAAGGCTGTTCCACGACGACTCCTGCCAAAGGTCTGTACCCATGGCGCCACATACGCCCTCAACTTTCTGGTCAAGGCCACATCGTAGTACGTTGGCTTGCTGGAAGACGAGATTGACCGAATCCACCTAACACAATTAACGAGACATCCTAGAGTGCAGATGATACTTACCAAAAAGAATGCGATCTTGGGCGGGTATCCCTTGGCACGAGATTCGAGTTCCTTGTCCAGGACGTGACGAAGTAGCAAGGTAGCAATATGTGTCTTTCCGGTACCCGTACCTAAGACAGCGATGATGTTCTCGTCTTTGGCTCGCTGGAAGAGCTCCGTCTGGTAATCTCGGGGGTTGACGATCTGGTGACTGTTCTCCGCTTTTGCCAGAATGTCTCGGATAGAGAGCTTGTCGTCAGTCATGTTCTTCATTACCCCTTTGATTTCCTCGTCAGTGATCCGTGCGGTCTTCTGGCAGGCATACGCTCGGAAGATTTCGTTCTCAGCCCTATTCTTCTCGGATACTGTTGTGGCCGGGTGAGCTCGTTCGACCTCGAGCTGCTCGTTATCTGAGTCTTCATCGTTGATCTCGTGTTCATTACCGCTGCCGACCTCGTTGTCCGACACATGTTCTTCCTGGTCGCTGTCCTGCTGGACCTCATCTACATTGCCCCAGCCCATCTTGATGTGCGGGGCAAGACTGAAGTTTGAGGACTAACACAAAACTGAACGAGAGGGACAGCAACTGATCAGAGCATAGGAGGCGTTGTTGAAGTTGGATCGTCGGTTTTGAGGGCAGCTGCCTATATGCTTACCGGCGCTAGTGGAAGAGCAAACGGAGCTCGTGAGGAAGGCGCCCAGAACTCACGCGGCACCTTTACCTGCACGAGCAATTTTGTTTATTCGTATTTATCATCACATCATCATATGTCAACACTGATTGGAAGGTGAGAGCCTCCTTCAGCCGTGTAAGTGCGGGGCACGCGTCCACTATAGGGGAGCAGAGTTAGGCGCGGCTGAGTCAGCAACGCCAACTCACGTGCGACTTTGCCAACCCGATTTCCGCACCCACGCCTTAAACACCACTGCAACGTTCGGACACGAAAATCGGCGATACAGACCGCATCCCATTCTAGGAGTCTCCAGACACCACACAAACCGAGAACCTCCGGTATAGCATTTGGCGGCGTCGAATCCGAAACTTCAAAATTTACGTACGCCACCACAAGATGTCCGAAGAAGAGCCCAAAACTCTCCGCGCCCTTTTCACCACGGCAGAGCGACTGCGGAACGACATAGCAGCCTCTTACGATTCAAATTCGCCAACGCACCAAGAAAATCTCGCGACTGCGATCACCACTTACGATTCGTGTCTCACCCTTGCGGAACAAGTCTCCCTCTTCTCGCCAAATGAAAGCTTAGATGATGTCTCGTCTTCTGACATACAGTACGTCCCAATCAGCAGTCGCTTGAACTCTACGGCATCCTCTGACGCTCTTTAGATACATGTCGATCAGCTTCCACCTAGCGGAGCTAGCGCAAAGAATCCGGATCAGCTCAATTGCCGAGAGGAAGACAAACTTACTGAGGGCGCGAGACTACTATGAGCGGTTCGTTAAGCTACTGGATTCTTACGATGTGCTTGGCAAGTCGGATGCGAAGCTCTGGGAGGCGTACCTGGAAAACAAAGACCAGTTTTCGACAGCGAGTACCCGAGATGCGGCGGCGAGGAGAGACGCCAAGATTCAGCGGTTCCGGGAAGAGAAGGAGTTGAAGAAGAAGCTTGAGGTGAGTCTGTCTGCCTTCTTTTGGTGTACATATCTTCGGACCGGGCAAGTTTGACTTGCTCAAATTGCGCCACGAAGCGATAGTCTAACTCGATCTCATCACCTGTCGTATGTGTTCAAAAGGTGGGCTCGAGCTAATTTACCGCAGTACATCAACCAGAACCCCAGACTCGCTGAAAACGACGACCAAGTAGTCCGCGACCTTCATCTCACAAACCTCGCCTTCCACATTCACCAAACCTTCGCTGCCCTGGAGTCGATGTCCCAAGAGCTCCAAATTATCTCTCTCGCCCCACCAGCACCCCCAACCAACCCCTCCGCCCCCTCTCAAGACACCCGCGAATCTGACCGCAACGAAACCGCCTACTCCGAGCGCCTCGACAGTCAACTCCCAGGTCTAAAGTATACCGGCCCCATTCTCAGCCCCTCTGGCAAACCGCTGCGCCCCTTCACCATGCTGGACACCCGCCAGCGTCTACAACAGGGTGTGTTTAGGCCTGATCATAGTCTGCCCACTATGACGATCGATGAGTATCTTGAGGAAGAGAAGCGTAGGGGGGGAATGATTGATGGAGGTGGGGAGCAGAGTGGGGTTAGAGAGCTGCTAGACGAAGATGATCATGACAAGATGGACGAGGAGACCATGAAGGCGAGGGCCTGGGATGAATATGTTGAGGAGAATCCGAAGGGCAGTGGGAATACGCTGAATAGGGGATGATCTTGTAGGAGGTCCGAGGAAGCTAATGTCGTAGACCAGCCAGAGTAGCGCATGGATAGAATTAAAGCTTAGATGATCATGTATCTCGTGTGCAGAGAATGCCGTGGCGCCATAAAATCACGGCGCCCATACCAGACCGACGACCCCCATTCTACACTCCCACCTCACTCGGGGCCAACTCCGGCCACTTCCCCAGTACCGTCTCCACCAACGCTTTCGAAAGGACATTGTATCCCTGCGTCCGCATTAGTACCGTTTATCAACATCCAGAATTTGACATACCGTCGGCCCCAAATGCAACCCATCCGTAAACCACCCTTCCTCAAACTGCTTCGCACTCTTCAACCCGCACCCAGGCAACCTCACCTCCTCATACCTCTCGCCCTTCTCAACCCCCTCTACCTCCCCCTCTCTTCCCTGCTCCGCTAATCCCCCCTCAACACACTTTTTCCAATAATCCAAGCCCACAACTCGCCCGGTATCCACATAACTACCCGCGATCTGCATCACGCGCTCGGCAAACCTCTTCTTGCTAAGGTAGGTACGGAAAGCACGGTCATTGCGCGGATCCGACTTCCCTCCATCTTCATCGTCGTCTTCTTCTGGCCCGCCCCACTTTGGTGATGGATCCGGGATGTTGATTGGAGGCGGTGAGATGAGCACGATCTTGGTCTCGGGCAGCTGCGATATAATTGCGTCGACGAAGCCGCGGATGTTGGCGTCGAAGTCGGCGAGTGGAACGTACTCGCTTTCGCCGATCAGACAGGCGTCGTTTGCGCCGAGGAAGATGGTTATGAGGAGGGTGCGGGGCGCGGACGGGGCTGTGATGCGCGTGAGTAGGCTGGCGAAAGAGGGCTTGATGATCTGGGATGTGTAGCTAGATATGGCATTTCACGTTAGCACCGGTTCATGGTATGCATTTCTGGTGTTTTGGGAGAGGTGTCTGATGTACCCAGCATATCCTAAGCCCATGTTAGCATTGCCCCGCGTCTTGATAAATATGGCTTGAAAGAACTCACCCTCATTCACGATCTCCACCTTGCCCTTGTACCAGTCCTGTAGATACCACCCAGATCCCTGATCCTCTTCCTCAAATGCATATTGCGTGAGCGAGTCGCCAAAGAGCACGATCTGCGGGAGCTGTTTCGACTTGGTGGAGCCCATTTCGTTCGCCAGGGTGTTCGGGTGTTTGAACTTTGGAACTTGTACCTTCCTAAGGTGCGAATGTGATATCCAATTATCAATTACGCAACGCGCGTTGCACTTCTATGCCGCTGCGGCGAGGTTCGTGAACATCGGGAGAACGGGTGGATGTGGATGTTGCAGCCTGGTCTAACCGAATCGGCAAAATTGAATAGAGATCAGCATTTGCAAGCGCGTGCGACCGTTCACAGAGATCATTCAGGCCGAAATATCAACAGCATTCATTGCGAAAATCGTTCATGTTAAAGATATAGTACTTTGAGTACCATGGTGTTCATTCAATAATTCTGAAAGCCTGCCAAGCTATGCTACCTAGACCAATGCCATATAATACAAGTACAAGGATACCAGGGCTCTTCCTACGAAGGCATCTTATATCAAGAGGTCATGCTTTTGCCGCCAACAAAGGGAACTGTTTACTTTTTCGCATCCTCCTTAGCCTTCTTGGCCAACTCCTCTGCCTCGCTGCCCCTCTTCTTCAAGATCTCCGAGATCTCGCTCACAGTGTCCTTGAGGATCTTTTGTGCGTCATCGCCGTGCTTCTGCGCAACCTCTTGGATCTGTCCCAACTTGGGAATGATCTGGTCGCCGCCGGGGATCTTGTTCAGGTACTTGTCCAACCCGCCAAAGCCAGACTCCTTCGCCTTGCCCGCCGCGCTCTTGACATACGACTCGATGTCGCCGGTATCGCCAGACTCAACGGCCTTCTTGATCTTCTGGTATAGCTCCTGCACGTTGCCTGACTTGAGTGTATCCGCATTCTCCTCAACGAGC
>Ga0247803_1000675_pt1 | contig 18104 bp, 23 predicted proteins | sample UWRJL014104B1_FD_180928 | JGI IMG/M metagenome (GOLD analysis project Ga0247803, IMG submission 180928) | Plant litter microbial communities from Arlington Agricultural Research Station in Wisconsin, United States - UWRJ-L014-104B-1 | ecosystem: Environmental > Terrestrial > Plant litter >...
AGCGATATGTTGATTTACCATCGACATTGGTAGGAAAGCCGTATATCATCTTCAACGACTTCAGGTTGGTGAACTTGGATATAAGATCCAATTGGACATGTGTTCCTTCCTCGCACCAATGATGTATCGCGAATACTGTAACGCCTTTGAACACGTCTTCAGAAAGATGGTTGAACAGGGGGAGAGTTTGTTTCGATGTCTCATTGTTCCATGAGTAGTAGTCGTCGCGTGCTAGGAAGGCGGGTGTGGTTTCAAAGTACAGCTGACGGTTCGCGCGACAGATGCCGGGCAGGACTGATATATCGATTTCGGGTCTGAATCGTCTGTAATGTTGCATTCGGGCGAGAGAAGGCGGAAGTCATAGAAATAGAAAGCGTGGGTGTAGATTTGATCGCGTGATTCACGTGGGAGGCGAAGCGGGAGTTGTTGAGTAAGAGTTTCGCACATCACAAGTCTTAGGAGAAGATTAGTTGGCAGTTAGGCGTCGACCGTGTGAGCTTACGGGTAATGGCGTGTCGGTAGTCCGGTTATCGGTTGATACATGAATGAGCTCGTATTTATGGACTCAAAAGGACAACTCGACTCGCTTAATCTGGCAGGGTGCTGTTGACTCGGTGATAACGAGCCCCTGCTCACTAGTAGTTCGGAGTTTCTGAGAGTGAGGACAAAAATGTTGCCAGCAGCCTCGAAACCCAACAGGGCAACATCGTACAGCGGAACCCGTAGATAGATCTCAAAAGCTAGCAAGTTTGTCACAGCTAGAAGCACTTCTGCATGCGACGGAATGGGAGGGAGGTGGGGTGAGTTGAGCTCAGATCAGCGTCGGAAAATCTCGGCGCCGAGGCGATGCTATTGGCCGCCCGTTTTCACCGCCGCCAGCGGTAAACACGACTTCTTGTTGTCGGACACGCGGCGATCTACCCCATTCTCTTTCCAGCTGTGCTTCCAGAGGCTCAGGCCGCCCAAGCATCCTTAATTGTCGCACCTCTACGGACCCTTCCTGTGCCCCTCTACTGCGCCAACTGCTGCCTGCCTGCCGTGCCTGCCCCGCCATCACCCTCGCGCGAACATCCCGCGCTCGAAGCACACGAGCACCACACCAGCATCCCCCTACGACTCCCGAAATGGCGGCCGACATGGACATTGACTTCACGCGCCGCAACAAGCGGGCGCGTCCGCTTTCAGAACACGAGAAGGAGAAGCTCGACGAGTTCATCGACGCGATCCACTACTCGGCCAGGTGCGTTGTTTACAATGTTGCAGCGCGTCATACTCTTGCTGATTGCGACTAGATACTCGGACGAGATCTACGAATACCGCCATGTGCAGCTCCCCAAGCAGATGCTCAAGGCCATACCTAAGGACTACTTCGACGGAGCGCGGGGCACGCTGAAGCTGCTGTGGGAGGACGAGTGGAGAGCCCTGGGCATCACTCAGGTACGCGGGCAGCATGGAAGATAGAGAGCTGACGTCACTGACGCGTCACAGAGTCTGGGATGGGAACACTACGAAGTGCACGAACCGGAGCCTCATATCTTGCTCTTCAAGTAAGTGCAGCCCGCTGGAGAAAGCGGCCAGCTAACTGGAGTGCAGGCGACCAATCAACTACCAGCCACCGACGCATTGAGACAATGCCAACCCTTTACCTCCTTCGGCACTCTCGCGTCCTGGACCACCCGTTCAGACTCGAGTGCGAAGGCATAACAAGCGCGATCTCGGCTTTCCGGCGTACCAACCGCCTTTCTTGTCCATCTTGAGCGATTCGGCTAGAACTATGTTACGACGGCATGATCACGGCGGGATGAACGAATTTGCATCAAACTACACGACTTAACTGGCATTTGCGACGGCGTGCCTTGGACGGATACTGGATGCTCAATACTGTACATATACTGCCACGAGCGCTACGAGAATACCAAGCCATTGAATGACATCTGCAGGGCCCACGTGATTGCCAGTCTTCGTACCAATGTTGAACATATCATTCAGAGGGGAGACAGATCCTATAGCGTAGGACAGCAACTCGCATCTCACCTGACCTTCCCAGTGCGTTTGTTGGACCGGGAGCAGCTACCTGAGATGCCTTGACATTGGCAGTTCTTCTAAGCAGTGGGATGACTTGTCCGTGTGGATGGTAAGTTGCCACGCGTAGCATGAGCGCAACCCCGCGGAAAGCCTGCAATCCACTCTGACGTACATTTCACAAGGATCACCCGGCCCCGTTTCACCAGCATTTTGGCAGCGGAAGGGAATCGCCTTCTAGAAGGCTTGATCGCATGAAGTTGGGGAAAAAGCTGAAGCACGGTCCTTTCCTCATACGGTTAGCACATTTCCCCGCATATATCCAAACCTGGCGCGGTCCGCTCGTTCCCGCACCCACACAACCAACACTCCAATCTGGCTAAACTTCCCTACCAAACTCTCCAAAGTCGGGAACGCTCCTCTCATCTATATCCTTGTCTGACGGTCCGTCCACGCTACCGCTTTTCCACAATCGTTGTCTCGAGCCATGGTTGAGAGGCATGCGCACGGCTTGAATGACGCCGCACCGGTCGTTGTTGACAGAGTTGCAGTCCCAGGACCGCCTGTCTTTTGGGGTCAAACATGAACAGTGATGTGGCGCTCTGACGTGGTGTTCGGACGAATGCAGCCATAGCTCTCCACTGTTTACGTTTGTCGCCTATGAATCCAGGGCTCGTTGCTTACCCTGTTTGTGATCCACGGCATATGAGCCTACCGTTTTTTCTGATGTTACTCAAAACGACGACCATAATAGACCAGCGTGCCACGAGCTGAGTATGACACATTGAAGGGTCGGATCTCGGACAGTCACTGCACATAACATCATCATCCGACCCAACAGCGATGCAATCGACGGGAACCCACATCCGACTCTCCGGCTGTTCGATTCTGGACATACACTGTCTTGACTGCGCCCCTGCATCGCTTAGCCAAACTTTCCGCAACCCAGGCATAATGTGTTTCAGGCATACTTCGGCCTGTGCGCGACAATATGCCCGATATTCAGTGCTTCCTCTTCTGTTGACTGGATGCTCTATTCCATCAGATTGGGCAAAGTCTAGCTCGGTACCAGATTGTGACACTCTCCCGCCGTAGGCTAAATCGGTCTCAGTAGCTGTGGTGGTCAACCATCGAGATAGCCTTGAGGTGTAAATACGAGGTATGCTCCTCAAAGACAGAGCATTCACAAAAATATATGTTTTTCGGCCTATATTTCTCGTCACCAACGGCACCCTGGTGGAGAGACCTATCAAATCAAGATGAAGAGCTGGCTCCACACTCATCGCCTTCGAAGGCAACGCTCGGGTATGACATCGATTGACAGACCGGGCTGTTCTCTGACAACTCAACAGAAGGAAAATTACCCATACTAAGTCATGCTTCATCGGACTTGGACAACGCTGGACCACCCAGGCCTTTGGCAATCGCTCCAGACCGCGTGAAGGGTGCGGCGAGGATTGCCGCCTCCCACACGTCTAGCAGAATGTCGATTGAACGCTATTTGAGCGCCCCACTAGAGCAAGAACCTGCTTCGGTTCCAGCGATAAATGCTGCGTTGCGAAAACACAAGTCACAGAGCCGCATTCCTAGGCCTCTTGGTGCACTTCTCCGACATTCTCGCGACAGCTCGTCTGAGGTCAACTCAGAAGGCCGACGTACTTTCTATACCTCTGGAAGTGCACCTGACTCCACCGGTACATCCTATAGCGTTACTTCACGAGCAGCGCACCATCAAAGGAGCGACAGCCACACAGCCGCGCCCGATATTCCCGATGTGCCCAATATGCCGAAGTTCGACATCCTAGACCTAGCACGAGATATGGTCTCATCTCCAGACAGACCTACAACTAGCAAAACGGTCGAAACAGAGAAGTGGACAGAACAGGAACAGATGGAGATGGTCATGCCCGGATACTCGCCAGACAAGAGGATCGACTACAAAGCGAAAGCCGGAGAGGAAATTGCGCAAATCCAGCAAAAAGCCAAGATACTAGAAGACAGAATGAGGCGTTACAAGGCGGAAAGAGAGGCCGCAATAATTCCTTCACGATACATTACTGACGAAATGGCGTATGAGCGCGTGGTGGAAAAGCCGAAACTAGCGTGGGTCCTCGGGGCCGATATCGAAGACGCGCAGAGCATTAAGAGACCAAAGTCGAGCGGAAATTTGGCCTTGAGCTCCGCTGACGATGTGCCGGGCCGACCAAGCACTGAGACCTTGGTCGAAGGCAACAGCAGGTTTACCGCGCCGCGGCGATCGAAGTCGAATGGTGCTCTGGACGAAGGAGCTCGCCAGGCAACGACCGAGAAGCGACATGTTGCGGTTGAACACAGGTCGACCAAGCGCGTCAGGTACTACTGCACCTTTTGCCAAAAGCGATTCAACGGCCAACTGGAGTGGATGAGGCATGAACAGACCTATCACATGCCCGAAGAGTTGTGGGTCTGCTGTCCCCGGACCGGCGAATTTCCTAGCCGGTGTCCATTCTGTGCAAAGAGTGACCCGAGTCCGTCACACCTTGCGGACCACAATTATCTATCTTGTCAGGAAAGGCCACTCTCCGAGCGCACGTTTAGCCATAAAGACTTCTTCCTCCAGCACGTTTCCCACGAGCACAAGATCGGTCTAGGAGAGAAGCCTGCTCGTCTGGCGGAGCTTCTCGAAGCATGGCGGCATCCCGTGCCCTTGAAGCAAGGTCACCAAGCGTTGCACTGCGGGTTTTGCGGTTTGGACTTTGCCACATACAACGACCGCACCGAACATGTCGCCGGACATTTCCAGGCAGGGCTGGATATGATGTCCTGGTGGACCGCACGCATCAGCCATGAGATTGCTGAGCCTGAGATGAGCCGAAACCCGTAAGTGAACTCTTGCTTTGGAAGACTTTGCAGTGCTGACCTCGATGTAGCAACGCCCCGCATCAGTGCAACTACTGCGAGCGGGTGTACGAGAACCTCGCCACGGCCCAGAAGCTGCATCCGGTGTGCACGATGTGGTCCTGCAGCTTCCTTCCGGGCTTGCAATACACCATCTATCCATCTGGGCCGCCTACAGATCTGGAGGCAGTATGCTGCTACTGCAATGATACGCTCGTGAGGGGCAATGGAAAGGTCAAAGGCACCGTTTTGAAAGAGCATGTTGCCCAGCACAACTTCCGCAAGTGTAACCAGCGACTATATTTCTCAGGGCAGCGCTTTCGGCAACATCTCCAAGACTCGCACAACACCAACTACGATTTCACTCTCTTCGCTGGCTGGGCTCTCCTTCTCAAATCGGGCAGGAGGCAAAGGGCAGCGTTGTTTAGACAGACCGACGCAACGTCAATACGCCGCGCCTACACCGATCCCAGCGCCACCAAGACCACCAAGCAGCAGGGTAAGAAGACCGAGGCTGCGGTACCGTCGATGCCGAAGATGAACTTTATGGACTTTTCCGAAACGCCCAACACATCGACGATACCCAGAAAGAAGCTGCAACGCAAGGCTTCTGCGCCAAACTTGGGGGAGAAACGCGAACGCGAGGTGCGCGATTCGTCGCACTTTTTCACGCGCGCTGCCACCGTGGATCTCGCATACGGCGAAGCGTCTTCACCGTCATCGCGGTTGGCCACAGGCACCATGCCTCCAAGCTCCATCTCACCGCATCACAAGCCGGGTTACCCTGTCGCATCACATCCCGTCGATGCGGTGAATACCTGCCCGAGACTTTATCGTAGGAGACTCGATGCGTCGACACGGAATCGCCTCTACATTCGGGATGAGGTGGATGGCCCGCTTTCGAAGCACTCGCAACGGCTGTTCAAGAAGGTGCCCGCGAGTACGTTTGGTGGGTTGGTGCTGCACAGTTCGCTCGTTGGGGCTACACCGGCGAGATTGACGAATGCAGTAGATGTGTATTCTCTTCACTAGCTCGTCTTCCGCATCAAGACACTGGACCCACACGTTAGGTGTATTAATCCGAGTTGTAACTTCTTCCTCTTTGTCCTGTCCATGACTCGCGCGGTACCACGTGCGCCTTGCATTCCGGCATGTCACTGCCCTAGCCTCGCAGACTAGCTTGTCGCATGTGGCAAAACGTCGGTGCCCAAGCGCTTGATATTTCGTAACGCCAACGCTGTGTAGAGTGGTGCATATCCGGCACTTCCCTCTTTCAGCCAGTTGGAAGAGGCGGAGCGAGTGCACGCGGCTGGTAGTAGTTCAGGCAATTGTGAAATCTTGCAGCTCGACTTTGGCGCTTCGCAAGTGTTGGATGCCATCTGACATCTGGGTTTTTCTTTCATGGTAAAAATGAAAAGGGGTAGGGGAATATGTGACGATGAAAGCACGGCAACTGGATACGGGAGGTGTGAGATGTAAATCGTATAACGGAGTGGACAACTGTGGGGTTCTTCGCACGTGAATGCGACGCTGGCGGTTAGTGTACCGGCAGAACGTGGATGACATAAGGCGATCCATAATTCGCCGGAGATACTCGGAATGATTTTCCAACCACTGACCACTGAGCCGGACACCGGAGGGCAAGCGGTGAAGGGCAGGGTGCTGCTTTGGGAAAGCGACTGCGTGCAAGTTGGCGCAACGCTCGCGAGATTGCCGCGAGAGGCTGGAGATGCTGGAGATGCTGGAGATGCGGGAGATGCGGGAGACAGTGGAGATGCTGGAGATGCTGGAGATGCTGGAGAAGAGAAAACCCTCTGTGGGTATCGCGTAACGTTCGAGGCATCCATGTATGCTTGGGACATGCGACACGGCCGGAATCTGGGGGAAGTCGGCCAGAGCAGCTGGAACGAGACGAGACGAGACGAGACAGGACGGGGAACAGACGGGGAAGCTGACCGGACGGCGCATGGCACCTCGATCCAACCCCAAGTCTCGGGCGTCCATGATGTCGGCAGCCGTCTAGTGACGTGCAGCAGGCTCGAGGCTGGCCACCCGAGCAATTTTGTACCTAACAGCAACGCACTGCTTGGCTGGGGACGAGACAGCGTCTTGAGCGATCGTCCCAGTTATCTATGATATCTAATGCTTTTACGCGCAGCATCTGGCTAGTGGGGGCTGGCCGGCGCCCCATTGGCTGCCTGCAGGTCCTTATCGCCATGTACTCCGGACGGGGCCATTTGCAGGGCTCTGGGAGATGTGTACATGGGCCTAACCCGATTGGGGAGCAAACCATTAGTAACGGCTACGCGCACGGACAGCCAGGCACATGTCGCAAGTGTCAACTCCTCAAAAGACATGAGGGTCGCCTGCTCCCCGATGCCAGTTTGAACCGGCCCTCGCCCGCTGCCCGACCACGAGCCTGTGCCCTCGCTCCAGCGTCCACCGAGCCTCCCGGACCGCCGTCGAAGCTCCCCCCCGCCGCCGCGCACCTCCCACCGCGCCCGCGAACCCTTCAATGACGGCACGCACCATCCAGCATCTTATTCTCCTCGCCGCCATAACGGGCAATCTGGGCCCTTGAGAAACCTCCCGCCCGCAGCCCGCTGCCTGCACCCGGAAATACCAAATACACAACCCCCGAAGTCGGTCCTCTTGGGCACACTCTACACGCTACCATACCTTGGCCGTTATCGTGTAGGCCCTGCCGTGGGTACACGCAACTCCCACGCGATAAGCCAGTTCCTATCCCGATACGGAACTTTACTTCCAGCTCCGTCGTGTGACTGGTGCTTTTGCCTTCTGCTGCATACTAGCAACGGCCTTACCCGCCGTCTATCACAGCGCCCCGTCCAGCTCGCTGGCGCCAACCCCCGTCGAGCCCTGGAACCGTCCACCGCCTTATCAGGACCGCCGAGTCGAGCCCCAACGTCACCGATATGACGACCGCCGTGGCTATACAGCCTGCTATGCCACGTCCGAACCCTATCCCCATCGCCGCCGCCCGCCCCCAGAAGCAGCCGAAGCCCTTGCCGCCCAAAGACCACGTCGTATCTGGCAAGCCCGTGTCGTCTACCACCGGCCCCGTTGCCAATATCCGCACCCGAAGAGAGAGGCCGTGTGACGCCTGCCGGAGGAGGAAGAGCCGCTGTGTGATACACGAGGGTGCCGTGCTGTGTGTGCTGTGCGAGTTCCACAAGCAGGAGTGCACCTTTGTGCAGAGTCCACTGCCGCGGAAGAGAAAGGTTGTCGAGGACGGGAAGAAGGACTCGCCCAACAACCAGAAGAAGAGGTACGTTTAGACTATGGCTCCGACGTCACACCCACTCCCATGGTTCTCGCTTCGCCTGGTGTCGCACATGTGCCCGCTAGCCGGCTTCGGCCGCGAGCCATGTGTCCCAGACAAGTGCACAATAGACGGGACTACCTCAGGCACACCTCGATCGTCCTCGATAGCATCGTTTCCATATGAATCCAGGGTCCAATGGTCGACCTCCTGTTATCGCGTGCCGTTATCAGACCTTACGCTAACGAGCTAGCAGATCCGTCGACGCGGAGCCGCCTCCACTAGCGCTGCCGACGCCTACGATAACTGCCACCGCGCCCAGCCCCCCACCGCCTCAACCCTCATTGGCCCACTCCCATATCGCCCATCTAGGAGAGACATTAGGACTGCAACGCCGCCAACATAGCAGATATATCGGACTGAGCTCTCCGTTCGATTCTCTGCTCATCGGCCTTTCCCACTTTGATACCCGCAACGAGTCGACCTTCGATCTTGGCACCTTGCGACGAGTTAATGATCATGAGTGTTTCATCATGCTGCCTGATGAAAACACCCAAGACTACTCCGACGAGGTCGACACGCTACAGCACGTCGAGCAGTGTGTCCACCCGCATGGCCCTACCTTACTTGATCTGTACTTTCGTGTAGTCCACCCAAGCTTTCCTATCATTCAGAAACATCTCTTCGTCGAGCGGTATCGGAATGGCGACCGCACCTTCTCGCCGTCTCTGATGGCTGGCATGTACATACTTGCACTCAATTGGTGGTCGTATGATCAAAGGTTGACGCACCTTCCCAAGCCCGATGCAGCGCGCTTGGAGGCCATTGCGATGAGGTCGTTGTCAAGAGCTATGGAGAGACCGAAGCTCTCGACTGTGCAAGCCGGACTCCTGTTGTTGCAGCGCCCAGAAGCAGATTCGTGGAGTCTGACCACCCAATTGGTTGCCGTCGGCCAAGAGCTTGGTCTACATCTTGATTGCTCCAGCTGGTCGATTCCTCTGTGGGAGCGTGGACTGAGGAAACGCATCGCGTGGGCATTGTACATGCAGGACAAATGGAGTTCGCTAATCCATGGCCGGCCCTCGCACATCTTCAGCGCCAACTGGGCGGTACAATCCATCAACGACGACGACTTTAACGAAGACGGCGATGGTTTCGACCAACAAGAAGTGTCCGAGGAGCAGCTGGAAGAGAATGAGCGTGGCCAGATCTTGTTTGCTCAGATGATCGAGCTGACGCAGATCATGGCCGAAGTGATGGACACGTTCTACACGCAGGTTGCGATTCAGGACTTTGCCAACGCCGGGGAAGGGTCGACGGATCTGATCCTCGCGCGCGCGAAGCCGGTGCAGATCAAGCTGCGGCAGTGGCATGACAAGCTGCCTCCGCAGGTTAAGATGAATGCGCCGACCAGGAGCAATCTCTCATCACTAGGTACGTCAGCAGCTGTGCTCAGAATCACGCCCCTGACTTACAATTATAGGCTCTCTGCATCTCGCCTACTTTGCGACCGAAATCACACTGCACCGCCGCATCGTGCAATCCCTCGATGCTTCGTCACACAACCCATACGGCTTCTTCATGTGTCGCAACGCCGCGAAGACGCGCCTCATCTCCGCCATGGACTTTGTCAATCGCCTCAAGCCACAGCATCTCCAAGCATTTTGGTATTTCGCCTCGAAGATCAACTTCACTCTCATCGGCACGTTCGGCTCGTTACTGTGGGCCACAGCGCCAGCGCAGGAGGAAGCCGATTTTTACAAGACGCGGTTGCGGGAGTACCGGTGGACATTGAGTGTGTCGAGCAAGAGGGCCGAGTTCTTGGACTACGCAGTGTCGATGCTCGACGCGAGTCGCGCCATGTTGAACAATCTCGCCGAGAAGCCGAGTTTAGCGAAGCAGATCAGTAACGCGGGAGTACCGCCTGCGGCCAGCGCGCGACATGGCGTTGGCGGAGGCAGCGGTTTCGGTCCCATGGGTCCACCCTCGCTGGGTCAGATGCAGCACGACGTTCACATGCAGGATATGGCGGAACTAAAGCGACATTACTCGGATGAAAGCTTTCGCGGATTCGGAAACGAGCCGTTCATGAGTCCGACGGGGAGTGGCGAGCATACCGCTGAGGGGAGTGTTGTGGAAGAATAGATAAATGGGCGGTGATGGTATATCCTAGATCTTCTAGACCAGGATGAAGGCTGAGGTGGTTGTTTGAGCGTCTTATACCAGATCTTTTGTCGTTTGTTTTTGCTGGTCTTTTGCGGCATGGGAGTTTTTCTTTTGGGCGGAATTTGGGATGATGTGCCTTTTGGGGCTTACGATGGCGTTTTCTTTGGGTCGGGAAAGACCTTTTGATGAGCTTATAGGAATTATTGGGTTGGGGCTGAATGGCTGGGGTTTGCGCTTGTTTGGGTTAGCGTGTTGATGATGCGAGAGTGCGAATTATGGCGCGGTATGGTGGGATTTTGGGGCTTCTCCGAGGAGAGGGCTTACTATTATTGTGGTGTGGTGTGGTGTCTTGAATGAATGGAGGATTTGACGAGTTTATGGCTTTTTTTGTTGTTGTGTCGCGTGCTTGGTTATGTTGAGGTGTGGTGATGGAGGTTGGGATTGTGGGCGTGCGCTTTTCTGAAGAAGCTTGGAGAAGTGCGATGGTTAAAACAGAGTGACTATGTTTTGGGGAGTTGATAATAACAGTCCGTGATGATGAGGACTGCTGGGTTGTTTGCTCGGCAGGCTGAAGCTCTTCATCTGCGTACATGTTCGTGCATCGGTGTGTGTTCTGCGAGACCCTTTGGAGACTTGGGCCGACCAAACGGAACGATGCCCTAGTCTGACCCGAGAAGCAGCACGTCGTCATCACGAAAAATGATCGCGCGGCATCGCCCAAGGCGGGGTATATATTGCGTTGTACGCGTGAGACATTGGGCGGGTGTAGTATGAGGGACGCTGTGCTCAGACGCCGCTGGATGAGCTGTACCATTGATCACGTTAGGCCTTGGCTCGGTTTTCGTATGTATCTTGTACGTCTAGGCTGGGGTTGGATGTGCTTGCTGGAAGATTGGATGTGTGGCGTTAGTGTCTTGGATGCGGTAGAATTGTCACATATACAAATCATCAACTCTCTTTTAGAGTCCACACCTGTCTACGAAGCACCTTCGCTCAACTAAAGGATAGTTGGGAAATCTCATGTTCGTGTTCACCAGCCCCTTTACCAAGTGCGGTGCGCTGGAAGTGTTATGATGGCTGGGTGGAGTTCTCCGCGAAAAGGCTTGGGAATGCACCGAATCGACCAAGATAAACGACGGCAACTGTGCTGTCATGTATCTACTTTATAATGAAATATCCTCCGTAGCGGGGCCCCCCGAACAGCGTTAACGGAAGGAGCATAGGCTATGAACACTAGGATGCAGTTCATCCGTGAAGATCATCGACACCATGTTGAAACGATGCGCACTATCTATCGGCGCTACGGATGCGGTGCTATCCTCCAGAAGGCTTTTACCCTGCAGCATCTCATACTTAGTACGCCCTCAAAGTCGCAATGAACAATGACCAGAATATAGAAAGGAAAGACAACATCGCCATTAGCGGCACAGACGCGCTCTGCATATCTCCTGGATCGCCCCAATGCAGCACCCACATAAAGAAAAACCATATTACTGGAGTGACGCAGATCACATTGTACACTAATACTCGCCCAAAGTGAATCTCATGACGAGCGTATAGTCCCCAGAATATCTCTTTAGTCTCACTTCCAATGTCCAGCGGCGAGGTCTTCTTAGGGAGTAATTCCACTGTCTCTGCATTATGGGCCTTCTTCTTGAGCTTAGCACATTGGCAATTTCGGCGGCAGCGAAAATGAAATAGGCTTGGCATGCTGGAGTAAAATCGCTTCTTAAACTCGAACTTTGTGATCGGTGGCATTTCGACGATAGGCTTCGGATTGTAGCTGTATTGTGGATTTTGAGGGTCGGGATACTGGTCCCTTCGTCTGAGTGCAACTGCGTACTCCTCGAATTTCTCGAACTAATGATAAGGCATGTCAGTGAGTTTAAAGGGAGTCGCGCGCTTAGTGATGCAGCTTTGTAATGATCGTGCGTACCTTGTAGAAGTCACAATGTGAAAAGACCCAAACGCTGAAATAGCGAGGGAAGAGACCTCTTAATCGGAAGTACTCGGCACGCAAATGACGGAAGAAGTCAATGCTTGCATGACCGTGCACATTGATCTGGGAAAGACGGTAGTCGCCTCCCCTTTTGACGACCAGAAAGACCCAGCCAGAAATGGATCGCAAAGGCCTGACTGCAGCGCGTCTTGATGGTCCCGATCCAAGGACTTGCTGTGGATCATGAGGGCTCCCGATCGTGGATTGGGCAGTCGAGCTAGTCTGACCGTTAGAATGAGTCTGTGACGAAGGCGAAGTGCTGTGTGGAGGTGTTATCGGTCTTTGGTTACGACCTAGAGGCCCGGACGCTGACATAGACGCACTGAGCGCAATTACAGCGTCCGCTAACGAAGCTGGAACAGCCATGCATATTTTCTCTCCGCAGTTCTGCAAAGTATTAGTTGTTGCCACTGCGCAGTCCACGAACACACTAACGCAATGCCATTGAAGCAAGGTTCCATCGTGGACACAAGGACCCGTCAGAGGCCACCAGTCCCACTGTTCTGCGGTCCAACTTTCGATACGTCTTTGAAGGTAAGTAAATAGCCCTGGGCTTGTTCGGCCGCACTTTATTACGGTGGCGGGGTCAACATTGTTTAATTCTCTGGCCAGTGATCGGGCATGCCAGATCTCGTCTAGCATCTCGGGACTCGGTGATTGCCGTTCCGTATATTCAATTCTGTCGAGCAGCAACTCTTTGAGGCTAGGGTAGAGAGTCTTCCGTAGTTCTTTCCGTAGACGGTTGAAGGCAGAGCTATCTACAACGAAATTCTTCAGGTCGGCGAGGCTCCGAAGATCTACGTCTGCCAATGAAATTTCATCCTCTCGGCCTGCACTGCTGCCCGATCTAATCTTATGCGAAGTTGTAGCCCCCTTAGTGTGATATCTTCCAGGGCCCGATAAGACGTTCTGCGGATTCGGTGAGAAGATCCATCCTTCAGCTTCGCTTCGTCTGATGGACACATATTTTGCTCTCGCAACAAATGCCGCCGAAATGAGCGATGATTTGAGCGCGACATACTCAGCCACCCATATTTGTTTCGGTCCAGAGGCCTCGTCAGGTAGTTCAGACGCCATTCGCTCAAGATGGCTCGGAAACAGAGCTTCGACAAGAGGGAAATTTCCGAACCCGCATACCATATTGCGTATGTACTCGTCCTGCCAAAATAGTATTGCAACTTCTTCAACAAGGTCGCGAGTCTTCGTCACACTGCTTGAAGGCTCAGAGTTTGACCAAGCCGATGCATCATTGAAAAACGTGGATTGTGGAGCTGCGGATGAGTCCCCGGGTGCCGAATAGAACGAAGCGTAAGGCACGATTTGTGGTGCAGCCACTGATGCAGCATCCGAAGCCCTCTTCGAAGCGAAGCCCAGTGCAATGTCTAATGGAGACTTATGCGGGTCGTGTTCCACTCGCGGCTGGAAATGTAGCGAAGCCTCATACAAGGCTCTTTGTTCAAGAACGAATAGTTCTGAGCTTGGTCCAGTGATTGTTGTCGTGCTCGGTGAAGTGCTTGAGCCAGTATCCGAGACCGTGTTATACCCAGAATCGTGTATATCATTTCTATACCACTGATACCCCAAGGGATTGGAGAGACCGCTCGAGGGTTCGTTGGAAAACTTTCCACAGAGCGGACAAAACTCCCGAGTCAAGTCGGAGTTGTAGCTGCCACATTCTTCACATTCCCAGCCTTTATCGTGGGTTTCACGACCCATTATCGCCTGGCTTTGAAGAATGTTTTGGCGTTTGCTGTCAGATTCGGAAATAGTCCAGAATAGTCGAGAATTATTTTAGTTGGATGATGTCGAATGCGTGGTGTTCTGGTGGGAGAAGAAGATCACAAGGGAAGAGCATCGCGCGGGGTGCAAGGCTACCGAGAGGCATGGTTCTCGTAAGCGCAGATGTCGGTGGTAATGATAGGCTGCCAATGCGCAAGGCTGAATCACAACTCCCAGCCTCAGGCATCTCATGGCGTATCGGCATGCACAAGTTTGTTCAGGCTCTAGATAGTCAATTAGATAGCGGAAGGCTGAGTGTGCAGGGTATAATGAGAGAGGTATACAAACGTGTAGTCACTGCTGTAGGTCTCAGCTTAGATTGAGTCGCTGCAAGTGGAAAGAATTATCGCTGAATTAGGGGGGGATGATGGAATAGAGGCGATTAAGCGATGCGTGATATGGTACATATAGGAACTTTAGAGTCCAGTAGCCGTTTTGGGATGCTGAAATCCCGCAAACATAGGAACACAGGAGCAGTGGAGGTTTAGCTATTTCGAAACTCATTGTGTCCGCCGGAAACATCTCCAAGCGTTTATCTGACCTATAGTATTTCAGAAATGCACATCGACATGTCTTGTGAAATAACCGATCTCACGCTCTGCGTTATTTTAAAAGGCTTGTCGCTCGTAACGGCAATCGCCCGTTATCGCTTCCGTTTAAAAAGTGGCACCGCCAACCAGTGGCTTGCAGAGACAGGACAACAAGTGCAACTCTTCCTTCCAACAATTGCTTTCTCAGTCTAGCGCCCCACCACGCCTCACGTTGAGCCCGTTCCTCACGTACCTGCGCTATTCCTCATCTCCAACGCAGCACCGCCCTGACCGTCAACGCTTTCCACCAACCCAACCCACCTCCCGCACCCCTAGGCCTTCCGTCACTTCACACGCCAGCGTTCGCAGAGGACAATGCGGGAGTCCGTAATAAAATGGCCACTTGGTATATGTTACAAGGATCTAGTTGGCGCGGGCCTCACGTCAACTGTCGCGCGTCTTGATGCCGTCGTCAAGTTCGTCGATTTGGAGGATTTAAATTACTTAGAACGGGAGAAGCTAGTCTATGAGCGCCTTGGTCGCGACCACAGCGGCATTGTTCGATATTTCGGCGTCGTAGAAAACGCTATACTCTTGGAGTTTGCAAGCCACACATCTATCAGGCAGTACGTTACAAGAGGGAACCAGGCTCCGCTTTCTATTAAGCTTCGTTGGGTTAAGCAACTTTTCGATGCCGTACAGTTTATCCACTCAAAAGGTGTACTCCATAGCGACATATCGTGTAACAGTGTTTTCCTCGACAAGGATCTCAACATACGGCTAGGTGACTTTGGTGGGTCAGATATAGACCGCCATGCACCACTCCTTGTTTATGAGACTAGCCACTCACTCCCAGGTTCAGGTCAAGATATTTCAACAAAGACTGAACTTTTTGCTCTGTGCTCTACTACTTATGAGATCATGACTGGCTTAAAGCCATACAACCACCTATCCGACTACGAAATATCTACTGCTTTCTCTGAAGGCCGCTATCCTGATCTCAAAACTATCCCTGTCTTGAGACATACGATTATAGGATGCTGGAGGGAGCGCTATAAAACTATAGAAGAAGCCCTTAGAGAAGTAAAACTAGAGGGTACGTTCAATTCTTTGGCTAAGCAGCAAAAGCTAACTGTTCGACTAGTCGCTACCATCAAAGAGCCGCGCCATCTTCGCCATTTTCGCGCTCTGCTCTGCCGCGAATCAATTTTGTTTCCCTTTCTCCTGACCGTGGTTTCCCTGGTTCCAGTTGTAGGCTGGGTAAAGCGCTGGAGATTATTTCGATAAGACAAGTCAGAGGCGGGATACTAGCTTAGCATATGGATGGGCGCAAGTCTGCAGAAGAAGGCGGGGGTTGCTCGGATGGTCGGCATGTTGGACACCATCTCAGCACCCATCAAGCTCGCCGTTGTAGTAGTGGGCTATGAGTAGTACTTCTGGTGTATCTGCGTCTTAATGGCGTAGTTCGTGTACTTGAATACGGCTACTGCTCAACCCGCAGCGTGTCGGGTGTGTTCAAGATTCGAAAGATGTTGTGGAATATAGTCGAGTACGGGCTGGAGGGGTTTCAGGTAGGGGACCAGAAGCAGAGGTTGGATACTTGGGTGGCTTCTTATGACCGGTGCTCGAGAGGGGAGGAAAAGATCAGGGGGAATGCAAGTGCTGCGGCCCTTGGAGACGAGGCTGTATATATGGGAATTGACGCCCCGTCACAGCTAAGGGAAGTCACGGAGGGGCTAGAAGATGGAGCTGATAGAGGCGGGCTTTATGGAGTGCTTTGTCTAACTTCCTATCATTCCAATCTCCAGCCCTCCTGAATAGCTTGGAGTTCAACCATGGCTTGTTCTGCTCTCTCATACTTCTCCTCCCAACACTTCTGAATGATATTACCACAGGCAATGTTTCTTACATCAGGAAACTCGTCGCTAGCAAAGCGAATCTCCACCTCGTGGTCAGCTAGCTCAGGGAATGGCTTGTTCCATGCTATAATTTCGTAGACAGCACTACCCAGGGCGAAAAGATCTCGCTTCTCGTATGACCTTTCCTCCCATTCTTCTCTTTCACGAAGCGGTAGGTCGTATCGGCACTCTTCAACTCCCTCGGATTCATTTCCGTCTAGCCCAGAACCCCCAAAATCACCTATCTTAACAACATCATCTCCTGTCAAGAACACATTGCGACAACTAAAGTCGCAGTGATATACGCTCTTAGAGTGTATATGTACTAGACCTGCTGCCAGGTCTGCAGCCCAGGTAAGTCGTAGAGGCATTCCGACTGGGCAAGCTGCGTTGGTCTCGATAAAGGAACGAAGGCTGCCTTTTGACGCATACTCTAAGTGAAGGGAACGCGCGTGTTCTTGCACCTGGACCCAACCTAGACAACGCAATATGTTTCGGTGCGACCCTAGCCTCTCATACACTTGGTATTCCAGGTCCAAAGAGCGCTTTCGTCGTTCCTCATTTTCCATACCATAGGCTGCTCGGCCATCCAGCACAACGATGTAACCCTTTAGTACCGTAGTCTTCTTTTGATCGTATAAAGACACGATAGCAGTGCCTCCAATTCCGACGACTCGCTTATCCCAACCCTCAGGCGGATTCGTGCTCATAGCTGAACGAGGTTGTAGATGCGTCTGGTAGCTTCGACTTGCGCGACAATGGTAGCTGCGAAAATAACGCAAAGTTTGTTGGTATAGCAGGGTGGAATTTGTGTAAATATGTATGCGATTGGAGAAGGCGGCCCTTGACAGTGTGGTGTTGGATTGAGTCGACTCTTTCAAGGGTTGGTATGTCAAAGTAGAAAACGAAGATGTGGCCACACGGGCTTGGCAGCCTGGCCTTTGAGACCATATCCAACAAGATCCGAAAGGAACTAAATCCAACCTTACAGTCGCTGCTTCTAAGGTCTGTCAAGCGTGCCGCAGACTCAAGGGAAAAGTCAGAGGAATTAATCACAGTGGCCCATGAACTGGCAAATGACTTCTACGAAGTCGACCCAGCTACTATTGTTCTTTCAGAGCCATTGGATTTAGGTATCGTCGATCTACAAGGCAAGAATCAAGGTGTTCTTTTACCAGAGTTGGGACTGGTGGCCATTACTTCCACCTTGCACAAGACAAGGAGCATAATACAAAGGACATGCGTATGATACCCTTCGAACACATTATGGAACCAAATTGATGTGGGGATAGAAATCGGAGAGCAACGAAGGCTTCGCGTGCCGTCTTCATTGACGGAATTGGTCACCAAACTCCGCGTCTCCCTATCGTCATCTGGAGCATCCGGGATCAATCCATCACCACGTTCACCGCCTCGCCGCTATCTCACCTCACCTCGCTCGCGATGGTCCCCCCAATCGCATCCCGCTCACCCCCCGCCAAACTCCCCAAAACCGGCCCCAAAAATGCACCCCAATACCCAGTCTCCGCATTCTCATCGGCAGCATACTC
>Ga0247803_1000676_pt1 | contig 18051 bp, 13 predicted proteins | sample UWRJL014104B1_FD_180928 | JGI IMG/M metagenome (GOLD analysis project Ga0247803, IMG submission 180928) | Plant litter microbial communities from Arlington Agricultural Research Station in Wisconsin, United States - UWRJ-L014-104B-1 | ecosystem: Environmental > Terrestrial > Plant litter >...
TCATTTATTGTTTTAATATTTACAGGTTGTATAAATATGGTTGTGGGCAGCATATTAACCGTTCGATCAGTATGACAGATAAAGTGATAGTCGCCAGTTTGCAGACTATCAGGTAACATGATATTACCTGAAGCAATGCCATAGCTAAGTGCAAATTTATCTTGTAAGACAACTGCAGAATCAATGTTTCTAATCAATGCTACAGATAATACTTTATGCTTCGATAAGTCTACTTCTGAGCCAGACAATAGATAAGAAGTAAACCAAACCATTTCCCGATTGGTATAGACATTTTTATCAAAGTGAACAAACATCTCTGTGCAAGCTACTGTCGCCTCATATTTTTTAAACTTTTCCAGAAGAGGATCCTGCGCATAGAGGGTAGTTGACTGCACAAACAGAACTATTATTACAGCAAAAATCAGGTGAATTTTTATTATGACATTTGATGCTAGCATAGAATTGGAGTTACTCCAGGTGAGTAACAGCAAGTTATCACTTTTTATAACTAAAACGAAATTATCCCATTAGCTATAAAAAATTGCATTACCACCATTTAATAGCTATACCATTATTACAATGTCAGGCTTAGATATTGATAAACATCAATGAGATCCAGAATTGATGTAGATAGTTTTGTCCTATTCCCAAGAGACATTAACAAATCAAACAATCATTACATGAAGCTCAGCAATCAACACACAACAGACATCCTTCCTTATCAGGTATTTCATTACACACTTACTTATTATGCAATTTATGCACTGCTATTTCTGCTGTTTCCAATCATAAGCTTTGGCCAGGGTTATGTAGAAGGTGTGAACATCAGTTATGACCATATGCCAATGAAGATCAAAACACTGGCAGGTGATCAGAAATTTACTGGTAACAATTTAAAAATAGCCACTTCAGTACCTGTTTTTTTAACACCAAACAAGTCCAAATACCTGATCGTAGGTGGTAATCTGGAAGCGTTCAACTTTTCAGGGACCCATCCGGATTTCGAAGTAAAACGTGTTTACAGTATTTCCCCCACTTTTGGTTATAGCACCATGGTTAACAAAATATTTAACCTTACGGCCTTGCTCATGCCTACGATGAACAGTGATTACAAGAATGTAAAAGGTTCTGATATCAAGTTTGCCGCCATCGTTAGGGGAAGCTGGAAAGTAAGTGAAACCATGACTTGGAAAGCAACCATAGGTTACCGTCAGCAGTTCTATGGCCCTCAATATGTTGCCTTAATTGGTATGGATTGGAAAGTGAATGATAAATGGCAAATCTATGGTGATATTCCGCATAACCTGACCGCCAGTTATGCAGTAAATGAAAAAGTAAATACTGGTTTTAATCTGTTTGTCCAAAATTCAACTTACCGGCTTCAAAACCAGGACCGTTATTTTGAGTACAACTCTGTAAATCCCGGACTTTTTGCGGAACGCTATATTTCTTCCAAATGGGCGATCAGAGGAACAGCCTCCTATACCCTGATCAGGAATATGGAGATTTATAACAAATACGATAAAACGGACGGTTTTATAGATTTCTATGAGCTGGGTGACAGAAAAGATCCTATAAACCCCGAAGTGTCTCCTGGCTTATCTTTCAAAGTTGGTTTGAGCTACAGAATTGTCCCAGGTAAAAAGTAATTAGTTATAAATATAAACAGCATGCACAGAATATTAATTGGTTTAGTAGTTGGCTGCCTGCTAACACTTATTAACACTTATCCAGCCTATTCACGTTATTTGACCCCATCCAATATATTGAAAAATCGTATGCCGATTTCAGCAGCGATATTAAGATCTAAAATTGATGGGCACAATAGCACCAAAAAGAATATACAAACAATTAAAAAGCTCGAAGATGCACTTACGCTAAGCAGGTTTAGTAAAGATGGGCAACCGCATACCATCGCTGTGCTAGAAGATGATGGCAACAGCGTAACGGGGGTTGATATCAGTGCCGAACTAAAACGATACGAGCGCAATTCATTCGATGTGATCAATAGCTTAACATTTAACGAAATCGTGAAGCTTATCCGCAGCAGCTCAAAGAAAGTTACCGTTAAGTATGCAGATCTCTTACCAAGTGTGGCTGGAGACGAGCATTTAGCGATTGGTATTAACTATGCTGATCACGGCAAAGAAACCGGACAAGTAAAACCATTTATGTTTCCAAAATTTGTAACCACAGATCCCGCTGTCCATCTGTTAAATTATAGTAAAGGATGGCTTTTAGATCATGAAGTAGAACTTGGCATCGTATTCCCGACAGCGGTCTGTTCACCTGTAGATCTTAATCATATAATGATCGGTTTTTTAGTGGTAAATGACTTCACTGACAGGGCTACACTTATGCGTAAAATGGATAGTGAAGATGTAACAGGTGGCAAAGGGTTTCCAGATGCCAAGAGTAAAAAAGGATTTTTGCCCACCGGACCTTATATGGTAATTCCAAGAGACTGGCACGCATTTGTGAAAGAATTACAATTGCAGCTTTCTGTGAATGGCAAGGTGCGGCAGCAGGGTAGTGCACAGGATATGGTTTGGAATATTGATAAAATTATTGAACGCTCATTATCTGTAAAAACTAAAAAGAAAAGCTTTTACCAAGACAAAATGATAGCTTTATTTGAGGGCAATTGTATCCCGGCAAATAGCATTATCATAACAGGAACACCTTCGGGAGTAGTCTTTAATGCTCCTGCAAAAGGTTTTATTTTTGGTACTGTTACAAAATACTTATTCACTGGCGAATTTTTCAACATGAAAATGCACCCTTACATCTTACAGCAATACCTAAAAAAAGAAATGACAAATCCGCGTTATCTTAAGCCAGGGGACCATGTAGAAACTTCTATCACTTTTTTAGGAACGATAAAAACAAGCGTTAAATAATATTCGGATTTCGCAATGGCTTAGCCATAGATTATCCAGCAGGTACTGCAATATGATGTCGCCTCATATCTGCGCCTAACGTCGGAGCGATCTGGGTAGGATAAGCAAATAAGTTCAAATCACATTTGATACACGAGCAATTTAAATCACCAGAATAACGTAACGCTGTAACCGCAACAGGCGGAATAACAAATTGCCTAATCAAGAACCTCCCTCGCTAAAGTTCCTTGATTGGGCAATTTGTCATTTAATTTTACCAGCAAACGCTATTAAGTTAGTAACTTTGTATCCAAAAGTAACGAAACCCTTAAGTCATATATTAACCGATGGAGTGCAAACATATCATACAAAAAGAACACAAAAAAGAAATGCTGGCAGTTCAGGATTCCATGGATGTACTAAATGGAAAGTGGAAAATAGCTATTATATCCTCTATTTGTTATTACAACAAGAGAAGATTTTCAGACATTTTGAATGATGTAGTGGGTATTTCAAACAAAATGCTTAGTAAAGAACTAAAGGAATTGGAGGTTAACAAATTGATAGTCCGTACAGTTTTAGCTACACAGCCAATAACTGTTAAATATGAGCTTACAGAACATGGCAAAACGCTAAAGACAATAATTAACAATCTTACTGAATGGGGTATTGAACACCGGAAGCATATTATAGAGCAATAAATAAAACTACGTCTTTTAAATAAGCATTCGATGTTTGTACAACTGTGTTTAAGTAGTCGATGAATTATGGTTTATTTTATGAATTGTGTTTTCACAATCCGCTCAATTTCTGGAAGTTCCTGTTTATATTTCTCTAAGTTCCAGCTTGGCACATAATCTTTCATTGGTGGCATACCCATAGCTTTACGCCTTTGATCTAAATTATCCACATCAATAATCGGGTAAATGTATTTCTTGCCCGTTTTTGCATCTGTAATACCCTGACTGCCATATGTTTGTTTTTTACCGTTCCGCATGTCAATCCTGTCTTCCAGGATAGCAAGATTGCTGGACAAGATGTCTCCCTTTTTTTCTGCCTTCCTGATCATGGGTAAAAAGCGTTCCTGCGTTTTTAAATCTGCGTGCTGGATTACCAGAAACAAACCTTGTGCAGCGGTAATGCCTACTTTTTGAGGGCTTAACCAGCCGTGTTGTTTAATGATCGTTTCTACTTTAATCAGGTTCTGCGCATCAGTTTGACGCATTACTTTTAGTAAACTATCAGCGACTGTTGCTGATGTACTATCTTTTAATGCTTGCATATAGGCGATACGCACGGATTGATCTAACTGATAAATCGAATCTAACTGCCTGGCCAGCGGCTGATTTACTTTGGTTTCGTCTATGCTGAAGGAAGTCACTTGTGCAGAAGACAGAACAACAGATAAAGTACACGCGATGGTAAGTGCGAGAGTTTTCATGATACTAAATTAAACGGCTTCAGCATATTACGGACATATTTAACAAAATTTAACAGGTTATCCTGATTCCTGAAAAATTTCTGGTCGTGTAAAAAAGCAGACATTGCTTAGCTGCGCGGTTCTTGTTTATTACCATATACAAAAGGAGCCTTTAGGCATTTCATCATAATTGTTATTTAACCTTCCTTTAATGTTTGGGCTATATCTTTGATATAATAATGGTAGCAAAAACATGCCTATTAGTTATGATAAAGACTATACTCTACTACTTTCTTCCGATATGTGCTGCAGATTGGCATGGCTTTGGAATACCTGCTTATTAGTCCGCAGATACCTGAAGAATACCCTTTGGGTATTCCAAACCTATTCCAAAGCTATCCCAGGGTTATTCCAAGGCTAACTCAACCTGCCATGCATCCCCAACACATAATACAGGCACACCCCTAGCATCTTTTGCACTACAACTGGTGTTGCCGATAGTAGCGCTAATGATAGCAGTGGCGCATTTAAAAGCAAGACAGCCTTTAGTATTATACGAACTAAGGAGTTTCCTGACCGATGGGTAGAATTATTTCTGCCTGTTTCAGTCCCGCTGCCGAAACCTTCAGTTTCACCTTTCCCGCAGTTTGTGCCGCCCGTAAAATGGCCATTGCAAAGCCTTTGTAAAGTCCTTTTTTATTGCCTGCGAAAAGCTCATCGCTAGAGTGATCCCCGTTATCTACAGCGATCAAACTTGCTGCTCCATTTACATCAAAAGTAAGTTCTCCTGTTGCGTTTGGTACTTTACGCCCCTTACTGTCAACAGCGTATACCTTTACATATTGCAGATCCATGCCATCAGCCTTCCAGTCTGCGTTTTCTGCTTCCAGTACTAATTTTACGGCCTTTCCAGTGGTCTCCAGTTCTTGCTGTGCTACAATTTTACCACCCTTGCGTGCTATTGCGGTAATCTTGCCTGGGGTAAATGGAACGTCCTGCCAAAAAATGACATTTCGTTTGATCATATCAGTATTATTCTGCTGCACACCAGCAGATTTTCCGTTGATCAGTAATTCTACCTCATCGGCATTAGTATAAGTGTAGATATTGTACTTTGCACCCTCCTCGCGGTTCCAGTGCGAAGAGATATATTTTCTGCCTACCATCACATCATTCCAAAGGTGAGCTTCGGCCTCACTGTCTACCACGCCAATTTGAACCAGCGGCTGGTCGCTGAAAGCACTTTTAATTAAGTAGGCTTGTGGATTAGGCTCTAACGAATGGTTGAAGAATGAATAATTCCAGCCCTTATTTGGCCAGCCACTAGATTCTCCCCAATACTCTATACCGCCCCAATAAGCCAATCCCACCATCTTATCCCTGTCCATTCCAAAAAATGGTGCTGCAAGTTCATTTGTTACCGCCTCACTTTGATAAATAATCATATTTGGCGCATGCTTCAGATACTCCTTGTAATCTACCCAGCAATAGTTAAAACTGGCCACATCGGTCACCGTTGATAATTCTGGGGGGACTATTTTGCCCTTCGCATTGAAGTCTGCGGCAGCTTTAATGATACCTCCAGCTCTGGCAGGATACATTGCTACCGTCGTTTTACGGGTAGGATCATAGCGTTTTGCTACCACATCCAGAATCCGGTAGGTAGTTACCCCCCAGTCACCTGTAGGGAAACCCCATCGTTCTTCCTGAAACTGTAACTCGTTTCCAAAGCTCCACAGCACAACCGACGGATGGTTGCGGTCGCGTTTAATCCATTCTGCTACATTTTTGTACCATAAATCATTCCATGGTGCATTTCCTGCCCAGGCTACTGTACTCCCCCACTTATCGTATAATTCATCTACTACTAAAATTCCTTTTTCATCAGCAAGATCGAAAAATGATTCAGAATATGGATTGTGCGACGTTCGTATGTGGTTAAAGCCAAAAGCTTTCAGTTGATCCATCATCCTTGCAATAGAGGTTTTATAAGCAGCTGCACCTACAGCTCCCAGATCATGATGATTGGCAACACCTTTAAGAAAGACTTTTTTACCGTTTAATTTTAGCCCATATTCTCTGGAGAACGTTATAGTGCGTATGCCAAACCTTTTTTTGAGTTTATCAATTACTTTACCGTTTAATTTCAATTCAACCTCTGCCGTATATAAATTAGGTGTTTCGCAATCCCAAAGCTGCGGATTAGCGACATTAACCTCCGGTAACAGTACTTCGACGGTAGCAAGTTTTGAATCTTGTGGAGCCAGCGTTTTAGTTTCAGCTACTTGTTTCCCTTGCGGTGAAAATATTATGGTATTAATTTCCAGTTCATATTTTTTATTCTTAATCCCCGACACCTCTACTTGTACACTGACTTGGGCACTTTGCGCAGAAATATTTGGAGTAGTGATAAAAATACCATGACGAGCGATAGAGATGGTGTCTTTAACCACCAGGTGTACATCACGGAATAGTCCGCCACCTGTATACCAACGTGAATTAGCCATTTCTCCTGTAGACGAACGGACAGCAACCACATTATCACTATCGTAATTAATAATGCCGGCAATATCAGCTTCGAAACCGAGATAACCATAATCCGTACCGCCTATTTTCTTTCCATTTACCCATACTTCTCCCGATAACATGATGCCTTCAAAATCTAGCAATACCTGTTTACCTTTCCATTTCGCATCTGCTTTGAATGTTTTACGGTACCAGCCCACACCCATTGCTTTAAAGCCACGCCCACGGCTCGCTGTTTTATCCCAGGGCTGTTCAAATTGAAAATCATGTGGTAAATCCAGCTTATGCCATTCACTATCATTGAAAGTTGGATTTTGAGCATTTGATACTTCTCCTGCTTTAAATTTCCAACCAAAATTGAAAAGTTGGTTTATTCTCACATTATCATTTTTGGCCTGACCAAAAAGAAGTGTGGTGTAAAAAACGGTAATAAAAATTGGTAGAATTTTCTTATAATTCTTTAGCAAACTTAAATGTCTTGTTTGCATGAGTATCTTGGTTAATAGAAATTTATTCATTAGGTTATATTTTTTTAGTGTTTTTGAATACTATATTTTTCATTCCGCCTTAGCGAATAATTTTAAGCAGGTTTAATTAGTAAAGGACTTATTCAAATCGTTCTACAAGTAATACTTTGTCAACAATACCAGAAGGTATCAGGGAAGTTTTTGAAGAAACTACCTCAGGATAAGCATACGTGAAACGACTTGTTACAGGTAACGGACTATCACCAACCATTCGATTTATTAAGGAATTTACAACCTGAATTTCTACTATGTTTTCACCTTTGTTAATATAAGGTGTCAAATCTGCTTCCCATGGGCTGCACCAAACGGTTGAAACCGCTTTACCATTGATAAAAACACGCGCGATAGCACCCAATTGTGGAAAACGAAGTAATATCTGCTTACCGGAAACGGGCCTTTTCAATTGAAGTGTTTTTTTATAAGTTGCAATTCCAGAATAGTATCTGATCCTTTGATCAGCATGTTTGGTCCAGTCCGTTAAATTGGTAAAAGTAACCTCACCAGGCCCACCCCATTTTGGATCAAAAAAGACTTTCCATTCTCCTTCTACTAAAGCAACCCGTTCTTTGGTGCTTTGCAGTTTTATTGGAAGTGATGCAGAGACTTCATCAGAGGTGACAATGAATCCGGATTCGTTTGGTTGAAGAATAACATTTAATAAAAGTCCATCTGTCCCCGAGGCAATTACAGGGAGCTTAAATTGTTTTCCAGTTACTGGATCCCAATACTCAGCGTTGGTAGCACTTGTGCGCAACCGGACGGAATCGGTATAAATATGGCTGCTATGGTTATTCAGAAAATAAATGTCTGTATGCGCTAATTGCCGATGTGCAAAATATAATTTGTCTGTAGGTATATTCCCACTTTTCAACCCTACATCAGGTTTAATTCCGTGTTTTGATAGTGCTTCAGCAAGCGTCATACCCCAATAAACTTTTCCTTTACCCACTGATTTAATACCAGATTGTTCTGTACCCCATAATTGGCTCACTAATTCCTGAAATTCTTTTACGAAAGCGGCATCAATTAAAGATCCTGAGCCTAGTGGACGGGGGCCGTAAACGGGGACACCTTCTTTTACGAGCTTCGCAAGCTGTCTCAGCGCAGCAAGCGAAATATCTCCGTTACGTTCGAGTACTAACATTCGATAGCTCATACCATCCGAAAGAACAATACGGCCATTACTTGACGACATCCGTCCCATCAAAGCATCTTTTGTACAAACATCGAAATCGTATCCCTCCGGAATTTCCGGCAAGCGATAGGCAAGCAGTTTCACTGGAGCATTTTCACCTAAATAAATACAAAGATCAGCCACAGCAAGTCCGTTTCGCATCAATCCTGCGCACCTTGCCTGGTAATCCCAGAATGGACGGCTGTAGTTCCAGTAGGTGTTGTTCCTGTTCAGCACATATTGCCGGCCTCCCCCGGTGCTTCCGGGGATCTTATCTAGCCAAGGCTGATATGCTGAAGCACAAACAACAAATTCTTGGGCACCAAAAGCATATGCATAATCTGCTACATTCTTCATATCAGCTAATGATTGACTAAATTTCATATCTGTAAAAGCTTCAGCAGAAGCAATTGGCTTTCCATAAATATGTGCCGCTGAGGAGGTTTCTTTAACATCATAACTTCCATCGGTCTGATACGCCCAAAATTCGCCCTGTGGTTTTTGTACCCGCCCTTTTGCTTTAAAGTTATCCGCTACCATCGTTAGTCCGTTCCCCACGGCCTGTGCGGTGAAAGTAACCCCCGCTTGTCGGCATAAACTGTCTAACGTACCAAAGTATTCATCAGAAACTAAATCGGAAAGAGTAAGCCGCATGTCGTAAAGAAATCCGCTGGTTTCACTCTTAGAGCCAACAATATATCCCATTAAGGCTGGTAGATATGTTTCTATATCATATCCCTGGCGGTTTTTGAATTTTTTTTCAAATCCTGATGTCCAGTTTTGAGAGCCCGCTTCGTGGCTATCCATGTGCAGGCCATTTAATGAGATCCCAACCTTTTTAAGGGAATCGAGCATAACTTTAAAATAGCTGTTCCATTGAACTGTAGTAGCGATAGCTGAAAGTTTATCGCTCTCCAGGCCTTGTAAATTAGGGCGTCCATGCTTTGTGAGCACACCAATAGGCACCTGTATAAACCGCATCACAACCCATCGTCCGGCGGGTACAATCCAGTCTAACTGTCCATTTTTATTTACCTTAGAAGTCAGATTTATTATCTTTTTAGGATCAATAATGGCAGTACCGGCATACAGGGGGGTATTATCTTTTTCAATATATTCTGAATTAAGTGCAGCCTTTTCTTCCCATTGATCTATTTTCGCTTGTGATGACAGCAGCAAATTCCCTAGCGGTAATGCCTCACCTACATCTTTAGGATTAGACCAATCGTGCAGGTTGAGCCTGAAATATTTGCCTTTTACCGGCGGAAAGGCAATTGTCTTTTGATTCCAGCTAGGCGTTTCATAGATAGGTTTCAGATCGCAAACTTTGGTATAAGTAATTCCATCATTAGAAACTTCTAATTGACCAGGATCTGGTTGTTTTACATAACCTGCGCCAAAAAAGTTTTTTGAAGGTGGCCCAGGGATATTCATGGCCCCAGTTCTCGATTTGCCCTTTGCACGGATTCGGTAAGTAATACTTCGTGCTGTAAATGATTTGTTAAACGCTAGATTAATAAATACAGAACTACCCAATTTTTGGGCAGGAATATTAATCAATTTATTATCTGCAGGAAAAACAATGCCGCTAGCGTTTATTTCCTGGAGATTAGAAGATACTTTTGGAAATTGGTTTAAGCTTGTTTCCCAGTTTCCTGCCGGAACAGGAAATGCCAAAACAGCTACATCACGTACTATTCCAGATTTACTCTTGCGGACAGGAACAGGGAGTTTACCAGTAAAATGCCGTCCTCCATTAAGTACTGTATCCGTTGCTTCGAGCCGTTGCATGCCCAGCTCTTCCGTAATCCATGGTCCACCGGAAACATACCCATCTGATAAGTGTGTTTCAAATGTTAATCCTAAGCGTTTTGCTTCTGATGCTGCAAAGCGGAACATATCCCACCATCCTGGAGAAAAAGATTGCAAAGCATTTTGAGCGATGCCATGTACCTGATCATAATAAACTACCCCACCAACTCCTTCTCGTTTAAATGCTTCTAAATCTGCAGTTATACCTGCCCGTGTTGTTTCAGTTTGACCATGGAACCACCACAACTTTGTGCGGGCAGCATCTGATCCAGTAAAAAAATCTTTTCTGATTTGTTCTAAAGGTATTTTATCTCCCTGTGCTACCGCTGTCACAGCACACAGTATTGCGATAAGCAACAGACATAATTTACTTAGTAGCTTGTAAAAAGTGTTGTTCATAATTTGGTCAGATTTCTTCACTTACGTAATAAGTTACAATGCTAAATTAAGTTCAACAAATGCAATAAATGGTTGGAAAGCCTGACCAAAACATGTCCAAGTTCTGTCCATAAAATGGACAGATTAAAACATTGTATTACAGGTTTTTACAAATACTACTGATAGGCTCTTTAAGCAGGGAAATTAGAAATTATACAGTAATTTTCCGTCTTCTGATCTCAGCTGGCAGGATTTTACGAAAGCGGTTCCTTCGAATTCCACAAAAAGTCCTTTGATTGCTCCTATTGGTTCCTGGTATTTACCAGTATACAGCAATTTGTTATTGACATAAAGGGTTACGTTTTTATTATGGTTGATCATTTTTACAGTCGTCCATTTGCTTAGATCCATTGCAAATTTTGAAAGGTTGACTTTGCTTCCGAGATAGGTCTGCTCACTGATCATATTAGATATTCTATTGCTGCAGCCCGGGGTAGTCAGTCTAAAACGAATACGGTTTTTAATACCCGAAACCTGGAACTGTGTGCTTTTACAATACATGCCTTTTTCGTCTATACTATTTTTGAAAGTAGCTTCAAAAACAAAATTTTCACCAGTATACGTTACAGGAGAAAAATTGCAAAGCCTGGTATAAACTAGTCCGGAGGTGTCGATGCCTTTTGCTCTTAGCTGCGCATTGGAGATATGGAAAAGACTATCTTTTCCTGTTTTAGCAGCTAAAAATTCATAGTAATGTTTTGGCAGCTCATCCCCCTGCCGAAATCCCAGGCCAATCCATTTATCGGAACGGACGTACACAGTGGTTGATTTCAGCGTATCTTTTCTGCTCTGTAAGGTTACCGTAAATACACCAGGATAAAGATAGGCATGTGCAAGATGGGCTTTCCCTGGTTCTATGTATGCCCATTGCGTTTTATCACCAAAATTCAGGAAGAGACTGTCTTTGCTTTTCGGAACCTGATATTCGAAATAGGCCGTTGCCGGCAATAGCCCTTCCATACCCACAAATCGCAGATCGGATGTCGTATTGCTGTCTGCACGGAAAAAACTAAAAATGGCAAAGACTAACCCCAAAAGAACAATTAGTGCGAAAGGCAAAAGTAATCTATAATTACGACGGGGTTTAGGTTGTGCCAACTCCAACTGTTCTACTGGCTCTGTAAGGGTATCAGCAGCAACAGCTAAATAAAGATGTTGTCCATAATACTCTAAAGCCTGGATCGTAGCCTGTTGGGGAACATAATATTGGTCGACCGCAATTTTCCCAAAAATCCGTTTAAGTGTATTTACGCTGATCGAGACCTTCGTATCCCTTAAGATTTCCCGACTAAGCTCTGCAAAATCACTGTGCTTCCAAGTGCCAGGGTCCCCGTGGTCAAAACGCAGCTGGCAACTTGCCACAATATTTTCAAACTTAGTGTTCATACCTTTCACCAAAGATATTTAATTTATTGAGAGTTGGAAACTTGGATAAATGACAACTTTAAGTTGAGCCATATAGACAAGTAAATTGAGCTATGGAAGAAATTGACTGGCACGTATAAAGTTCATATTTGTATCAATAATTTAAATAAAGAAGTGATGACAACAATAAAAAAAATAGCACTTGGTAAAAATGGCCCGCTGGTAAGTAAACTTGGATTGGGCTGTATGCGGATGTCTCCGGTGTGGGGCGGGCCATCAAATGATGAAAGTGAAAGTATCGCTACTATTCAATCAGCGTTGGATAGTGGTATAAATTTTTTAAATACTGGTGATTTTTATGGTGCTGGCCATAACGAATTGCTTATAGGCAAAGCTATAAAAGGCCGTAGGGATGATGCTTTTATCAGTGTAAAGTTCGGTGCAATTTTCTATAATGGCCAGTGGATTGGATTAGACCTTCGGCCAAACTCGATAAAGAACTTCATTAACTATTCTTTGGTACGTTTAGGTATTGATACAATTGATCTTTATCAGCCATGCAGATTAGACAACAGTGTTCCTATAGCAGATGTGATAGGAACTGTTGCCGACTTGATAAAAGAAGGAAAAGTGCGTCACCTTGGTGTTTCTGAAATCACAGCCGATCAGTTACGGGAGGCGAATAACATACATCCGGTAACAGCTTTAGAAATCGGGTATTCCTTAGCCGATCGTCAGATAGAACGCGACCTGCTGCCTGCTGCAAAAGAGTTAGGCATTGGCGTATTAGCATTTGCCAATACCGCAGAGGGGCTGCTTACCGGAGAGTTGAAAGCACCACTTGCAGCAGATGACTACCGCAACCATTTCTCCCGTTTTCAAGGAGAGGCTTTAATAAAAAACCTGGAGAAAGTTGAAATTCTAAAGGACATGGCAAAAGACAAAAGTTGCACCCCTACCCAACTGGCAATTGCCTGGGTAAATACACAAGGAGACCATATCATACCCTTAGTAAGCATGAGCCGCAGATCCCGGTTGCCCGAAAACATAGAGGCAATGGCAATAGCATTCAATGCTGACGAATTGGCTGTGCTGAACACAAATTTTAGTGTAGGATCTATACTTGGCGGTACCTACCTGCAACGTTAAATAAGGCGGGGCACCTTATCAGCCCCACCTTTTTATATCTTTACATAATGATAAATCCGACTGAATTGATCCCCGGAGTACTTTTTTACTCCTATTATTCTGAGATGAGAAAGGAGAAAGTGGCCTTTTTAGACCACAATATGCTGGTCTTGCAGGTTGCTGGTCGTTTTACTATAGAAACTGCCAGTGAAAAGATCTCCATGGAACAAGGGGAGATGCTACTGATTCATAGAAACCAATTAGGAGAACTCACCAAGACGCCATTGAACGGAGATGGCTATGAAACCATTGTCATTTGTCTCAAAGAAGATCTGCTTAGGCAAATCGCACTGGAAGAACAAATAGAAGTAAGGGAAAAATATACTGGTCCGCCTAACATTCTTATTCCCGGAAATGATTTTCTGCATGCTTTCTTTCAATCGGTTTTACCTTATGTACGGCATTCGGAAGAAAAGGTGACCAACTCAATAGGTATGCTTAAAATTAAAGAAGGGGTATTATTGCTCTTGCATACCATGCCTGGGCTAAAGAATTTCCTGTTCGACTTTTCTGAACCTTATAAGATGGATCTGGAAAAGTTTATGCTCAGCAATTTTCACTTTAATATCCCGGTTGAAAAATTTGCACGGCTTACCGGAAGAAGCCTTGCCGGGTTTAAACGAGACTTCCATAAAACATTTGATATGGCACCGCGGCAATGGTTACAAGACAAGCGGCTGATAGAGGCACGCCATCTTATAGAAAAAAAGAATAGAAAACCATCTGCAATATATCTCGACCTTGGATTTGAAAGCCTTTCTCATTTCTCCCACTCCTTCAAAAAAAAATTTGGTAAGGCACCTACGGGTTAATACTAAAATTTACTTTGTGGGTTGTCATATTTTCGAGTTCAGCACGCATCGCTTCCAGCTCTTTAACTACCACTTCTTTATTGGCTTCATTAAAGTTTTGTTTTTTGCCACCGCCGCAGTATGCTTAGCTTGATACTAGGTCTGCATTTTTTGCGTAGATTTGTAGTATCTTTTTAGTACTGCAACCACACCTAATAAAGTAGTACTAAATAAGCAATACTTTATTTGATGACATTATGAAAACAATTGGTAATAGATCAGACTGCCCGATTAGCTATTCACTGGATATTTTTGGTGATAAATGGACACTATTGATTTTGAGGGATATGATTTTCCGAGATAAAAATTCCTGGCTGGAATGGAAAGCTGCGGATGAAAACATAGCTCCATCCGTTTTAACAGACAGGGTTAATTTATTAATCAGCCAAAATCTGATTATCAAAAAAGTATCTCCTAATAATGCTTCAAAGTTTTTGTACTACCTCAGCGACAAAGGATTGGAATTGATACCACTCATGGTGGATATTATGGAATTTGGCGCACGAAACCATCCTGATGGAGGGTCTAAGTACTGGTTAAAAAAAATTAACAGCAGTAAGAAAAAGACAATTTTAGAACTGCGCGAAAAGATGCTGGCAATTCGCCAGGAGCTGTTAAGTAATTAGTACTGCAGACTTATAATTACTAATGATGCTAATATGTCCACTTGATTAATACCTAGTTTAAGTAGACGTTTAAACAAAGCAAATCAGAACGTTTAAACAAAGTTTCCCAATTACCAGTATACTACCTTTGTTACCGTGATCTTAAACAATAAGAAAATGAAACAATTAAAAAATGTATTGATTACCGGTGCTGCCGGTGGTTTTGGAACTGTTACTATCGAAGCTTTACTTAAAGAAGGTTATACTGTAACTGGTGCTATGCGCGATGTTGCAGGCAGAAATAAAAAGACTGCTGAAACACTCGAAAAAAAAGGTGTATTTATAGTGGAAATAGATGTTACCAACGATGAAAGTGTGGTAGAGGGTGTACGTAAAGCTGCTGCACAAATGGGTAGCATAGATATTTTGATAAATAATGCAGGACTGGGAGCTGGAGGAATTCAGGAAGCTTTTACCGCCGAAGATTGGAAAAAAGTGTTCGACGTTAATGTTTTTGGTGTACAGCGTATGACGCGTGCAGTGTTACCTTTTATGAAGCAACAGCAACACGGACTTTTAATGCTAATATCAAGTCTTGGCGCTAGGCTTGCTGTACCATTTCAGGGACCATATGCCCCTTCCAAATGGGCAGCGGAGGCATTGGCCGAAAGTTATCGGTTAGAAGTATCCAATCTGGGAATTGAAACTTGTATTGTTGAGCCAGGCGCGTTTCCTACCCAATTTATCGGTTCTTTGCTCCAACCCAGCGAGAAAGAGCGCATAGCTGACTATGGAGCAATCAAAGATCTCCCGGACACACTGATGGCATCTATTGAAAGTGTATTTGAAGCTAATCCTGAACAAGGTTTGAATTTAGTGTCCGATGCTATTATTGGGCTCATAAAAATGCCTCATGGTCAACGCCCGATGCGTACTGAAGTAGACACAATGTTTATGGGAGAGTTGGTAGCGCCATTAAATCAACAATTAGCAGAGGCCAACGAAAAATTATACAAAGCTTTCCAAATGGAGCACTTAACAAAAGTCAAAATTTAAAATCGGGGAGAATAATTAAACAGGGTTAGTTGTTCTCCCTATTTTAATTTTTTGTAAATTTAGATGATGAAACCACCATGAGCATAACGTTCACCAGCAGCAGTAAAATGTGATCGTGGTAACTCATGAACGATAAAAATCAATTATATTCAAATGAGAAAAAGGTTGCTGAACCCGTCGGCTGAAGTAGTATTGACTTGCCTATCCGATAAATATTTAAAAAATGAAGTGATGCTAGATGACCATTGCTTCGTCAGGATTATTTCCGGTGAGGTAAAAATCGCACAATCTGATACCATCCAGCTATTTGGTCCAGGGGATACGATACTTTTCCCCCGTCGTCAGCTGTCGACTGTTATTCAATACCCTAAAGACAGCAAAGCTTATAAATGCGTTTTAATCAGATTGAAAAGAGAACGCTTAAAGGAATACTATTCCCGTAATTCTCCTGATGAAAGTGTACAAAATGCACCAGTTGTTAAGTCTTATGAACAACATCCGCTTATAGAAAGTTACTTTGGTTCATTATTACCTTATTTTAATATGCAGGATGAGCTCCCTGAAAAGCTTATTGCTTTAAAGATTGAAGAGGCGCTTACTATTTTAAGATCTATTGATAAAAGTGTAGATTCATTTTTAGCTGATTTTTCGGAACCGGGAAAAATTGATCTGGCAGATTTCATGGAGCAAAACTACATGTATAATATGCCTTTGGATAAGTTCAGCTATCTAACGGGGAGAAGCCTAACCACCTTCAAACGTGATTTTACCAGAATTTATGCAGCTACCCCACAACGTTGGTTAACGAAGAAACGGCTAAAACTAGCTCATTACTTACTTTCGGAAAGCAAACAAAAACCAGTTGAGGTATATCGGGAGGTCGGCTTTGAAAACCTATCGCATTTCTCCTACGCCTTTAAGAAACAGTTCGGTTATGCGCCTAAGGAAATATGATGAAGGTCGGTTTGCCCACCTTTAATTCTTTGCAAGTCACCAAATTGACTCCCTAAAGGTAAAGCATGGAAATTAGCTTTATTATTTTACAGCAGCTAGAATAATAGCTTTAGAAAAATACTGCAGCTGACAAATTAACCTTATTAACAAAGTTTAATAAGCCCTTAAAACAAAACTGCAATTTTTAGTACGCCTTACATTTGTATCACTAAAAATCATATTATGATCGATCACGTAATACTCACAGTAAGTAATTTTGAGCGCTCAGTCGCTTTTTATACCAAGGCTTTGGCGCCCATTGGTATTACAATATCTACGGATTTCAAAGGTGAAGGAGACCATCCCGACTTAAAAGGATTGGGTGATGGCAAAAATATCTATTTTTGGCTAAAAGAAGGAAAGTCTGATTCTAATGGTGTGCATATTGGATTTATAGCAAAAGATCATATGGAGATTAACCAATTCTATGAAGCGGCATTAGCCGCCGGAGGCAGGCCTTTACATGCCCCGAGGGTTTTCCAAGAGTACTACCCCGGCTATTATGCTGCATGGGTATTGGATCCTGATGGTTATGAAATAGAGCTTGTACATAAAAGCTAACTTTTCTTTCCTATTGAAGGATTGACATCCTTCAATAGGAAAATTTAATGCTGCCCTCATCAAATTACCTAATAAATAGAACAGAATAACTATGGCATACAGTAGTCAAAGCAACGAGCGCCTGGATAGATTAAATTATTTGTAGATTTAAGTTTTTAAATCTTATGGCTGGGCAACAACAAAGTATATATGCCGAAATCCTGTTATCCTGCTTAGAGGAAGAATACTTTGAGGAAGAAATTGCATTGGAATATCATGCATTTGCCTGTGTAATTTCGGGTGAAATGACCGTCATACAACAAGGGAAAACTACCATATTCCGTCCCGGAGATACACTACTGTTTCCTCGCAAACAATTCTCTACACTCATAAAAAAACCGATCAACGGACTGCCCTATAAAGCGGTGGTAATCTCCTTAACTACGCAAAGATTAAGGGAATTTTACACTAATAATCCCTTCCAATTTACAAGGCAACCGATCAATAGCATTAGGTGTTATGATGAAAACCCGCTTTTAGAAAGTTTTTTCGCCTCATTGATTCCCTATTTTGGTCTTAAAACTGACTTGCCAGAGAAACTTGTTTCTGTAAAGATCGAAGAGGCAATAACTATTCTTCGTACCATTGATGGCACCATAGACAACTTATTGACGAAT
>Ga0247803_1000677_pt1 | contig 18048 bp, 23 predicted proteins | sample UWRJL014104B1_FD_180928 | JGI IMG/M metagenome (GOLD analysis project Ga0247803, IMG submission 180928) | Plant litter microbial communities from Arlington Agricultural Research Station in Wisconsin, United States - UWRJ-L014-104B-1 | ecosystem: Environmental > Terrestrial > Plant litter >...
TTCCCCCGCCAGTAATGCCGCCCATAAAGCTGTGTGCGAGCAGATTGGCATTTTCTACCGCTTCTCTGAGCTCTCCTCTTCCTTTCTTCTGCTCTGCGCGTCGAATTTGGGCTCCTTGCTGTTGATGAGTTTTGTTTCGCCCTTCTTGCGTAAGGAGTCGTTGAAGCAGTGGATTAGCCCCCGTGTCTTCTAGTAAATTTGAGCTTTGGTGGCCTGTGGCCTGATCGCCGGATTCTGTGGTTTCTGGAGGTGTTGTGTCCTGCGTTGGGAGTGGCGGTGGCCCTGTGCGATCCACTTGCAGACTAGCTTCGTCCGGGAAAAGGTCGGCCAATGACAGAGACCGGTCGTTGTGAGGATAGACTTTACTAGCGGTTGCATCTTTGATCCTGCTTGGAGTATCGGAAGATTGGGATGGTGCGTCCTTTATCATATCATCATCTGCATCTCGTCTCGAATCCTGGGTGGTCACCGTGGCGGAGAGAAATGCTTCGAAAGGAATTTGAGCGTATCCAGTCTGGTCCTGTTCATGTAGCTTGAACAATCCGTCCAACAGCCTCACACTGAGGCAAGCCTGGAAGAGCCCATCCAAAGATAGATAGTTGGTGCTGGGCTGGTCGAAACTGTTGAAAAGAAGTTGAACGCACTCATCAGGCAGATTGAAGATTTCCTTGAACTGAGGGTAGCCATATTCTCTGTCCACCAAATGTCGGCTGCGAGTGTTCAAAAGAGTTCTTATGAAAAGGTCCAGATCGCAATATTGGTCCCGGTCAATGGATTCCGGACCATTGCTTGAACCAAACACCCGAAGCATCAGACTGAGAGTGTGGGGTTGAAATTTCACGCCCCAGACACTTTCTAAGGTTGCCCTCAGTTGGGTTTGGTTAAAGCGACCGGCTTCAACTTCTGCTGCAAAAGTTCCACGCACCGCCTCTGTCCAGGACATTGTTAAAACATTTTGGTCGTGCATCGTAGGAGTCGTCTGAAGTTCCTGAATTCTGAAAGGGTACAGTAGGGGTGGCAGTATATCAACGAGCTCAGAGTGTGCTTCGAGTTCTTGAAGATCGGTCGAACCCGAACTCTGAGCTGTCGGTGCCATCGGTTCTATGAGTTCGGGTTGCTCTTCTTCTTTGATCAACGCCCGAGGGTCCCTATCCGTAAGCGTGGATGCACGTTGCGAGATCATTGAATGGTCACTTTCGGAATCTGACATGTCAGTCCTAGGGCTCTCACAACAACTGCCAGAGTAACCAGGGTGGTCGAGTATCATCGTCAAGACTTGTGCTGCGGTGGGTCTCGTTTGCGTATCCACCTGGAGCATGCTTTCGATCCAGACCACCGGTGCTTTCTCTCCCTCATTCCATGAAAGCGGTTTCCAGCTTTCTAACAGTTTTGATGTTGTCTTGATGTTGTCGCAATAGGTGAAAGACCCAGAGATAGATCCAGAACCCTTTTCCCAATGTTTATAATGGGATTCCAAAAGGTCGAGTCCAAGGCCACGAAGTGCAGCCACCATCTCCAGGAAAACGCATCCCAAGGACCAGATATCGGAGCTCGTACGTCGCGGTCCATATGATGCTACTTCGGGCGAGAGGTATCGCAGACTTATCTTCTCCGACTCCGGGACCGAAAAGCGGTACGAAAATCCAAACCCTGCTAAAAAGACCTGGTTCTGACAGACGAGAATGTTTTGGGGCTCCATCGCATCGTGTCTGATATGTTGTTCGTGGAGGTAGGAAAGCCCAGCAGCCAGACAGCCGAAAAATCTTTGCAACGTTGGGCGCATGGATGCAATGGTCGATGCTTCCTCCAGATAAAATAAAAGGCTACAGTCAGCTACTGGTGACATGACCAAGCCTAGATGAATCGTATCCGTGTAGCTACACACGTAACGGACTAAGTGTCCATGTTGCAAGCGCTTCAGGGTGCTAATCTCTGAGATGAGGCGCTTTGTCTTGTCCAATGAACGTCTGAACCACTTGAGAACATAACGTTCGAGGGTAGTCTTGCTTTCGATGACTTCGACGATACCCCAGGAGCCCGAGCATAGGTTACGCAGAACGAAGAAGGGTTTCGCTGTATTTGTGTTGAAATGGCGGAATTTCCCGTCCTCCCAGTCATCTGGAAACGTCAACACAACGTGTTGATGTTCCAAAATGCTGGCCTTGACTTCAGTGTCCAAATCATTCGGTAGATAATGCTGGTCTATTGGAAACCATTCGTCACGAAGCTGAGCGTCACCCAGCAATCGTGGTAGTAGTTCAAGTTTGCCAATGATCCGAAGTACAATGTACCACCGAGGAGAGATGTACCCATCTTGCCCAGTCCGTAGGAGCAGATTGGCCATTTTTTCGGTCTCAGAGACAGAAAATACTCCTCGCAGCTGAGACACGTCAAAGAACGCAGTAAGTCGCTCTTCTGGTGAAACGAAAGATGGGCTGGCACCAGACTCAAGGATAATCGACCTTTGGCAGTAAGGGCAGGACCACTGTTCCTCTTCTCGCGTTTGGTCTTGGACACGTCGCAGCGTTGAATCGTCTAGAGGCTCGGCTTCATCGTACCATTGGCAAAACAGGCAGTCAGATGATCCACGTTTCTCTTTCTCTGCGTCTGTGTCATACTGGTCTCGACTATAAGGAGTCAATGAAATTCCAAAAGTGTCGGCGTCGATGTTGTCTCCAGATCTAGTGAACTGCGCCATTGTGTCGTGTTGACTCCCCACGGTCAATGAGAGCTGCAGTAGCTTTGCGATGGAATCGTGTTGACCTCTTAGTGCCAATGAGAGCGGTGTCTGGCCTGTGTTATCCTGGGTTTGCATATCAGCCCCGATACGCACGAGACATTTTACGGCATCGAGACAGCCAGATGCAGCGGCTAGTGACAATGCTGTCCGGCCTTCTTTATCATATAATTCTAGCTCGGCTCCTCTTCCACGGAGAAGCTCCAGCATTGTTACGTTGTTACACATGGCAGCAATCATCAACGGTGTCAGGCTGTCCGTATCGCGTGTGTCAAGGTTGAACCCCAAATTTTCGACCACGTTCATAAGACCTTGTGCAGCATCGCCACTATAGTTCGTTATAGCGAACTTCATAGGCGAACATCCGACACCATCTTTAGTTGTGAACCTAGTCCAATGCTCGTAAAATTCGATATTGCCGAGTTTCTGGGCAATGAATAGCATGACGAAGGAGTAGAGACACTCATCGTTCGCGAGATCAGTGTTCGATGCTTTAGAGCGATCATAAAGGTCAGAGTTGTGGAACAAATCGCTCCAAAACTCTTCGGAGAGGCTGGTCTCAGGCTCGGCTGTGGAAACACCAGTCGAATCGTCATTACTTATCTTGCACTCGCAGTCTTCCTGGTCGCAGACTACAACAAAGTCGTCCGGGTTTCCAGATACCTCCTCGTGGGCACTTTGTCGATGGGTCGCGTCGGAGCCCTTGATGTCGTCCTCTTCATTGAAAATGTCGGAGCGATATGGTGGCAGGAAGAGCGCTATCTCTTGCATATGCTGTTTGATGTGTTTTCGCAATTCCTTCTGTGCGTCTATAGTATGTGGATCGGGGAATTGGGTGTCCAAAACGTCTGGATACCCACCGCAAAAGGGGCAATCCTCGAATAAGAAGGCACCTTTCCGCCGACTGGTTTCCTTCATAGTGGCCATGATGTCGGCAGATATTTCTCCGTGACTTTTAAGGTGATCTTCAAACTCTATCTCGACGAACTCCATATGTTCGCCATCGGGAGCGTCAATGTGGTGTCGCACAGGAAGATGGCCTTGCATGTGATCGAGTAAGCCGTCAAAAGAGTTGGGCACATCGAATGGCGCCTGACACTCTCCGAAAGTGCAAAAGTAGGGCTCGAAATCTAGCATAACATGCTGGCTATTGCTTGCTAGTTAGAGACTTGCGCAATATTCTGTGACATACATTTGCTTACCTCCAGCGGCTCTTCTCCGCCTCTTTAGCGCGAAGCCCGAGAAGACAATAAGGGCATTGAAACCTGCCATTGTGCGTTTGTGGTGGCGGAGGAAGCCCAGCATTCGCAAGCGCAACAGATCTTACACTTTCAGCCCGTTCCTTTCTCTTCGGCGCAGAACGAAAGTCTAATCTTGTGTGCACCGTGGCTGAGAAGATGGTCTGCAGGTCTTCCGGATAGGGTGCACTAGAGCTGTTCACTACTGTCGTCTGTCCTATATTGCCATGTGTCTGTGCGTTTTGTATAGTGCCAAGATCAGGCTGAGGATATTGGCGTGTGATACGAGGGTCTTTTGAGTCGACAGCCCGCTTCTTTCGTTCATGTTCCTTTAGATATTCGAATCGTATCCTACGCCTAGCGAACGACTCGGCCGTTCTATCTTTGATTTCGTCGGTCGCGTTCTTGAACGTGTCGTTGGCTTTCCATAATCCAAGCTTCTTGAAGCCCTCATAGACCTGTTTCGGACGCTCTTTCTGCAGATATATCTCGACTCGCTCTCGTCGATGCTGGGCACCCGCGCGTTCGATATGTCGGGCGTGTTCTTGTAACCGGTCAATAGTGTCTTCGATGTGTGATCGCAACGACAAATGCCGTTTCTCTGATGGAGACATCGCATCGTGTGTGGCATTGCCAGTCTTCGATCCTTCAGATGAGGAAAGGGACGTAAAAGAAAGCGAAGAAGCGTCCGATCCAACATCATCCGGGCTGTCATATTCGTTGCCGCTCTGGGCACGGTCATCGAACGGTAGTTGTAGTTCTGGTCAGGATGGAAAGCGATTAGCTTCGACGAGCCATGTCTCGCACGCAATTTGGGCAGCTAACCGTTGAGATCGCACTCTAGCGACTCGAGCAGAAGCTTGAGACGCTCGCAAATTTCGGGCACATCCTTCAGTCGGACATCAAGTGAGCGGGAACCCTCTCCAAACACGCCAACTTTCGTGCACCACATATTGAGCTCGGCGGATTGGCGTAATGCCCAAAAACCATCTCTTTTCTCTCCGCCGACCTTTTTAGCCAGTTCATCTTGGGATAATTTCAGTAGATAGCTCGCACACGTCTCTGCGAGATGCTTGAGGCTGGCGGTATCCATTGGACCAGCCTCGTCCATGGCGCCTCGCTCGTTCGGACGGACGGCGTCGCAAGGGCGACACAGCGTGCCGCTAGTACAAGACACCGGCTGTTGATGTCTCTGTGGAAGGACTTGACCAAGTGTATGGCGGAGACTGCAGTTGTCGCGTATAGTTTTCGATGGTCGGTAGGTCAGGCGGCGGCAGCGGAAGTGCCGTGATGAGATGGAAGCCACGATCCGACAGCTGTGATAGGGTAACAACGACGACCCCACCCGCACGGCTGAACCGTACCCAGCCTCGTCACCTTTGCAATAGCGCAGACCACGAAACCCCCGTCACCACCAGTATTCTGTCCGACAAGCAGGTCGTACGTTTGGATGTGGCAACTCGAACTTTTGAGCCGCGTGATCCCCGCGTTTGGGGCACTGGCGAAGGAGTTTACAGAGCGCGAACATCATGACGCGAGGCTACGTCGAGACGCCCAAGAGTGCTATGCTGACCTAGTGACGATTGGATTGGCATTGCATATGTCGTACGGAGAATGGGCGTGTGGGTTCAATGACCAGGACGTTAGCAAGCTGTTGGCCGCTTTGGACTCGAGATTCCCGCCCAAGTGGTCCTTCCCGATTGGCTTTCCGGCACAGAAGGTACGATATATTCGCGCGGTTCCTTGAATCTTACGCCTTTTTGACTTGAGATCATTTAGACCTCGGATGCTGGATCAAGCGGGTGGAAGCAATTTCGCCAGCTAGAAGAGCTCGCCCGCTCTATTGAACCACTTGGGCGTGATGGTTTTGACGAGTGCGCGGATATATTGTGCCAACTGAGCGAGACACGCCAGCAATACCTTGACGTCGTTGGCCACGGCATCTCGCTCTTTCACAAAAGCGAGAGGCGAGACCCAGAGAAACGCGGCAAGTTTCTCAGGCGGATTCGCCGAGCCGCGAAGCATTTACTGGACGTTTACTGCAAGGATCACGACGATGTCTATGCTGAGGAGTTCAATCTCTCTCAGCATCCGAGCCATGGTGTGAAAGAGTTCGCCGACAGGGTCTACAACATCCTGGAGCTGCACTGGAGATGCAAATGTGGTCAGCGGGCTGCAAAAACTGGCGGGACAAGGGAGGCCAGACTCAGCTTGACCAGACACCGTCAACTAGCCACGAAAACGTCGACACAACTCAGCACAAGACGGGCGCATCTCCCAGCTAAGTTTGAGGTGCTTCTGCCCGTGTGTAAGGATGTTGCGGAATGGAAGGTGACGAATGTGGAAGTCAATAGTGCCATGTAAGGCCGGATCCCTGAAGAGTCTCTTTTGAGGACCCGAATAACCGAATATCGTAGTTCCCAAATGGCTGCTACCATTTCAAGGATGCCAGTCAACGATGATATATGTCAGTATTTACTCGCAAGCGACGAGGTATTACAAGTCGACCGCGAAACTTTCTGGCATCTCAAACCCAAGGTAATTGAAGGCATCAATCACTATACATCCATGGAAACTCTCCGGCAGCTCCTTGGTGACGGAACGGGTGTTTCGTTTATCTCGAATTGCAACCCTCGGGACCAATTGATCCTCTGCTACATTCTCGCTAGTTCCATGCTATACCTCTATCCGAGCTCGTGGTTTCAAACAGAATGGAACAGCAATATGGTGTACTTCGTTCGCGGAACAAACAACTCGATATCGCCGATCTTGACGTATCCTTACTTTTCGGTTCAGTTGCAACAAGGCGGAGGTACTTCGAAGACTTCACCTCACGATATGCACTGGCAGTCCCATTTGCACCCAGCGATCCTAGCTCTTGGTATTATCTTCCTAGAGATCGTTACTGGTGCTAAGTTCAAGAAGACGCCCGAAAAAGAGACCTGGCGACAGTGCGGCAGGGACGTTAAAGACGCGCTGGAACTCCTAAACGACCTGGAGAAACAGGATCGACATGGCTGCACCAAGCGGTTGTCTTCTGGTCTCAGGAAGGCCATTCGTGCGTGCTTGAAGTTAGAGCCGCCACCCAACTTCCCCTGCAACGAACTAGTAGCAGAGGGGCCAATACGACACTACATCTTGTCATGCATTGTGTGCCCTTTAGCGTATGAGCTTCAGGCAGGTTACAAAGTGCAACTAGAAGATCTCCAGACCCAACTGGATCCAGAGAAAGGCGGACAAAATTGCGATGACATGAACGACACAGGGAAGGTCGGTCGCAGAACCACGGCTGATGAGAATGATATCAACCAGAACGGTATGTTTTTTACAGGACACCCTTATAGAGCTATAAGCGCTAAGTCAAGTAGTCAATAGGCAGACTACAGTAGAGAGTCCGCACGTGAGATTTGCCGCCGATCCTGAGGTGACTTTGGCGGAACGACGCGAAGCTTGTTCATTTAGAAACCGAGAGGAGCCAATAGACGAGAAGAAGTACGTGGAAACTCCAACTCCAACTCCAGTCTTACTTGCGTGGGACTAAAAATACGAATGTAAAGAGTGAATGCAGCGACGGAATGGTTCGAGTGGCATGACGATGCTCGTGCTCGAATAGCCAACTTGCGCAACCCAGGTATTTCTGATACACGGAGAGTGAAGGTTGCTATTCTGGACAGCGGCATCCAGCTCTCTACGACCAACCACGACATCTACAACTTCGAACCTAAGATCCGATACAAGAGTTGGATCGACCAGGATACGGAATGGAAAGACGAGGCGGGACATGGCACACATCTCGCCGTGTTGTTTCGCAAGATCGCACCGGATGCAATCGTTCATGTTGCGAGGGTATTCAAGAAGAGACCAAGCAAGAGTTCAGTTGATGCCATCTCTCAAGTAAGTTTTTTTCTTTTTTGCGCAAACATATGTCGCTAATGGTGGGTAGGCTATCCGATATGCAGTGGACGAATGGGGGGTCGATATCATCGTAATGTCTTTCGGATTCGGAGAAGTACATGATCAAATCTACAGAACTATCCAGTATGCTGCTTTGAAAGAGGTCCTTATGTTTGCGGCTGCATCCAATGACGGCAAGAATCGCCCGGATGGGGTTGCATGGCCGGCGAGCGATGGAAATGTCATATGCGTTCACTCAGCAGACGGGCATGGCACGCCATCGACATTCACGCCTGATCCACAGGATAGTAGGAGAATCATGGTTCTGGGCGAATGCATAAAATCGGCATGGCCGGAGCATCTGCAGTCAGTTCATGGCCACAAGCTCATGAGTGGTACGTCTTGTGCGGCTCCAATCGCTGCCGGAATTTCCGCGCTCGTGCTTGACTACGCTCTCGGATTTCTTTGTCTAGAAGAGTGGCAGCGACTTCGTCGGATTGGGTCCATGAGGAGTGTTTTCCAGAGCATGACCGATAGACCAAGCAGTGGTTACTGGTGGATCAAGCACTGGAAATGGTTCGATTCGAAATCGTCGGAGGGGTGGATTGAGGGAGAAGTCAGACGGATAATTTAATGATACGCTGCAAGGTTCTATCTAAAGCGGGCGGCAACCAGGAATCAATGGTCCTCGATACTCAAGCAGCGGAAACCAGCACAGCCTAGGAACAGCGATACAAGGCAGCAGCTGCGCTACACCCGCGTCGATATTGCCACTACTTTGTAGCTTCATGCAACTTCTGCCAATCAGAGTTCGGGGAAACCTTGCGCCATGCTCAGCCCGACGCCACATCAGAACAGCTGAGCCTCGTCACAACCCGACATCCTCTCCCTCATAAAATCGACAAAGCCCATCTGGAGGTGCCTCAGCATTTATTGTCTCATACCGTCAACCGAGTTTTCGCAACCACGACGCTACTCAGGATGCCGAAGCTCTACTACTTTCAAGCGCCGACCTTTACCATCAACCCGGAAAGCGATACGGCCCCCAAACTAGGTACGTATGTTCAAAGGCCCTATCGTGAGAATCGCGTCGCAAATTGCAAGAGTTAAAACCTTCGATCCGATGAAGCAGGCACTCATACCACTTCCAATAAGCTTCACTAACATTGCACCCCTTCAGGCAGCATCTTTTCCAGTCTCGACCGACTCACGGGTCCCCTCAACCAATTTGACTATGTCTATGTCCCGTCAACCATGACCAATCAGAGTGCGAGCACTGATTTCAGTGAAACGGCCAGCAAGGGAATCATGACGTCCGTTGGCCTGAATGCCACCGTGGCCCAGGGTATCGCAGGGTCAGCCGACATCGTGTACGCCTTTACAAAAGACAAAAATAACACCTACGCCTGCGAACTCCTCGAAACCCTAGAATTCGAGCCCACCAAACCCTTCATTAGCGACTGCATCACCGCATCCCAACCCGTCCAAGCTTTCTTCGAAAATAGTCTCCCAGGCCGAAAAAGAGTCTACATGATCACCGGGCTCAAAATCGCCACTGGATTCCGTACATCTACAACCAAGGAGACCCAGCACGGCCCCATGCTCAAGGTCGGAGTCGATGCAACAGCTCTCGGAATTCCAGTGGAAATTGGTCCGGAAATCGAACTGGAAAGTACGAATGCAAGGACGGTGAAGCAGGGGAGATCACTAAACAAGATTGTGTTTGCTTACCGAGTCGTGAGGATTAAGCGGAAAAGAGATGGAGAGGCAAAGTACAAGTATAAGAGTGGTGGGAAGTATGCAGTCGATGAGGATGAGGATGATGATAGCGAGGATGAGGATGACGATTGGCCTTTGGATTTGGAGCCTCTAGATGAAAAGGAGAGGTGGCAGGAGTTTCCAGATTCAGTACCGATATCGCTACAGCATATATAACGATACGTTGTTCATGGCGTTGACCGAATTTATTGCGATGGGAATTAAAGCTTGAGAATGATCGGCATGAGCTTTCCTGGGGACGTTCACGTATTATCTTCAGGACAGGAGTACAACGCCGAAATGAAGAAGGAAAGACACGACTCCCCAAAAACAAAGAAGCACACCGTTGCATTGGTGAGCGATGGTAGATTGAGTGCGCACTGCGTCTTCCATTCGCCAACCTATCAGTCCTCGCCAACGCAAAAAAGAGCAAAATATATTCCTTTGATGAAGACGGTTTGTCTCCGCTCCCAGAATCGAACTAGGGACCTTTCGATAACAATATGCTATTACAGTCGAACGTGATAAACCAACTACACCAAGCGGAGGAATTGTGATATGCCAAGTTTTGAGCCATAGAAAACTTGTATACATACAACATTGTAGAGACTGGCAAAAATCAGCCACAAATCGTTTCTAGGCAGCGTAAAAGTGGCAAAGACGGCTTGGAAAGATGTACGGAGTGGGCATAATGGGGAATATTGGTTGGCACTTGGCAGTGTGCCGATCCATAGTGGTCGGAGGGGTGGTGGGATGGGACGGAGAAATGTTAGGCCGATCCCGGGTAGCATTGACTATTGATGCGGGCGGTAGAACGTTGGCAGCATCCAAGCTGGCAAGTTACACGACCGAAACGACGCATCATCTTTCTCGATTAGGTGTACGGCCAAGTGAGTCCTCGGAGCTCACTTCTGCACGTCTTCCTGCACCCGGGAAAGTGACGAAGCGGTGAAAACCACACTACCTCGCTAAATTCGCAGCGACATGTCTTTTCCTATTCAGGACTTTAAGTCTGCAATGGGTCTTGTTCCTTCCGCGATCACAGGGACACAAATATCGATATGATGGATCGAATTAATATGGTTGTTCCCGGTGCTACGCGAAACGCATCTCCTACTCGCTCGGAGGTATCTCCGTTGCTCCATCCCATCAAACAGGTCCATCCGAAACCCGCGACTCAGACCCCCGAAAACCCACTCACCCCAAGGTCTTCGCAACGTGCATAGCGTAGCGTAACAAGGTCTACAATAAGCTAGCCCTTCGCAACTCACTGCGGTACAACGAGAACAACGAAGCTAAAGAACTCCCGATTATGTCCCAGGAAGGTGGCACAACGGTGGTAGATATCGTCGGCCGGTTGGGCCCGAGTCGGCCCTGGTTCTGAATGGCGAGTGGAATAGCGGGTGTGGTGGTACATATTAGATATGGACAAGGGTATGAAGTCATGGGCTTTGAAGGTGCAGTTTGGTACCAAGCTGCGCAGCGCGTGGACGCAAGTCGCGTCGTGCAATCAGACTGCGGATCTTTTAGGTAGGTCGCAAATGGAAAAGAAGAGTGGGAAAGATGATCGCTTTGTGATTAGTTTGACTTGGTTACGCTATGTAGCTCGTAGACCTGTTATACCGACCGCTGACTGCGCCTATTCCCTGATATCAACCTTCCACCGTCGCATACATGTCTTCATACATTATTTCCATGATACACCGAAACCCAATGTTATGCCTATTTCTGCAGACGCGTCGACCTCTTCATGTCTGCGAGGATCTTTCTTACACTCCGTACTCTTCAAGATTACCGACCAGTGCGCTGTCTCTCAACTTCGTCGCGGAAGTGGTTCGTCCCCGGCGCAGGGCGAGACTCATCATCGCTCACAAGACTGCCCAGACTATCTCCGCGAGTGTGTTGTGGCGCGTCGCTGTACTGTGGTGCGCCTCTGTCCTCCAATGCAATAGCTCCCTTGCCGCCCAAGCCCAAGCGCTGTCTCCGACTCTTGCCGACCCCGTAGCCCTTGCCGCGACGGCCCATGACGTTTCCTACGCCAATGATGCGGTTCTTACGCATCCCGATGTAAAGACCCACCACCACAATAACCACAAAGGCAAGGCCGAGCGGAAGACCAATGTACAATCCCGTTTTCTCCAGTTTGTTCTTCGGCGGTGGGGCATAGTGGCGTGGAGGTTCGTTCTCAAGGGTGAACATAGGGCCGTCGTAGGTTTGAGATTTCACTGTGTCGTGATAGAAGGCGCGAAAGGTCAGGTTATAGATGGAGTAGCCTGCAGTCCCACATGTCAGCTGTCACCTCCGCACCAGAATACCATATGCACCACGTACCTTGTAGCCAATCTTTCTCCATATTCACCGTAGTATGACCCAAAGCATTCATCATTGGTCCCGAAGCCCATGCCTGGGTATCTGAATCGTTCGCCCATTGCAGCTTAACCTCAATAGTCGAGTTTGGCTTGAAGCCTTCATTTGTAGCAAATTTGGGGTTCCACGATACGATATATGTCTTGTCGACATAGAGGGAAACCTTGTCGAGCGGTAGACAGAAGGGCTTCGCATTGTCATCATTGCAGGTTGGGAACCCGGTACTGGCAGGAGCGGACTCCCCAGTCTGAACGCCCGACGAGGTAGCCGAAGGCTCCGTGTCCGCATCTGAAGTGGTTGTGGCATCGCCGGTCTCTGTGGGCTCTGAGAGATCGACCTCGATGGTAGTCGTGCTGCCGTCGCTCAGGGTCGTCCCTTGCAGAGCTCGGGTTGGGGCTTCTGTGGTGGATGAGGATGTTGTGCTGGTGGTTGAGGAGCTCGACGAGGTGATTGAACTGCTTTCTTCTAACAAAGGCAATTAGTACAAGACATGCAGCCGAAGATCACAAAGCTTACCTTGCCTCCTAGCGGCTGGTCCTGCAGATGCGCCTCCGATGGCAGAGACGGCGGCGAGCAGCGCGACGAGGCGCATAGTGAAGCTGTCTGGAAAGAAAGTGGCGAGTGCAAGGTCAAGCTCTCAGCAATCAATTGACACAAGAAGGGAACAACAGGAATCGAAGAGACGGAGAGAACCAAGCGGACGTCGGCGGGCTGGACGATTGTTTTGTTAGTGGTAGCGGAAATGCCTCAACGGGCCGTCCAATCGGCGTGAGAAAGGGGCGCACCCGGAGTGAATTGGGCTCGTGCTCCCATTGGTGACAATCTCGCGGAGAACCAAAACAGCATGGATCGCCAAGCAAACAAGATCAGCATCTACGAACTGTTTACCCACAGCCTGTTGCCTCCAGCTCCTCATCCTCTTTCACCCATCCGTCTCCGTCGTTCTCATCTTCTTCTCCCCGCGCACGCATTGGAAAGCCCGGAGAGGACACGACACCAGATCCTTCCACCACGCGCCTTACCCCGCGGCCACCCGTTCCACGGTTCCCAGTCCCCACAAATTATCGCGCGACCGCCCAGGACCCTGTTTCCTACTGTACCATCATACCTCGCAACCACCTTACCACCACCCTCGCCCTCCAGAAACATGCGCTCTTCACCCCTCATCCTCGCCTTCTCGGCGGCCGCGCTCGCGCAAGACCAGGTGCCGCTCGTCGATAAGCTCAAGGGATGGTACAGCCAGGCAACCGCCGTCGTGACGAATGCCGTCCCCGCCGTGCCTCATGTGCCTTCGCCGGCCGATGCTGCGCGAGGCAAGGTTGCGGATCAGTTGCAGACAGAGCTCTCGCTGGAGAACTGGAAAGAAGTGCTCACAGTCGACCCCACTGCCAGCACGCCGACTACGCAGGAATGGCTGGTGTACATTACGGGCGGCAATACCACTTGCTACGGTCTCTGCGGCAACACTACCAAGGCGTGGAACGTAAGTGCACTCTTGCACGGAGCGTCTGGCGAAGCATCATCCCGCCTGTCTTACGATGACGTGATTACGAGGCGCATGATTACCTGCTAACACCGACCAGACTTCCCTTCCCCTCCTGGCCGCTCAGCCCAACGCTCCCAAGTTCGCCGTCGTGGACTGCGACGCGCAACCCATTCTCTGCAACTCGTGGTCCGTCGGTCCGCCAGCGCTCTACCACTTCTCCATCCCGAAGCCTCTGGCCGACCAGTCTGCCCCTGCCACGACTGCCCGCTACATTCCCTTGAACCGCACCTCCACTACGACCGAGACCATCAAGGCCCTCGTGGTCGACAACGAGCTTGAGAACACCCCGCCGTATGAGGGTATCTTCCATCCGTTCAACGGACCGCTCCAGGAGTATGGCGTGGCGATCCCGGTTGCCTATGTTTTCTGGGCCTTCGCCAAGATGCCGTCCTGGTTGCCCATGATTCTCATCTCGTTCGTCAGCAGGTCGTTCATGTAAGTCGTTCATCTTGCTCGCAAGATTCAGACACTAATGCGTGCATAGGGGCCGTCGCGCAGGACCTGCACCAGCTGCAGGTGCACGCCCAGCGCAGTAGGCGCAATAGCGCGGGAAGGGTCAGAAGGTGGAGCTTTCTCTCGAAGGGTTTCATTAACCAAGTAAGAAGTTAGGATTTCGACTGTAGATTTGGTTTCATTAGGGCCGGGTTTCACGGGTATTCTTTTGTAATTCGATGGACATGTGTGCCTACGGTGCGATGGATGGTATATTGCACGAGCTAGATGTGTGGGCCTTCTTGAGTGTGCAGCGGGCGATGGGACTTCGTTGCTAGCAATCTATGTTTTGTACCTTCACTATTGTCTTCAAATGTTGCCCTGTTGAACTTCGTCGCGATACGCGGCATCACACGAGCCCATAAAGAGAGTGGCCAATCAGACGCGTCGGCCGAACTTCGGTACAAGTTTCCAAAACCATCGCGACAGCATTGACGTCCGCTGCGATCAAACCCAATCAACACACATCACTATGGTTCACATAATAAAACGAATGCGCAAGCTGCGCGAGGTAAGCCCCGCAATCCGTTACCCTCAAATTGATGCTCGAGCGATGCTGACAGTCCTTGTAGAAGGTACACACTCCCTCCGCACCCACCTCCGAGAACAATCTACAATGGCGCACTGGGAGCTGGACTGACCTTTGGTCATGGAACGGGATGAGATGCTGACGGGTTGCAACAGCTGCTATGGATACGAGTTGGACCAGGCGCGCTCGTGCTTCCGAAGGAGGTGACGAAGATCAGTATGGAATTCAGTGCGAAGATCAATGGGGGACATCGCGGAGCTAGGTATGGACTCCAAACCTCCTTGTTACTCTTCTTTTTGCCATCTGCAGGACTTTTGCAGTACTACACGGAAGGTTCTGGTACTGGCTGCAAAAAGTGAATCGGGCTTGTTAGAGGTTGGGATGGAGAAGATGCTAATGCGAGGACAGACATTTCTGGCGCGACATGCTCCCTAGAATAAAATACCGCAATCCCACCATCCCCATCGCGATACACCGACACGCCGACGCCGAAGGCCCCTCACTCCTCCACATCTACACGTCAGCCCAACCCTCCTCCACCTCTCCAGGCGCCACATCCACGACCACACCCTCCAGCGCAACCCCCAATCCCCAAGACACACTCACGCCCGACGCAACCGCACCCACATACACCATCGACATCAAAATGAAGCAAGAGTCCGAGATCCTGGACCTATTGATTCAGAAAACAGGCGCCACCCCTATTCAGGCGACACCGCAGGAACTCGAGGAGCAGAAGGAGATTGCCGAGTTCAAGATGAAGAGTGAGAAGGATAGGGTCGAGGTTAGGGACAAGCTTACGAGGGTCAGAAGGGAGGAGGAGTTGCTGAGGTTGGCTAGGGGCGAGGTGCCTGCGGCGTAGACCGTTTGGTGTGTGGCACCGTGAGGACAGAGACATGGGGAGAAGCGTTAGGAGAAGACACGATGACCGCAACTCTTCTCCTAACGCTTCTCCCCAACGGGAACTGTATGATATTTGCATGCGAGAGATGTATAGATGGCTGGGAGCATTATTTATATCATGTATATTGTACTATGACTATACCAAAGAAGCCAGCAAAGGAAGGAACCATCAATCCGATTTGACCTGCTACATCCGACCCACCCCCGTCCCATGCCTCCACAGACTCGACAACCAGTCCAACCTCCCGCACAACAACGCAAACCCCGACATCGGCCCATTAAATTCGCTCTGCCAAACGAGAAGCAATACGGATACATGCACATTCAACATTCCCATTCCCAGTCACCAATCAAAACGGGAGAGTCTCACCGATCAGAAAAGCGAAAAGGCGAGGACCCTGTGGTTTCCCCGGGCTACATCGTTCTGCACCCCAGTGTGCTGTGGCCCCTATGTTTAGACGCCGTGCGTAGTGCTGTACCAACAAACGCAGCCACCCCTCGCCCTTATGCACCCCGCACAGAGAGCGGTTGGTACGTGTCACGCTACGCGTCACTTATTGGCAGATGTAACGATCTACGTCCCGACGTGGACAACCAGCGAGGCTTGCCGTGAGATGATAATAGTGGAGCTACGGCGGCTAGCTGCATACAGGAGCCGTGTGGCTAGCTAACGGGTTAAAATACCCGCTCATGTGAGTGCGTTGCTCATGCAAGTGCGTCGCCAGTCCACCAACTCGCAGCCCCGAGCACAAACACGATCACCATGGCGTCGCTCACGACGGTACTGTATATCACGCTGTACCGACCCAGCACTCTGACGTAGCCGGCATACGGCTCTGGTAGAAAGCCTCCGATCGTACTCAGGATACCGGACCCTTGAAGTCGTCCCTTCTCGATGAAGTAACGTGAACTTTGCACGACAACTTCGAAAGTGGCGAAGAGGTAGAAGAAGTGCGCGAAGGTTTGTCCTTGGACACTCTCCTGCATCCAGTCGTCGCCGGGGGCAGCCGTGCGCGAGAGCTTGGTACCTGTGAAGGGTGTGCGGAGGACGATGTAGACGGCCAGGCCGAGCGAGAAGAGCGAGTGTACGAGGCGCCATATCCAAGCTGATGACTGCTCTGGCGAGGGCTGCGGGGCTCCACCACCAGACATGGCGGAGAACATGTTTGCGAGGCCCGGGGGTAGGTCACCCGGAGGCCCTTGTCCGGGACCGGGACCGGGACCGCCAGGCATGCCTCCTGCACCGCCCATCATCTGCTGCATCATAGCCATCATGGGATCCATAGCGGGGTCCTGCCCTTGTGCAGGCTGGCCGGGGAAGAAGGACGGCGGTGCGGAGGATCCATTTCCGTCGAAGGTAAAGGGCGAGGGCAAGCGGGGCTGCGAGGCGGGCGTGTAGTGGTGCTGCGAGATATCAATCTCATCTGGATCCGGCGTATCTGTTCCCGAAGCTGCGGAGCGTGGCCGGGGCGAGGCAGAGGGTGTGAATTGCTTGTTGGCTGGAAATCGTTAGCTCGGCTCGACGTGTCGTTTCCGAGGACGTGGCAGCCCGCAGTGGGGCGTTGCGTGGATGCACGGCGGACGGGAAGTAGATGACAAGAAGACGTAGACTCTCGGCTTACCTGGGAGATCTTTCTCAAAGTCCCTGTGGGAGCCGCCTTGGAGAGAGCTGATGGCTTGCAGGCGATCTGCCCCGCCTGCCGCAATCTTAGCAGCTCGTCGCTCGCGGCGAAGACGTGCCTTTTCCTGCGCGGGGGATTCTGTAGAGGCCGTGCCCGGCGTCGAAGCGGTGGAGTCGGCCATGGCCGGGATGGTCGGGATGGGTGGGTGGAGTGTTTGCTTTGTGGAGTTTCGAGGCTGGTGAGGTCACACGTTATGTCTTGGCATGTGCCGGGCATGGAGGACGGTGGTAGGTGGGGGGTGCCACACACGCTAGTCACGGCTACAAGTGCTTGACTGCTTTGGTCTTAGTCAGGGATCGCTTCTCTTCCTTCCTCTTTCAAGCCATTCATCTTCACTGCACATGTACACGTACCGGTACGTCTCACAACGCCATTCAAGTGCCACAGCGCGCCGCGTTTCTCGCCGGCCGCTCCGATCCGACCCGTCGTTGGCGTCAGCCGTTGCCGCCGTCACCCATTCGGCACTACGCAGGCACTGTTGCGAACACTCTTCCAAGCCCCGTCACGGTGGACTATACCATATAATCTTTGCCATTACGCATTCACACACTGCCTGGTGTATGGCCATCTCCACGGCTCTTCCGTCAGCTGATAGCTTCCTATGACCTGCAAAGTTGCATGCTCGAGTCAAGGCTCGTGTTGTACGCGCCCAGACGAATGCAGTGGTGTGGGTCTCTGTCCCGGGTTGGTACATTGAAAGGCAAACGCATTGGTGAATGAGCGCTAAGGGCCTCTGCAGTAACAAGCCGGCTTCCGCCCCAGCAAGTAACGCCATCTAATCCTCCCGAATGGCTCGGCCCACTGTGCTGCTCCGACGGCGGCCTCTACTCCGTTAGCGATTCTGCCCATGCGATGGCTTTTGGCAGAACGCTCGCTAGGCTGGGATAAAGTTCCTCTTCCTG
>Ga0247803_1000679_pt1 | contig 18024 bp, 19 predicted proteins | sample UWRJL014104B1_FD_180928 | JGI IMG/M metagenome (GOLD analysis project Ga0247803, IMG submission 180928) | Plant litter microbial communities from Arlington Agricultural Research Station in Wisconsin, United States - UWRJ-L014-104B-1 | ecosystem: Environmental > Terrestrial > Plant litter >...
TGCTCGGGCGCGAGTGCCCTTTGTGCATGTACTTTGCGTTGAGCAGTCGATGGCCCCGTCTTGGATCCCTGGTGGTATACTTTGTCCGCCGTGTCTGCCATTGGTTTCTCACATCTGGAGGTACCGCACGGGGTGCTGGAGCGGTCCGCCATGAATCAACCGTACTCAGTCTACCAAGCGTATACTTCTTCGGCTTCAGCAAGCTCTCCGTCGTTGTCAAAGTGCCTGCGTCGCCGTCGCCGGGGTGGGGCGCACGGGAAACGTCCAACCTGCCGCAGAGTTCTATGCACGCCGCGATGTGCTGCAAGGCCTAGAAACGTCGCGACCGTGCTATAAGGCTCACGGACTTCTCGCAAGCCGCATGCCTGCGTCGCCTACCAATTTGTCGGCATGGTACGCTCTTTGCCGATGCGAGGTGCTGTTGGGGGTTTGTGGTGAGGGCAAAGACGATTGTTGCTGTGAAACGCCGGGCCCGGGCCCTTAGCGGTTGAACCACCACGAAAGGACTGCGACGCCAAAACTCGAGAGGGAGGCATACATTGCAGTTTGGGTGTACATGCTGCATGTGCTGTAAGATCAAACTGGCCATAATCCCCTAAGAGATGTTTGAAGGGTAGCTTTCGCACAATCAATACGCAAAAAGCGTTCAGAAAGCGTGGAAACCGAGTCGCTGGCTTCGTCGTTCGATCTGAAGCAAAAACCCGTCATCGCGAGATGCTGTGTAGAAAGCTAAAGACGGCCATCCAAGACGACGTGGGGACGGGAGAACCGGAGCTGCAAATGCCGGCTTCGCTTCTAACCTGAAGAAGTTTGGTCAGCTGAACTCAACTCAGACCTCGTTCGCAAACTTCGATGCCATCTTTTCTTTTGCAGCTTCGTCGTTTTCGTCATCATCACGCATACCGAAGGACGCATACGCTTTCGATGGTTGTTCTCAGGCCCAGGAGCCAAATTCCCATACGCCTCCTACCTCGTGTGTCATTCCATCATTCCGGTTCTACAGGCACTTGTTGGTAACGTATGCAATGGGTGATAGCATTGGAAGGGACTGTCATCTCATCTTCATGACTTGTTGTTGTTGTCGAACGAGGCGGTATATCTTCAACTCTTCGTGTTTGGTGTCGCAGGTGTATCATCAGCACATTACTTCCGTTCTCATGAAGCCAACACCATCACCACCTATCCAGGCGTGCGGCTTCCTATGTTCTCTCCGCTGTTCTCGAACAAATGCAACGAAGGTTACTGTCGCTCCGCATTCACCTCCGCACCATCGACAGCGTCTCCTCCTCTGCGCACAACCGGCGGGCTTCATGTTCACCCCCGCAAACCTTTTACAGGTCAGTATATATATTTTCACATTGGAAACTTCCCTCGTCTTCGGACACTTACTGACTGTGTGCAGCTGGTTAAAATCTCCTTCGGGGGTTTCCCTTTTTGCCATTTTATTCGATCCGTAGTCACGTGGTCGAGGCACCAACGTTTGAACGGTCACGATTCGATCCCACCGCCGGCATTTGCAGTATTCTTTTTGTTACCTTATTGCGGTGCGTTTGGTGCTAGGTGACAGAGGGAAGTAATTGCGCCAACCCTTTTATATGAAGAGGTCTTTGTGCGTAAACAAAAGCAGGAAGGCATGGTTTGCAGCAGCACGATCGGCAAAAGCGGATGTCATACGAAGATACACGCAATCAGTTTCGCCATGGGGTACGAACTCCCCCTCGGTAAAATCCTGTGGCGAAAGCATACCATACCGCGGCGTGGAAGGCGACATGTCTCGCCTGCAAGATGGGACACCTATCGCATAGCAGCAACTGCGACATTACAGAAGAAACCTCGAATAACGAAAGTACGAGTCGGGAGAAGCCAAACGCCTGAGCTGTCACCAAGAGTCTTCACTTTGACGCTGCCCGCCCGTGTCAATCCGCCCGCACACAATTTTGAACTTGGGGTATATGTATTTATTACGACCCAAAAATCATCACCAATGATACGTGTAGGTAATGGTACGCCTACACATGTTGAGGTCCCCGGCCAGGGGTTAACGAGTTAAACATGATGGCTAACTCGTCAAGTGTACAGTCAGAGTTTGAGCATCGGGCTTCTCTTTTTTTTTTGCAACTTTTGACTCACTCTACAAGGCTGTATTTCGATCCCGCAGCAAAGAGGTTTATTTTTGCTATAACTGTCACCACCACCGCCGCTACCTCTACTGCTACCGCCGTCGGACGTGAGGTGATGCGATTCAAGATTTTGCTAGAGAAAGTGAGCAGATCGTGCTTTTCAGTCTGTGACTGCATATGGGCAATCATGCATTTCTGGGGCATTCACATGGCTCGACCCGCACTCTCGGCTATGGAGACCCGCCTTCTGGTTACTATCTGCGAGATGTCGCAGATCCAACCACGAAGCCGCTTTTTAAGGGTCTAGCATAGATTACACAAGAGCTCATCTAGTCCCTCGAGACTAATTCGTCAAACCGGTACAGTTGGAAAGAAAGTGATCTCAATCTAGACCCTCCGACACGAGAGCAATGTCGCCGGGACTTGAGCGGCATCTTTTGCTTGTCTGCAAAACTCATGGTGATAGCCATCGACTAATAAGCCACCCTGGGATGTCGGGCACTCATATGGACCACGACGATCTGTCGTTTTCCAGCTCAAAGCTCCTCTTCCTATGTCTGACAGCTGGTAGCTGCCCCAGTTCCGCATTAGCCAGTTGCGGCAGAATAACCTCGGCCGATTACCATCCGGATTGGCCTCCGACTGCTTTCAGATCGCCAACACGTCGGTAATCTCAACGTAGACGACGGTTCCCAATGAAACATATCTCGGATTACAGCCGAAGACCTTCTTCATTCTATACTGACTAAACATAACCACAGTCCGGTCCTCTAGAACCGCCCAATTCTTTCTATATCTTCTCCCCTCGTCCTCGTCTGTGAATTTGGAAGGATCGGCTGCAGGATTTTACATGAAAGAGAGCCTTCTCGCTAGAACCGCCACTAAACGCGTCTTACCTGCGATGGTCTGCCTAGGAAAATTTTCCATTGCGCCAATACAGAGGATAGCTGTGAACCCGTTCACGAGCGCGAAGCGTTCACGAGTGCGAAGCCCAAAGAATTCCCCCAGAGGGCTCTTTCGCATTTTCCTGCTTTACTTTCGGGATAATTCTCATCCTCAAATCTATATGAAAGGCCCTGCCAGTTAGATTATGTTTTCTTGTCTCTTGCTTAATATTTGCAACTGCGGGTTGTGTAGAAGGAAACCGAACTGTGCTGCACCCTGTTTTCGGCTCCCTGCGCTACCTGTGGGGCAATCATATTTGACAGCAACCGACTCTTAGGTTCTGATGAGCATGATTATCTTGAAGCGCATTGTACTTCACGCTTCTATGGGGGGCCTACAAGACTATTGCGATAGTACAGGCGGCTCTCGTGTGTCCTAGGGTGACGTGCTCAGTGCTCAGTAGGCCTGGGTGCCACTGAGCATGGTGAGCGCTCAGTGATCAGTTCTGCCCAGCGGTATTGATCACTCTTAGTATATAGCCTACGCGGAAGAGCTCCTACAGCTCTTTGTAGTCAAACCTCAATACAGATTGTACCTTTCAGAATACATTCCCTGACTATACATGCCTGTTAGTTGTTCTCCGAACGTAGTTTGCAAAGGCTATTGACTCCTTTGCTCGATCCAATTGAGTACTACCTCGGCTCCTTACCCCAAGCTGTCCTCCCCTCACCTGGTTCAGGCTCAGTAAGTAAAGGCCCGTAACAGTTGGAGTGTAGAGGATGGCCGTGCACAGGAGCTGTATGACCAGCCGCATTTCGGGCCAAGTTCGTGCCTCGCCAGCCATTTATCTCGCCAGCATGAAGGCCCATTGTCGTATCGTATCATACATGCTAGATGATCTCGCCCGCAGCCCACTCCGATGCCTCAACGAATTTACGCTAGACCCCTTTCTTTGTCCTCATCACAAGGCTACTAAGTTCGTTATCGTCGGCCACGACAATGGCCTCTTTGCAGAACCGCAGAGTCCGCCAAACCTTCTTTCAGCAACCAGTTTATTGGTCCTCCCAGCTCAAGCTGCGGTCCCCGAAGTGTACTGGTTTTGTTGCTACGGCAGATGTGCTGTTGAAAATCATAAAATAGCCATCTTTGGCGACATCAACAGTGAGCTTCCGAGTTCCAAGGTTGCATCACAAGAGGCGAGTCGCTGCGTACGCGGGCTAATATGCAACAGCGCGATATTTCGCCGAATAACCTCATGGTGAATGATCGATGACAACCCCTCCTGGCACGAATCTGCTACCTGTCAGCTGTGACACCGATTTTGAAACATTCATCTAAGAAAGCGCGTTTGCTATCGGATCAGGGCGACGGCTCCGTTGGGTGTGGGCGGTCTTCAAGCTAGGCGGATATACATCGCGTCTAGGGTTCTTGTGCAAGAATACCATCCCGTGCCGACTTGAGAAGGCTGCTGCCTAGCCCACGTGGGCGCCTCTTAGCTCAAGCCTTAGGTATCCACCTTCCTTGTATGCGGTTAATCACAAGAGGCCAATACCGATGGCGATAGGATGTACGGTATATCGATTTAGGCAGCAACAGCTAGGGTATGTTGTTGCACACTCAATCGCTAGCAATTACGCGCCATGAGTGCGGTAGCTATCTGCTCTCAGTGTTTCTGAGCCAACGGAATATGGCCACTTCCCGCGCCAAACGTCTGCGCCCCAATTGTACCTAACCGCTGGGGGCCGACATGGTAGTAGACTTGATTATTGGTTCCCTTCAAGTGTTCTGTGCCTGAGATTGCGGCAAGGGAGAGCCCTTAGTGCGTAAGCTGGGCAATGGATTGACCGAGCTGGCTGGACATAAAAGAGATCTCAGGGAATGGAGATATCGTACCCAGGGGCAAATCAACAAGCTAAAAGAACTTGCAAGAACCGAAAAACCTGCAGAGACGAAGTTCCAACTCCTATATTTCCGATTGGCAGGTAAAGTCAGCTTGTTTTATACTGCCTCAATATACTCACTCTCCGTACCAGGGAAAAACATTAACGAATCCATCCCGAAAACACCCACGAAATGGACCCTTGCGGATTATGCGGTGGGTCCGGCATGAACGGAGAGTACGCCTGTGGCAATTGCCAGGGCTCTGGATATGAGCCAGAAAAGAAATGAGGGTAAGAGTATGCCTACTTATTCCTCTGCTAAGCTAACAAATCACTGGATGCAGCTCACAGACATGAGGCACCTGACAGCCGACAGTGCTTCGTGCAATGAAGTCGAACTCACGCAATGGCCTGCTACAAGTTTTCTTTGATACACTCGTTTTCAGACTTACCCAATAACCTCAATACAACACTCCCGGGATACATTGAAAATCTTGCATGCTTCCTGTGATTGTGAATGTACCAAGTCATTTCTCGTGCCCGGAAGAAGCTCTGCATTAATATCGTACAAGTAATTTACAGCCTTATTGTCCTCGGCGTTTTGGGTCATGATCCAATCAACCTCAACACAAACTCGTACACTCCCAATGTGATTATAGATGATGGAATAGCTCGCATGATGTGCGGTGTTAGGCCGCCATACAACCCTGCCAACCCTTCCTGTCTGCCAATTGATCGGAAACATTGTACGAGGCCAACGTACTTCGAAATGCCATTCTCCTTCGGCGCTTGCCGTAGCCTTGTCCTCACCACCTGATGTTATGTTAGAAAGGAAACGATGAGCGAAAGGGGACGATCATGCCTCGTGGGGGTAGGTGATCAAAACAGCAGCCAGCTTCGCTGATCCAGCAGCCCCACTGGTGCTAACCCACTTTGTGAGTTCATCCCAGGTTGTGCTGTTTCGTGCACGGCTTCCCCTTAGAGCTCCCCCATATAATCGCTTCAGTCTTTCGTAGAGGACGAGATGTAAAGCGGTCTCAACTGTACCCAGATAGCTCGCACTCAAGCCCCGATACAATCCTCTAATACCCTCCTGCCGTAGAACTTGTCGGACGCAGTCGAGGCTGTTCTTGTATTGGCGAGCGGTAACACCACCAGCCAGTGTCCGCGACTTATCGAGCTGCAGCCTTGTCTTGACCAGCCAAATAGGATTTGTCGCAGTTGAAGTCGCGATACCCGCTACAACAGCAGCTTGCGCATGGACTATTGCCGCATCTTCCCCGCAGTCCAGTATTTCTGCTCCAAGCCGTTTGCAGTTGCCATACACGTAAAACTTGATTGCGGTGGCAGGTACCACGCCCGCTAGACTTGGCCCAAGGCCGCGAAAGAAGCCGCGCCAGCCTTCAGTATAGTGAACGGAATGAATGATCTGGATAGTCTCGCGAAGGTGGCGTAACGAGGCGCCGAGGAGATGAGTGGATGCAGGCTTGAACGGAGGATAGCCGGTTTGGATGGGACGAGGGAGATGACGGTAGTAATCGGATTGAAGTCGTGTTCTCAAAACATCAAGCGGAGAAGTTAGAATAGCAGTGGCCAACCCTCCGCTCCTATAGAGTATCGATTAGTGTATTGCACGGCTAGGTCATAGGGGTTGAGACTCACGCGCCAGCAAGCAGATGTGCCGAAGATGGCAGTGGAGGCAATTTCGATTTACCACCTCTACTTCTAGGTGACAGTGGTATTGCCTTGAGGCTATGAGGTGCTGAGTCTTCTTGCATTGTGGTGTTCCATTCATGATGTGAGCAGAGGTTCTGAACCCTTGTGAAATTGGGGCGCTAGTTCATCTCCAGCAGGAGAATCTTTACGCCGATGCACCTTCATTACGTAATCAACCTGCCCGAAAAAAGAACAAGACAACAGCGAAAAGTTCAAATCTTGGAATTCCTTTGCAGCTAGTTCATCAGATGCATCTTGTTCGTCAAGCTTTCCATGGACATAAGTCAATTAGCCAGATAACCTGGAAAGAAGTTTGGATAGTAGTCCGTGAGTATAGAATGGCCCACTTAAACATGGCAAGTCTTCCCGTGCGCTCGGCAAAACCTTCCCCACCCCGTTTAGCTCCACTAAAAAGTTCGCAACGCGTTTCTCACCACCAGCACACCACCGCAGCCATGTTCCAGAATATATGCGCCATCCCCTTTGACCACGACCTGTTTACGCAGGCAATCCACGGCTCGGAACCTATAATCTCGGTTGGACTCTCCTCGGGCCATGTCCAGACATATCGGCTGCCCGCAGGCGCGAGCGACGACGATGATGGCGACGACACACTGGCTTCGGAGAATGGATTTGGACACATAGAGACAGCGTGGAAGACGAGGCGACACAAAGGAAGCTGTAGAGCGCTGGCATTTGGCGTCGATGGCGCGCAATTGTTTTCGGCGGGGACGGATGGGATTGTCAAGGTTGCGGATGTTGCGAACGGCAATGTCACGGCCAAGATTGCTATTCCCTATGATCCGTACGTACCTCATCGCTGGGTTTTACCAGAGCTATGCTAACAGGGGCAGTGCCACCAATGCGATTGATTCGCCTTCCCTCATTCACGCCCTCTCGCCGCAGACGCTTCTCCTCGGCACCGACTCTTCAGCACTTCATCTTTACGACCTCCGCGCTCTCGGACCCAAGGCCCGGCCGAAACCGCAGCAGACACATCACCCCCACGACGACTATCTGTCCTCTCTCACACCGCTACCCCCCACATCGGAAAGCACAAGCGGATTCAGCAAGCAATGGGTCAGCACAGGTGGCACAACAGTAGCAGTCACAGATCTACGGCGAGGAGTCATGGTGCGAAGTGAAGATCAGGAAGAGGAGCTGTTGAGCTCGGTCATGGTGACGGGTCTGCGCAAAAAAGGCACAAGCGTTGGCGAGAAAGTGCTTGTTGGTGGAGGCAATGGCGTCCTGACTCTCTGGGAGCGTGGCGTTTGGGACGACCAAGACGAGCGCATCGTGGTCGACAAGTCGCCTGGAGGTGGTGAAAGCCTGGACTCGCTTGCACTCTTTCCTGACGGAGTCGGTCCTGGCGGAAAGGTCGTTGCTGTCGGTCTGGGGAACGGCACTCTCCGCTTTGTCCAGGTCGGCAAGAACCAAGTCATTGGAGAGCTGTTCCACGACGAGCTTGAAAAGGAGGGTGTTGTTGGTCTGGGTTTCGATTGTACTGGGAGGATGATCAGCGGAGGTGGGAAGACGGTGAAGGTGTGGAGCGAGAAGGGGCCAGAAGCGTTCGATGAGGATGAAGCTGAGGATGATGTGGCCGCAGATGCGGCGGCAGGCTCCAAGCGTGCTCTTGGTAGCGACTCCGAGGAGGATAGCGCGGAGGAGATGGAAGAAAGCAGCGAGGAAGAGAAGCCGACGCAGAAGCGTAAGAAGAGGAAGAAGGGCAAGGCCAGGCAGCAAAAAGGACACGGGATTCTGGGGTTCTCTGGACTGTCGTAGAGACTCTACCAGCTGGTACCTCGCCCCGCTATGCTCCTCAGGTACGAAGGGATGCACTGCTTTTCCATGGTTGCCAAAAGTCTCAGAGTGGAGTGATTTATCGAAGACAGCATTAATCGCCTCTCCCCCCGTGTCAACTGTTCTATTTTTTAAGCAGTATATATCCATGTCTCTTTCCACACAGACTTCAAATGGTGTGCCAGGAACAACACGCCGCAGGGATAGCCGAACGCCCTCTTCGTTGCACTTATCCAAGCAGAGCTTCCTGTGAATGGGTGCGCAATTCCAATCACCATCGCACTACACAACACGCAGCAGGCTTGTCATCATTTGCGTCTTTAGTCGATAGCAGAAAATCTCCGAGCGGTCACTTGGCACGCTCGCCGATGTGAAAGAAAATTCAGAATAGTCTCCTAATTAGGACATGCGTCTCTGCGAAGGAGTAGGTATCTAGCATGAGACATTTCGTACCGACGATCCTGTGAATGGGTGTCTCCAACGTCGCATTCCCATCGCTCCTCACAGTGCACACGAGAGCGACAAAGCGACTCAAAAAAACCATCCGATCTCCATCACGAGCATCTGGTCCTGTAGCGGCACGATCTAAATTGATCAAGAAAGGAAGGACCATCCCAAAGGGGAAAGGCGTCGACCACGTTTCCTACTGATTGGTCTTCGCGGTTGCGCATCACCAAATTACATGGTCGTTGAAGGCGGGGGCGGCGATAAGTATGCAGGTACTTATAGCATCCAGTGCACCGGATTGCTTTCTTTTCGCTGCGCAACCCTTACCGTTCGTTAATATCCAGTGCGCTGCACCCCTACTCCAAGATGCGCTTCCAACCAATCATCTTTAGCCTCCTCGCTGCAACCACCGCCATCGCCCACCCCTCCAAGTCCCACACAGACTACTCCGTCATCACAGGAATCTTCCAACAAGATGACCCCATAACCGACCCCTCCACCTTCAACTTTACCGCCTCCAACTTCGGGCTAATCCAGCGCTCCTATCCCACCGACTCCACCTGTCCCGACCGCAAGAGGTCCACCCAATGGCAACGTCTCGCCCACTACATATCCACCCTAAACAGCCGTGCCAAACACTCTGAACGCTACATTCTCTTTTTCCTAGGCCGCCACGGCGAAGGCTACCACAATGCCGCTGAAACTTACTTCGGCACTCCGGCTTGGAACTGCTACTGGTCTGAACGCGACGGTAACGGCACCGTGACCTGGGCTGATGCGAAGGTTACGCCCAAGGGAGTCGATCAGGCGATTGCTGTCAACACGTTTTGGAAGCATTTGATCAAAGACGAGAAAATTACCCCGCCGCAGACGTATTATACGAGTCCGATGTTCAGGTGTCTGCAGACTGCGAAATTGACGTTCGAGGGGCTGAATCTGCCCCGGAAGAATCCGTTCGTGCCCACAATCAAGGAGTACTTCCGCGAGGGCATTAGTGCGCATACGTGTGATCGCCGGAGTAGCAGGTCGACCATCCAAAAAGCGTTTCCGTACTTTAGGTTCGAGAAGGGCTTCGCGGAAAAGGATCCCTACTGGACGGAGCTATTCGCTGAGCCGAGAGAAGAGCAGGATAAAAGGTCCAAGAAGGTGGTGGATGACGTCGTGGGGAGTGATGCGAGCACCTACATTTCAGTCACTTCTCATTCGGGGGAGATTGCTAGTTTGTTGAGAGGTAAGTCTACTGCACTGAAGCCTATGAGAGTCTACATGTGCTGATCTCTTGCAGTTCTTGGACACCGCGTCTTCAGCCTGAGCACTGGTGCGGCGATGCCCGTTCTTGTGAAGGCGACGACGATCAAGGGCGAAGGCCCTGCGACGACGACGCTGCCATACACGCCGCAGAAGACATGTGCTGTCCCGCCAACCATTCGCGATTCTTCGTGCAATGATTGCTCTTGCTGTACTTGAGCGGAAGGGCGCAGGTGTAATTTACGCATTACATAAACTGAATAAGGATGATGTTCTGCTTGAATTGGACACAATGGACTTCTCCTCGCCCTCCCTGCAACAGCAGTGTTCCTATACACGAGTTGCCCTGTTCGCGCCCGGGCTTCAATCTGCTTCTTCCCCTTCAAGGTCGTTATCCTCGAGGTACGGCAATTGCCGCGCGGTATACCGCTACATATGAAAGTATCTCCGTAGGGAGTTCGGAAGCTCAGACCTACGGTCATTGCATCCACTTTAAGAAGGTGGCCCCAGCTCTCCCGCTTCGCACCGCTCGGCCCACCGTACTTCGCCCAAAGTGATACCCCACGCCGGAGACGAGCATTGGCATGCAATGCATTTGTTTTGTCGATCCCACTCATTGTTTCCTTTCACCGCGGGACCTTCTCGACAAAGGAATTCCGCTCCGCGTCCGTCACTACAAAGCTGCGCGATACCATAATCTGCATAGCACCCTCCTGACTCCTCAAACTCGCACTCGAACTATCCCTCAGACTCTTCTCGCTCGCATCATCAGCCCCTGTTTTCTTTTTTGGCACAAATGACACCCTGCGCACCTTGTCGATTTTGGTCTGGTACCAATTAGGCGACTTTTGATATTCGGAGACGTCGAAGCCGGATTTGACATTGCCTTCTTCCGCGACCACTGTGAGATTGTACATGTCGAGTTCGTTGCGGCTGGGCCGGCGGCGGCTGCCGCCGAGGATCCCGCTGCCGGACGGGGTGGGCCGTTGGTTGGTCGACTGGGTAGTGAGGCCGAGTCTGCTGAGGATGAGGGCGAAGAGGGGTCGGAGAGTTGCAAGAGAGCCAGCAGTGATGGCAAGGCCCTGCTCGACAGTGGACCAGATGGCGACGTCGAGAGTATCCCCTGCAAACCGTTAATGACATGTTGGGGTGTGAGCATGTACTGCGACTTACATAAGAAGTCTTTGGACTTGAGCCGGGGAACAAATGGTAGACGAGCAACGACTGCTAAGCTTGCACTGCAACATTCGTCAGTTTGGTCCCGAGGAGCGGAGTTCCATACGTACATGCAGCCCATCGCCAGTAGTGGTATGAGAGCGATCTTGGTCCTTCGCCTGAGCTGGAGACCGGCGATCAAGAAAGCCGGCAACAGCGCAAAGGTAAAATCGGTGATAATGGCAAAGCCGCTGTACAAGAATCCAAGACCAATGATTATGTCGTCGTTGATACAGGTACCGTCTTGCGCCTTGTTCCAGAAAAAAGTGACGGGGTTGCACTGGAAAAGCGTGACGAAGAAGAACGTCCCTCCTGCTACAATCGAGACGAACATAGCGGCGTAGATGATGTAGGTGTGTAGCTTGCGCACGGCGATGCGTAGTAGGAAACATCCGATCGAGATCTTGGAGAGGATTGTCGAGCAGCAGTAAAACAGGTAACAGTACCACCAGCAATGTCTCGCGGCATAAACATTTTCGATGGAAAGATCGTGATGGTGTTTGCCGGTCCCGTATTTGACGCCGATGATCGAGGAAGTGGAGTAGGCGATGAAGAAGAGCTGTCCATGGTCAGTTGCAATACTCAAAGGCCGTATGGGTACACCAACAGTGGCAAGGCTCATCAGCCAGTCGTCCAGACCAAATGCTTTAACCATCCGGATGCGCACATAACATCTAAGCGCATTCGCCACGATGGCCAGAATCATGAACAAAATATCGACGGCCAGGAGTTCAGGTCCCCGAGTTGGGATAGAAGAAGCCATGATGCTCCTGCCAACAACGCGCGCAAACTCGAAGAAGTGAGAAAGCTGAAGGAGTAGATGCTTGGGACTCGATAGACTTATGTGGCGGAATTTGATCAGCGAGTTTGCTCCGTATACAGGCCTCGGCCGCTGCAAAGATTTGCGACTACCACTAGTCGGCTGGATGGGGCAGCCGCTGCGGCGCTGCCACATGGTGCCGGGTGTCCCTTAATGCCCCACACTGTCAAGACAAGAACCCTGAATCAGAACATCGGGTCTGGCTCCGTAAGGTCACTAAATAGCGGCGGTGGGTACTTCCGCTGGGGAGCCATTCGTGCCATTGCTCGGGAGCTGCATGAACAGACGACTAAGGTCTGCGTTGGTGACTGCTGATGCATCCAGATTACGCGGTGCTCCGGCACTTCGCTATTCTTGATTTCGGGAAACATGCAATGCGCTCTTTGCAAGTGCGAACGTTCAAGATGCTGTGAGCGGCCGGCGGCTCTCCGACGCCACCGACAACAAAGATTAGCCTTCGTAACTATTGTACCAAGAGGCAGGTAACGATATCGATCGACGCTGCTCCTCGCTGCTTCGAGGCCGACTGTGCCACATGCAAGACCTCGGTCGGGGATCGGCTTCGAAGGAGGTTAGCAAAGGCTTGACTCAATCGCAGCCGCCGGTTCTTTTTGGGAGTCCCTGCCAAGGTCAAGGGCGAGCTAACCGGTTAGTGTCCGCACCATCCGAACCTAGCACGCCTAGACAGGACACCCATTGCACTAGTGCTCATTGTCTATTCATCCGAAATTCCGACTTCACCGCACATAATCTCTCCTTCTCGCGTGCGCGTACGCACGTCATTTGCCTCCTTTATGCAACGAGGTGGACCCAAGAAGAACAAGAAGTAAGATGATACTAGAGCCTTGCAATTGCTAGCCTGCCGCCACCTCGCATGATCTCACCATGCAAAAGTAACTTCGATCCATCAGAACGACGCTACAGAGCGGGCCAGACCAGACGTTTCCCTCGCCGAACTACCACAGTAGTACGAAGTACCGCCCGCGAGCGCCGCTCTCCGCACCTGCATATTCGGCGCGTTCTCGGCGAAACACCTCGCATAGCGAAAGCCGTTTGACGCACTGTGATCGGAACATCGTGCCAATAAGAATTCGCGAAAGTTCTCCACTTTGACATATTGTGGCTACTCGAAAAGCGGTTGTTTCAGCGCGAGCACGAGATGGGTCCTCCGCGGAGGTTTCGTCGTTCGCTATGACGACCATGTCGACAACCCGTGGACACACGATCTCCGGGTAGAGTGCGGGGTCAATCTCCGGGTTGCGGTTGAGTTTGTGCTGCTCGGTGACCTGTACTTGGATGTAGAATTGCCCAAAATCTAGGTTCAAAAAGACAGCATCAGTTTTTACGTTCAGCGAACATTGCTTCATCGCTTGAAGTGATCTTTCCCGGAGGTGTTGCTGACCTCTTTCGCTTCTTAACCTTAGGGGTAATGGTATGTTTAATGAGTGCATTTGGCAGCTTGATCGTATCCTCTGCAGCGACAAGATGTCTGCAGAGCTCCTGGGTAGAAACACCGATTTTCGGCCATTCATCATCAATTGCACCCTTTGTAAACTCCTCACAGGCGAAGTCGGATAGGGAAAGCCGTAGGCCTGGATGATTTGTAGGTTCTCCTTGCTTGTTAAGAAACGCCTATACATATGTCAGCAACAATAGGATGAACATAGACGGATTGCGACTTCATCTGCGACGACCTTGACAATTCGTAGCTCAAGTCCATCAGCAGTATGGAAGATCTGAGTTCGTCATACTAACAATGTTGACTCGCTCGTATCCTTCCTATCAAACCCAGTATCCAGCCCAACAACGCTTGCGTCCGAGTCCAAAAGATAGGTTTCTGCCAACCGGTCTAGCGCCTCTCGCTTCTGACATAATCGTAACAGATAATATAACAGCACAGGGTTGTGGCTGTTAGACTTGTGGCTGGGCAATGTTTAGCAAGCGGGCTGACCAAAGCTCCGCAGTGGCTATCTCCTGGCGGTCCGTCCAGCCAGCTCACCTCTTGCAGAATCGCCACCTTACAACTCTATGGCCCTCGAGCGCGCTACGGCACGACCCCATCGCCGCCTCCCACACCCGCACTGTGTAGTCGTCAGAGGCCGACGCGACCAGCTGACCGCCCGGCGAGAAGGCGACGGCGCGGACGCAGTCGGTATGGCCCTCGAGCACGCTACGGCATGACCCCGTCGCTGCCTCCCACACCCGCACCGTCGAGTTGTCCGAGAGCGACGCGACCAGCGAGTTTCGGGCTGTGGAGGAGTTTCGGGCTGTGGAGTCTTACTTCCTTCAGACTCTTGCTCCTCGGCCGAATCCTGGATCTCCGAGTCCGGAAGCTCGAAGGGAAACTGTATGACGAACCGGGAACCTTTTCCCTCTTCAGACTTGAGCCGCAGTTGGCCGTTCATGTTCTTGATTATTCGCGCTACAACAGCAAGGCCGAGGCCCAGGGTGGTCTTGTCGCCCTGTCTCGTCAAATAATCGGGTTCTGGGACTATTGCATCCTCCAACATGACTGCGGGCTCATCTATCATGAGCACTCTGTGTAGTCAATCAGATGCTGCGTCTATACACGATAGATAGAAGTGCAGAGACTTACGTCTGATCGACTTGGAGCGCAAGGCTGAAAGCATGCCCATACTTCTCAAGATTCTGAACCGTCTTCTCCACCTCCTTACTCGTGATTGGCCACTTCAAGGCTCGAAAATCGAATCGCTGCATTGCTTTTCGGCGTCTGCTAGGCCCGAGTTTAGCTTGCGAGGCAGCCTCGAGCTCCGTCAGCTCCTGAAAACATCTTTGAAGCGAGTCCGGTAAGGTGCGTGTAGTGGAGAGCTGCGACTCAATATCGTCCTTCGCAGCCTTGACCTCGACCGAGTACTGGTAGCAGAGCGACGCGACCTTGGCGGCGATATAGACGACAGCTATCACGCTCGCCACTCCCGAAAGGCCATCCATAATAGGGCGTGCGGTCAGGGCCGCAGCGGACGTTGGGTTGCGGCGGGGCTGAGAAGGCAGCGGCAGCTGAACGGCAGCTGAACGGCAGCGTCTACGCGGGCTGGCAGGCACAGCCGCGTATTATCTAATGCTGTTAATTATCTACGCTTTAGGAAAGGCAACGCATAAGTTTTAATGATGCAAAGCTTAATAGCAGCCTTGTAGTGCACAGAGGTAGCGTTTGCTATGAAGAACAATCGTTCATAGACTAGGTAAGAATGCGCCTACACGAGCGTAATTTTTCTATATGTGCATCGAAGGGGCTTTAGAAATAGTCTTAGCATGCATTGTTTAGGACATAATATAATATTCAAGGCGTGTGCAGATGTTCCATTGCTGTAAAGCCAAAGTACCTATGGTTTGTTCCGCTACGGCTGGATGCACGTTACAATAGTTTGATGCCGACACTGCCCATGTGGGCCTTCTCGTTCCGCTGTGGAGCGATCCCGTTCTGGTGTTCGGTTCAGGGTCCCCGCTCCACTTCCGACATCCCAACCCGGTTTCAGCTGCAAATACCCATTTACGTCGACGACGTGGTAATTTTCCAATAACAACCGATTGGGCGACCAGTGATAACTCTTTACACGTAGTCCAAGCGACGCAGTACAAACATTTAGATATGATAAGGGGTTTTGTTGCTTTGAAGTGTAAGTACCTGTAATTTTGCTCGATACGGAGTGGTTCTCGCTACGTATTGGGGATATTAGGTCCAAAGGGAAATATGTATTGTTGGTGGTGGTAAGTTCTAAATTTGAAGTGCGCGTAGCTCAGCACTATCTTCCTTTTAATTTTGTACGTGAGAAGTACACAAAGAGGTAAATTGTTGAGGACGCGCGTTTGAGGTCTGGTATTATGAACGCGATGATGCGATAGAAGGTGCGAAGCGGAGAGCAATATCCACAGTGAAACTCCATCGTGCTTCGATCAACGGCAAGGCCATCAACAAAGTAGATGTCCTTTTCATTCATCGCTGTAACTACGTGAATCGGTCCAACCTCCGCGGCATCAGCGGCATTGCAGTCTGCCGATCAGTCCTCGTATTCTTCAGCAGCAGCACTCTTCGCCACCTAGCCCGTATCGCGTATGCGAAGCGGTCTATTTGCCTTTGTTCACCCAAACGGCCTGCTGCCAAATGTAAAAGTCTAATCTCGCCGGCATCTCCCAAAATGGTCCTCCCAGCATCGTGAGTAGAAGCGCACCCTTCACTGAATTCAGAGCATCATTTAGCTTCATGACAGTGTAGTTCTTTGGGTCTTGATACTGGCCCATCTTCAACGTCATGGTTCCCAGAAGGTCACGAGACATTAGCTCGTCTTTCAAATTGACTGTTAGCTTCTTGAGTTGGAACTCATCCAGCCCGAGCCCCAATGCCACTTCTGCCTGACTAATGTACCGGTATCCACGTTCAGGTTTAACTGCGTCGGGAAAATTACTGTTCTGGGTCGTAGCGGGATCGGGCGTGGGCTGCCCTCGTCCTTCTAGAGCAGCTTTTGCACCGAAAAAGGGTTCTCCTGATGGGGCCATCTTCAACTTCACGATGAGCGACTTTTTTACGTCGAGTCTTTCATACGGCACCTTCAGCTTCACGATGAGCGACTTCTTCACGTCGAGTCTTTCATACGGCATCTTCGGTCTTACAACGAACGACATCTTCTCGACGTTGAATTGGCCGATCGCCTTGCAGGTGCGCTTCGGAGGTCGTGCTGACGAGTCCATGTCCTGCGGGTGGTCTACTTTACGCTTGATCACTGGTCGTGGCTTCGAAGTGTTCGCCATGTCCGACTGCTCGTCACCGATACGAGAGTGCTCCGTCGGGTTGATCACGACTTCCCAGAATGACGTTTGGGAACGCGTTGCCGGTTGTGCTTTCGATTCAGGGTACCATTCGGCATACTAAATACCATCAAAAGTTTCGAACGCCCGGCGATTGTAAAACACACCACAGCTACATTGTTACGCAGTGTAGCAGCTGTCGGTACCGTGTGCTATCACAATCTGGTGGAATCACCACAGAGTGTGCTAACGCCACTCATTTTATTGGGGGATTAACAATACGCTTGTCGGTTGCAGTTCGACAACGATGAATATGGTAGCGGATTTCGTGTTTGGGATTACGTTGACAAGATGCGTAGGTCCTGCAAGTCCATTCACACATTACATATATAAGATAAGTCTTGGAAATTGATCACTCTGATCAAGACTGATAGTACGGAATGGAGGAAGTATATAGATAGTTGCATCTATTAGTCTTTCTCACTTCGTAGTCACACCTCAATACAGATTGTACCCTTTGGTTTACACGGTCCTGTTAGTTATTCACTGAACGCGATTCCGTGGTTTGGTTTACACCACACCCATACAAAGGCAGTTGACTCCTTTGCTCGATCCGATTGAATACTACCTCGGCGCGGTCTTTCGCCACACCTGAACGCTCCTCGAATTCGCCCCAATCATGGCTACCCTACGGTTTATCCGCTCACATGCAGTCCATCAACTCGCCGGCTTCCATGGCCTCCGTTTCTACACATCAATCGTCCTCGCCGCATACCCATCAACCGCCACTTAGTTTCAAGGCAGGAGAGATTCCGTCTGTTGCTGGATTGATTCGGGGATGCAATTCAAAGATGCTGGCACCACGACGAGGATTTTGGGTTTAAAACTACGGGGCATGTGCTCTCAGACCTGTTTTGACAGTTCTACCTACGAGATCATGTCCGCCGAACTATCTTGTTGCTAGAGTGGGGTCGCCGAGAGAGCTGCACAACATGTCGTTCCCACTGTCTGTCCGAACACGCGCGTGCAGTCACGACGTCGCTTGTCGCCATCTCGCAGCTTTCGTAACATTGCACGTATTGGACCGGAAATCCATCGCTCCATCGAGCCGATGTTGGCGACCGACCAG
>Ga0247803_1000680_pt1 | contig 18007 bp, 18 predicted proteins | sample UWRJL014104B1_FD_180928 | JGI IMG/M metagenome (GOLD analysis project Ga0247803, IMG submission 180928) | Plant litter microbial communities from Arlington Agricultural Research Station in Wisconsin, United States - UWRJ-L014-104B-1 | ecosystem: Environmental > Terrestrial > Plant litter >...
GATCAGGTCACCGTCGCCGATGCCGCGCAGCAGCGCGCCGGCGGTGCCGAGCCGGATGATGGTGTCGACGCCGGCATCCATCAGCTCCTGGAACAGGCAGATCGCCCCCGGCGCGCCGACGCCGTGGGAGGAGACGATGACAGAGCGGCCGTTCCAGTCGCCGACGAACGAGCGGTACTCCCGTTGATGCGCGACCTCGCGCACGTTGTCGAGCTGGTGGGAGATCTGCTCCGCCCGGAACGGGTCGCCGACGACGAGTGCGCGGGTGGGCAGCCCGGTCTTGGGCAGCCCGGTCACCGGGAACGTGTCGGCCTGGCTCATCTGTGCTCCTCTGGGTGGCGCGGCCCTGGAGGCCTGGCAGGTGTCGAACTTGTCTACCATGCTCACCTGCAGAGGCGCGGCCGCGCGGCCGGGGAGCCGTCCGGAGCTAGGCCAGGACCGGTTCGGCCATCGGGGTCAGCGCCTGCGCGGCCTGGGCGGGCAGCGCGGCGACCGTGCGCACGAACGAACCCAGCCGGCGGTAGACCTCCTGCGATTCCGGATGCCGGGCATCCTGCTGCCAGGTGTGCCGGGTGTTGGTGCGGTGGCGGCCGTAGATCACGGTGTCGGCCAGGATGGACCGTCGGCGCAGTGCCTCGATGAAGTTGAGGTTGGCCCGGTAGAAGTAGTCACGCTCCGAGGTGGTGATGAAGACCGGCGGGAAGCCCTTGTCGAGCCACTCGATGGGCGAGAGGAACCGGGCGGCGTCGCGCAGGGACATTCCGCGGCTGCGCTCGGGCAGCAGCATCCGCAGGAAATTGAGGCTGAGCACGAATCCGCGCTCGAACATCACCGAGAAATCGGCGATGCTGCAGTGCTGAACGAGTCCGCGCAGGTGCCCGGCTTCGACCTGCAGGTCGAGGTTGTAGTGCGCGGCGAGGGCCTCGTCGTTCGCCGCGGCGGTGAGCAGGGCCGCGATGTGCCCGCCGGCCGAGTCGCCGCCGATGACGATGCGGGTGGCGTCGCCGCCGTAATCGAGGATGTTGCGCTTGACCCAGGTGAGCACGGCGTTCGCGTCGCTCAGCATGTGGCCGATCTTGAAGCGGGTGGCCATGCGGTAGTTCGCGTTGACGACCACCATGCCCTCCACGGCCTGGCTGGCCGCGTACTTGGTGAGCGGCGCCTTGTCGCCGGAGGTCCAGCCGCCGCCGTGGAAGTAGATGTAGACGGGCAGCGGGTGCGCGGTCGTGCTCGCGTCGGGCGCATGCTGGGCGTCATGGCTGTCGCCGTCGTGGCGCTCGTGCGGCACGAGTACGTCGAGGCGGTGGTCGCGGATGCCGTCACCCACGTAGTCGAGGTCGAAGTGGTAGTCGACGTCGTCGATCGGGTCGGCGTTGAACTTGTGCAGCTCCCCCGGCGCGATGCGCGTCATGAGGGCCTTCCAGAGCCAGACCGGCACTCGGGCCAACCCGGTTTCCCGGTGGGTGAGGTGCGAGTCCGCGGCGGGACCGGCGGCGGGGTCAAAGCTGGTGCTGGAGTGGGGGGAGGAGTGGAACATGGTGCCTTACTGCCGATGAGGCGCTACCGGAAGCGGCTTCGAAGTGCCGATCTGGCGTTGGTAGCGCTTGCATCGTTTTTTGCCGCGTGACGACGATAGGCGTCACACCCTGAGATCACCTGAGAATCCCTCAACTCGGTCAGGACCGCGGTCGAGCTCGCCCAGCGGAGGACAAGCTCGACCAACGGATGACGGGCTCGACCGGCTAGGCGGCCGCGGCGGCTCCCCCGGCCACTCCGGTGGCCTCGAGAACCGCGCGGGCCAGGGTGTGGAAGTGCACGTTGAAGCCGAGCACGGCCGGGGTCGCGGCGGGGTCGACGCCGAGGTCGGCGACATCCAGGGCGTGCAGCACGAACTGGTAGCGGTGCGTGCCCGTTCCGGGCGGCGGGCCGGCACCGATGAAGGTGAGCTTGCGCGCTTCGTTCGGCATCACGACGGCGCCGGCGGGCAGCAGTACCGAATTCGGGGCTCCGGCGCCGGTGGGCAGGCTGTCGACGTCGGCCGGGATGTTGAACACGGCCCAGTGCCAGAACCCGGAGCCGGTCGGGGCGTCCGGATCGAACACGGTGAGCGCGAAACTCCGGGTCTCGGCGGGGAAGCCACTCCAGTGCAGGTCGGGCGAGACATCCGCGCCGCCCGCACCGACGCCGTACTGGGCGGCGGCCAGCGGGCCGCCGTCGACCATCACCGAGCTGGTCAAGTTGAACAGGGGCACCTCGCCGAAACGGGCGAAGGGATCGATCGTACTCATGCACACTCCAGGGATCTGGTGACGGACTGGTTGGCTCAGCCTACGTGGGCCGCCTGCGCGCCCGCACCGCCGCCTAAAATATGGGGGTGGCCATTCCGAAGATCCTGCTCTACTACGTCTTCACCCCGCTCGCCGACCCCGAGGCCATTCGCCTGTGGCAGCGTGACCTCTGCGAATCGCTCGGCCTGCGCGGCCGCATCCTCATCTCGAAGGACGGCCTGAACGGCACCGTGGGCGGGGACCTGCCCGCCCTCAAGCGCTACGTGCGCAAGACCCGCCAGTACGCGCCGTTCGCCGGGATCGACTTCAAGTGGAGCGAGGGCACCGGACTGGACGAGGCCGGGGCGAGCCTGGACTTTCCGCGCCTGGTCGTGAAGGTGCGCGACGAGATCGTGAGCTTCGGCTCGCCGGAGTCGCTGAGCGTGGATGCCGGCGGCGTCGTGGGCGGCGGCACCCGCCTGGCCCCGGCCGAACTGCACGCCCTGGTCGCCGAACGCGGCGACGACGTGGTGTTCTTCGACGGCCGCAACGCGTTCGAGGCCGAGATCGGCCGGTTCAAAAATGCCGTGGTGCCGGATGTGGCGAACACCCGCGAGTTCGCGGCGGAGCTCGACAGCGGCAAGTACGACCACCTCAAGGGCCAGCCCGTCGTGACCTACTGCACCGGCGGCATCCGCTGCGAGGTGCTCTCGTCGCTGATGAAGGACCGTGGCTTCGGCGAGGTCTACCAACTCGAGGGCGGCATCGTGCGTTACGGCGAGGCCTACGGCGACGACGGCCTGTGGGACGGCTCCCTCTACGTGTTCGACCAACGGATGTCGGTGGACTTCAGCGATCACGCCGCCGTGCTCGGCCACTGCCAGGTCTGCGGCGATGGCACCAAGAACATGCTCAATTGCCGCGACCTGTCGTGCCGGGAGCAACTCGTGGTGTGCCCGGACTGCGTGGCCCTGGCCGCCCCGGCCTGCGCGGCCCACGCGGCCTGAGCAGGCCGGCCGGGAACGCATCCCTGCGCTGCCGCGAGTTAGTTGCTTGCGCACTTACCTAGCGTGTGCAATCATTTATGACGCGCCTGCAACTACCGGCGTGCGCGCCTCGGCGTGCGACACAGAAAAAGTAGGGACTGACCATGCCCATTGGATTGATCGCACTCGCCCTCGGCGGCTTCGGGATCGGCCTGACCGAGTTCGTCATCGCCGGCCTGCTGCCCGAGGTTGCCGCCGACTTCGCCGTCACGGAGGCGGCCGCCGGCTGGCTGATCTCCGGCTACGCCCTGAGCGTCGCCGTCGGCGCCATCCTGCTCACCGCCGCCGTGACCCGGCTGCCCCGCAAACACGTGCTCGTGGGCCTGATGGTGCTCTTCATCGTCGGCAACCTGGTCTCGGCCCTCGCCCCCAGCTACTCGATCATGCTGCTCGGCCGCATCATCGCGGCCCTCTGCCACGGTGCCTTCTTCGGCATCGGCGCCGTCGTCGCCGCCAGCCTGGTGCCGGCGAGCAAGAAATCCGGCGCCATCGCCATCATGTTCACCGGTCTCACCCTCGCCAACGTGCTCGGGGTGCCGTTCGGCACCTTCATCGGCCAGAGCTTCGGCTGGCGGGCCACCTTCTGGGCCATCACCGTGATCGGCGTTGTCGCCCTGGCCGGCATCGTGGCCCTGGTGCCCCGCGCGACCGACGACACCGCGCACGTGAGCAACCTGCGCGGCGAGCTGCGCGCGTTCAGATCGGGCCAGGTCTGGCTCTCCCTGGTGGTGACGGTCCTCGGTTTCGGCGGCATGTTCGGCGCCTTCACCTACATCGCCTACACGCTCACCGAGGTGAGCGGCTTCTCCAGCGCGGCCGTGCCGTGGCTGCTCGTGGTCTTCGGCGCCGGCCTGTTCGCGGGCAACATCCTCGGCGGCAAGGCCGCCGACCGTCGCCTCGATCCCACCCTGGTGGTGCTGCTGATCGGGCTCACCGTGGTGATGGCGCTCTTCGCCCTCACCGCCGCGAACCCCATCGCCACCGTCATCGCGCTGGTGCTGATGGGCGGCTTCGGCTTCGGCACCGTTCCCGGGCTGCAGACCCGCATCATGCTCTACGCCGACACCGCGCCGACCCTGGCCTCCAGCGCCAACATTGCCGCCTTCAACGTGGGCAACGCCCTGGGCGCCTGGATCGGCGGCATCACCATCAGCGTCGGCCTGGGCTACACCTCCCCGCTCTGGGCCGGCGCCGCGATCACCGCCGCCGCCGCGATCGTGATGATCGTGGCCGCCACCCGCCGCAGCGTCCTCACTCCGGCGAGCGCCGCGGCAGCCGCCCCGCTCGTCAGCACCGCCTCCTGACCTCCCCGAACCAAAGGACCCCCGCATGACCATCCCCACCATCACCCTGAACAACGGTGTCGACATCCCCCAGCTCGGCTTCGGCGTCTTCCAGGTGCCAAACGACGAGACCGCCGCCGCCGTCAGCGCGGCCCTGGCCGCCGGGTACCGCAGCATCGACACCGCCGCGATCTACGGCAACGAGGCCGGCGTGGGCCGCGCCCTGGCCGCATCGGGCATCCCGCGCGACGAGCTGTTCATCACGACCAAGCTGTGGAACAGCGACCAGGGCTTCGCGAGCACGATCGCCGCCTACGAGGCCAGCCTGGCCGCGCTGGGCCTGGAGTATGTCGACCTCTACCTGATCCACTGGCCGGCGCCGGCCAACGACCGCTACGTCGACTCCTGGCGGGCGATGGAGACGCTCCTCGCCGACGGCCGGGTCCGCGCCATCGGCGTGTCCAACTTCGCCCCTGAGCACCTCGAACGGCTCGCGCGGCACTCCACCACCGTGCCGGCCGTGAACCAGGTGGAGCTGCACCCGCGGCTCAGCCAGACCGCGGTGCGCGCCCACAATGCGGCGAACGGCATCGCCACCGAGGCGTGGAGCCCGCTGGCTCAGGGCGGTCTGCTCGCCGATCCCACGATTCTCGACATCGCCGCCCGGGCGAACCGCTCCCCCGCCCAGGTCATCCTGCGCTGGCACCTGCAGCAGGGACGGATCGTCATCCCCAAGTCGGTCACGCCCGGCCGCATCGCGGAGAACCTGGCCGTCTTCGACTTCGACCTCAGCCCCGCCGACCTGATGCTGATCGACGGCCTGAACGCCGGGTCCCGGATCGGCCCCGACCCGGTCGAGTTCAACGGCTGACCCGGTCACCGCGCCGCCCGGGCCGCCCGCCGGGCCCGGGCGTAGTGGCGCGCCTGAGTGCTGGAGAGCGCCAGCAGGATCAGGATGTCGATGGTGACGCTGACCAACGAGGTGCGCAGGGTGATCTGGGCGCCGTTCAGCGCATAGTCGGCGAACGAGAGCAGGATGCTCACCGACGCGAACGACATCGCCACCACCCGGGCCCAGTTGCGGCCGGTGAACACCAGCGCGGCCAGGCCCAGGTAGAGCACGAGGTACAGCCCGTAGGCCCCGAGCAGCCATCCCAGCACGGCACCGGCGGCCGGCGGGTCGCTCTGGGCGAGCTTCTCCCCGTTGAGCACGATCGTGGCCACGAAGGTGTCCCACGACGCGAGGACGGTGAGGATCGCGAACCCGCCGGTCAGCGCCCGCACCCCCATCAGCAGCACCCCGCCGATCACCGATGCAGGCCGCTTCACCCGGGCACGGGCATCCGGTCGCGTCATGACAGCCCGGTCAACTCGACGACGGCGCCGGCCTCGCCGGGCACCGCGCGTAGGTCGATCACCGGCAGGTCGCCGTCCGTCTGGATGGTGTCGCCGCCGCCGTTGCGGGAGTGATAACCGGTGGCGAAGTCGCGAATGAGCACTAGGCGGGTCTCCGGCACCGCCTGCCGGATGCTCGCCACGATGTGGTCGCGCTCGACGTCGGTGTGCTCGTCGATCTTGTGGGTGATCTGCAGGGTGAACAACGACAGCCCCACCGCCCGGTCGAAGGTGCCGGCCGCCACCCAGTCCACCCGGTGCCCGCCGGGCAGCATCCAGCCGTCCGGACACCGCCAGAAGCGCACGTGATGGCGCTTGGCCGGATTGTTCGCCACCTCCTGCTGGTAGGCGAAGTCCTGCACCCTGTCGAAGAGCAGCAGCGGACTCACCGGCGCCCGCAGGTAACTGCGCCGGCTCACCGTGGCGGTCACGATGCGCCAGCTCGAGGCGAGCGTCACGTCGTCGGCCCGGATCCAGCCGGCCGCGGCGAGCGCCGCGTGCAGCTGCTCGGCACTGCCGGTGATAGCGAGGTTGACCGGGTCGCCGAGCAGGCCGTCGCTCGTGCGGGTGCGGCCGATGAAGTAGTCGGGCACGTAGAGCCGGGTGAGGATGCGGTGCAGCCGCGGCAGCACCAGGTAGGCCAACAGCGCCCAGAACAGCACCGCGAACCAGAGCAGCCCCCAACCCAGGCCCAGGCTCTCGGTGGCCAGCAGAACCGCCAGCCACACCGACGCGAAGCCGGCCAGCACGAAGAAGAACGAGTCGAGAACCGCCCCCGCCGAGACACGCCGGCGACCGGAGGGCACCGCCGCGGTCTCTGGCATGGCGTCATGGTAGTTCGGTGTCGGCGTCAGCGGTGGGAGCCAGCCGGATCAATGCTTGGATGGCAGGGTGACCTACGACGTCGAATCGATCCGCGCCCACTTTCCCGCCCTGTCCGCCGGAACCGTGCACTTCGACAGCCCCGGCGGCACCCAGACCCCGCTCAGCGTCGGGCAGGCGATCCTCGGCACCCTCACCGGCCCGCTGTCGATCCGCGGCCGACGCAGCCCCTCCGAGCGGAACGCCGACGACGCCGTCACCGGGTTCCGTTCCGCGATGGCCGACCTGCTCGGCGCCGACCCGCTCGGCATCGTCTACGGACGCAGCGCCACCCAGCTCACCTACGACTTCTCCCGCCACCTCGCCCGCGACTGGGCGCCGGGCGACGAGATCGTGGTGTCCAGGCTCGACCACGACGCCAACATCCGCCCGTGGCTGCAGGCCGCCGGTCACGCGGGAGCCACCGTGGTGTGGGTGGACTTCGACCCCGCCACCGGGGAACTGCCCGCAGCGGCGGTGGCCGCGGTGCTCACCGACCGCACCCGCCTCGTCGCGGTGACCGCCGCCTCCAACCTGATCGGCACCCGGCCCCCGATTGCCGAGATCGCCGCGGCCGTGCACCAGGCCGGGGCGTTGCTCTTCGTCGACGGGGTGCACTACGTGCCGCACGCGTTCGTGGACCTCGCCGCGCTCGGCGCGGACTTCTTCGTCTGCTCGCCCTACAAGTTCTTCGGCCCGCACTGCGGCGTGCTCGCGGCCGACCCGGCGCTGTTGGCCGGCATCCACCCGGACAAGCTGCTGCCGTCAACGGATGTGGTGCCGGAACGATTCGAACTCGGCACCCTGCCCTACGAGACCCTGGCCGGGGTGAGCGCCGCCGTCGACTTCCTCGCCGGGCTGAGCGAACTGGCCACCGGGGTGGCCCCGCGTCCCAGCGTCAGCCGCCGGGAGAGCCTGCGCGTGTCCCTGCGGCTGGCCGAGGCGCACGAGGATTCCCTCCGCGGCCGGCTGGAGTCCGGGCTGGCCACCCTGCCCGGCGTGACGGTGTATTCCCGGGCCGATGAGCGCACCCCGACGGTGCTGGTGGGATTCGCAGACCGGCCCGCCGCCGACGCCACCGAGTTCCTGTTCGAGCGCGGGATCCTCGCCCCGGCCGGCTCGTTCTACGCGCTGGAGGCCTCCCGGCACCTGGGCCTGGGCGAGACCGGGGCGCTGCGGATCGGCCTGGCCCCGTACAGCACCGCCGGCGAAATCGACGCCCTCCTCGCGGCCATCACGGAGTTCGCGCTCCGCTGACCGCGTTTCGGCCCGTTTTCTGCCGGCCGGGTCCGAAAAAACCCGGGCGGACCGGCCCGTTCCCCCAATAAGCTGTGCACCAAGCAACAAAGGGGACACGGATGCCAATCGGCGCTGTCATCGAATTCACCAACATCACCAAGAAGTTCGGCCAGGTCACAGCGGTAAACGACCTGTCCTTCGCCGTCGAGCCCGGCCGGGTCACCGGCTTCCTCGGCCCGAACGGCGCCGGCAAGACCACCACACTGCGGATGCTTCTGGGCCTGGTCGCCCCCACCTCGGGCACCGCCACCTTCGGCGGGCTGCGCTACCGCGACCTGCCCCAACCGCTGAACACCGTCGGGGCGGCCCTCGAAGCCGCCAGTTTCCACCCCGGCCGCACCGCCGCCCACCACCTGGGCGTGTACACGACCGCGGCGGGCCTTCCCCGCACCAGGGTCGCCGAGGTGCTGCACACCGTGGGCCTGGCCGAACACGCCACCCAGCGGGTCGGCGGCTACTCGCTTGGCATGCGCCAGCGGCTGGGCCTGGCGTACTCGCTGCTGGGCGACCCCGGCGTGCTGGTGCTGGACGAACCGATCAACGGGCTCGACCCCGAGGGCATCAAGTGGATCCGCGGCTTCCTCAGCAGCATGGCCGCCGAGGGGCGCACCGTGCTGGTCAGCTCCCACCTGCTCAGTGAGGTGCAGCAGAGCGTCGACGACGTCATCATCATCGCCAAGGGCGAACTTGTGCATTCCGGCCCGCTGTCCAGCCTCGACACCAACATCGCCCCGCAGGTCATCGTGGACTCCCCCAACCGGGACGCCCTCGTCACCGCCCTCACCGAGGCCGGCCTGGCCTTCACCTCCGGCCGTACCGGCCTGATCGTCGCCGTGCCCGACCCCGGCCGGGTGGGGCATATCGCCTTCACCGCCGGCGTCGAACTGAACGTGTTGCACCGGCAGAAGGCGGGCCTGGAAGACTCCTTCCTCGCCCTCGTCGAAGGAGGCGAGTCGCTGTGAACCTGATCCTGCGCCCCGTGGCGGCCGAATTCAGCAAGATCCTGACCACCCGGATGTGGTGGATCCTCGCGCTGGTCCTGTTCGGCTACATCGCCCTGATCGCGGGCGGCCTGTCCGCCCTCTTCGGCGGTCTGCAGAACGGATCGATCAGCCCGGACGCCGTCAACACCGGCGGCGGCGCCGACCTGTCGACGCTGGGCACCCTGCCCCCGCTGATCTACAGCTTCGCGGCATCCGTCGGCTACGTCTTCCCCGTGCTGCTGGGCGCGCTGGCGACCACGGGCGAGTTCCGCCACCAAACCCTCACCCCCACATTCCTCGCCACCCCGAAACGCGGCCGCGTGCTCGGTGCCAAGACCATCGCGTTGTTCGCCATGGGTGCGGCGCTCGGTGTGGTCGGGCTCGCGGCATCCGTCGGGATCGGCGCGCTGGTGTTCAGCGGATTCGGCATCGACCCGCTGCTGGCCGACGGGGAGACCTGGGGCCTGATCGGGCGCACCGTGCTCGCGATGGCGATCTGGGCCGTGATCGGCGTGGGCCTGGGCGTGCTCGTGCCCAGCCAGGTGGCCTCGATCGTGATCGTGCTCGCGTTCACCCAGTTCATCGAACCCCTGCTGCGCTTCGCGTCCACCTTCACCCAGATCACCGCCGACATCGGCAAGTTCCTGCCCGGCGCCGCGTCGGACGCCCTCGTCGGGGAGAGCTTCTTCACCCTGGCCAGTCCCGGCGGCGCGCTCCTGACCAGCTGGCAGGGTGGCCTGGTGCTGCTGGCCTACGGGCTGCTCGCCACGGTGGCGGGCTACTTCATCAGTTGGAAGCGCGACGTCACCTAGGCCCGATCCGGGCAGAAAGGCCCGGTGTCCGCCCGGATCCGGCACGGATCCCGGGTCTAGGGTGAAGGCATGGCTGCTACCGAATTCCGCGCGATCGTCGTCACCCGCACCGAGGATGAGTCGGGCAAGCGCACCCAATCCGCGGCCCTGACAACGGTCGGGGACGACGTCTTGATGGCCGGAGATGTCACCGTCGCGGTGGAGTTCTCCAGCATCAACTACAAGGACGGCTTGGCCCTGATGGGTAAGCCGGGGGTGGTCAGGGTGTGGCCGCTGATTGCCGGCATCGACCTCGTCGGCACCGTCGAATCCAGCACCGACCCGCGCTGGGCCGCCGGCGACCGAGTGATTCTGAACGGCGCGGGCATCGGCGAGAGCCACCACGGCGGCCTCGCCGAGCGCGCCCGCGTCTCCGGTGCCTCCCTGGTCCGGCTGCCGGAGGGTGTGAGCGCCTCACGTGCCGCGGCCATCGGCACCGCCGGGTTCACCGCCATGCTGGCCGTGCTGGCCCTCGAGCGCGGCGGGGTGACCCCTGACTCCGGCGATGTGCTGGTGACCGGCGCGGCCGGCGGTGTCGGATCCGTCGCCATCGCCCTGCTCACGGCCCGCGGCTACCGGGTGGTCGCCTCCACCGGCCGCGCCGAGGAGCTCGGCGACTACCTGCACGGGCTGGGAGCGGCCGAGCTGCTCGACCGGAACGTCCTCTCGGAGGCGGGCAAGCCGCTGCAGACTCAGCGCTGGGCCGGCGCGATCGACTCGGTGGGCAGCCACACGCTGGCCAACATCCTCGCCCAGACCCACCAGGGCGGCGTGGTGGCCTCCTGCGGCCTGGCCCAGGGCGCCGACCTGCCCACCACGGTGATGCCGTTCATCCTTCGGGCCGTGACACTGGCCGGCATCAACTCGGTTGAGGCCCCGCTGGCACTCCGCCAGGAGGCCTGGGCCCGTCTGGCCGCCGACCTCGACTTCGACCAGCTCGACAGCCTGACCTCGGTCATCACGCTCGAGGACGCGTTCGCCGCCGCCGCTGACATCCTGGCCGGCCGGGTGCACGGCCGCACCGTCGTCGACGTGCGACGCTGACCGGGCGCAGCCCTGTATCAGTGCAGCCCTGTCTGGACGGCGACGCCCGGCTAGGCTGACGGAATGGCCATTCTCGCATCCGTTTTCGTCGCCCTCGCGGCCGTCCTGCACGTCTACATCTTCCTGATGGAAAGCGCCTGGTGGACCCGGCCGAAGATCTGGCAGCGTTTCGGCCTGGCCAGCCAGACCGAGGCGGAGACGACCCGGGTTCTCGCGTACAACCAGGGTTTCTACAACCTGTTCCTGGCGGTCGGCGCCATCATCGGACTGTCCCTCTACTTCGGCGGCCCCGAGCAGGCCGGCGCGGCCCTGATCCTGTTCAGCACGGCGTCGATGTTCGTGGCCGCCATCGTTCTGACCACCTCCGGACCGGGCAAGGTCAGGTCTGCCCTCACGCAGGGTACGCTGCCGCTGATCGGATTCATCCTCTTCCTGTTCGCCTAGAGATCCCGGCCGGCAGGACCCCGCCGAAAGGACCGTTGTGACCCACGTCATCCTCTTCCACCATGCGCAGGGCCTCACCGACGGGGTGGCGGAGTTCGCCCAACGCCTGCGCGACGCCGGTCACGACGTCGTTGTGCCCGACCTCTACGACGGCCTCACCTTCGACACCATCGACGCCGGCGTCGCGCACGCCGAGAAGACCGGCTTCGACACCATCATCGAGCGGGGCGAGCGGGCCGCGGATCTGATGCCGCCGAACACGGTGTACGCCGGCTTCTCGCTGGGCACCCTGCCCGCCCAGAAGCTCGCCCAGACCCGCAGCGGTGCCCTCGGTGCGCTGCTGTTCCACGGCGGGGTTCCGGCCGCGATGTTCGGCTCGGACTGGCCCGCGACGGTGGCCCTGCAGCTGCACGTGACGGCGGAGGACGAGTGGATCGAACTGCTCGAGGTCGAGCAACTCGCCGAGGATGCCGGGGCGGCCGAGCTGTTCATCTACCCGGGTTCCGCCCACCTGGTCGCCGACCCCAGCCTGGGCGAATACGACGAGGAGATCGCCGAGCTCATCCTGGCGCGCGCGATCGCGTTCCTCGACCGCCTCGCCTGAGTCCGCCTCGCTGAGCGCGCCTCGCCCGAATCCACCTCGCTTGAACCCACCTCGCCTGAACCCGCGAAAGCGGTCGTGTGGTTGCTTCAGCGCGCTGTGGCAGCCACACGGCCGCTTTCGCGGATGGTGGGGCGCTTTTTGAGCGCGCGAGACGGTCGGGCGCGGTGCGGCCGTGCGGGCGGTGCGGGCGAGCGGTGCGGGCGAGCGGTGCGGGCGAGCGGTGCGGGCGAGCGGTGCGGGCGAGCGGTGCGTGCGGGCGGGTGAGCAAGACGGCTTGCCGGTCTGGCACGATGAGGGGATGACCTCAGACACGCCATCCGTCCTGCAGACCGTGGGCGCCCGGCTCCGCGAGCTGCGCCTGCAGAGCGGGCGCACCCAGGCGCAACTCTCCACGGCCACCGGGATCTCGGAGAGCACCCTCTCCCGGCTCGAGTCGGGTCAGCGGAAGCCCACCCTGGAGCTACTGCTGGCCCTCTCCGCGGCCCACGACGTGACCATCGACGACCTGGTGCGCTCACCGGCCGACGACGACCCGCGCCTGGACCAGCGGCCGTTCACCCGCCACGGTCGCACCTTCGTGCCGCTCAGCCGCACCGCCGGCGGGCTGCAGGCGTTCAAGGTGATCATCCCGGGGCGCACCAGCGACGAGCCGTTGGAGCAGCGTACCCACGAGGGCTTCGACTGGTTCTACGTACTCAGCGGCCGGCTGCGCCTGGCGCTGGGCGAGCACGTCATGATCCTCGGGGTCGGCGAGGTCGCCGAGTTCGACACCCGGGTGCCGCACGCCTTCGACAGCGCGGGGACAGAGCCGACAGAGATCCTCAGCCTGTTCGGCCAGACCGGCGAACGCATCCACGTGCGGGCCAGCACCGTTCGCTGACCCTGGGCGGCGGTCTAGGCTGTCGCCTCGGGCAGGACGGCGGGCTCGGCGACCGGGGTGGCCACCGGCTTCGCAGCCGGGGTCACCTTGGCACGGGATGCCCGCTTGACCGGCTTGACCGGAACGGCGGGGTCGACCAGTACAGCGGTGTCGACCGGCACTGCGGTTTCAGCGGCTTCGGCGGCCGCGACAACCTTGGCGGGCCGGGCCCGCTTGGCCGGCTTCACGGGAGCGACCGGTGCCGAGGGGGCGGTCTCCTCGACCGGCTTGACGACCTTGGGGGTGCGGGTTCGCTTGGCCGGCTTGACCGGCGTGGTGGGCTCGGCCGGCTGCTCGGGCTCGGCCGCCGGCGCGGCGGACTCGTCGAGCTCCGGCACGTCCTGGGCGTCGGTGGCCTCGAGCTTGAGCGATGCGATGAGGTCGGGTGCGTGGTTGGTCGAGAGGATCACCCGGGCGAAGTCGTCGCCGATCAGGTCGATCACCACGGCCTGGCGGCGGCGCTTGATGGCGAGGAAGTCCTTGCCACCGTGGAACTTCCACACGCCGACGGCCACGACCAGCGGCACGAGGGCGCCGGGGGCACGGATGCCGCGCACCCAGATCCACGGGTCATCCGTGATCGTCACCGATCGGATGTTCTCCCGCTGAATCACCACGTTCTCCCGGCGGAACGCCAGCGTCTTCTCCGCGGGCGTCAGGTGAATCTCCAGCCGGTCGGGATGTACGCGCAAGGAAGCCATTCCTCCAGTCTGCCCGGTCCGGCTGGAAAACCCCCTGTCGCTAACTCACAAAGCCATAACGCCGCCGCGGTGGAACCTGCCCAGAAGCACCCGCATCCGCGGCCAACTGTTGCCCGTGCGGACAATTGCGCCCGGTGTGCCGGGCGCAATTGTCCGATTCGGCAACAGTTGGCGGGTCGGCTAGACCGTGGGGCGGGCCTCGGCGGCGGCCTTGGCGGCGGCGGGCAGCGCTTCGAGGATCTTGCCGATCGAGTCGCCGTCGTGCGCCGCGGAGACGAACCAGGCCTCGAACACCGACGGCGGCAGCGAAATGCCGCTCTCGAGCATCGAGTGGAAGAACGGCCCGTACCGGTAGGTCTCCTGGCGCTGCACCTCGGCGTAGCTGCGCGGCGGAGTGACGGCCGCCTCCTGGCCGAAGACGAAGCTGAACAGGTTGCCGGCGTGCTGCACGCTGTGCGCGACACCCTCGGCGAAGAGCGCGCTGGACACGGCGTCGGAGAGCAGCTCGGCGGTCTCGTCGAGCCGCGCATACACGGTGTGGTCGGCCGCGGTGAGGGTGGCGATGCCGGCGGCGACGGCCACCGGGTTGCCCGAGAGCGTTCCGGCCTGGTAGACCGGGCCCTGCGGGGCGAGGAAGTCCATCACGTCGGCCCGGCCGCCGAGCGCGGCGACCGGCAGGCCGCCGCCGATGACCTTGCCGTAGGTGAACAGGTCGGGCGTGTAGCTCTCGCCGTCCGCCGCCTGCAGCGCCCAGTAGCCGCCGGGGTTGACCCTGAAGCCGGTGAGGACCTCGTCGACGATGAGCAACGCACCGTATTCGTGGGCGAGGTCGCAGAGGGCGGCGTTGAAGCCGGCGTCCGGGGCGACGACGCCCATGTTGGCGGCGGCGGCCTCGGTGATCACGGCGGCGATCTGGCCGGGGTACGCCTCGAACGCGGCGCGCACGGCGTCGAGGTCGTTGTAGGGCAGGACCAGGGTCTGCGCGGCGGTGGCCGCGGTGACGCCGGCCGAGCCGGGCAGCGCGAGGGTGGCCAGGCCGGAGCCGGCCTCGGCGAGCAGGCCGTCGGAGTGGCCGTGGTAGTGCCCGGCGAATTTGATCAGCAGGTCACGCTGGGTGAACCCGCGGGCCAGGCGGATGGCCGTCATGGTGGCCTCGGTGCCGGTGGAGACCAGGCGGAGCTTCTCAATGGCGCCGACCCGGCTCTTGATCAGCTCGGCCAGCACGGTCTCGCCGGGGGTGGACGCGCCGAAGGACAGGCCCAGGGCGGCGGCCTCCTGCACGGCGCTCACCACGGCGGGGTGCGCGTGGCCGAGGATCGCCGGGCCCCAGGAGCTGACCAGGTCGACGTACTCCCGGTTGTCGGAGTCGGTGACGTAGGCGCCGGCGGCCTTGACCAGGAACAACGGGGTGCCGCCGACGGAGCGGAAGGCGCGCACCGGCGAGTTGACGCCGCCGGGGATGGAGAGCTGCGCGCGGGCGAAGAGCTCGTCGTTGTGGGTGGCGTGGGTCATCGGGCATCCGATTCGGTGAGCCAGGCGGCGAGTTCGACCGCCCAGTAGGTGAGAATGGCGTCGGCACCGGCACGGCGGATGCTGAGCACCGACTCCTCGATGGCGCGGCGGCGGTCGATCCAGCCCTGCGCGGCGGCGGCCTCGATCATGGCGTACTCGCCGGAGACCTGGTAGGCCCAGACGGGTACCTCGCTCATGGCGGCGACCTCGGCGAGCACGTCGAGGTAGCTGCCGGCGGGCTTGACCATGACGACGTCGGCGCCCTCGTCGATGTCGATGCGGGCCTCGCGCACGCCCTCGCGGCGGTTGGCGGGGTCGAGCTGGTAGGTGCGGCGGTCGCCGACCAGGGTGGACTGCACGGCCTCGCGGAACGGGCCGTAGTAGGCGGAGGCGTACTTGGCCGAGTAGGCCAGCACCGCGGTGTCGGCGTAGCCGGCGGCGTCGAGGGTGGCGCGCACGGAGGCGACCTGGCCGTCCATCATGCCGGACAGCCCCAGCAGCGCCGAGCCGGCCTGGGCCTGCGCGAGGGCCATGTCGTTGTAGCGCAGCAGGGTGGCGTCATTGTCGACGGAGCCGTCGGCGGCGAGCACACCGCAGTGACCGTGGTCGGTGAATTCATCCAGGCACAGGTCGGTCTGCACCACCAGGGCGTCGCCGACCTCGGCCACGACCGCGCGGGTGGCGGCGTTGAGGATGCCGTCGGGGTCGGTGGCCCCGGTGCCGGTGGCGTCGCGCACCGCCGGCACACCGAAGAGCATCACGCCGCCGATGCCGGCCGCGGCGGCCTCGGCCACCGCACGGCGGGCCCCGTCGATGCTGTGCTGCACGATTCCCGGCATCGAGGAGATCGGGGTGGATTCGTTGCCCTCACGCACGAACAGCGGCAGGACGAGCTCGGCGGGGTGGACACGGGTTTCGCTGGCCAGGCGGCGGAGTGCGGGGGTGCTGCGCAGACGTCGCGGGCGGATGACGGGGTTTATCACCCGACCAGCCTAGGCCTCCCGCCTGAGTGCGGGAGCGGCGGCCGGTCGGGTCGAGGGTGCAGCGGCGGGTTACAGGTCGCGCGGGGCGAGGCGCACGAGGGCCTCGATGAGGGACTCGGCGCTGCGCTCGTCGGCGACGACGTCGACACGCAGGCCGATGGCCTCCGCATCCTTCGCCGTGCGCGGGCCGATGCAGGCCACCAGGGTGGTCCGGGGAATCGGGCCGAGCTGGTCCTGCACCTGTTGGGCGACACTGCCACTGGTGACCAGCACCGCGTGCACCCGGCCGGCCTTGACGTCGGCGATGACCCGGTCGGAGACCGGCACGCCGACGGTGCGGTACGCGACGACGGACTCGACGTCGTGACCGATCCGGCGCAGACCCTCGGTGAGCAGCGGCTTGGCGATCTCGGAGCGCAGGGTGAGCACCCGCAGCGGGATGACACCGTGGGTGGCGGCCTCCCAGTCGGCGAGCAGGCCCTTGGCGGAGTTGTCTTCCGACGGCACGATGTCGACGTGGTAGCCGGCGGCCACGAGCGCGGCGGCGGTGGTCTCACCGACCGCGGCGATGCGGGTGCCCGGCGCCACGACGGCGCGGTGCGAGGACAGCACGTCGACGGTGGTGGCGCTGGTGACGGTCATCCAGTCGAACTCGCCGGCGGCGAGCCGGGCCAGCGCCGTGTCGAGGGCGGCGGCATCATCGGTGGGCGCGAAGTTGATCATCGGTGCGACGATCGGCAGGGCGCCGCGGCTGCGCAGGTTGGCGGCGACCTGGTCGCCCCAGGGCCCGCCGCGGGGCACGAGGACGCGCCAGCCGGCCAGCGGCTTGTCGGGGTTGTGCCGCACGGCGCTCACGAGGTCACCGACAGCGGGGCGAATTCGGCGGCGCCGCCGGCGAGGAGCTCCCGGGCGGCGCGCTCGGCGACGTCCAGGGCGGCATCCTGCAGGTCGACGGTGGAGTGCGACTCGGGCGTCGCCGCGTGCGAGGCCGTGATGCGGCGGGTGCCGTCTGGGCTGTACACGGTGGCGGTGAGGAACAGCAGGCCGTCGTCGATCACGGCGGTCGCCCCGATCGGAGCGGCGCAGCCGGCCTCGAGCCGGGCGAGCACGTGGCGCTCGGCCGTGACCGTGGCCTGGGTGGTGGCGTGGTTCAGCACGGCGAGGGCCTTGGTGAGCAGGCGGTCCGGCTTGCCCTCCCGCACCTCGATGGCCAGGGCGCCCTGGCCGGGCGCGGTGGGCCAGTCCGAGAGCTCGAGGTAGTCGGTGGCCACGTTCTCGAGCAGGCCGAGCCGGCCCAGGCCAGCGGCGGCGAGGACGACGGCGTGCAGGGTCTCGTCGGTGACCAGCGCGAGCCGGGTGCCGACGTTGCCGCGGATGTCGACGACGGTGAGGTCCGGACGGATCTCGCGCAGCTGCGCGGCCCGGCGGGGGGACCCGGTGCCGACCTTGGCACCCTCCGGCAGCGTGGCGAGGGTGAATCCGTCACGGGCGCAGAGCACGTCCCTGGCGTCGGCGCGTTTGGGCGTCGCGCCGATGACCAGGCCCGCGTACGGCTCGGTGGGCAGGTCCTTGAACGAGTGCACGACAACGTCGCACTCGTCGTTCAGCAGCGCCTCGCGCAGGGCGCTGGCGAAGACACCGGTGCCGCCCAGGCTGGAGAGCGACTCGCGGGACACGTCGCCGTGCGTGGTGATCGGGATGATCTCCACCTCGGTGTTGGTGGCCGCCTGGATGCGGTTGGCGACCGCCGTGGTCTGGGCCATGGCCAGGGCGCTGCCCCGTGTGCCGACGCGGATGACGCTCACGGTGAGATAC
>Ga0247803_1000682_pt1 | contig 18000 bp, 16 predicted proteins | sample UWRJL014104B1_FD_180928 | JGI IMG/M metagenome (GOLD analysis project Ga0247803, IMG submission 180928) | Plant litter microbial communities from Arlington Agricultural Research Station in Wisconsin, United States - UWRJ-L014-104B-1 | ecosystem: Environmental > Terrestrial > Plant litter >...
GTCGACGGCGAAACCCCCGGTTCCGAATCCATCGACCATGACCATGTCGGCGACTGGATCGGACGATTGGGCGGAGTCAGTCGGGCCGCAGACCTGCGGGTCATTGATCAGCGCAAAGGCAGCGGCGTCCGCCGTCGAGTCAGCGACCGCAGCCGGACCCGCCAGACAAAGCACAGACGCGGTGGCCGCCAGCAGTAGGATTTTCAGCCGCATGGATCGCCTCCCCAGGTCCGGCCCAGTGTGGCCTAATCAGACGCGGGAGCCAAGATTTCAGAGCGCTCGCCCGGCTTGGCCAGCTCCTATGGGCTGACGTGACCGATGCCTACGGCCAGGACGGCGGCCAGGGCGAAGACGATGATCATGGCCAGCAACCCGCGCGGGGTGAATGTCTTCAACATGGCGACCCCGTGAACAATGCAAGAACATTTCTGCGCTCGGAATGCTCGCCCGTCAACTGCGCAGGACTACTCAGGTTTCAGATCAGCCCGGCGAGCGGCGACGAGGGATCGGCGTACATCCGGCGCGGCATGCGCCCGGCCAGATAGCATTCCCGGCCGGCGATGACGGCGTGCTTCATGGCGCTGGCCATCAGGATCGGATCGCGCGCCCCGGCGATGGCGGTGTTCATCAGGACGGCGTCGCAGCCCAGTTCCATGGCGATGGTGGCGTCCGAGGCCGTGCCGACGCCGGCGTCGACCAGAACGGGCACCTTGGCCTGTTCGACGATCAGCCGAATGTTGACGCGGTTCTGGATGCCCAGGCCCGAGCCGATCGGCGCGGCGGCGGGCATGATGGCGGCGGCGCCCGCCTCCTCCAGCCGCTTGGCGAAGACCACGTCGTCGGTGCAATAGACCATAACGTCGAACCCGTCCTTGACCAGCAGTTCCAGCGCCCGCAGCGTCTCGGTCATGTCGGGATAGAGGTGGGCGGTGTTGGACAGCACCTCCAGCTTGACCAGGTTCCAACCCCCGGCCTCACGCGCCAGACGCAGGGTCCGCACCGCATCCTCGCCGGTGAAACAGCCGGCGGTGTTGGGCAGGAAGGTGAACCGGTCCGGCTTCACATGGTCCACCAACATCGGCTGCGACGGGTCCGACAGGTTCACGCGGCGCAGGGCGACGGTGACGATCTCGGCGCCCGCCGCCTCGGCGGCGGCCGCGTTCTGGGCGTAATCGACATATTTGCCGGTGCCGACGATCAGGCGCGAGGTGAAGGTGCGACCGGCGACGGTCCAGGTATCGGATGCGGAAGCGGGGACATGAGCGTTCATGTCCCCGTTCCTACTCTCAGCCGTGCCGAAGCGAAACCTCGGCGGGCGTCCAATCAGCCGCCTTGCGGCAGGGCGTAGGCGATCACCTCGTCCGAGACCGGGGTCTCCATGAAGTGGTGGCCGCCGGGGGCGATGACCACGAACTGACGGCCGCCGACCTCATAGGTCATGGGCGTCGCTTGTCCGCCGCCGGGCAGCTTGGCCGTCCACACCGTCTTGCCGGTCTTCAGGTCGATGGCCCGGATCAGGTCGTCTGTGGCGGCGGCGATGAAGATCAGACCGCCGGCGGTGACCACGGCGCCGCCGTTGTTGGGGGTGCCGATCTCCATGCCCAGGCCCGAGGGGATGCCGAACGGCCCGTTCTTGCGCGCCGTGCCCAGGGGCCGGTCCCAGATCTGGCGGCCGGTCTTCAGGTCGATGGCGCGGATGCCGCCATAGGGTGGCTCCTTGCACAGCAGACCGGTGAAGGGCATCCGCCAGCCGGCGTTGACGTTGACGGCATAGGGAACCCCGACCTGCGGGTCGCCAGCCCCCTCGGCTCCGCCCTTGCGGGCGCGCGGGTCGCCGCGGGGGAACCAACCCTTGGCGTCCGCCTCGGCTCGAGGCACCAGGATGTTGTAGTTCGGCATGTCGTTATAGTTGGCCACGATCACGCCGCGCGCCGGATCGATGGCGACGCCGCCCCAGTCCGAGCCGCCGTTATAGCCCGGGTACTGGATATAATGCCTGTCAGCCTCGGGCGGGGTGTAGAAGCCGTCATAGGACGCCTTCCTGAACTGGATGCGGCAGATCATCTGGTCGATGGGCGACATGCCCCACATCTGGCGCTCGGTCAGGTCATCCTTGCGCCGCAGGGTGTGGAACAGCGAGATCGGCTGGGTCGGAGTGCGCATCTGCGGCTCAAGACCCGCCTGGGGCGCCGGGACCGTGCCCACCTCCGTCAGAGCCTGGCCGGTTTCGCGGTTCAGCACATAGATGTCGCCCTGTTTGGACGGCAGGACCACGGCGGGCGTCGTCCCCGCTCCGGTCGGGAAATCGACCAGGGTCGCCTGAGAGCCCAGGTCATAGTCCCAGACATCGTGATGCACCGTCTGGAAATGCCAGCGCGGCTTGCCGGTATTGACATCCAGAGCCACCAGAGACGTCGCATAGTCTAGCTGCGGCCCGGTCCGGTCCGAGGACCAGTAGTCGGCTGCGGTCGAACCCAGCGGCAGATAGACCAGGCCCAAACGCTCGTCGCCCGAAGCCGTCGTCCACATGTTCGGCGTGCCCAGGGTGTAGATCTGGCCCTCAGGCGGGGTGGTGTTGATGTCGGGGCGGTTCATGTCCCAGGCCCAGCGCAACTGGCCGGTGACGGCGTCGAAACCCTTGATCACGCCCGAAGGCGCATCCCGCCGCTGGCCGTCCAAGATTTGGTGGCCAGTCACGACGACCCCCTGAACAATCGTGGGCGCCGAGGTGATGGAGATCATGCCGGGGACGGTCGGCCCCATGCCTTCGGCCGTATTGACCTGACCGTTTTGGCCGAAGCCCTGGCAGCGTTGGCCGGTGCGGGCGTCGACGGCCACGATCCGCGCGTCCAGCGTGCCCCAGATGATGCGGGTGGCGCAGGGTTCAGTCGCAGCGACGCTGGGCGCGACATAGTAGCTCACGCCCCGGCAGGCGGCCGTATAGGGGATGGAGGCGTCGTCCACGTCGGGATCGAAACGCCATTTCACCTCGCCCGTCGCGGCGTTGACGGCCACGACCATGTTCTTGCCAGTGCAGGCGTAGAGGGTGTCGCCAATCTTCAGCGGTGTATTCTCAGAGGCGTATTTGTTCTGCGCGCCCGGCCGATCGCCTGGCAGGTCGCCGGTATGGAAAGACCAGACCCGTTCCAGCTTGCCGACGTTCGCGGGCGTGATCTGGTTCAGGGGGGAATAGCGTTGGGCGTGATAGCTGCCGCCATAGGCCGGCCAGTCGGCGCCGACGGGAATGGCGTCCGGATCGCTGGAGACGAAGGGCGATGGGCCGGGCAGCGGTCCATCGACCTTGAAGGCATTGGTCTGGGCCACCACGACCCCGGACAGCCCGGCCAGAACAACGAAGGCCACCCCGCCTCCGATGGCCCATTTTCGTCCCTCACGCCCGGCCTTGAGGACGGGCAGCGATGCGATGACCAGAACCAAAAGGACCGCCGGGGCGATGACGCGCGGCACCAGGCCCCAACCATCCAGCCCGACTTCCCACAGAGCCCACAACACCGTCAGTGCGAATACGGCCAGATAGACCCAGGCCCCGACCAGCCGCTGACGGAAGATCAACACGCCGCTGGCGACGAGACCCAGCCCGGCCAGCAGATAATACCACGAGCCGTCCGCCGCGATCAGCATCCCGCCGCCGACTGCCAGGACCACGCCGATCAGCGTCAATATGACGCCGAGCAGCCCCACCGCCCACTCGGCGGCTCCTTTCGGATTTCGACCAAGGGACATTCGGAAATCTCCAGCGTGACGGTTCACACTGGGGCCAACCCGCCGCGCAAGCGGCGGTTCCCTGCAAGGACTGACCTTATTTCATGACCGACGTCGGCGCAGCCGGGCTGTCAGCCGCCGCCGACGAAGATGACCAACTCGATGCGATCCCCTTCGGCCAGCCGGGTCTCGCCGTGCAGGGAGCGGGGCACAATCTCCAGATTGCGCTCGACGGCGACCTTGCGGGGGTCCAGTCCCATCTCTTCGACGAGGCCGAGAATCGTCACGGCGGCGACTTCTCGGGTATCTCCGTTGACTTGAATCTGCATAGCTTTACGTCAACTCAATCAAGGCGCGCTTTGACCCGCGCCATCTGTCAGTTAAAAGGCCGCCCGATTCACGCGGCCGACAGCGCCCGGAGACTCCAAACAGCGTAATGCCCGAAACGCCCGTCATCTACGTCCTGAACGGCCCCAATCTCAACCTGCTCGGGGTTCGGGAGCCGGAAATCTATGGATATGAGACCCTGGCCGACGTTCAGGCGCTGTGCGAAGGCGCGGCGGATGGCGCGCGGATCGTCTTCCACCAGTCCAATCACGAGGGCCAGTTGGTCGACTGGGTGCAGGAGGCTCGCACCGAGGCGTCCGCCGTCATCCTGAACCCGGCGGCCTATGGTCATACCTCGGTCGCTCTGCTGGACGCGCTGAAGACCCTGTCTATACCCATCGTGGAATGTCACCTGTCCAATCCGGCCTCGCGAGAGCGTTTCCGGCACAAGACATACGTCTCGCTGGTTGCGACCGGCGTCATCTCCGGCTTTGGCGCCCATGGCTATACGCTGGCCGTCACGGCCGCGCTGAACCTCATCCGGGAACGGGCCGCTGCCGCCGCCCGTTCGTCAAAAGTATAAAAGAAGGCACTGAAACTCATGGCCGATGCGAAATCGCCCGCCAAGCTCAACAACGAAGCCGAGATCGACACCGCCCTGGTGCGGCAACTGGCTGACATCCTGAACGATACGTCCCTGACCGAGATTGAGGTCGAGCGCGGTGATCTGCATATCCGCGTGGCGCGTGAGATCACCGCCGCCCCGGTGGTTCAGTACGCGGCCGCCCCCGCCTACGCCGCACCCGCCGCCGCACCGGCTGCATCCGCTCCGGCGGCCATGCCGTCCGATCCCGCCACCATCGTCGCCAAGGCCGGCGAAGAGGTGAAATCGCCGATGGTCGGCACCGTCTACCTTCAGGCCTCGCCCGAGGCTGCGCCCTTCATCAAGGCCGGCGACACCGTCAAGAAGGGCCAGACCCTGCTGATCGTCGAGGCGATGAAGACCATGAACCCGATCCAGGCCCCGCGCGACGGCGTCGTGGTCGACATCCTGGTCGGCGACGCCCAGCCGGTCGAGTACGGCGAAGCCCTCGTCCTGCTGCAGGCCTGAGGCCCGACATGTTCACCAAGGTCCTGATCGCCAACCGGGGTGAGATCGCCCTGCGCATCCACCGTGCGTGCAAGGAGATGGGAATCTCCACCGTCGCCGTGCACTCCGAGGCCGACCGCGGCGCCATGTGGGTGCGGCTGGCCGACGAAAGCGTCTGCATCGGCCCGGCGCCGGCGGCCAAGTCCTATCTGAACATCCCCTCGATCATCGCGGCGGCCGAGATCACGGGCGCCCAGGCGATCCACCCCGGCTACGGCTTCCTGTCCGAGAACGCCCGCTTCGCCGAGATCGTCGAAGCCCACGGCATGACCTTCATCGGTCCCAAGCCCGAGCATATCCGGGTCATGGGCGACAAGATCAGCGCCAAGCAGACCGTAATGGACGCCGGCATCCCCGTCGTTCCGGGTTCAAAGGGCGAGGTCGAGACCGTCGAGGACGCCATCGAGGCCTCCAAGACCATCGGCTTCCCCCTGATCGTCAAGGCTGCGGCTGGCGGCGGCGGACGCGGCATGAAGGTCGCCCTGACCGCCGATGACCTGGTCGAGGCCGTTCAGACGGCCCAGTCCGAGGCCCTGGCCGCCTTCGGCAACGGCGCGGTCTATATGGAGCGCTATCTCCAGAAGCCGCGTCACATCGAAATCCAGGTCATCGCCGACAGCCACGGCAACGTCGTCCACCTGGGCGAACGCGACTGCTCGCTTCAACGCCGCCACCAGAAGGTGCTGGAAGAGGCACCCTCGCCCGCCCTGTCGGCCGAGGGCCGCAAGCAGATCGGTGAGACGGTCAACAAGGCTATCGCCGCCATCGGCTATCTGGGCGTTGGCACCATCGAGTTCCTGTGGGAGGACGGCGAGTTCTTCTTCATCGAGATGAACACCCGCCTGCAGGTCGAACACCCGGTCACGGAAATGATCACGGGCGTTGATCTGGTGCGCGAACAGGTCCGCATCGCCGCCGGCCTGCCGCTGAGCTTCACCCAGGACGACATCACCTTCGAAGGCCACGCCATCGAGGTGCGGATCAACGCCGAGAACGCCGAGACCTTCACCCCCTCGCCCGGCACCATCACCGACTTCCACGCCCCGGGCGGCCTGGGCGTGCGGCTGGATAGCGCCATTTACGCCGGCTATTCGATCCCGCCCTACTATGACAGCCTGATCGGCAAGTTGATCGTGCACGGTCGCGACCGCGAGGAATGCCTGGCGCGTCTGAAGCGCAGCCTGAACGAGGTCGTCATCGGCGGCATCGACACCACCATTCCACTGTTCCAGAAGTTGTTGCAGGAGCCCGACATCCTGTCCGGCGACTATGACATCCACTGGCTGGAAAAATGGGCGGCGAAGCGGGCGGCCAAGGCCTGACCGACACTGGCGAAGCCGTTGCGCCTTTCGGCGGCTTCGGCCCGACCGAACTGCTGCAGTGCTACGCCACCGGTGTTTTCCCCATGGGCAAGGCGCGTGACGATCCGCGCATCTTCCTGGTCGAACCGGAAGAGCGCGGCGTCATCCCGCTGGACGCTTTTCACATCCCGTCGCGCCTGCGCCGAAAGGTCCGGGCCGAGCCGTTCGCGGTAAGGGTCGACACCGCCTTCTCCGCAGTTCTGGACGCCTGCGCCAGCCCGGCGCCGGGGCGAGAGGACACCTGGATCAATGGCCCGATCCGCAGGCTCTATCTGGCGCTCAACGCCATGGGCCGGGCGCACAGCATCGAATGCTGGAAGGATGAGCGGCTGGTCGGGGGCCTGTATGGCGTGACCCTGGGCGGAGCCTTCTTCGGCGAAAGCATGTTCAGCCGCGAGACAGACGCCTCAAAGGTCGCCCTGGTGCATCTGGTGGCGCGGATGAAGCGCGGCGGCTGGCGATTGCTGGACGCGCAGTTCCTGACCGAACATCTGAGCCAATTCGGCGCGGTCGAGACCCCTCAGGCCGACTATCTGGAACGCCTGGCCCCGGCGCTGAACATCAGGCCGGATACGCCGTCATTGTTCGAACCGATGAGCGGCGAACGGGCGGTATTCTACGCCTTGCAGCCCACGACCCAGGCGTCATAGATCGGGTGTTGCAGGCCGCTGACGCCAGGCGTCGAAGCGAACATCCAGCCCCTGAACAGGCGACGCGGCTCGGTTTGCACCGCGGTCCCCCTCGGCTGAAGACTGATGTCCATATAGGCGATGGCGTCGGACACCAGTTCGTTGGTCGCCGAGACCTCGCAGGCGCGGGCGCTGAAGATCAGGGCGTTGTTGAACCGCACAGGGCGACCGCCAACCTCGACCTCGAAACGCATGCGTTCGGCGGTGATCTTGTCGATGGCCTCGACGACCGCAACGCGGCGTCGTTGGCGCGGCAGGGGGGTTTCCGGCTCCTCGACCTTTTCGGCCTCAGGGACCTTTTCGTCGGCCTTTTCGTCCTCGACGACGGCAGCCACCTCGACCTTGGGAAGGGTTTCGAGCGGGCCGACCGGGGTGATGGCGATCGGCGCTGCCGGCGCAGCGGTCGATGCGGGCGCGGCCTCGACCGGAGGCGCATTCCTCATCAGGTCGCCGATGGGATCGGCAGCCGGCGCGGGCGTCGCATCCTGGGCCGGGGCCTGAGCCAGTCCGGCCGCGACCACGCCGCCGGCTCCAACCGCCAAGGTCAGGGCCGCCGCTGCGACGATGACGCGCCCGTATCGCATCACTCGGGTTTCCAGGCTTCGTAATCGCCCGTGGCCGCCGGCCGGACGCCTTCGTTGGCCAAAGAGCCCTGCGGCCGCCAGGCCAGGGGCGTGCCGCTCATGTTCGGCTCGTGGTCCCGCTCCCAGCGACGGCGCTTCAGGGGGGCTACGGTCGGGGGCTCTTCGTTGGTGTAACGCAGCCACCCGTGCCAGTCGGGCGTGACCTTCGAGGCCTCGGCATAGCCGTTGTAGACCACCCAGCGCCGCTTGCGACCGTCGTAGCTGATGTTGTCGCGCGACTGGTAATAGCGGTTGCCGTTCTCGTCGGCCCCAACCAGCACGCCGCGCTTCGCGATCGTGAAGAGGGTGCCGATCGTGGCGCCGTTCCACCAGGTGAAAATCTTGTCGAGCACGCTGAAATCCCGTCATCCGGCCGCTCCCGAACCGGGGCGGCGACGCGGTCGCGATCATAGAAACCGCAAGGCCTGTCGTCCAGCACAAGCGACCGCGAAGTTTGATCAACATCTTGGGGGTAAGGTCGCACATTCACCCCACATCTATTGATGCCAACCTCCAACCGCGCCTAATGTCAGGCATTCAAGAGCGGAGGTCCGCATGCGCTTCACATCCCGCTTCGTCGCCGAGGCTGCAAAGCTTGCGGTGAGCGCGCGAGACATCGAGCGCCCGGATTCGGTAATCGACGTTCTGGCCCCGGCCGGATGGTCCTCGGCCCGGATCGAGGCCTGGTTGGACTGGGCCGACGCCCTGCCACGCGACCTGCCCGCCCTGACGGTGGCTTCGGACCACGCAACGTTCGGCTCAAATCTTCTGGATGGCGGAATTGCCCGCTGGGCCGACCGGCTGTCGGTCTGGGGCCGGGCCATGGGTGTCTTTGCAGGGTCGAAGGACGCCCAGGCCTTCGCCGATGACCTTTCCGCCAGCGTCATCCTCAGCCTTGCCGCACCGGTCGCAGGCCTGAACGACGGCGCCCGCATCCATCCCATCGCCGGCGATCCCCAGCCCGAGGCCCCTGCGGAACCCGTTCTGTCGCTGGGCGACTCCCGCACGGCCGCGCTCCTGCGCGACGCCGCCGACGCTCGTCACGCCGACCGCCTGAGCGCACGAGCCGTAGAGGCCCTCGCCGGTGCCTTGAACGCCGTCGCCGACGCCGTCGACCGCTGCGAAGGTCCGCAAGCCGACTGCAGCGATCCCAGGCGAAATCCCGCCCTGGCGCGCGCCGCCCTGAACGCCCGCCGCGCGGGCGCCAGCGACGTCGATATCCTGGCCGCCCTCGGCGGGACGCGGATTTCGCCCCCTGTCGCGCCGCCCGCGGCATCGACCGCCATCGTCGTCCGGGCGGATCGTGACCGGATCGAATCGCAGGTCGAGACGGCAGCACCCCTTGCCTTAGTTGGCGACCTGATCCTGACCTTTTCAGCCCAGGACGCCGTCGCGGCGGTGGATCAGGCCCTGGCCGCCCGGTGCCTGCTCAATCTGCCGGCATTGGCCGATACGCCGGATGATCTCCAGGCCTTGGTCCGCCTGTGGGTCACCGCTCTGGAAATCGAGACCGCCTGCGGCTTTTGCGCCGATGGCGCCGCCGCCCGCCGTCGGGACGCCGCCCGGCCGATCGCCGTTGGCGTGGCTGGCGCGGTCGATCTTCTGCTCACTCGTCACTGCCGGGCCGACGCCGCAGAGACCCTGAGCGCCCTGTCGGGCCTGATCGCCGCCTCGGCGAGCCTGGCGTCGTGCGAGCTGGCCGACGCCCTCAAGCCCTGCGCCGAATGGACCGCCGTCAGCGACGCCCGGCTGGAGACACTCACTGCCCGGCAAGCCGCCCTGGCCGGGTCGGCTTCACCCCTGGCGCGCCAGGCCGCCGATCTGTGCGCCGCCGCCCGCACGGCCATGCAGCGAGGCGGCCGTCGCCACGCAGCGATCAGCCTGTTCGTAGATGATCGCGACACCGCGCTGCGGCTCGACGCCCTGGCCTTCGCCCACACCCAAGCCTTCGAGACGGGCGACGGCGAGATCGAAGGGCGGCTTTCGCCCGGCCTGGCTCAGGCCATACAGACGGGCGGCGGCGATCCCAATGCCGCAGAGCGCTGGCTGTTCGGCGTCCGCACCCTGGTCGAGGCGCCCGGCGTCGATCATTCCGTCCTGCGCGGCCTGGGCTTCACCGATGCGGAATTGATGGCGGTCGAGACGGCCCTGGCTTCGGTAACCGCTCTGGACGACGCCTTCGGCTCCCTGGTTCTGGATCCCGGTTTCGTGCGTGACGTGCTGGGAGTGGATCCCGAGGCAGGGCCGCTGCTGCCCCGCTTGGGCCTGTCGCTGGACGCTATCGCAGCGGCGCAAGATCACGCCCTGGGACGCCCCGACCTGTCGGATTGGCCAGATGCGCCGTCATCCCTGGCAGAACTGCTGTCCGCCGCCCCGACCGAGATCGAACAGCGCGCCCGCCAGTGGGTCGAGCCTTTCAGCGACGCTCCAGACCTGTCGCCAGACATCGTCGACTGGGGTTTGAGCCTTCCCGAAGCCTCGGCGCGGCTGATCGAGGCCGCCCAATCCGGTCGCCGCGCGGTCCGACTGGCGCCCGGCCGCGCCCCGACTGGACAACTGCTCGACCTGCCGGAAATCGAGGCTCACAGCGCGCGTCGGCCCGAACCTGAGGCCGAGCCCAGAGAACGGATCGTGGAGCGGGTGATCGAACGCGAGCGGACCCGCCGCAAACTGCCCGACCGCCGCAAGGGCTATATCCAGAAGGCGGCGGTCGGCGGGCACAAGGTCTATATCCATACCGGCGAATACGACGACGGCGAACTGGGCGAGATCTTCATCGACATGCACAAGGAAGGCGCCGCCTTCCGCTCGCTGATGAACAACTTCGCCATCGCCATCTCCATCGGCCTGCAATACGGCGTGCCGCTGGACGAATTCGTGGACGCCTTTGTCTTCACCCGGTTCGAGCCGGCTGGCCGGGTCACGGGCAATGATTCCATCGGCTCTGCGACCTCGATCCTCGACTATATCTTCCGCGAACTGGGGGTCAGCTATCTGGACCGGCACGAGCTGGCCAATGCCGACGCCGAGCCTCTGGACGCCGACGGCCTGGGCTCGGGCAAGGCCGACGAACTGGTCCCGGCCGCCCGTTTCATCTCCAAGGGCTTCGCCCGGGGGGCTGCCCCCGACAACCTGGTGGTCCTGCCGTTCGGCAAGCGCGAGATGGAGGACCGTCCGGTCGCCATCGCCAACGCCGACGCCTGTCCGTCGTGCGGCGATTTCACTCTGCAGCAGCGCGGCGGCGCCTGGGTCTGCGACGCCTGCGGTATCGCGCCCTCGATGCAGGGCGGCTAGGCCGGAACTGCGGGTCGCGGCGTAAGCCACGGATCGTAAACACCTGTGCCCTATCATCGGCTCCGATATTGCAGCGCTGGCCTCGCCAGTCCCGGAGCCTGCCCGATATGAAACGCCTGTTTGTCCTCGCCGCCGTCGCCGTCGCGACCCTCGCAACACCCGTCCTGGCCCAGAACGCCGGCCAGATCGCCCGCGTCCGAGGCGGCGTCAGCTGCCCCGGGTGCAACCTGTTCCAAGGCGATTTCGGCGGCGTGGAGGCGCGCGGCCTGAACCTGTCGGGCGCGCGGCTGCGCCAGGCCGACCTCAGCCTGTCGGTCATGAACCGCACAAGGTTCTCCAACACCGACATGCGCGACGTCGAGGCCTATGGCGCGGTCTTCTCCAGCTCCGACTTCAGCCGGGCCGACCTGACCAATGCCAGCTTGGTCGGCGCCTATCTGGAGGGCGCGTCGTTTTCGGGCGCCAACCTTACCGGGACCAACTTCTCGGGGGCCCAGTTGGCGCGAGCCACCGGCCTGACCCAGGCCCAGCTGAACCGCGCCTGCGGTGATGAGGCCACCACCCTGCCCGGGTCCCTGCGCATTCCAGCCTGCTGACGGCCTTGGGAGTTACCGCGATTTAAGTAGGGTTTTCGGACGCATCGCGGCATGAAGACAGGGTGAAACAGATCGCTTCCCTCGTCCGCACCGCAGTCGCCGCCGCTTTGACCGGGGTGACCCTGGCCGCGATCGCCTCTAGTGCATCGGCGGAAGTTACTGTTCGGACGCAGGACCGCGAAGTGGCCCGCATGGTCTCGCTGGGGGGCTCATGCGCCCGCTGCGAATTGTCCGGCCGCAACCTGTCGGGTGCGACCCTGACCGGCGCCAACTTCGTCAACGCGACCCTGGTCGGCGCCAATCTGCGGGGCGCCGAACTAATCGGGGCCAACTTCTCGGCCAGCGACTTCAGCCGTGCCGACATGACCGGCGTCGAGATGGTCGGCGCCAACTTCACCAACGCCGTGTTCGTCCGCGCCAACCTGACGGGGGCCGAAGCCAGCGGCTCAACCCTGGTCCAGGCCAATTTCGAGGACGCCAACCTGTCATCGGCGGAGCTGAACGGGACGAACTTCAACCGCGCCAACCTGTTGCGGGCCAATCTGAGCAACAGCGAGATGTTCGGCGTCACCCTGGCCAATGTTCACGCCGAACGCGCCGATTTCAGGAATGCCGAAATCAACGCCTCAAACCTGTCGAACGGCGTGTTTGATCGGGCGAACTTCTCCAACGCCTCGCTGGACAGCGCCCGTCTGACCGGCGCCAGCTTCGAGCGCGCGATCTTTTCCAACGCCTCGTTGAACCGCGCGGATATCCGCGGCGCCGATCTGTCCCAGGCCCGCGGCCTGACCCAGGATCAGGTTTCCGAGGCCTGCGCCGACGGTTCGACGCGCCTGCCCGCGGGTCTCCAGCCCAACAGCTGCGGCGGGCGGCGGGTGCGCATCGCTCCGCCCACGCCTCCGACGCCGCCAGTGCCCCCGCGCCCCCGCAACTTCGTCATCGCCAGTTCGGATCGGTAGGTAGACAGCGCTCTGAGGCAGCGAGCCGCCTCGGTTCCCGCCTTAAGTCGCCGACCTATTTGAGCGGCAGGGCCGTGCGGATGTGGACGTCCTTCAGCTGACGTTCGGCCGCCTCGGTCGGCGCGTTCATCAGAAGATCTTCGCCCTGCTGGTTCAGCGGGAAGGCGATAACCTCGCGGATGGCGATCTGGTTGGCCAGCAGCATGACGATCCGGTCGATGCCGGGAGCCAGACCGCCGTGGGGCGGCGCGCCATAGCGGAAGGCGTTCAGCATGCCGCCGAACTGGTCCTCGACCACCGAGGCGTCATAGCCGGCGATCTCGAAGGCCTTCAGCATGATCTCGGCCTTGTGGTTCCGGATCGCGCCCGAGCACAGCTCATAGCCGTTGCAGACGATGTCGTACTGATAGGCGCGGATGGTCAGAGGATCCTGGGTCTCCAGCGCCTCCATCCCGCCCTGCGGCATCGAGAAGGGGTTGTGGCTGAAGTCGACCTTCTTCTCTTCTTCCGACCATTCGAACATGGGGAAGTCGACGATCCAGCAGAATTTGAACTGCTCCTCGTCAATCAGCTTGAGCTCGGTCCCAACGCGGGTGCGGGCCAGACCGGCGAACTTGGTGAAGACCGAAGGCTGACCGGCGACGAAGAAGGCGGCGTCGCCCTTGCCCAGACCCAGCGAGGCCATCAGGACTTCGGTCGGTTCCTGACCCAGGTTCTTGGCGATGGGGCCGCCCCAGGCCTGCTGATCGTCGGACCAGAAGATATAGCCCAGGCCCGGCTGGCCCTCGCCCTGCGCCCAGGAGTTCATGCGGTCGCAGAAGGCGCGCGATCCCCCGGTCGGCGCCGGGATGGCCCAGACGGCGTTCTTGTCGTCGGCGCCCAGGATCTTGTTGAACAGGCCGAACCCGCCGTTGCGGAAATGATCGGACACGTCCTGCATCTTGATCGGGTTGCGGGTGTCGGGCTTGTCGGTGCCGTACCAGGCCATCGACTGGGCATAGGTCAGGCGCTCGAAGCCCTTGTGTTCGAAGGTCTCGCCGAAATCGTTGGTGAAGGCGTGCGGGCCATCGATGGGCGACACCGACTTGCCGTCGGCGAACTCTTCGAACACGCCGTGCATGACGGGTTCGATGGCGGCGAAGACGTCTTCCTGAGTGACGAAGCTCATCTCGATGTCGAGCTGATAGAATTCCAGCGACCGGTCGGCGCGCAGGTCCTCGTCGCGGAAACAGGGGGCGATCTGGAAATAGCGGTCGAAGCCCGAAACCATCAGCAGTTGCTTGAACTGCTGCGGGGCCTGCGGAAGCGCATAGAATTTGCCCGCATGCAGACGCGACGGCACCAGGAAGTCACGCGCGCCCTCGGGCGAGGAGGCCGTCAGGATCGGCGTCTGGTATTCCAGGAAGCCCTGGCCCGTCATCCGCTGGCGGATCGAGGAGATCACCCGCGAACGCAGCACGATGTTCTTGTGCAGGGTCTCGCGACGCAGATCGAGATAACGGTGCTTGAGGCGGATTTCCTCGGGATATTCAGGCTCGCCAAAGACCGGCAGCGGCAGCTCGGCGGCTTCGGACAGGACCTCGACGGCCAGGACCTTCAGCTCGATGTCGCCGGTCGGCAGGTTGGCGTTCACCACCGAGGCGTCGCGGGCGACCACTTCGCCGTCGACGCGGATGACGCTCTCGGCGCGCAGGCGCTCGACGGCTTCGAAGCCCGGCGTCTCGGGGTGCAGCACCAGTTGCGTCAGGCCGTAATGGTCGCGCAGGTCGATGAAGAGCAGACCCCCATGGTCGCGCTTGCGATGCACCCAGCCCGACAGACGGACATTCGAACCCGCATCGCTCGAACGAAGGGCGCCGCAGGTGTGTGAACGGTAGGCGTGCATGAGGAAAATCGTCTGAAACGGCTGTCGGACAGCGGGAATTGGAAGGCGCGGAAGGGCGCATCATCGCCCCTGAAAGTCAAGGTCGGAGCGGCCTTGCGGGCGAGTCTTCGACCTTGCCGCCACGCTTTGTGCGCGCCATATCGACGGCATCCGCACAGCCAGCAGGTCCGCCATGTTCCTCATCGACATCGACTACATCCGCCCCATCGAGGAGATCGAGGCTCGGACGGCCGAGCATCGCGCCTGGCTGGATGTCCAGATCGCCGCCGGACACCTGATTCTGGCCGGGCCGAAAGTGCCCCGGACGGGCGGCGTCCTGATCGGTCGCGGCGGGACCAAGGACGAGATGGTCGCCCTGCTGGCCCAGGATCCATTCCAGATCCACGGCCTGGTGAAGTGCCAGGTCACCGAGTTCGTTGGCGGTCGTTTCAACCGCGCCCTGGCCGACCTGGTCTGAAGCCATCCCCAGGCGGCGGGGCTTGTCCCCGCTGTCCCGTCGGCGCCGCCCCCGCACGTTAACCGCGTTCGCCGGGCGGCGTGCTAGAATGGGACCATGCCGAGCCGCACGCTCATGACCGACCAACTCCGCCTGCCTTTGCAGAGCGATGTTCCGACGGGTTCGGCGACCTTCGTGCGTTCGCCCGCCAACGCCCACGCCGCTGCGGTTCTGGATCGCTGGCCCGACGCCGCCGGTCAGGTCATGGCCGTCTGTGGTCCCGAAGGCTGCGGCAAGAGCCACCTGGCCGCCGTCTGGGCGGAAAGGGTCGGCGCACTGGCCCTGAACGGCGCCGAGGCGGCCCATATAGATCTCCTGTCGCTGGAAGGCCGCCCTGTTCTTCTGGATGTCGCCCGCGACGCCGACGACGAGACCCTGTTCCACCTGATCAACCTGGCCCAGGCCGACGGAGGCGCCCTGCTGCTGGTGTCGCGCTCGTCGCCGCGCAAATGGCGCGCGGAGCTGCCAGACCTGCGCTCGCGGCTCGACGCCATCCGCGTCGTGGCCATGGACGAGCCGGACGACACGGTCCTGGGCGCCATCCTGCGCGCCCGCTTCGCCGAACGCAGCATCACGCCCGCCGAAGACGTCATCGACTATCTGGTGCACAGGATCGACCGATCGGCCGCCGCCGCCGCCGATGTCGTGGCGCGGCTGGATGCCGCACATCGGCCAGTGACCAGACCCCTGGCGCGCCAGGTGCTGGATGCAGGCGGCACCGGCGATCCGTTCTAGAGCGCTTGCGGCCCCGGCGTGGCGGAACCTGAAGGGCTTTCCGCGCGCTTTGCCGACAGCCCCTCCCCGGCTCTCTCAGATCTGAAGGACTCTCCATGACCGACGAACGCATCGAAGGCGCCGCAACCGGCCTGAACGGCAAGATCAAATCCGCCCTCGGCAACCTGACCGGCGATTCGAAACTGCAACTCGACGGCAAGTTCGACGAAGTGAAGGGCAAGGCGCTCGACACCTATGGCCGCGCTATCGACAAGCTGGACCAACTGTCCGACCGCGCTCCGGCCGACCTGCGCGAGCCGGTCAAGACGGGCCTGGACTTCGCCCGCCGCAAGCCGCTACTGACCACCGGCATCCTGGCCGGCCTGGCCCTGCTGATCGCCGGCTCGGGCCGTCGCCGCGGCTGAGGCGCTCACCTAATCAGACGAAAGGCCCGGGATCGCTCCCGGGCCTTTTTTTTGTTGTCGCAATCCTCCCCCATCGGGGGAGGTGGCTCGCAGCGGAGCGAAGAGACGGAGGGGGCTAACCACGCATACCGCGTCTGCGGCTAGCCCCCTCCACTTCGTGGTCCCCCCTCCCCCGTTGGGGGAGGATTTCTAGACCGCCGCGTCTTCCTCGTCGGCCGATTCCTTGACCGTCTCGCCGCTGCCGGCCGATGTGATGTCGAAGACGATTTTGCCGTCCTTCAGCTCCACCTTCACATGGCCGCCGCGCGTCAGACGTCCGAACAGGATGTCGTCGGCCAGAGGCTTCTTGATGTTTTCCTGGATGACTCGGCCCAGGGGGCGCGCGCCATACAGTTCGTCGAAGCCGTTCTTGGCCAGCCAGTCGGCCGCGTCGTCGGTCAGTTCGATGGTGATGTTGCGGTCGGCAAGCTGGGCTTCCAGTTGCAGAACGAACTTGGTCACCACCTGACGAATAACCTCGGGCTGCAGGGCCTTGAACGAGACCACCGCATCCAGACGGTTGCGGAACTCGGGCGCAAACAGACGCTGGATGGCCTTCTCGTCCTCGCCCTCGACCTTGCCGCGACCAAAGCCGATGGAGGCTCGCGCATTGTCGGCGGCCCCGGCGTTGGTGGTCATGATCAGGACCACGTTACGGAAGTCGACCTTCTTGCCGATGGCGTCGGTCAGCATCCCGTTGTCCATGACCTGCAGCAGGATGTTGTAGACGTCGGGGTGAGCCTTCTCGATCTCGTCCAGCAGGACCACGGCATGCGGATGCTGGTCGACCGCGTCGGTCAGCAGCCCGCCCTGGTCATGGCCGACATAGCCCGGAGGCGCGCCGATCAGGCGGCTGACCGTGTGGCGCTCCATATATTCCGACATGTCGAACCGCAGCATCTCGATGCCCAGGGTGGCGGCCAGTTGCTTGGCCACCTCGGTCTTGCCCACGCCGGTCGGACCGGCGAACAGGAAGGACCCGATGGGCTTTTGCGGATCGCGAAGACCGGCGCGGGCCAGCTTCATGGCCGAGGCGACCTGTTCGATCGCAGCATCCTGACCGAAGACGGCGCGGTTCAGGTCGGTCTGCAGTTCACGCAAACCTTCGACATCGGACTTGGAGACGGACTTGGGCGGGATGCGGGCCATCTTGGCGATGACGGCCTCGACCTCCTTCTGGCCGATGACCTTCTTGCGCCTGGATTCGGGCAGCAGCATCTGGCTGGCGCCCGCCTCGTCGATGACGTCGATCGCCTTGTCCGGCAGCTTGCGGTCGGTCATGTAGCGGGCCGACAGCTCCACCGCCGAGCGGATCGCCGCCTCGGTGTAGCGAAGCTTGTGGTGACCTTCGTAGGCCGTCTTCAGCCCCCGCAGGATCTTGATCGAGTCCTCTACCGTCGGTTCGTTGACGTCGATCTTCTGGAACCGCCGGACCAGGGCGCGGTCCTTCTCGAAATGCTGGCGGTATTCCTTGTAGGTGGTCGAGCCCATGCAGCGCAGGCTGCCCGAAGCCAGGGCCGGCTTCAGCAGGTTGGAGGCGTCCATGGCCCCGCCACTGGTCGCGCCGGCGCCGATCACCGTGTGGATCTCGTCGATGAACAGGATGGCGTTCTCGTGGTTCTCGAGTTCCTTGACGACCTGCTTCAGCCGCTCCTCGAAGTCGCCGCGATAGCGGGTGCCGGCCAGCAGGGCGCCCATGTCGAGGCTGTAGATGGTCGC
>Ga0247803_1000684_pt1 | contig 17984 bp, 15 predicted proteins | sample UWRJL014104B1_FD_180928 | JGI IMG/M metagenome (GOLD analysis project Ga0247803, IMG submission 180928) | Plant litter microbial communities from Arlington Agricultural Research Station in Wisconsin, United States - UWRJ-L014-104B-1 | ecosystem: Environmental > Terrestrial > Plant litter >...
CCGGGACCTCTAATATGACGAGCACCGCCTTCACTGCTCCAAACTGGGGAGATGGAAGTAATTTCGAAAACGAGGATCTGGACATGTCCGGTGTGCAATTCGGAGGCACAAATTACGCACAAGGCAACTGGGAGCATAGTTTCTTTGCAGGGTATGATTGAATGTTAAATTGTCACTGCCCAAATCTTCTCAATTCAGGATTTTTTCAGTGCAGGAGAACGCCACCTCCGGACAGTGAACACTACGCCAGCTTGCCCTTCTGATACGGATACTCCTTCTTAAACGCCTCGGCGATCTCCGTCCTTGTTGCCACCCAAACACCCTCCTTCTTCTCAATCTCCTCCACAAACTTCTTCAACGCGCCCAATCTCCCCGGCCTTCCAATAATGCGACAATGCAGCCCAATAGTCATCATCTTCGGCATCCCTTTCTCACCCTCTTCATACAACACATCGAATGCGTTCTTGATGTGATCGTAGAAGCCAGTTGGGTCTGAAAAGCCAGAGCCCACAACGTGGAACTTGAAGTCGTTGCAATCGTAGCTGTATGGTACCATAAGGAGCCCCTTTGGAGAAGAGGAATCGCGCTCTGTGGGTTGGTCGACCCAGTAGGGGATGTCGTCGGCGTAGGTGTCGGAGGCCCAGACGAGCTCCTCGCCCATCTCTTCGTAAACCTGCGGAACTAGGGTTCGCGAGTGCGCACTGTTTCGACCGTAGTACCAACCCTTGGGCGCGTATCCGGAGAGCGACTTGAGCGAGGTAATCGCCTTGCGGATATACTCCTTTTCTTTCTCGATGGAGAAGTCGTGATAGTCGAGCCAGCGGTACGCATGGCTTGCAACATCATGTCCCATATCCACACATCTCTTTACCACACTCGGATTCTGCTCCACCGCCTGCGCAACAGCATAAAGCGTGAACTTCATCTTATGGTCGTTGAACAATCTGAATAGCCTCCAAAAGCCTGCTCTACTTCCATACTCGTACTCGCTCTCCACATTGAGATTGCGCTCATTGATACGTGGAGGGCCCATGGGATTTTCGCGTAGGTTCTGCTCCGACATGCCATCGCCGGTCTGTACGGAGCGCTCTCCGCCCTGGTTGTGGGTTAGTGGGGGTTCGTGGTCCATAGTCATGGCATGGAGGGGAGTAAAATACCTCTTCATAGTTGATGACGAACGAAACGGCAATTTTGGCATTGTTGGGCCATTTGGGATTAAGTCCTTCTTCACCGTAGCCAACGAAGTCGCGGGGGACGTCGTAGTCTGGATGGCCGACCCACTGAGGAGGCATAATGAATGCTCTTAAAAATCCGTGGTGTAAAAGCTTAGGTGTAAAAGCTTAGCACAGTGGACAGCAGATGGTTTTTGGTTGCGATGGTAGTAGCACTGAGCATATAGACAGCGCAGTTGACCATCTTTATGAACCTTGGCTAGTATTGAAGATACCTTCCGTCTTCCGAATTCTCATTCCGAAATTCCGCAAGATTGTCTTTGCTATCTCTTATCGCGCGCGCTCGCTCGCTCGTAGACTTCCGAGCCGAAGCATGACCCCGCATAACGTTCTAAGTGGGGAACATTGGCGTTTCGGTAGGTATGCGCGAAAGCCGATAGTCCATTCAGAGTGGAGCTGTGGGTTCGTCAGGTTCCCGATAAAACGATATCAGTGCGGATGCTTGCAGCCGAAGATTGTGCAATTGGCACATCGGGCGACGGCAACCTTCTACCAAAGCTTGGAAGAGTATGGAACCTTGAGTTCACACAGCGTACGCTCAGTCGGGCGCAAAAGCGCTAGCTAAGAATAGGCCAAGTACTGTGCCCCGTGTTTGGACAAGGCCACAAATGGGAGTCTGAGTATAGACGAGATTGATGCTTGATGCGATGCAAATGCCACAGTACGCTATGCTTTTCCTGGGACGCTCTGATACAAATCGCCGACTGTGGTTCAACTATCACTCAATACCTCTGCGCCCATTTATCTCAGCTACTTGGTCTTTTTCACCATGTGACGGATGTGCAACGGTCTCGGTATCTTCCCCCACCTCCTCATCCACGCCTGTCTTCGCCTTCAGGTTTGTGTTCCCTATCCACGCACACAAGACCAGGTTTATTGCAGTGCTTACGGCATACAAAATGTAGATGTATCGTATACCAGTCATATAAGAATCCAAAACGATATCCCTTTCTTCGTTCGTGAAACCCAAGGTGTCCAGCGAGAAGGTAGAGGAAGTAAGGTTCCGCAGTATGTCTTTCGTCATGAATGGCAATTGAGACAAATCCCGGTCCAAGGTATTGGAAAGAATGGCCCCAGAAATGATGAGCCCGAATGCGCCGCCGATTGTGCGGATGAAGTTGCGTAGACCAGTGGCAACAGCTCGATCTGAGTTAGTCGAGTTCGACAAGATGGCGATGAGAGTGGATTGTAGTGTATTCCCAATGCCCATACCCTCCACGATGAGGACGAGGATGATGTGCCAAATCTTCGTGTTGCGATCAAATGCGCACTTGAGCCCCGTCCCTAGCGTCCAGAGTACAAATCCAACGACAACGACCCATAGATATCTCCCAGTTCTCGACAGGACCTGACCGCTGAGGATACTGGTGCATGACGTTGGGAGAATAAGTGGAAGAAGCATGGCCCCGGAGATGATCGCTTTAAGGCCCAATACTGATTGGAAGTATATAGGCAGGTAGAAGAAGTTGCCGAAGAATGCCAATCCCGTCATAAAGTTCTGCAGGTAAAGCGCCCAGCAGTGCGGATACTTGACAAGCCTGACGGGCATGATGGGCACTGGAGCAATTTTCCATTCGTACAGCACGAAGACAACAGCGGTACATGTGCCGACCGTCAGCATTGAGATGACCATAGCAGAATTCCAAGCGTATTGAACACCACCCCCGGAGAGTGGGATGAGGACGAGAAGGACGGCGGCGAGATTGAGCGCGATACCGCCGTAGTCGATTTGCTTGACCTTCTCTTTGTAGTTGCCCGATTCGTACTTTAGGGGTAGCCAGAAATATATGGCGACTGCGGCGGGGATGGCAAGCATGGGAACGATCCAGAAAACCCAGCGCCAGGTGACGGAGTCGACGAGGGCGCCACCAACGAACGGTCCCGTTCCATTCGCCATGGCAATGATGGCCCCAAAGATGCCTGCACGTAGTGGTCAGCCTTTGTTCAATATGCTGCGCGGGTGGATTTACCTTGATATTTGCCCCTGTTCTCCATAGTGGTGATATCGGACATTATGATCATGGCTAGACTGTTGATACCACCGCCACCAATACCTGCTAGGGAACGAAACGCAAACAGCATTTCCTTGCTCTGCGAACAACCACAACCGATATCACCTATTGCAAGTAGAGCCAAGCAAAACAGGAGGCAATTCTTCCTCCCGAAGATGTCGGAAAGTCGACCGTTGATGAGTTGGAACGAGGTCGAGGCTACAAGAAAAGAGCTTCCGATCCATGATGTTGCCGTCCCGGTATTTAGATCTGCTGAAATCGCTGGTATTGAAGTGGCAACGCTTGTTGTGTCGATGAAAGAGACGAATAGTGCTACCGAGAGAGCTGGAATAGCAATCAGAAGCTTTTTCCTTGGGAGTGCATTCGTCTGACCGCCGATGCTCCGGATACTGCTGGCATCGCTCTGCTGCGGAGAATCGGTCGGCGAAATGCTTTGATCGTTCTTCTCCATGGACTGCGGCGTGAAATTGCTCTTCTCTGTCTTCCCAGTAATCCCAGTAAGACCATTTGCGAGTTGAGATGAACTGATTGCCCAGTTTTCTGGGTCTTCAGAAGTGGCGCGGGTAGGCATAATTTTTGATTCCTGACCGCACGCGAAAATACTCGACAACAAGCTTAGGGTAGCAATGTTGGCTGTACGTTCGACGTACTTTTGTTTGAGGCCCTCAACGGCACGTGCGTACCCAAAGTGAATGAGATCTGAAGTAGTGGCGGAAGATCTGCGGCAGGATGAGCCACAGAGTGACCCGATGGCGAGCCATCATTGACTTGTCCACGGCTGTCTGATTCATGGCTGCGGTGCAGAACAGTGGCGATGGGCATTACGAAATGCGTCGGCAGGATATGTGCCGATACAGATATGGCGATCGTTGGAAGATTGGGAGAGTAGCCGAGAGCTTGTTTGGGTAAAGCCTCGCTTGCCATTAGCGCAGAGGTTGCGGCGCATATTCGCCGACTTCGGATCGCCGTTATCCACCCTGGGCAGCGGACTACCAACTTCTACGCGCGACGCCGACAGATAGCAGAGCGCGCTCTCTCCTGACACATATACACGTGTATTTTGCTGCAACAATGGAGCCCTCCGACCTCTCCCTCGCCACTTTTGCGTCTCCGCTACACGCGAGTTGCCCGCATACAACATGACGGAACCGTTCCGCCTCACAGCAACGCAAGCCCAAGCTGGATTCAAGAACGGCTCTTTGAGCGTCGAAGACTACGCCAAATCGCTCCTCGACCGCGTGGAAGCTCGTGACTCGACTACTCATGCGTGGGCATATATTGACAAGGAGCTTGTGCTCCAACGGGCACGCGAACTGGATGCCATCCCGCCGGAGAAGAGAGGGCCCCTTCATGGTGTTGCAGTAGGAGTAAAAGATGTCATCCTTACCAAAGATATGCCGACGCAGCACAATTCCCCCATATACGAAGACGACGCACCGAAGCTGGATGCTGCCAGCATCATGGTTTTAAGGGCCAATGGGGCGTTGATTTTTGGTTCGTAGCTTTCTCTCCATACACGTTGAGTGACAGTCGCTGATAGCCACAGGCAAGACCACGACTACCGAATTCGCTGCTACTACCGTCGGCCCCTCGCACAAAGGCCCGAAAACCGCCAACCCGCATGACCCCGCGCGAACACCGGGCGGCTCGTCATCAGGGTCCGGAGCTGCCGTTGGGGACTTCCAGGTGCCAATTGGCCTCGGGACACAGACAGTGGGGAGTACGATCCGGCCAGGCTCCTTTAACGGCGTATACGCTATGAAGCCGACGTGGAACTCGATATCCCGCGAAGGCCAGAAGCTGTACTCGTTGATCTTCGACACACTAGGTTTATATTCGCGAAGCGTTGATGATCTGAAGCTGCTCCTCGATGCCTTCCAGTTAGTCGATGACGAGCACGAGGAAGAGTTCATGATCAAAGGCGCTCGATTCGCCCTTCTTACTCTGCCTGAACCCGAGTGGCCTGCACCTGGCCCCGGTACTGCAGCTGCAATGAAGAAAGGGGCGGATCTTCTACGCGCACACGGAGCCGAAGTCGAAGAGATTACGCTGGAGGATGACTTTCGGCCCATGTACAAGTACATCATGCAGGTCCTCTCTGGGGATGGTCGTGTAGCCTTCCTACCAGATTACTACCAATCGAAGGAGAAGATGCACGAGTCGCTGATCGGTCACGTCGAAAATAAAGCAAAGCACACGCGGAAGGATCAGTTGAGGGCATTTGACGAGTTGGCGGCAATGCGCCCCAAGGCGGATGCTCTAGCCAACAGGTATGCTGCCATCATAGCACCAAGCACGCTTGATGAAGCGCCTGTTGGGCATGCCGTCACGGGAAGTGCCGCCTTTTGTGGGCCTTGGACAGGTATGCACATGCCTGTGGTCACCATTCCAGGGTTCAAGGGTGAGAATGGGATGCCGATTGGGTTGAGTGTAGTTGCGGCACGCTATCGAGACCAGTATCTTTTGAGTGTGTGCAAAGAAGTTGGCAAAATTTTTGAGGCTGAAGGTGGATGGAAAAGGAGTCTATAGCACCATGAATTCTTGAAGTCATCAGCAGCTTCGCTCGATGTTGCCGAGTATTGGTATGTGGACTGTATGTTTAGCGATTTGTAATGTACATCCTCTCCGTCTACTTCGTATTGTGTACACATGGTGCCTTGACCATACGAGTCACCAAAGAGTGACCGCCGCGCAGAATGTCACTATGGTCTGCACCAAGAGCGCAATACCGATCCCCAATTCGTAGTCTACATTGTATCACTCCTCGTAAACGACCAGAAGAACAAGACAATATCGTATCCGAACCAATGCATCATGTAACGGTCGCTAGTGTAGAAATCCGCCAAAGCAACTCAGCGGAACCAAAGCGCCCCACTAAGAGTTCAAAGAAGATTTGATCTGAATGTGTGCAGCTATAGAGATGAGCCCTAGACTTTGATCTTGAGGCTATTGCGCTGTTCCTTGTAATCGTCTTGTGTAGTTTTCTCGTGTAGAAGTAAACTTAAAAGACAATCTATGGACGGAGTCCGGCTTTAACACTAGTATGGTACGCTCAAGAGCAGCCCTGTAGTTGAGGTCTGACTTTTTTTGTCAGGACTTGCGTATAAAAAGAAAAGTGTGACTACGCCAAGAAGCTTCTCGTCAACACTGTCAGCAGAATACCGTTGATCTTACGGAAGGGCAAAAACAACATCTTGCAACCAGCAATCGGCTATGCTTACGTGGTGTGAGGCATATAGATGGATAAGAGGATGTGGATGACGGCGGCTCTCGGGTAAACGTGAACTCCGAGCTAAGAATTTGCTTATGCTTACCACTACACCACCAGAAACATGATAGTTGGTTTATTTCTTCTCTTGAGTTATGGCGCATGCTCTAGAAGTGTATTTTGGATTGATCCTCCATTACAAGACTAGCTTTGTAGCAAATCATTATATGTAGCGCCCGTTTTGGTGCTGGTGCTTAGTTCCGGAGTTCACGTTTACCTGATAGGGCAGAGGAGCGGGATTACACAAGCACCTTGCCTATATGAGATGAGCGTGCTCTCTCTTGCCTCGCCACCCTTGAGCAACGACAGTCCCTCACACCAGCACAGTCCAGTCCTGCAACCACCGCTTATACTCCAAAATGGCATCCATGAACAACACCGATGCTATCTCCCTCAATGTCTATGAGCAATATACCCAGACTGGAGAGAGCGAGCAAGCCAGCAGACATCTGAATTCAGACCGGATAAGGGCCTTTGCTCTCGTAGGCTCTGCGCTATCACAGTTACCAATATGGGGTGCCTCCATCAATCCCGTTCACGCGCTAGTTTCCTAACAATTACAGGATTCGCCATGAGTTATGGTGTTTTACAACAATACTACTTCGACAATTGGACACTGCAAGGCGGTCGCGAAGTTACTGGTATCATCGGCGCAACCTCGAATGGCGTCATGTACCTGTCCATGCCGTTCCTATTCGCAATGTTCACCAAACGGTGGGCACGCTACCGCCAAATGTCAGCAGTGTGCGGTGCTCTAGTTGCATGCGCCGCGTTTGTCCTATCCTCACTAAGTAAACACGTCTGGCACCTCGTTGCGATGCAAGGAGTACTAGCCGCTCTGGGATGCGCACTCGTCTACAGTCCAATGACCCTGTCCCTCGGTGAATGGTTCAACACTAGCAATCGCATCTGTAACCGAGCAGTCGCATACGGTATCTGCCTATCCACCAAGAACATCGTAGGATCCGTTTGTCCGTTTATTTTCCGAGGGCTCCTCGATCGCTATGGGTTCCGAACCACTATGCTTGTATGGGCCGCCATAATGGCTGGTACCGCTATCCTTTCTATCTTTATGATTCAAACACCTCGCACAAGCCTTATCATGAACAGTCCCCGGACTCGAAGGGTTCCCTGGCAGTTTCTCAAACATCGGACCTTCTGGATCTATAGTACTGCGACGCTTCTTCAGAGCGCTGGATATGGTATCCCGCAAACATATCTTAGCGAGTACGCGCGAAACGTCTCCGATCTTTCTCCAACCTTTTCTACGCTCTTGATCACCCTCATCAATATCCCCGGCATCTGTTCCTCGACTTTCTTCGGCTTTGTCAGCGACAACAAGCACTTCCATCTTTCCGCTCCAACAGTGGCCGCAACATCCGCCATCAGTTCCTCTCTATCTGCCTTCTTGTTCTGGGGCCTGGCCACACGGGGGAGCATATCGTTGCTAGTGTTGTTCGCCATCACCTTTGGCTTCTTCGCTAGCGGATATAGTGCGACGTGGGGAGGGACCATGAATGACATGGAAGAAGATGCAGCACAGAGAAACGAGGCCATTGATAGCGGAGTTGTTCTCGGTTTGCTGAATGGTGCGAGAGGAATCGGTTATGTCGGCGGTGGGCTAGTCAGTGTGCCTTTGCTCAAGGCGGGAAGCACGGCTTCGGTGGGACACTTTGGTTACGGCACGACTTATGGCCCTCTAATCATCTTCACGGGACTCTCCTTGGCTTTTGGCGGTTGGGGGTTGGCCTTCAGTCCGAAGTGGAAGAAAGTGCTGCAGTTGTGGTAAATCAAGAGATCGAAGTAGTAGCTCTACGTCACCTCAAATGGATGTGAAAGGCCTGGAACCTCGGGGTGCAGCCAGACCCGATATCATCAGATGCGATGCTCGGTCAAATTTATCGATAGCCGGCGAGTGTGTATCGCCAAATGTGATCTTGGAGATCGTTCGTGCACATGACAGCGTTCCGGTTGGGCAAATTATATATTCACTTCCACGAATTTAGATTGCCTAGCCGGCGACAAGTGGGATATGTACAAAAAGTTACTCGAACGTCGCACGAGACAGTCAAAAGATATCTATGATGCGATGACGATTGTGACCTGACCGACTTGCTGGCATACGAAGTCATCAGCGCCGTCTCCGCCTGCGTGGCAGTACGTGGGAACGATGCCCTCGCCCCATTTGCAGGATCTAAATGTTCCTTAGCATCGTAATCCTCCTCTTTCATTTCAGACGTAGTGAGTGTACTTACGCAACTCCAGTTTGGTGGTATATAGTTATATCGGCATCGCGCGAGTCGACGGCAGGCTTCGTAAGAACAGACTTGTACGAGCTCTCCTTGTTCTCACCGTATGCACGTTTTTCTTGGAAACGGACCGCGGTGCCTATTCAGGGTTGTTGGTACTCGGCGTATGATGTCATCGACCGATCGGGAATGCACCGGCACCCCTTCCAGAAATAACCACAAACGCGCAACACCGGCGGTAAATTCGGCAAGACTTCTTATCCGCCACCTAGCAAACTAGCCTGGCGGTTTTCATGAACAACATGACACCGCATGAACGAAACAACGCAAAATCGGCCGTTTGCATCGACGAGAACATCTCAACGGCTGCCAGGCTGCGCCTTCTTTTGATAGCTCAATTTGGACGGTCGCTACATAAGCTCCTCCTGATAGACGTCGATCTACATCGCATCCTCCAGTGTTTCGGAGTATTCTTATTTTTCCGGGTGCACTCTGTAGCGCGAAGGCTTTACCAGATTTTGTACGCATAGCTGACGAGTGACTTTGACGGTGAGCGAGAACCAGACGACGCGCGTGCGACGCCTCATTCCATATCAAGATAATAAGAGAAGAGCACACATATTGGTACAGAAAACCACGGCCTCTCGCAGATTCACTCACAGCATCCAGCACTTACGTCTTAATCGTTCTACCCTCCTCCTCACTTCTCTTCTCCTTTTACATCACTAATTTCAAACATAACTTCATCTATTCTCTTTAAACCGCTAAGAGGTGACTCTTCACTATCGTCGACTTTCTTGCTGCCGCTGTTATGGCTGCTCCGCTCACGGGATCGGCGATCCGGCTACGACGGTTTGCTCGCATCTGAATGTTTGCGGGGACTTGACTGATAAGTAGAAGAACCAGACAATAGTAGAGGCACATTTTCGCACTACTCATTTATTCATAGGGTAGAACATGGCAAAATGACAAATTTCCCTGAAGCTTTAATGTTTATTTGCTCTAGCTGTTCCCTTCTCGGTCCTTGTTGGCATTACCGCGGTTTATCTTGAATTCCGTTAATCTCAAGATTGCGCTCTCCTTGTCCAACGACCTGATGTCATCTTTAGCCCTTCGACTTCTGGGTTGTGTTGGTCGCTGTTGCCTGCGGTCTGTGTGAGATCGAGGCCAGCGAGTCGTGGTCTAAGTTAGGCAACTAAGCCACTAGATGTGGACGCTAATCCCATTGAGGAAAGTGGTCTACTCATCACGATTCAGCCGTACCTTCATCCGACGTAATCCTTCAGATCCCAAATTTCGAAAGTCTTTCTCTCATGCCAGTCGGTTTCAAAGTGTTCATTCAACCTCGAGTGCTCGAGATTCCGCAAGTTTGTCATGCCGTTCGCGTTCGAACACGACTTATCGGAAGAGATTCTCGATTACATCGTCTCATCGTGCTCGCAAGGATCTAAAGCTGCTCTTTGTCGTTGTTCGAAAAAGACCAACCGTATCGCAACCCCTCACCTCTATCATGCCGTCCATTTTCAGGCCAGTACTGGTGGAGCATGCCTCCTATGGCTCCTTCCCTTCGCGCATCTGATTTTTACATCGCCAACTCACGCTTCATTCGTACGCTCCTTCACCAGCGAAGATGGATGGTCGGACGACATGGCACCAAAGGAGAGAGATGAAGGTGTTGAACTTGGGGAGGAAGACAAACGACCTTGGCCTGGATCGGGCACCGCGGAATTGGAAGAAGCCTTGAAGAAAACGTGCGCCACCCACACCACGGACGAGGGCAAGGCAACTAGCCTCTACGACAGGCTCAGAGGCGGAGAAAACGAGGGAGATATCGTCGCTCTGCTCCTTGCTAGTTTCCCAAACCTACGAGAACTCGATCTACGTTATGGATCCTACACCAGCGGTATGATAGAGGTACTTGAGGGAGCCGTCAAATGTGCCAAATCACGCGGCAATTTCCGGTCGGATCTAATGGAATATACGGGGAACAGCAAACCAGCGTCACTGAGTCCCACTCCATTCTCGCAGCCTCTTGACATGCTGGTGTCAGGAACTGAAGACAAGTACCCCAACGACCCTCGCTACTTGGCCGTATTCCTTAATCTACCCAACCTTCGATCCCTGTACGGTTGGATGTTCGGCGACGAGGGTACCCTTGCGGACCAACGTTATGACTCCTTCACCAGACTGAAGCCACGCTCCTGCCCTGTCGAGTACATCGAATGCCGAACTTGTAAATTCCACCCTGACAATCTGAAAAGCATGATGAACGCAACAATACCCGGCAAACTGAAGACATTCCTGTACGAAATTGGATGCGCATGGGCATGGGTTGATGTACAGAATGCGGAGATCATGATGAGTTTGGAACCGCATTACGAGACACTTGAATGCCTCGGACTAAGCCACGAGGAGTTCTACCCTTATCAGTTCACCAACGACAACGAAGAAGCTGATCCAGTCTCTCTACGCTGCTTCAAGAGCCTGAAACGACTTAAAATTGCGCCGGTGTTCATCTTTGGGCATGATGGCTTCACCGAGAGTGAATTGAGGAAGGATTCAACCAAGGAGATGCTATGGAAAGCGCTACCACATACGTTGGAAGAACTTTGGATCTCCAGAGCACAAGGGCAGGAAGAAGAGAAAGACGCCACGGTCAAGTTCGTACCCGACTGCTTTATACCCGCTCTGAATCTCCTGGTCGTCAATCGCGAGTCGTTTCCCCTTCTCACCCAGTTTCGCATCGATCTTCCAATCAAGGATTGGGAAGTCGATTGGCTCGATCAACTCGCGTCTTTCTGCCATTTTGCGGAGAACAACGGGATTCGATGCAAAATCATAACGACTGGTGCTCTCGGGGGAAAGTATGCGGTACATCGCTATTCTCAGCGTAAATGGGGTTGGGATGAAGATGTAGAGTGGGCACCGTGTGAGAATAACCTTACTAAATTCGCGCTGTGGATTGATGTTGCTGAACAACATGACCTGGGCGATACTTTGAGGTCGTTGTGGAACGAGGGGCATTTGGAGGATGCTAGGGATGACAGTGAACAAGATGGCGAAGAAGATAATCAGGAGAGTTACGCGGACGAGGATGAGGAAAATTTGGGGGAAGAGAGGAAAGACGAGGACAAGTAAGAAGAACGGGAAGGGTTAAAACCGTAAGAAGAAACAGGGAGTGGTTCCAATAGCCTATCTTCTATATATTCACTCTACATAGCGGAACTTGGGATGTCGATAGCCAAGCTCCCGAACCTCGTTCTCCGTCAGCCCAACCAGTCTATCATCACGCTTACCCTTCTCTCTTACACGGTTTTCCCACCGGATATAACAAATCCCTACTAAGCCCAAGGCGCACACCACCGCTTCTGCCCCCAGATTGATGTAATGTCCCGTCTTATACCCCGGCGCATCTGTAGGTAGATACGCCCACGTTGCAATGACACTGCCAAAGTTACCCATGGCAACCACAAAAGCTGAAGCTACAGCGCGCCGCCCACTGTTTGCGACATTGTTAAGACACCATGCCAGGACGGTAGTACCGATGAAGAATATTCCGATAGCCGCGATGTAAACGGCGGCGTATTTGATCTGCGGCTGTCGTTGATGATCGAGATTGGCTAACATGGCGTAGCCTATCAGTGCGATTAGAGCGCCAGCACAGATAAAGAGGCCTCGACGGCGCAGCTTGTCGCTAAGCCAAGACATGACGAGCGAAACGATGGTTGCGACCGCGTAGACCGGCACAGTGTAAAACTGCGCACGGGTTGAGGTGTATCCTAGAGCAACAAGGATTGTGGGCATGAAGAGGGCTAGGGATTGAACGGCGATGTTGGCGAACTATGAGCGTGCATGTGTTAGTCGAACAGGCACTAATGTAGAGGCGGGAAGTCAGACTTACCATGAAACAGAGCCCGCAGATAATGGTGTTGATATTGAAGATGCCACGGTAAATATCGTTCTTCGTAACATTACGTTGGGTGCCCTCATTGTACTCTTGGTTGATACGTTCGGCCGCGATATGGCGCTCTCGATCGGAGAACCAGTAGCAGTCTAATGGCGACGAGACTGTGTAGTACATAGCAATGAGGCCGACTAATATGGTAAGAAGTCCTTCTACGAGGAAAATGTTGCGCCAGGTGTGAATGGGGTTGTTGCTGGTACCCCATGGCGGAATTTGACTGAGGCCGCCGGCGAGGAGGCCGCCGAAGCCACCAGCAAGACAGGCACCGTTGATGAAGAATCCTATCCTCAGAAGAAGCTCGTTACGGCGGTAGAAGCACGACAAATAGTATGCCAGACCAGGCATCAGACCGCCTTCAGTGATGCCCAGGACAAAGCGGCATGCTAGTAGACCAGCATAGTTTTGCACGACTGTCACACGTTAGCATATAACACCTCGGTGTATGTAATTTAAACAGCACGACTCACAAGCAGTGCACATTGACACAAGTCCAAAAGAGACCACGAGACCCGGAAGGTAGTATTTCGCTCCGATCTTCTTGAGAAGAATATTCGATGGTATTTCGACGACAAAGTACCCGATATAGAATATCGTAAGCGCCCAGTTGAAACGGTAGCCATGGAGCTTTAGATCAGCTTCGAGGCCCTGTATGCGTGCGTTTCTGCAGATCGCTCAGAAAATGTTCGCATCTTAAATGCCGTTGGACTTACCCAATATTGGCTCTATACAACGCCCCAGGTTAGTTAACAGTTTTCCAAACGTTATGACTTTCGAAAAATTTACCTATCGAGAAAACATAGGAGATAGAGTATAAAAACGATGGGGACAATGTGATAGTCGAGGGAACGTCGGACTCTCTTTTCTTCCGTGGGTGTCCAGGTCTCGTTGGAGGCAACGTCCTCGATATGGACTGCGAGATCGATCGGTTTCTCGTCCATGATGGAGAGCACTAAGACTGGAAGATGGATACGGAAGGGCTCGGTTTTCGCGATTTGGGTCGCAGATCCGAAGTAAATATGGACTGAAGAATCCAGGGCTTGCGTTTTAGATATAGACTTAGTCAACTATTAATCTGTGCTTTCTCTACCCCGTGGGGTACGGAGACAGTCAAGACGGGGCCATGATCCGTGCCGCCAATACAACGAAGTGTGGGGATGTGGAGAAATGTGCATGCGAAGAGGGTTAGACTCTTCATACGCGGGAAGAGCAAAGCCGGTTGGACGTTTATCGCCAAGCGTGGGCTCGGTTTGGAGGATAGGCGAACCGAGCTGCCGATCGCGCATCTCCTATGCGATATCAGACATAGACGGCTAGCGGAAGCAAAAAAGTCATTCTACTCTTTTGTTCTGGTGCTTGATCAAATTGAGTCTCAATGGTGTGCTGCAAATCAGTTCCGCATTTCGTAAGTCATCTCCAGCACCGTTAAATTGAGAAGGTCGCATCCAAACAACGTGAGAAGTCATCATGACCGAAAGTCATGAAAGAGCTGGAGAGGAAGAAGTCGTCGGATGCTTGCACTATGTAATCGGACATTGAACCCATGGCAGGACATGCCGAAATGTCAGCCGCGAGCCCAAGAAGAACGTTGGCATCTTGCTTGTCGGTATTGCGGGTCTCTGGGATAGACACATCTAGCAAAAGATGTTAGACTCTGCAGCTTTATCATCAAAAGTGTTTGCTAGCACTCACCAAAAGCGTCAAGCACATCCAGAAACCTCAGTATACAAGCGGCGCCCTTCGAGCTCATCAAGCTCTTTCGACCGACATTCTGCAACACTTCGAGGCTGTGTTGGAGACATGCGCGAATATCCTCACGGTTGATTTTCGCAGCAACAAGAATAATTGGTTGGGCGGTGCAGCTTAGCAAAATTCCAAATAGATGAGTGCATGCTGCGAAAACTAGTGCGTAGCAGCTCGAGTAAGCAATGTTGACCACAAAAAGGAAGTCCTAACATACCGGAGTAGTTTGCTAGAAACCATATCCCATGTCGTTGAACGATGTCATTATCCGTCAGCATCAAAACATGAATGATGCCAACAAGTTCTTTGGCCGCTTCGAAGTCAGCGTTAGCAATAGTGACAAGTTCGCCAGTGAACACGGTTGATAGTGGTATTGCAGCGAGTACCCAAGTCCTAAGAGCGTGCGTAAGGACTGGTCTGTTGATAAGAAGCTGTGCCCGCCTGTAGTGAATAGAAAACAGTATTGGCACCCGGATAAGTTCAAGCTCTATCGAAGAGTTGTGCTCGATTTCAGCAAGCGATACTGTTTTCCACGACAAAGGAAGTGAGCTCTTCCAAGCCTCAAGCCGAAGATGTAGTTGCATACGCCGTAGAAGCAGGTCATCAGCGCTTATCGTTGGTTGCTCGATATTGTGATCGTACAAAAGCTCTACAATGGAAGCCATGATATCATAGAACGTACTTGAACTGTCAGCTCACCTGATGTCTCATATAAGGGCTTAATACCTTTCGTAAAGTATAAGATCCGCGGCTTGCGGTCGTTCAGACTCCGTATCAATCCATCCGGACAGGGTCATACTAGTCGGGACTACGATACGTGCATGCTGTCTCGGGATTAAACAAGGCCGTCCAAGTGCGGTAGCAAGGAACCTGTAGCAACGTTAGTAAGGAATGAAGAGTATTGTTGCCTCACTTCAGATCGTACCGATCGTGATTCAACACCCCGAACCATAGCATCTGCCGTTTGTGACAGTCTTCTGCACCCAGATTCTCATATGTAGGGGGATAGTGTAAGCCCATTTGGAAAGCGGCCTTGACGGCCAGAGCGTGGAATGTCCAGCTTGCAACAGAACGTTGATTATTCTGCTGGAAGCTGCAAATCAATATAAGAAGTTGCACTACTGTACAGTTAGTAACGTTAGAGAAATTCTGCGTGAGTCCATACCCATCTCTTCGCCCGACTGACGGATGTTTACGCTGCTTAGAAGGCCCATGGCCCTTCTGTAAAAAACTTCTGCAATTTCGTGCACGCAGAAGCTCGCGCCGCAGGCCCAGATAATGTTAAATAATGCCCGACGCACAACGTCCAGTTGTCGAAAACCTTGGTCCTTCGCCTGAGTATAGCGCTGCATGACGACGGATTGGCTTACGAACGGCATAGCCAACAACATGGCGGCGAAGAAGCGTTGGAAATAAAGCGTAGCGGTTACCTCGTCAGGGACATCGGAGATATTACATGAGATGAGAGGCACGTGGTGGACAGGAAAGCCAAATTCGGTGGACGCACGTTCTTGCGACCAGCGATGTAGAGACTTGGGGTCTACGACATGCCCATCTCCAGGTAGCTGGGCAAATATGCCGGACAAAATACGAAAATATCCATGGTTGGAGCTGGTTCCGAAATGTCCAATGCCGATTTCGGTTTCGTGGCTGAATGTTGCCGTTGCAAGAGTGTCGACGAGAGCCTCCTCTTCAACCAGAGCACTCGTGCTGATTTGTTCGTGATGCTGTTGGGGTGTAAGTCGAGGATGGTCAGGCCTAGTAGTAGGTGTCCGTGACTGTTGATGTTCTTCCACTGTAGGGCTTCGTCGTTGGGAAAGTGTTGCACTATGGTGGTCGGCGAGTTCCCGTTCAAGCTGTGCTACCCTTGCTTCTAGTGCGACGTTCCTACGTGTCATCAGTTCCGGCGTCGATGGATGGTGCTGGGAACGTACCTATTGGGTCGGCCAGTATGACGCTGAGAGGTTCCCTCATAGTGACATTGCAACCGCTCGCGTAAGCACCTGGAACAGGAAGGACGCAACCCGTCGCATTTCCCTTTCTTCGACCGACAGCTGGAGCAGGCCACTTCAACACGGCGACGCTTCACCGACTCCATTGTGGCTGAGCGCGCCAGCCTAACGGCACTGCAATGATTCGTTGCCAATGACTATGTATGGAAATCGTGTAGATGCGTCGTAAAAGCAAGACCACTAATTTACCAGCGTAGAATCAAACGTGCTGAGACGCCTCTAGATGAGCTTTGCAGAGGTAGTTTCAGCAACGAGTCACTACAATCTGACGGCCTGGAACTCGCGCATCGTGAGCCTCCGAGTATGTGACCGAGCTTGACCGCACTGCGCAAGTGCCGTTCCCCGCAATATGTTGCTTTGGCTAACGATGTTCGGAGTCTTCTGTGGTTTGCGTGCGGAGACAAAGGATGCTCTTTCCCGCTTGCAAACTAGGCAGGGGGACGGGATGCTTTCTTCCGATTGGATGCTTGCGGGAAACCCTCTTCCGATTGGAATCACCTACATACTTGAAGAAGGCTACACAACAGTTCGATGTAAGTATCACACCCGGAACCGCGAACCTTTGCTACAATGCTGCTCGACCCTTTGGCCTCTATCTTAATTGCCGCAGTGCTTACTTCTGCGGCATGCGTCCTCTATGTTGCGAGACAGAGGGTTTTCCATCCTTTGGCGCAATATCCCGGGCCCTTCTGGGCGTCCATCACAGACGTATGGCAAGTCCATCAATTTCTAACTCTCAAACAACCCTACAAACTCACCGAGCTACACGCGCAATATGGACCAGTGGTACGGTACGGCCCAAACAACATCAGCATCACACACGATGAGGCTGTTGCTACCATCTACCAGGCAGCCTCTAAGTCACTTCCAAAAACGGAATTCTACGATGCATTCGGAGGAGCACACCCCAATGTGTTCGGGACCCGAGACGAACTTCATCACTCCATCAGGCGGCGCCACATGTCACATGCATTTTCTATGACGAGCATTAAAGATATGGAGCAGTATCTGGACGAGAACATTGCCATCCTAAGACAACGCATCACCGAGGCCTGTGAACACAATCGTGCATTCGATCTCAAGGATCTACTGCACAACTATGTGATTGATGTCCTTGGAGAGCTAGCATTCAGCAAATCGTTCGACCTACAAAAGACGGGCGATCGCAGCCAGGTCCCACCAGTCAAAGAGCACACTCTTCTAGGTTCGACTCTCGGAGCATGGCCTAGGATGTTACACTGGCTGAAATGGGCGCTACCGAAGCTACCAATAGCCTCGATACAGAATCTTTTCGAAGGGCGTCGCAAGTGTGCCGAGCTGGCCGCACGATGCGTGCAGAGCAGACTTTCTGAGATGAAGACTGAGGATGGCACAGGTGAAAGTGGCATAAAGCCACGCAAAGACCTACTCACCACCCTAATCCGAGCCAAGGATCCCGAGACAGGCGCTCGTCTAACCCAAACGGATCTTGAGACTGAAGCCTTCGGATTTATGTGAGCATCTCTCA